>ERZ1370068.2620-contig-1759_pt1 | contig 101916 bp, 112 predicted proteins | sample MGYA00561227_ERZ1370068 | MGnify/ENA primary metagenome ERZ1370068 (study PRJEB38410, sample SAMEA6850437) | metagenome | study: Metagenomic assessment of the ecological functions of the soil: analysis of the soil microbiota associated with the...
GGTTACGTGGCCGGTTAAGGTAGCGAGCATCGCGGCCCACCAGGTTCGACTCTGCAGCCTGGTGCGGTTCCCGGGTATGGCGGGGATGTGGCTCGGCAGCCCCAATCGCCTTCAGATCACGGCGCATCGTGATCACCTCGACAGGCGGTGACGATGCAAAACAACATAGGGGCTTCCGCTACGCGCCCACATGATGTGATGATCGAGCGGCCGTGACATCGAAGCGCGATAGCAGGCAGCGAGCACCCGGCACGGAGCTGATACCGCAGGAACACTCGGCGGCCAGATACAATGCCCGGCATCCGCCGAGGTGTTTTAGCCGAGGTTGCCCGCCATCTTGGTTCCCGCGAGCCTGACGCCTGCGGTTCCGCCGAGTGCCCGCGTGGAGCCTGACCGTGTCCGGTGGTGCGCCCACTGGTGGCCCGGAGGGGGCGTCGAGGGCGAGCGGGAGCCATGGATGGCGGAGCCGCCTCGGTAGAGCGCAGGCCCCGCAGGATGGCCGCACCTTGAGGTCACTGGTCGGCGCTCGGACACGGCCTCGGCGCCCAGCGTCGCGAAGGTGGCTCACTTCTGCGGGGATGCGCAGCGCGACCTCGTGAAGCCGGCAGTGATGATGTTGTCGATGGCAGGCGGCGAAGTCGTAGCGGTTGTAAGCTGCGCCCGACCCGAGGCGCACCCAGGCGTTTGACGTCGACCGCCCAGCCATACCAGCGGCTCGGCGGTGACCTGCACCCAGTCGTTCGCCACGTTGGCGAGCCGCACGCGCATCGGCACCACCCAGAGGCCGTCCAGTCGCGGGATCGCGGATCACGTCCAGCGAAGCGAAGTTCCACTCCTTCCAGTAGAAGTCGGCGCTGAGCGAGTTGACCACAAGCGTCCCGTCGTCGGCGGTGATCGGGCTCACCATCACGCGGCCGACCAGGTGGTTATGAGGATCTGGTCGGTGCTGATCCAGTCGCGCTCCTGGTGCCGTTCGTGCCGGTAGTGGATCGTGTAGACGCCGGCGGCGGTCGTGTAGGTGGAGCTCGATCTCGGGGCGGAACTGGTCGTCCGAGTTGCCGTCGAGGAAATCCCAGTACTCGAGCTGGACGTGAAACGGCCCGGGCACCCAGTACGCGAGTACGTCGCGGAGGTCGTTGTGATCGCTGAACACCCAATAGCGTGCCTGACCGCCCACCAACTCGGCGACGTGGATGCCCGCGCTGCGTACCCCGCGAGCGCCATCACCACGACGAGAACACTCAGCCATCGTTTCATGCGATTCGGATCCTTCGGCCCACTCCGCGGCCGCATCGTACCGGTCACGTAGCGACCAGAGCCAGGTGAGGAGCGAGACGTTCGGAGCAGGGTGTTGATCCCGCCGTAGATCGGAAAGAAGAGGAGCACCGCGATCGGCGCGCGGCGCCGAGTCCCCGGCACCCGCACGACCCACCACGGATAGATCTCGAACGCGAGATAGCGCGAGGTAGATGACCGAGCAGCCAGCCACGGAGTCCCGGCGTCGAACGCGAGCACGAACATCGACCACACTTTCAGCGGGTCGCTGACGCAACGGTGTACGAGGTTGTAGCGCCATCTCGTGCAGCGCAGCCGCCAGCGCGGTGCCGCTGGCCGGAACAGCACGCTGGACGCAAGTTCGCGAACTGGTGGTAGAAGCCCGGGTACCAGCCGGCACGTTCGCTGCCGCAGCCACTGCGCCCCAGTGGCCACGGCGCCACGGTCCAGACCGGCTCGTTCGCGAACACGATGCGCTTGCCGTGGAGCAGGTGGACCATCGTGCGCTGCAGGTCCTCCGCCTGGGAATACGCTTCGTTGTGCTCGTGGTGGAGCGCGTTGAGATCGCTCGGTGCGGAAGAGCCCCGACCGCGCCCGACACGCAGCTCGACCGACTGCGCCGTGTCGTGGAAGCGCTTGCCGATCTCCATGCTCTTGCCGTACTCGTAGCGCTGGACGCGTCCGAGAAACGTGTGCTCCCGCGCGCGCCGTTCCGGTCGCGGCGATCGGGCAGCACGTGGAACGCCACGCGCGTCGCAGGCCGTCCTCGGACAGCAGCGAGGTCGGGATGCCGCGCGCCGCCGATCGCGTGTATCGTCGTCGAGCAGCAGTGTGTACGGGGTCTGCACTCGGTGGACCGCGTAGTTGATCGCGGCTGGCCTTGCCCTTCGCTCCGCTCGAAGCGGTGGACGTCGCACCCGAGCGATCGCGCGACGCACCGATGTCCGATCGGTGCTCGCATCGTCGACCACCAGGATTCGCTCGGGCGGCAGGAATCCGTCGCGAGCTCGGCGACGGTGCCCGGCAGCACTCTCCGCGCCGTTCCGGCGACGGGATCACGGCGGTGAGCAGATCGCGGGATCGGTCGTGAAGCGAGCGCTCGTCGTTGCGCGCCCGAGCAGCTCGACCATGCAGCTTGACGAAGTCCACCAATGCGCAGAAGACGACGACGAACACCAGGCTGTGCGACCACGGCCTCGACACGAGACCGGCAGCGCGGTGCGGCGAGAGCGACATACAGATGCCACGGCGTCCAGGGCGTTATCGGCACGAGTGACGCCTCGCGCGAACCGCGCTCGTGGGCGCGTGCGTCGAATCGGGCTTCGACGCTTGACCCTCCGCGAACCGGTCCCTATCTCCTCGCGCGGCGCTCGTCGCCACCGTGCAGGAGGAACCGTGGACCGTCGGCAGCCGACTGCGCCGAGCTGCGAGCGGCGCGCGTGAGCAATCGCTCGCCGGCGGCGGTCCCGAGCGCGTGGCGAAGATCCACGCCAAGGGCTGCCTCACCGCGCGCGAGCGGCGTCGAGCTGCTGCTGGATCCCGGCTCGTTCGTCGAGATCGGCACCCACGTCACCCACCGCGCGCGCGACTTCGGCATGGACGAGAAGCGCATCGTCGGCGACGGCGTGGTGGCCGGCTGGGGCACGGTGGACGGGCGGCTGATCTACCTGCTTCGCCCAGGACTTCACCGTGTTCGGCGGCACCATGAGCGAGGCCAACGCCAAGAAGATCTGCGCGATCATGGACCTCGCCATGGACAACGGCGCGCCGGTCGTCGGCCTCAACGACTCGGGCGGCGCGCGCATCCAGGAAGGCGTGCTGTCGCTCGGCGCCTACGCCGACGTGTTCCTGCGCAACACGCTCGCCTCGGGCGTGGTGCCGCAGATCTCGGCGATCATGGGCCCGTGCGCCGGCGGCGCCGTGTACTCGCCCGCGATCACCGACTTCACCATCATGGTCGAGGGCACGAGCCACATGTTCGTGACCGGGCCCGAGGTGATCAAGGCGGTGACCGCCGAGGAGGTGTCGTTCGAGGACCTGGGCGGCGCGATGACGCACAACACCAAGAGCGGCGTCGCGCACTTCGCCGCGCAGGACGACGCCGACTGCATCCGCCACATCAAGCGCCTGCTCTCGTTCCTGCCCGCGAACAACGTCGAGGACGCCGCCGCGCCGCGCCGCGACCGATCCCGATCGAGCGCCGCGATCCCGAGCTCGCGACCACTGGTCCCCGACGCCGCCGGACAAGCCCTACGACATGAAGGACGTGGTGCGGCGCGTCGTGGACGACGGCGACTTCTTCGAGGTGCACGAGCACTTCGCCGCGCAACCTGATCGTGGGCTTCGCGCGCCTGAACGGCCGCCCGGTCGGGATCGTCGGCAACCAGCCCCAGGTGCTGGCCGGCGTGCTCGACATCGACTCGTCGGTCAAGGGCGCGCGCTTCGTGCGCTTCTGCGACGCGTTCAACATCCCGCTCGTCACGTTCGAGGACGTGCCCGGGTTCCTGCCCGGCACGCGGCAGGAATGGGGCGGCATCATCCGCCACGGCGCCAAGCTGCTCTACGCCTACTGCGAGGCCACGGTGCCCAAGCTCACCGTGGTGGTGCGCAAGGCCTACGGCGGCGCCTACGACGTCATGTCGAGCAAGCACATCCGCGGCGACTACAACGTGGCCTGGCCGAGCGCCGAGATGGCGGTGATGGGCGCCGACGGCGCGGTGAACATCCTCTACCGCGAGGAGATCGCGCAGCGCCGCAGGACCCGGCTGCGCGAGCGTCGAGCGCCTGGTCGCCGAGTACAACGAGACGTTCGCGCAGCCCGTGGATCGCCGCGGAGCTGGGCTACCTCGACGACGTGATCGAGCCGCAGGACACGCGGCCCGAAGCTGATCGCGGCGCCTCGAGATGCTGCGCAACAAGCGCCAGAGCCTTCCTAATACAGAAACACAGTAATCCTACCGCTCTAAGTTAAGCCGCAGGTCCGTGCAAACAACCGGGTGGGGATGCGATCCCAGCCATCACCCCACCCCAGCGCCTCGACTCATCAAGTATCCGCTCCTCCCGGGCAGGCCAAGTATCGATTGGTATCCCCGCAGGCCGCCCCGACCTCTGTCGGCCCGCGTGGTAACACGACGCCCCTCCCAATCCCAAGGTCCGATCGGTCCGTACCCCCGCAGATTCGCCCGCAAACGTCCGGATACCGGGGGTTGAGGGAGGGCGGACTCGGCGGAGCGATCGTGTGTGCGGGGCAGCCTGCGTCACGCAGCGCCGCGGGCGTGGCCTCGCCGGTCCGGGGACGACCGGGGCCGCCGCCCAGGCCGGGACCGGCGGCGCGGGCGCTGCCCAGGCCGGAGCCCGACCGGAGCCCCCATCAGATGATCCGCTGGCGGCCGAGGCCCAGGGACGCCCCGCTCCCCCGGTGCCCCCCTACATCCGTACGTACGCGACGGCGATCGTTTCGAGATCGGGACCGGCCGGGATGGCGGATCCCGATCACCTTCCGCGGCGTGTAATGGGGCGGCCGCCCCGGCACTTCCCGGAGAGTTCGTCACTCACCAAGGACGACTACGCGCGCTACCCTGGTGCCTGCCCACGACTCCACGCCAACGCGATCCGTGTCTACGCCCTTCATCCGCCGGCCTCTACCAGAGCTGCGCGAGGCTGAACGAGTCGATCCCGACCATCCCCATGTGGCTGTTCCAGGGCGTGTGACCGAGCTGCCCGAGTCGGACGATTTCTGGGATCCGGGCTTTACGCAGCTTCCATCGCGAGCTGCGGTTGGCGGTGGACGTGATCCACGGCAACACCGAGGTCGCTGCCCGCCCGGGGCATGCCTCGGGACCCACGATGGACGTGTCTCCCCGCGGCTCGCCGGGCTGGCTGGTGGGCCGCGGAGTGGGAGCCCTACGCGGTGCGCGAGACGGAGCGGCGGCATCTGGCTCCACGTCGGTATCACGGGCGCTCGTTCACGGTCGACCATGGCACCGCGATGGAGACCTGGCTGGCGCGCGCGTGCGACGATCGCCGAGCGCGAGCGCCGCGCTACGACGTGGCGCACGCCGTCTCGTTCGTGAGCTGGCCCACGCTCGACGTCATGACCCACCCTGACCGAGTCGGAGCCGGGGGCCTCCAGGCCATCGCACGACGAGGGATTCGTATTCGGTGGATCCGTCTGCACATCCACCCCGCGCGCGAGGTGGGGCGCGACTGGGGTTCCTCGGCTACTTCGCCAGTGCAGCACGTTATCCCTACTACCCGGACTTCCTCAACCTCGACCCCGGATACGCGGCCTTCCGCGACCGGCACGGCGCGCATGCAACTACGCGGGCTACCTGGCCGACCTCAAGGCCCACACGCCCGACCTGCCGCTGCTGATCGCGGAGTACGGCATCCCTCGAGCCGCGGGCTCTCCCACCTGCAGCCGCAGGGCCTCCACCACGGCGGAGCCTCGGACGCGCCCAGGGCCGCCAGCAGGTGCCGGATGCTGGAGGACATCGAAGACGCCGGGTGCGCGGGGTCCCTCCTGTTCGAGCTGTTCGACGAATGGTTCAAGACCAACTGGCTGCTGGTGTCGAGCGAGCGCCCGCGCGACCGCGATCCGCTGTGGCACAACCTGCTGGATCCCGAGGAGGGGATCTCGGCCTGCTCGCGTTCGATCCTCCCCTGCGATCCGCATCGACGGCGACGTGCGCGATTGGAAGGGATCGCCCCTACGCGCGCTCGTCGGCGCGCGGTGCCGAAGGCGGGCCGCATGGTGCGGGCGCTCTACGTGACGTCGACCAGGTGCGTGCCTACCTGCGGCTCGACCTGGATCCCGAGGCCCTGCGCGCACGGGCGCGCACCATTGGCGTGGCGCTCGACGTGCTCGATCCGCGCCGCGCGGGACACGCGCGACTCCCGGCGCCGCTGGACGCGACCTGGTCGCGGGGTGCGGAGTTCGTGCTGGTGATCGACACCCGGCCGGCCGCTCGGCCGCTACAGGCGCGGCCGCGCGCGGAGCTGTTCTGCGATCGGCGCATGAGCTGGTCGGAGTACGCGCGGGTGGCCGCGGGCGACACGCTGGTGGCCCTCGAGGCGCCGAATGAGCCCGGCCGCGAACGATGACGGCCACGCTACGCCCCGCTGATCGTCAACGTCAACCGCGCCCGCGTGTCGCGCACCGGGGTCGTCTATCCCGGGCTCCACCTCGACGTGGGGCACCTCGGGCTGGACGCGTAGCGGGGCGCGCGGAGTGCTGCGCCGGACGACTCGGTCCGTTCGTTCGAGACCGGGCACCGAGTGGTGGCTGGATCGCGGGCGCGGCGTCATCGAGATCGCGCTCCCCTGGGGGCCTCCTCAACGTCGGCGATCCGTCGAGGCCTCACGCCGTCCTCGACGATCGACCGGGGACCGACGAGGTCGAGTGCACGAAAACCGGCGGGATCGGATTCCTCGCGCGGGCGACACTGGGCGGCCGGGTTCCGTCCCGACCTCGCTCCGGGCCCACCCGCGAGTGGCGCCGCCACCGCCCGCGCATGGGAGACGCAGTTCCTCGGCCCGGATGGAACAGTGCAAACCACTGCGGGCACACAGGTTGCCCGTCGCCACGCCGGACAGCATTTCCTACCCTATGGAATGGCTGGCAACGGCCGATAACTCTGGAGCGTGTCGCTGCGTTCCGCCGACATCGTCCGCAAAGCCTTCGAGGAACGGGCCTCCCGTGATGCGAAATACGATCGGGCACTCAATGCATTCGACCCGGCGGATGCCGCGGGTATTCGGCCGCGGCCTCCTCGCTCGTCGCACTCGTCCTCGCCGCCGCCGCCGTGGCCATCCCGGCGCGCGCGCAGCAGGACTCGCTGCCCGCCCTGGACGTCGATGAGGTCTGGCGTCTCGCCGACGCCGAAGCAGCTCGACCCAGGCAGCCAGTCTCGCTGCGCAGAGCACCTGGCCCGGGTCCCGACCGACGCGGAATCGCGCTCGATCCTGGCCCGTGTGCTGGCCTGGGGTCGCCACTCACGACGCGTCGATCGTGGAGTACCAGGGACTCCTGATCGGCCACCTGGAGCGTGCCGCCGATCACGCCGGCTACGCTCGGGTGCTCACCTGGTCGGGACACATCGAGGCGTCGCTGCCCGAGTTCCGGCGCGCGCTGGCCGAGGATTCCACCGACATCGATGCCCACCTCGACCTCGCCCGTGCGCTCTCGTGGATCGGCGACCTTCCGGGCGCCACGATGGAGTACAAGCGCATCCTCATCGACCATCCCGCGCAGGGCGACGCGTGGCTCGGCTATGCGACCGTGGCGCGCTGGCGCTCGGGAGCCACCGCCTCCGACCGGTTCCTCGCCCGCGCCGAGGCGCACGGCGCAGAGAAATGCGGCGGCGCTCCGAGGAGCGGGCGGCCGTGCGTGCGGCGCTGGCGCCGGCGCTCGGCGGCGGATGGACGAGCGAGCAGGAGCGCCAGTACGTGGCCGGCCCCGACTACACGCTCGGGACCCGGGGACCCTTCACCAGCGCGCCGCATGACGGTCGGCCGCACCGCGGACCTCGACGTGCGGGCCGCCGTGGCTCGATCAGTCCGAGCGTGCCGAGTCCGGGACGCTCAACTACGACGCATCGGCACGCGGCTGATCCGCGCCGACATATCGCTGCTGCGCGGCTATCCGTTCCAGATGGCTGCCGGCCTCGGACATCGCGCCACGTGAACCCGGGCGCGCCAGCGGTGGCCTACCCGCTGCTCGGCGCCGGCGAGTTCGTGGGATGGAACCTGCGCGCCTGGGGTTACATGGGCCGCTTCACCCCGGGGCTCGGCGCTGCGTCGTGAGTTCGTGCCGCTCAAGGTGTCGAGCCGGCGTGCCTGAGCTGGTGCTCGGGCACCAGAGCATCGCCGACGGGCACGCTGGCCTGGCAGTGGACCGCGCGCGGGACCGCCACCGACCGGCATCGAGCGCGGCCGCTACTCGGACGACAACACGCGCACGAATGCGGCGAGTCGGGGCCGCCTACCGCCTTCGCATCCGCCAGCCCGGCGGTCGCGCTCGACTACGGCTTCGGCTACGCGACTTCGACACTACCTCGCGACTCCTACTTCACGCCGCTCGCCAGCATGCGCCACGTCGCCGGGATCGGCCTCGAGGGCTACCACCGGCACTTCGGCCTCACCTACACGGCGCGCTACGAGTTCGCGCGGGTCACCTCGGACAATCTTCGCCGCGATCGGCACCCACACCTGGTCGGGCTCGGTGAACGCGGCCGACCTCGGGGCGATCGGCCTCGGCATCGAAGGGTCGTACTCGCGCGACAACAACGCCTACGAAACCTGGTCGTTCGGACTCCACGCAGCGGCACACTGGTGAGGACCACGGCATGATCGACTTTGCGATCCTGATCATCACCCTTCGGCTGATCCTGCTGATCGTCGGACTCACGACCATCGCGGCGATCCTGCACAAGGTGCACGCGACGCCAGTCCGCGGCTTCGCAGAAGCGCTTCCGCTGGCCGAGCTCAGGAACAGTTCGAACGCCTGGCCGGCGCGGCCAGCGCGCGGCGGCGCTCGAGTGGATCGCAGCCGGTTCGTGCCGGACGCTGGGCGCCGTCGGCGGCGGAGGAGATCGCCGAGCTGGAACTGACCGCCCGGCTCGACGTCATCCGGGTGCTCGAGGAGCGCGGGCTGATCGCGCTCACGCCTCCGCCAGGCCGAGGAGCCGCTTCAAATGGACGCGCGCGCGTGCGGTGCGCATCCTCGGCGAGCTGCGCGTCCCGGCGTCGGTCCCGGCGGTGCTCAAGGCGCTCGAGGATCGCGACGCCGACGTGCGCAACGTGGCGGCGCGGGCGCTGGGCCGCATGAAACCCAGGCCACCGACGAGGCGCTGGTCGCGCTGCTCGGCAGGCACGAGCAGGCGGTGTCGGCGCGGATCGCCGCCATGTGCATCGAGATCGGGGCGCGCACCGCGCCGCTGCTGATCGCGACGCTGCGCGACGGCTCGCCCCAGGCCCGCTTCTGGGCGGCCCGCATCCTGGGCGAGATCCGCGAGGGCTCGGCGGTCGCCACCGCTCCGGCGGCGCGCTCCAGGACCCGAGCCGGACGTGCGTTCCGGCGTCGGCCCGAGCGCTGGGCGTGATCGCCGACCGTTCGAGCGTTCCTGGCGTCGAGGCCGCACTCAAGGACCCGATCTGGTATCGTGCGCGCGCATGCCGCCGAGGCCCTGGGCCGGATCGCCGATCCGCTCATGGCCCGGGCCCTGGTCGAGCTGCTCGGCGGACCGCTCGTGGTGGGTGCGCAAGAACGCCCTCGACGCGCTCGTCCGTCTCGGCGAGTCGGCCTGCCCGGCGCTGGTGCGGGCCCTCAACTCCGAGGACCGCTTGCGCGCGACTGCGCCGATCGAGGCCCTGACCGTCGATGGGTGTCCAGGTGATCGGCGGCCTCGCGCGCGGGAACGGCGGCCTGACGTGCAGGCGGATGAACTTCCCGGCCGGGTTCTTCGACGTCCTCACCGTCGATCACCTATGTGGTGTTCTTTCTACTTCAGTCGCGCTCCAGATCGGCTGTATCACGCTGCTGTTCCTGTCCTACCGGGACATGCGGCCGCCGGCTGGCGCAGAACTTCTACACCGACTACGAGGCGGTGGCGAAGTCGCACTTCACCTTCCCGGTCACGCGTCCTCATCTCGGCCCACAACGAGGAGAAGTCGGTGGCCGAGGCGGTGCGCTCCATCCTCTCGCTCGACTACCCGGAGTTCGAGGTCATCGTCATCAACGACCGGATCGACCGACAGCACGCTGCCTCGGTGCTGGCGACGGAGTTCCAGCTCGGAGCGGCGCGAGGCGATCGTTCGCCGCAGCATCCAGTCGAGGCCGGCGTCGATCCGCGGCCATCTACGCGTCGACCACCATCGCCCAACCTGGCGGTCATCGACAAGGAACACGGCGGCAAGAGCGACGCCCTGAACGCCGGCATCAACGTGTCGCGCTACCCGCTCTTCTGCACGATCGACGCCGACGCCATGTTCCAGCAGAACGCTCTGCTGCGCGCGGTGCGCCCGTTCCTCGAGGATCCGGAGCGCGTCATCGCGGTGGGCGGCCAGGTGCGGGTGGCGAACGGGTGCCGGGTGGTGCGCCACCGGGTCGGTCGAGCCGCGGCTTCCGCACGAGCATTCTCGCCGCCTTCCAGGTGGTCGAGTACCTCGCGCGTTCGTCGGCGAGCCGCCTCGGGCTCTCGGCCATGAACAACCTGCTGATCCTGTCCGGCGTGTTCAGCCTGTTCCGCAAGGACGTGATCATCGAGGTGGGCGGCTACCGCGACCGACGTCGTGACCGAGGACATGGAGCTGGTGCTCCGCCTGCACCACACGATGCGCCGAGCAGCGCCGCCCGTACGCGATCGTCTACCTGCCCGACCCGATCTGCTGGACCGAGGTCCCTGAGCGCGCGTGAGCGCTCTGGCCCGCCAGCGCGGGCCGCTGGCACCGCGGGCTCATCCACTCGCCTGTGGCTCCACCGCTCGATCCTGTGGGAGAACACCTCCGGGTCACTGCGCTGGGTGGGGATGCCCTTACTACATCCTGTTCGAGATGCATGGCGCCGGTCATCGAGCTGCTCGGCTACATCGTGCTGCCGATCGCCTACGTCATGGGCATCTATCTCGTCCGCTCTACTTCTGGGCGTTCCTGTTCCTCGCCGTCACCGCGGGCGCATTCCTGTCGATCCCGCTGCGGTGCTGCTGGAGGAGACGCTCGTTCGGCCTCTACCGCTCGTGGGCGACTTCGCGATGATGATCGCCCTCGGCGTGATCGACAACGTCACCTACCGGCTGCTCACCCTGTTCTTCCGGCTCGGGCGCGATGGTCGACATCCTGCTGGGCCGCGGCGGATGGGGCAAGCAGGAGCGCACCGGGTTCGAGCGCACGACGGCGACCCCGATCAAGACCTGATCCGGCGCCCGTCCGGAGGTCAGAGGATCAGCATCGCGTCGCCGTACGAGTAGAACCGGTAGCGCTCGCGCCACGGCGTGCGCGTAGGCGCGCTTCAGCGTCTCGCTCCCGGCGAACGCCGCCACCAGCAGCAGCAGCGTGGTGCGCGGCAGGTGGAAGTTGGTGAGCAGGGCGTCCACGCCGCCTGGAACGTGTAGGGCGGCAGGATGAACTTTGCGCGTCCAGCCGCTCGGCGGCCGCCAGCGTGCCGGCGTGCGCGTCGCACGCCGATTCCAGCGCCCGCACCACCGTGGTGCCGACCGCGACGATGCGCCTGCCCGCGGCGCGGGCCGCGCGTGAGCGCCGCGGCCGCCTCGCCGGCACCTGGAATGACTCCTCGTCCATGCGGTGGGCCGCGGGATCGCGGCGCGCTGATCGGGCGAAACGTCCCGGGCCCGACGTGGAGCACGATCCGGGCGCTGCGCGATGCCGGCCGCGGCCAGCGGTCGAGCAGCAGCGCCTGGAGAAGTGGAGCCCGGCGGTCGGTGCCAGCGATCGCGCCTTCCGACGCGCGCGAACACGGTCTGGTAGCGCTCGCGGTCCTCGGGCTCGACGCGCGCGGTGGATGTAGGGCGGCAGCGCCAGCGCCCCTGCCTCGGCGCAGCGTGCGCTCGAGATCGCCGCGCGACCACCCGCACCGATGCGCTCGCCGTCCTCGCCCGTCGCCGGTCACCTCGAGCGCGAGCGCGCCGCCCGGCGTCTCGAGCCGCTCGCCGGCGCGCACGCGCTTGGCGGGCCGGCGCCAGCACGCGCCACGGTCCCGTGACCGGCGGGCAGCCGGCGCCGGGCCGCACGAACAGCAGCTCGATCCGTCCGCCGGTCGTGGCGCGCGTCACCTCGAGCCGGGCCGGGCGCACGCGCGTCTCGTTGAGCGCCAGCACGTCGCCGGGCTGGAGCCACGCGGCCGAGGCTCGCGAGATGCGCGCGTCGTGGAGCGCGCCGCTCGCGCGCTCGACCACCAGCAGCCGCGCGTCCTCGCGCCGCGCGGCGGGATGCTGCGCGATCAGCTCCGGCGGCGGCTCGTAGTCGAGATGCCTCGAGCCGCATGGCAGCGATCGTGGCGCGGCACGCGTCCGCGCGGCCCGACGCCGCTCGGCAGCGGCAGCTCGGGCTGGCCGGCGGCTTCTCGCGCACCGCGCCTGCAGCCGCCTCGCGGACGCGCGGCAGGGTCAGCCCAGGTGGTCGTAGGCGAGCGGCGTCGCTCTCGCGGCCGCGCGCGGTGCGCTTGATGAAGCCTTCCTGGATCAGGAACGGCTCGTAGACGTCCTCGAGCCGTCGCCGCCTCCTCGCCCACCACCACCGCCAGCGTGCTGAGGCCGACCGGGCCGCCCTGGTACTTGGTGATCAGCGCGTCGAGCAGCCGGCGGTCCATCTCGTCGAGCCCGCGCTCGTCCACCTCCAGCAGCCGCAGCGCCTCGCGCGTCGACCGGGCAGCGTGACGCGCGCCGTCGGCCTTGATGAGCGCGAAGTCGCGCACCCGCCGCAGCAGCCGGTTGGCGACGCGCGGCGTGCCGCGCGCGCGGCCGCGCGATCTCGATCGCCGGCGTCGTCGCTCGATCGTCGACGCTCGAGGATGCCGGCCGAGCGGCGGACGATGCTGCGCCAGATCCGTCGGCGCCGTAGTAGTCGAGCCGCAGCGTCACGCCGAAGCGCGCGCGCAGCGGCGCCGACAGCAGTCCCGAGCGCGTGGTGGCGCCGACCAGCGTGAAGCGCTCGAGGTTGAGCTTGAGCGAGCGGGCGCTCGGGCCCGCGGTCGAGCAGGATGTCGAGCGTGAAGTCCTCGAGCGCCGGATAGAGGTACTCCTCGACCACCGGGCTCAGCGCGGTGGATCTCGTCCACGAACAGGATGCCGCGCGGGCCCAGGTTGGTGAGCAGGCCCGCGAGATCGCCCGGGCGCTCGATCACCGGGCCGAGGTGTGCGTGATCTCGACGCCCGAGCTCGTGGGCGACGATGCGCGGCGAGCGTGGTCTTGCCGAGCCCGGGCGGCCCATGGAACAGCACGTGGTCCATGGCCTCGCTCGCGCCGGCGCGCCGCCTCGAGGAAGATCTGGAGCTGCTCGCGGATCGTCGGCTGGCCGACGAACTCGCCGAGCGAGAGCGGCCGGAGCCGCGGCTCTCTCGCGCAGATCCTCGGCGAGCGGCTCGGGATCGGTCATGCGCCCGCCGGCTCGTGCCGCACCGCCGCGGCCGATCCCTTGCTGCTTCTGCTCACCGGCCCTCCTGGTCGGCCGAGCCCGTGTCACGCGCGACTCTTGCCGAGCCGCGACCAGTGCGCGCCGCACCAGGTCCTCGAGCGTGAGCGACTCCGCCTTCGCCCTCGGCCACACGCCGGATGGCGTCCTGCGCCTGCGGCCCACTGTAGCCGAGTTTGACCAGCGCCGCGACCGCGTCCTCGAACCGCTCCGAGCGCGGCGGTACCCCGGCGGCCTTCCGGGCCGCGCGCCCGCCGTGCCTCGGCAGCCCGGCGGCCGGCGATCAGCCGATCTTGTCGCGCAGCTCGACGATCAACCGCTCGGCGGTCTTGCGCCCGACGCCGGGATGCCGACCGGCGCCGCGCATGTTCTCGTCGCGGATCGCGCGCGCCAGCGCCGCGCGGCTTGAGCCCGGAGGGCAGCGCGAGCGCCACCGTGGGACCCACGCCGCTCACGCGTGATGAGCAGCTCGAACATGCGCCGCTCCTCGAGCGCGGCGAAGCCGAACAGCATGTGCGCGTCCTCGCGCACCACCTGGTGGGTGTGGAGGAACACCTCGCTCGCCGGCGCTCGGGGAGCGCCTGCGCGGTGTGGGTCGAGACGTGGACCAGGTAGCCGACGCCGCCCGGCCTCGACCACGCACGTGCCCGCCCTCGATGCCGGCCAGCGTGCCGCGCAGCGAGGCGATCACGGGTCCTCCGCGCGGCCCGGCTGACGTCGCCGGCCAGCAGCGCCTGCGAGCCGCGCTGCGCGGCCGCCGAGGCGGCACGGGCGGGCGCCGAGAACCGCGCCCGCTGGAGGTGGCAGAGCGCGCCCGCCAGGGCGTCGGCCGCGTCGCCGGCAGGCGCCGCGCGTGAGGCTCGAGCAGGCGCGTGCACCATGAAGGCGACCTGCTCCTTGGCGGCGGCCCCGTTCCCGGTGACGCTCATCTTGATCTCGCGCGGGCTGTACTCGGCCACCTCGATCCCGCGCTGCACCGCGGCGACCAGCAGCGCCCCGCGCACGTGGCCGAGCACCAGCGTCGAGCGGACGCTCTCGTGGTAGAACGCCTGCTCGACCACCACCACGTCCGGGGCGCCGCTCCGATCAGCTCGCCGGCGCGGGTGGCGATCGCGTGCAGGCGCTGCGGGAGGTCGAGCCGGGCGCCGCGGGCGCATCGCGCCGTGCGCGATGCAGCTGCAGCCGGTTGCCGCTCTTCTCGACCAGGCCGTAGCCGGTGCGTCGGCTGCCGGGGTCCAGTCCCAGGACGCGCATGTGATGCAGATCCCTCTCCGACTCGCCGGCCGACTAGCGGGACAGGCGGGCCAGCACTTCGTCGGAAGCGCTGAAGTTCGAGTAGACGCGCAGCACGTCGTCGTGGTCCTCGAGGGCGTCCATCAGCCGGATGACCGCCTCGGCCTCCTTCTCGTTCACCGGCACCTGGAGCGAGGCGAGCTTCGGTGGACTCGGCGCTCTGGACCGCGATCTTCTTCGCGGCGAGCGCCTGCCTTGACCGGCCTCGAGCTGCGCGGGCGGCGTCAGGACCTCGTAGGTGTCGCCCTCGCTCGCGCACGTCGTCGCGCGCCGGCCTCGAGCGCGATCTCGATCAGGTCGTCCTCGGCGACCGCCGTCTTCTCCACCAGGATCACGCCGCGCGGCTTGAACAGGTAGGCGACGCTGCCGGCCTCGCCCATGTTGCCGCCGTTCTTGGTGAAGATGTGGCGGATGTCGCCGGCGGTGCGGTTGCGGTTGTCGGTCGCGATCTCGACCAGCAGCGCCACGCCGCCGGGGCCGTAGCCCTCGTACTGGGTCTCCTCGTAGTTCGCGCCCTCGATCTCGCCGGTGCCGCGCTTGATGGCGCGCTCGATGTTGGTCGCCGGCATGTTGACCGACTTGGCGGCCGGCGACCGCGGTGCGCAGGCGCGGATTGGTCTCGAGGTCACCGCCGCCCTGACGGGCGGCGATGGTGATCTCCTTGATGTACTTCGAGAACATCTTGCCGCGCGCCTGGTCGGTCGCGGCCTTCTTGCGCTTGATGGTCGCCCATTTGGAATGGCCGGACATGGTACGTCCGGGCGCCGTCCGCGGATCAGGCGTGGGCGCTCGCCTCCTTCTCGGCCCGCGCGGCGGCGATCACCTTGTCGGCTGATCTCGCGCGGCACCTCTTCGTAGTGCGAGACCTTCGCGCTGGTAGCATGCCGCGGCCCTGCGTGATCGAGCGCAGATGCGTCGGCGTACTTGTAGAGCTCGGACCCGGGCACCATCGCCTTGATGACCTGGTGGCGCGCCGTCCGACTCGGTGCCGAGGATGCGTCGCCGCGCTGCGACGACAGGTCGCCCATCACGTCGCCCAGGTACTCCTCGGGGATGCGCACCTGGATCTCGTCGATCGGCTCCAGCATGACCGGGCTCGCCTTCGAGCATGCGCCTGGTGGAAGCAGGTCTCGGCCGCGATCTTGAACGCCATTTCGGACGAGTCCACGTCGTGGTACTTGCCGAAGAACAGCGCCACCTGGACGTCCACCACCGGGTAGCCGGCGAGCGGGCCCTTCTCCATGCCGGCGATGACGCCCTTCTCGACCGCCGGGATGAACTGGTTCGGCACCACGCCGCCCTTGATCTCGTCCAGGAACTCGAAGCCCTCGCCGCGCTTGAGCGGCTCGAGCCTCAGGTGCACCTCGCCGAACTGGCCGCGGCCGCCGGTCTGCTTCTTGTGCCGGTACTCGTCCTGCGGCCTTGCCCTTGATGCGTCTCGCGGTAGGGCACGCGCGGCCGGGTGCAGCAGCACCTCGACGCCGGTAGCGCTTGCTTGCAGCCGGTCCACCATGACCTCGAGCTGGAGGTCGCCCATGCCGAGACCAGCATCTCCTTGGTGCTGGGATCGAACATGCTTGCGGAACGTCGGGATCCTCCTCGTGCAGGCGCGCCAGGCCCTGGGCCATCTTCTCCTCGTCGCCCTTGTTCTTGGCGTGGATCGCACTCGGCGGTGACCGCGCCCGGGAAGTCGGGCGGCGCCAGCACCGACCGGGCGCGCCTTGTCGGCCAGCGTGTCGCCGGTGTGCGTCTCCTTGAGCTTGACCGCGGCCACGATGTCGCCCGCCTCGGCGCCTGCGCAGTCGAGCCGCTCCTTGCCGACCAGGTTGTAGAGGGTGCTCAGCTTCTCCGGGCGCGATCGGGTGGTGTTCACCACGTCCTTGCCCTGCTCGAGGTGGCCCGAGTAGACACGCACCAGCGAGAGGTCGCCCAGGTGCTGCTCGGACAGGGTCTTGAACACGACGCGCGCGCCGCCGGCGCCGGCGGATCGACGGTGCACAGCGATCTCGGCGCTTCCCTGCGGCGCCTTGCCGCGCCTGCGGCTTCACGTCGAGCGGCGAGGGCAGGATGTCCACCACCTCGTCCGAGCACTTCCTTGACGCCCTGGTTGTGGAAGGCCGAGCAGCAGAAGCACCGGGCGCCAGGTCGCCCTGTACCACGCGCTCGCACAGACCCTTGCGGATCTCGGCGACTGGTGAGGTCGCCCGATCTCGAGGAACTTGTTCATCAGCTCCTCGTCGCCGGTCGCTGCCTCTTCCATCAGGCGCGAGCGCGCCGCTTCCACCGTCGCCGTCCATCTCGACCGGGATCGGCGCCTCGAGCTCTTCTCCTCCATGCCCTTGCCGGTGAACACGTACGGCCTTGTCCTCGACCAGGTCGACGATGCCCTTGAAAGTCTCCGCCTGGCCGATCGGGAGCTGGACCGGCACCGGGTTCAGGCCCAGCCGGTCGTGGGCCGACTGTGACCGCGGACGCAAAGTCGCGCGTGCTCCTTGTCCATCATGTTGACCACCAGCAGCGTGGGCGTCCTCTCCTGACGCAGACGTCTCCCACACCACCTCGGTACCGACCTCGACGCCGGCATTGGCGCGCAACACCAGGATCGCCGAGTCGGCGACGCGGAGCGCGCTGTAGACGTCGCCGACGAAGTCCGGGTAGCCGGGCGTGTCGAGCAGGTTGATCTTGTGGCCCGACCACTCGAACTGCGCCAGCCCCAGGTTGATGGTCATCTTGCGCTGGATCTCATCCGGCGCGTAGTCGAGGAGCGTCGTGCCGTCGGCGATCCGCCCCAGGCGGTTGGTGGACTTGGAGAGGTAGAGCATGGCTTCGGCGAGGGAGGTCTTGCCCGACGCCGTGGTGAGCGACCAGAGCGACGTTGCGGATCTGGCTGGCAGAGAACCGCTTCACGAGTGACCTCCCCGCCACGGGTAGGGAAAGTGGTGCGACTCCGGGGATCGACTGGAGGGACTGCCCAGGCTAGTTTGACAAGAGGATGCTGTCTCGGCCGAGAGCGGACGATGTCGCGTAAGCCGATGCAACGTCGAAATCTAACACCGAGTTCGCGGGCCGGTCAAGACCGCGGGTCGATTTGACCGCACCCGGCCGCGGCCGGTACTCTTTCGGCTCGTTCCGTCGCTGCTCCCCCCATTGAAGGCTTGTTTCCCACGAAGGAGAACTCGATGAAGCCAGCCCCACTCGTGCGCGGCCTCGCCGCCACGCTGGTGCTATTCACGGTGGCCGCCGCGGCGGTCGCCGTCCGTTCCACCTCCGCTGCCGCCCGCCGTCGCCCCGTCGCCTCCGGCCCCAGCAAGGGCGACCCGGCCCTCGGCAAGGCGATCTTCACCAAGAACTGCGTGGTCTGCCACAAGGCGGACGGCACCGGCGGCGTGAAGCTGACCGGGAACCCGACTCCCGAACTGGAAGGACGCCAAGACCTGGGCCGATCCAGTGCGCGCCAAGGACGACTACTTCCGCGACTGCATCACCAACGGCAAGGTCAAGTCGGGCATGGTGGCGTGGGGCAAGAGCGGACAGGTCAAGCCGGCCGGACATCGAGAACCTGATCGCCTTTATCAAATCCTTCAAGCCGAAGAAATAGTCGCTCGCACTTGCACATACGAGGGTCGGACCTTCCGGGTCCGACCCTTATCTTTGTGGACGCGCAGCAGATCCTGATGGCCGGGTGTCCGATGCGCTCGATCGGTGCGATGGCGATGGAGCGATCAGTTCCGGAGCACTCCAGGTCCTGGATCGCTTCGACGCGATCGCGTGGGTGGATCACACCCAGGCCACACGTTGTTTTCGTGTGAAGGCCGATTCCACGAAACGGGAAGCCCGCGCAGCGGGGTGTCTTCAAACGGGGCCCAGCGGATGTCGATGCTCCAGGGCATGAGCGTGAGCGCCGCCCGGTCGGGAAACGGGCGGCGGCAATCCAGGCGCGCACCACCGGCGGCAGCTCACGCGCGCCTCCTGCGTCCTCTCGTTCCCCCACAGGTCGGAGAACAGGCGCTGGAAGAACGAGCGTTCTACCCGAGGATAGACGTCGACCTGGTACGCCTCGTCCTCGCCGATCCCGGCCATCGACGCGCGCGATGTCGAGGGCTTCGGGCAGCCCGCCCAGCACGTCCACCAGTCCCAGATCGAGCGCCGAGAGCCGGTCCACACGCGCCCCTGCCCCACCGAGTCCACTCTCGCTCGCCGGATAGGCCGCGCCCCTCGGCGACCCGGCTCACGAACGACGCGGTAGACCTCGTCCATCTGCTGCTGGAACCGTTCCGCCTCCTCGGGCGTGAAGTCCTCGAAGGGCGAGAACATCTCAGCGTGCCGGCCGCGCGAGACGGTCTCCACGTTGAGTCCGAGCTTGTGGTAGAGGCCGAGCAGGTTGAGCTTGCCGCCGAAGGCGCCGATCGAGCCGGTGAGCGTGCCCGGCTCGGCGACGATCGTGTCGGCCGGCGACCGCGATGTAGTAGCCGCCCGAGGCGGCGAGGTCCGGACATGCTGGCGATCACCGGCTTCGCTCTCGGCGCAGCGCCGCACCTCCTCCCAGATCTCGTCCGACGCCTGGGCGGAAGCCGCCGGGGCTGTCGACGCGCAGCACGATCGCGTCGACCGACGATCGGTTGCGCACCTCGCGCAGCGCCTTGATGAGCGTCTCGGCTCCCAGCACCTCCCGTCGCTCGGCGGAGTTGCGGCTCTTGCCCTCGGCGATCGTGCCCGCCGCCATGACCAGCGCGATGTGCGCGTCCGGCGCTCCCGATGCGAGGCGGGACACGTAGCGGTTGAGCGAGACGCGTCGAGCGATGGCCGCCCACCGCCGCGATCGCCATCGAGTCGAGCTCGGCGCGCGATGGAGCAGCGTATCGACCAGGCCCGCGGCCTGCGCTTCGCGCGCGCCGTACGGGCCTGTTGTCGATCAGCGCCATCACCGAGTCGCGCGCGTCATGCCGCGCGCGCTCGCCGAGGCTATCGACCATCACCTCGTACTGGTCGTCCACCAGCGCCTGCAGTGCCTCGCGCGCCGGGCCGGTCATGCCGGTCTTGGTCCACGCCTCGACCGCCGACTTGTACTTGCCCGCCTGCGCGAAGTTGGGCGTCACCCCGACCTTGTCGAGCGTGCCGCGCATGAACAGCGCCGAGGCGGTGAGTCCGTTCAGCTCCAGCACCGCGAGCGGGGTGCGCGCGATCGTGCCGGCCGCCGAGGCCAGCATGTACTCGCGCTCGCCGCCCCCTTCGAACGAGCGCGTAGACCGGCTTGCCCGAGCGGCGGAAGTCCGTCACCGCCTCGCGGATCTCGGCCAGCTTGGCCCAGCCCCAGTCGAGGCCGTCGATGTGCATCACCAGCGCCTTGATCTTGGGATCGTCGCCCGCCTGGCGGATGCCGTCAGCCAGTCCGTAGACGGTCTCGCGCTCGCGGCTCACCAGGTCGAAGAGCCCCGCCGCCGGCGGGGCCTGCGCCTCGTCCAGCTCCTCCGGGACGTCGAACACCAGCACGGTGGAGGAAGGGGTGTGCGCGACCGGGGTGCGCAGCGCCACCGTCGCCAGCAGCACCATCACCCCCAGCACCGCGACTACCACGACGATGAACAGCGCGATCCGACTCCTGGACATCTCAGGACCCCGGTGGGATCTTCCATGGACCCCGCGCAGTAAGTACGCGGTGATCGGGGAAGTAAAAGCCGCGCCTCCGGCTAGCGCGCGCCCCAGCGCACCTGGGCCGAGAGCTGGACGCTCACCGCGTTCTGCGAGGGATCGGTGTGCGATTCGTAGCCGCACCGCCGCCAGCCCGCGGAGCCGCAGGCGATCCAGGAGCGGCTGATTCGACGAACGCGTCGAGATCGACGAATGCATAGGACGAGTGGAGCCCCGCCGCCGACCGCGTCGCGCCCCGACCAGGTGATACGCGCGCCACCCGGCCGCCGGCGTCACGTCCCACAGCGAGTGGCCGCCCAGCACCTCGAGCTCCAGGGCGCCGGCGAGCTCGCGGTAGTCCTCGTCGGGGCTGAGCGGCGCAGACGGCAGCCTCGGCGCGCGGGCCGCGGTCAGCGTCCAGCGGGCGGACTCTCGTAGCGAAGCCCCGCGCGACGCGCGTGCCACCCGGTAGTTGAAGTACACCCTCGGGCTCCTGGCGGTCGTACTGGAGCGCTTCGCCATCGAGCCGCGTGGTAATCCCCAGCGGTCGGCGGTGCGGAAGTCGCGTCTGGACGGGCGCTCGCCTCCTCCCAGAAGTTGTCGCGCGTGCGTGGTCACGATCCGCTGGGTCTGGCGCCTGGCGGCCGGTGGCTTCGAGCGGCGAGCACGTGGCTGCCGGCGATCGGCCTCGCCAGTGTCCGTCCCAGGCGTGCTCGTAGTGGTCGCGGGTGGTGGAGTCGGGGAACACGCGTGGGGCGGGCGAGGCTATAGCCAGCCGCCACTCGTCCCTCGAGCAGCCCCATGTGGTCGATCGCGAGCGAGCCCGCGCAGCGCATCGCGGTCGGGCAGGAACTCGGAGCCCTCCCCGGCTGCGCGCCAGGTCGAGCGAGCGCCCCAGCTCGAGCCCGGTCGCCTGGTCGCTGAAGCTGCGGCGCAGCCGGGCGCCGAGCGTGCCGTTCCACTGCTCCTGGTCGCGCTCGAAGCTCTGATCGTGGCGCCACTCGAACGCCGGATGGACCGCGAGGCGCCAGTCGGGAGCTGAGCTGGCTGCGCCAGATCCCCAGCGCCTCGCGCTGGACCTTGTCGCCGAGGCTCAGCTCGTTGGCGATCTGGTGACGCCGCGCCGCCCGCCGCCGCGCGTGCCCGGACCAGGGTGTAGAGCATGCCCGCGTAGCGCGGCTCGGGGTTTCCACCAGGCGGCGGCCGAGGAACGTCGCTGTCCGCGTACGCATCCTCGTAGAACATCTCGTTGCTGTATTCCGCGCTGGCTCCGGTCTCGATGTGAACCGCCACCGTGTCGCCGCCCGGAGGACCCTGCGGCGCCGCGCCGCGGAGGCGGAGAGCAGGAGTACGGCGAGGAGTCCCCGCCGCCGCGGCCAGGCATGGTCAGTGTGCGCCGGCGAGTCGGATCGCTCGATGCGAAGGTGCGGGCGACTGGTGAGGGCAGGCTCGTCCCAGCGCTCGGCGCGGAACTGCGTCCACGCCTCGGCCTGACCTCGACCGCGCGATCGAGGCGCACGGTGGGCCCCTCGACGTCGTTCTGCCGGACCACCTGCGCGCGCGGGCGATCAGCTCGTCGGTGCGCGCCAGCGCCCGCTCGGCCGACTCGTTCAGGTTCTCGTCCAGGCTGCACAGCCGCAGCCCCGGTGCGCCCGCTCGCGGGCGCTGAGCGTCAGCTGGAGGGCGGCGAGATAGCGACCTCTCGCGCCGAGGACTCGGCCCGGCCCTGCATTTCCACCGCCGCACGCAGCAGCGAACGCGCGCGGTCCATCGTTGCACTCCTGGATCCGCTCGCGCGCCCGGTCGAGCAACTTCGCGGGTGCGCTCGAGCTGGGCCAGCACGCGATCCGGATCGGGCAGCCCCTTGATGAGCGCGATCGCGCGGTCGGCGTGGAGCCGGGCGCGCATGGTGAGATCGTAGGCGGTCGTCAGCCGCCCGTTGACGAAGCTGGTGCGCGCGTCGGCCTGGATGCGGGATCGCGAACGACAGCTCGTCCAGCGCCTGCTGGTTGTCGCTGCCGCCCACCTCCTGGGCGCGCGCGATGAGAATCATCGGTGCGCTCGAGCGCGAGCTGGACGTCGTCGCGCGTCTGGGCGCCGGCCGGCCCCGAAACCGATCGCCGCCAGAGCGAGCAGCGCGACCAGCGGAGCACCCGCGTGGCGGGGACTTCATGACAGCCTCCTGGGACGCCCTCGCACCGTCGCTGGGCAGGTCATCGGCGAGAGGGTTACCGGAGGGGCATGGCACCGGCCGTGCCGTCGGAGAGCGGACATTGGACGAGGTCCATCCCGCTGTAAACGTGGAGCTTAGAGGGCTGGGCCCCCTCGTCCGCCGGGCCGGCTGCGCTCCATTAGCTCCCGCCGGTACCGCCCCGGCCGCCCGGCATTGGACCGAGCGGACAGGGGCCGGGCGCGCCAAAGTGAAACAGCCCCGGGTCGCTTGGACCCGGGGCTCTCGCGAAGAATAAGGGGGCGGCGACCTACTCTCCCACCCGGTTTCCCGGGCAGTACCATCGGCGCAGGAGGGCTTAACTTCTCTGTTCGGAATGGGAAGAGGTGTGACCCCTCCGCCAATGCCACCCCAAATCTTATATGACAACCGAATATCGAGACGCGGGTAACGACGTGAAGCACCTAGAAAGATAAACCGGTCAAGCCGCACGGCTGATTAGTACGGGTCGGCTGAAGCCCTTACGGACCTTACACCTCCCGCCTATCGACGTCGTAATCTCCAACGAGCCTTCAGGTGGCTAAGCCACGGGATCCCTAATCTTGGGGTGTGTTTCGCGCTTAGAGGCTTTCAGCGCTTATCACTTCCGAACATAGCTACCCGGCAATGCCCATGGCAGAACAACCGGTACACTAGAGGTTCGTTCGCTCCGGTCCTCTCGTACTAGGAGCAACTCCCCGCAAGGATCCTCCGCCCGCGATGGATAGGGACCGAACTGTCTCACGACGTTCTGAACCCAGCTCACGTACCGCTTTAATGGGCGAACAGCCCAACCCTTGGGACCTTCTCCAGCCCCAGGATGCGATGAGCCGACATCGAGGTGCCAAACCCCTCCGTCGATGTGAACTCTCGGGAAGGATCAGCCTGTTATCCCCGGCGTACCTTTTATCCGTTAAGCGATGGCCTTTCCATGCAGAACCACCGGATCACTATGCCCTGCTTTCGCATCTGCTCGACCTGTCCGTCTCGCAGTTAAGCTCCCTTGTGCCATTGCACTCCACGCGCGATTACCAACCGCGCTGAGGGAACTCCTTTGGGCGCCTCCGTTACTCTTTAGGAGGCAACCGCCCCAGTTAAACTACCCGCCTGACACTGTTCCATGGCCGGCTTACGGCTCGGGGTTAGAATCCCGATATTTCAAGGGTGGTATTTCAAGGTTGGCTCCACGAGGGCTAGCGCCCCCGCTTCAAAGCCTCCCACCTATCCTACACATGAAAGATCAGGACCCAATATCAGGTTACAGTAAAGGTGCACGGGGTCTTTCTGTCCAGTCGCGGGTAAGCGGCATCTTCACCGCTGCTACAGTTTCGCCGAGCTCTTGCAGGGAGACAGCAGTCAAGTCGTTACACCATTCGTGCAGGTCGGAACTTACCCGACAAGAATTTCGCTACCTTAGGACCGTTATAGTTACGGCCGCCGTTTACCGGGGCTTCAGTTCAGAGCTTCGCCTTGCGGCTGACCCCTCTCTTTAACCTTCCGGCACCGGGCAGGTGTCACTCCCTATACGTCGCCTCATCGGCTTAGCAGAGAGATGTGTTTTTGGTAAACAGTCGCTTGACTCAATTCACTGCGGCCCAGCGCGTTTACGGGAGTAAATCCCTTCGCGCACCAGGCACCCCTTATTCCGAAGTTACGGGGCTATTTTGCCTAGTTCCTTCTGCAAGACTCACTCGAGCACCTTAGGATACTCACCCCACCTACCTGTGTCGGTTTACGGTACGGGCACCGAAGAGAACTCGCTACGAGGCTTTTCTTGGCAGCCTGATTAGGACCAGTTGGCTCGCCTTACGGCTCGTTTCCCCATCACCTCTCGGATTGGATCCACCGGATTTGCCTAGTGGACCTCGTACCTACGGGCTTAGACCGGCACAACCGTTCGCCGGCTGGTCTTTCACTTCTGCGTCACCCCTTCGCGTCTTGGTCGTCTCTCCAGTGGTGCAGGAATGTTGACCTGCTTTCCATCGGTTACGCCTTTCGGCCTCACCTAAGGGTCCGACTAACCCTGAGCGGATTAACCTTCCTCAGGAAACCTTGGGTTTTCGGTGGACGGGTTTCTCGCCCGTCTTCTCGCTACTCGTTCCGGCATAATCACTTCTGCGTCGTCGACCCAACCTTGTCGGTTGAGCTTCATCCTACAGCAGAACGCTCCCCTACCAGACGTCTTTCGACGAATCCAAAGCTTCGGTGGCGAACTTGAGTCCCGCACATTATCGGCGCAGGATCCCTTGACCAGTGAGCTGTTACGCACTCTTTAAATGATGGCTGCTTCTAAGCCAACATCCTGGTTGTCTAAGCGATCCCACATCCTTATGCACTTAGCTCGCACTCTGGGACCTTAGCTGTTGGTCTGGGTTGTTCCCCTCTCGTCTACGAAGCTTATCCCTCGTAGGCTGACTCCCGCGGTACATGTCACTGGCATTCGGAGTTTGAATGGGTTTGGTAACCTGGTGGGGTCCCTAGCCCAATCAGTGCTCTACCTCCAGGACACAATGTCGCGAGGCTATGGCTAAACATATTTCGGGGAGAACCAGCTATCACCGTGGTTTGATTGGCCTTTCACCCCTACCCACGGCTCATCCGATAACTTTTCAACGTTAACCGGTTCGGACCTCCACGGACTGTGACATCCGCTTCATCCTGGCCATGGGTAGATCACACACGGCTTCGGGTCTACCGCCTGCAACTGGTCGCCCATTTCGGACTCGCTTTCGCTGCGGCTTCGTGTCTTAGACGCTTAACCTCGCTGCAGACGAGTAACTCGCCGGATCATTATGCAAAGGCACGCCGTCAGCCGCTTGCGGAGCAAGCTCCGCATTAGGCCTCCGACCGCTTGTAGGCACACGGTTTCAGGTTCTATTTCACTCTCCACCTGGAGTCCTTTTCACCTTTCCCTCACGGTACTGGTTCACTATCGGTCACGAGAGAGAGTATTTAGCCTTACGAGATGGTCCTCGCAGATTCCCACCGGATTTCACGTGTCCTGTGGTACTTGGGTGTTCAGACAGGAGCCAACGCGCTTTCGTCTACGGGACTTTCACCCTCTGTGGTCCGACTTTCCAGACGATTCGACTAGCGTGTTGGTTTGTGACTCCCCGGCCTTACGGCCCTCTGAATCCCGCAACACCTCCGCACGCAAGCGTGCTCGGGTTTAGGCTGTTCCCTTTCGCTCGCCGCTACTCAGGGAATCGAGATTTCTTTCTCTTCCTAGGGGTACTGAGATGTCTCACTTCCCCCGTTGGCTTCGCTCCGCCTATGCATTCAGCGGAGGATGACGGGACATGACTCCCGTCGGGTTTCCCCATTCGGACATCCCCGGGTCGAAGCTTGTTTGCAGCTCACCGAGGCTTATCGCAGCTTACCACGTCCTTCATCGCCTTCTCGTGCCAAGGCATCCACCGTGCGCCCTTAGTAGCTTGACCGGAAATAATGACTAAGGTGCTTCAAACTGTGGTTTACCCAGCGTCTCATATTCGATTGTCAAAGAGCGTGCGCGGCGCGCCAGCGCCGCGAGGCGACGTCGCCGATTAATATTCGGCGCGACGCACAATCTCTATATCGGCCCGGTCGCGAATCGCGACCACGGCCCTCTCGTGTCTGGTGGAGATAGCGGGGCTCGAACCCGCAGCCTCCGGCTTGCAAAGCCGGCGCTCTCCCAGTTGAGCTATATCCCCAAGCTCTATCTCGACGAGCGGAGCCGCGAGCATCTACACCCGGGCCCGGAATTTGGTGGGCCTGGGTGGACTCGAACCACCCACCTCACGCTTATCAGGCGTGCGCTCTAACCAACTGAGCTACAGGCCCACACCTCTGCAACCATGCGGAGGAGAATCGAGCCTCGAAGAGTGGTCCTCTGCGGTCGACCTCGACTCGTCGAGCGAGATTCAGTGCGACCTGGCTCTCGTGGGGACGAATCGAGCCCGACCGGCATGCCGGCCAGGCTCGCTCCAAGCCCAAGCTCCAGAAGAGAGAGAATAGCGTACAGGACTTTAGAAAGCCCGGGAGGTCGACCTAAGGATTATGCCGTCCCCGTCATCAGTTCCACCGAAGCGGTCCCGATGTGGACGACAGGTCTCCCTAGAAAGGAGGTGATCCAGCCGCACCTTCCGGTACGGCTACCTTGTTACGACTTAGCCCCAATCACCGGTCTCACCTTAGGCGCCTGCCTCCCTTACGGTTGGCACGGCGACTTCGGGTGCTACCGACTTTCGTGGCTTGACGGGCGGTGTGTACAAGGCCCGGGAACGTATTCACCGCTGCCTGCTGATCAGCGATTACTAGCGATTCCGACTTCATGCAGTCGAGTTGCAGACTGCAATCCGAACTGAGACCGGTTTTTTGGGATTGCCTCCACCTCGCGGTATCGGAACCCTTTGTACCGGCCATTGTAGCACGTGTGTAGCCCCAGACGTAAGGGGCCATGAGGACTTGACGTCATCCCCACCTTCCTCCGGTTTATCACCGGCAGTCTCCTTAGAGTGCTCAGCATTACCCGTTAGCAACTAAGGACAAGGGTTGCGCTCGTTGCGGGACTTAACCCAACATCTCACGACACGAGCTGACGACAGCCATGCAGCACCTGTGCATCGGTCCCGAAGGGAAGGTGTGTTTCCACACCCGTCCGATGCATGTCAAGTCTGGGTAAGGTTCTTCGCGTTGCGTCGAATTAAACCACATGCTCCACCGCTTGTGCGGGCCCCCGTCAATTCCTTTGAGTTTCAACCTTGCGGCCGTACTCCCCAGGCGGATCACTTAATGCGTTAGCTGCGGCACTGGAGGGGTCGATGCCTCCAACACCTAGTGATCACCGTTTACGGCTAGGACTACCGGGGTATCTAATCCCGTTTGCTCCCCTAGCTTTCGCGCCTCAGCGTCAGTATTGGGCCAGATGAGCGCCTTCGCCACCGGTGTTCCTCCTGATATCTACGCATTTCACCGCTACACCAGGAATTCCCTCATCCTCTCCCATACTCAAGCCAGGCAGTTTGGGATGCAGGTCCTCGGGTGAGCCGAGGGATTTCACATCCCACTTACCTGACCGCCTACACGCCCTTTACGCCCAGTGATTCCGAACAACGCTTGCTCCCCGTGTTACCGCGGCTGCTGGCACGGAGTTAGCCGGAGCTTATTCGCCGAGTACCGTCAAACGACCAGATTGTTCACCTGGTCGCGTTTCTTCCCCGACAAAAGGAGTTTACAACCCAAAGGCCTTCATCCTCCACGCGGCGTCGCTTGGTCAGGGTTTCCCCCATTGCCAAAGCCTCTCGACTGCTGCCTCCCGTAGGAGTCTGGGCCGTATCTCAGTCCCAGTGTGGCTGACCATCCTCTCAGACCAGCTACCCATCGTCGCCTTGGTGGTCCTTTACACCGCCAACTAGCTAATGGGACGCGAAGCCATCTTCAACCGGTAGCTTGCAAGCAGAGGCCACCTTTGACCTCAGGTCCATGCAGACCCGTGGTCTCATGCGGTATTAGCACCCCGTTGGGAGTGTTATCCCCCTGTTGAAGGCAGGTTCTTCACGCGTTACTCACCCGTTCGCCACTCTACTCGAGGGGTTACCCCCTCTTTCGCGTTCGACTTGCATGCCTAATCCACGCCGCCAGCGTTCGTTCTGAGCCAGGATCAAACTCTCCGTGGTAAATATCGGAGATCACGCGCGAGCATTGCGGCTCACGCGCGGATCAATTGCAAGGAATTGAATAGCCGCACCCACGCCAACATCGACGCAGGCTCGGTGCCTCGCCGGGCTTTCAAAACTCACGTACGCTATTCAGTTTTCAATGAGCGTGATGTTCTTCGCCCTCTCCAGCCGGAAAAGGCGGACGCGGAATCTAGCTTCGTTGGGAAGGGAAGTCAACCGCTTTTTCGAAGGTCAATCCCAGCGGCAAAACGCAATATGAGGTTTGGCTTGCTCCCGTGTCAACCCCCGCAAGACCCGACCTGGCATTGCTGGCACGTTCAGCGCGCCGGCGGCTCCACTCGAAGCATCCGCCTGCCGAGCCTCAAAACAAACGGGTCCAGCAACTTATGGCGATGATTCCGGTCCGAGATCCGGACACCGTCGATGCTCACCGCTCCCTGATCCGACCGCTCGCCAGGCCGCGCTGCCGGAAGCTGCAAGACCCGATCGGACGAGGAGATCCTTGATTCCCATCTCTCCGTCCTGATCGGCGGTCCAGGTCGGGATCGACGACGGCGCCTCACCGCGGCCGAATTGAGCCTCGAAATCGCGCTGCGCGTTCTCCGCCGCATCGTTCCCGTGATAGAGGAGACGATCCGCTGACCGAGCCGCTTCTTGATCGACATCGGGTGGACCTGGGAATCGGCGAGCTCGCGTCCGATTTGGGCGAGCTCGGCTTCCGGAAGGTCGGCGGCCAACCGCCAGTAGATGCTCATGCTCGAATCCGGCAGTGACATGATCTTGCCGAACATCTCCGCCGGCGCATCCGTCACGCCCACGTAGTTCCCCAGGCTCTTGCTCATGCGCTGGACACCGTCGAGACCCGGGAGGATCGGGACGGTGAGCGCCAGCTGAGGGAGCTGTCCCTCCGATTCCTGGAGCGCGCGCCCGACGAGCAGGTTGAACTTCTGATCCGTGCCTCCGATCTCGATGTCGGAGCGGATCGCCACCGAGTCGAACCCCTGCATCAGCGGGTAGAACAGCTCGTGGACACCGATCGGCTGGTGCGCCGCCATGCGCTTCGCGAAGTCGTCACGCTCGAGCATGCGCGCCACCGTGTAGCGGGCGGCGAGGCGGATCACTTCCATGAACGGCATCGACGCGAACCACTCGCCGTTGCGATGCACCTCGACGGGACGCTCGGGCGGATGTGGATCACGCTCGAGCACGCGGTAGAACTGCTCGAGGTAGGTGCGCGCGTTCGCCTCGATCTGCTCCTCGCTCAGCTGGGGCCGCGTCTTCGAGACGCCGCTCGGGTCGCCGACGCGTCCCGTGTAGTCGCCGACGATCAGCACGATCTGGTGACCCAGCGACTGGAACTGTCGCAGCTTCCTCAGGCCCACCGCGTGACCGAGATGAATGTCGGGCGCGGTCGGATCGAAGCCCTGCTTGACGCGAAGCGGCCGGCCCTCGCGCGCGCATCGCTCGAGTCGTTCGGGCAACGAGCCTTCGGGCAGGATCTCCTCGGTCCCCTGCGCAAGGATTCGAGCCTGTTCCTCAACCGTCATTGCAAACCCCTGACCCCGCTGGCGTGCATTCAAAACGTCCGCATCTCGAGCGACGGAACGGCCGATTCTAGAGATCGGAAGTGGACCCGGCAAACCTCGCGCACCTGCGTCGTGAACAACGCGCGAGAACGGCGCGATGTCATCCGCGGGTCAAAGGCCTTGACCCCATTCCGCACAGGCACCTACGCTCCCCGCGAGAGAGACCAGCGGAACTCAACGCGCGACGGCAGCACCCGCGATCGAAGCCGCGATCCGGTTTCCCCTGGAAGCTGTTCCTCATCCTGGTCGTCACCGCGGTGTTCACCGCAGCGGGAACCGTATTCGGCGTGGTGCGGTGGCTGGGACGTGATCTCCCCACGCCGTCGCAGCTCAGCGCCATCGAGACGCCCGTCAAGACCACCGTCTACGACGCGCGCGGCCGGGTCCTGCACGAGGATTCTTCAAGGAGAACCGGTCCCGGGTTCCGCTCCGCCAGATCCCCGGCACCTCATCAACGCCTCGATCTCGACCGAGGACCGCAACTTCTATCAGCACTGGGGCATCGACCTCTGGGGCATCGGCCGTGCGGCCTTCCGCAATCTCGTGCTCATGCGCAGGGCCGAGGGCGGGAGCACCATCACCCAGCAGCTCGCGCGCAACCTCTTTCTCACGCACGAGCGCACGATGTCGCGCAAGCTGAAGGAGATCGCGCTGGCGGTCGAGATCGAGCGCAGCTACTCGAAGAATCAGATCCTCGAGATGTACTTCAACCAGATCTACTTCGGCGAGGGCGCCTACGGCGTCGAGGCGGCCGCCAAGACCTACTTCGCCAAGCCCGTCCAGGAGCTCACCCTCTCCGAGTGCGCGCTCCTCGCCGGGCTGCCGGCGAATCCAGCATCTACTCGCCGCGCCGGCGTCCCGCCGCCGCCAAGGCGCGCCGCTCGAAGGTGCTGCGCAACATGCTGTCGACCGGAGCGATCACGCAGGTCGAGTTCGACAACGCGATGAGCTCGCCGCTCGGCGTCACGCCTCAGCGCTACAACAACGACCGCGCGCCCTACTTCACCGAGATGGTGCGGCTCACCTCGACGAGCGCTACGGGTCCAACGCGGTCTACGAGGGCGGGCTCAAGGTCTACACCACGCTCGACATGGACCTGCAGCAGGCGGCGGAGCGCGCGCTCGAGATGCAGCTGTCCTCGATCGAATCGGACCTCAAGTTCAAGCAGACGCGCGCGAACTACGTGCCCACCGCGACGGAGGCGACCAAGACCATCCAGACCACGCCCTATCTCCAGGGCTCCTTCGTCGCGCTCGACCCCCGCAACGGTTACATCCGCGCACTGGTCGGCGGGCGCGACTGGAATCACAGCAACTTCAACCGCGCCACCCAGGCCAAGCGGCAGCCGGGATCGGCGTTCAAGCCGTTCGTGTACACCGCGGCGATGGACAACGGCTTCCGGCCCACCGACATCATCGTCGACGAGCCGGTCTCCTTCCCCGGTGGCGACGGCAAGCTCTACCAGCCCGGGAACTACGACCGCACCTACCGCGGTCCGGTGACGCTTCGCTACGCGCTCCAGATGTCGATCAACGTTCCGGCGATCAAGCTGCTCCGCAAGGTCGGCACGTCGCTGGTCGCGAGCTACGCGCGCGCGCATGGGCATCAAGAGCCCGCTCGGGCAGAACCTCTCCCTGGCGCTCGGCACCAGCGAGGTGTCGCTGCTCGAGCTGGTCTCGGCGTACGGCGTGCTCGCCAACCGCGGCATCCGCAACGATCCGCTGTTCATCCTCAAGGTGGAGGACCGGAACGGGAACGTGCTCGAGAAGAACGCTCCGCGCCCGAACGAAGTCCTCTCCGAGGAGACGGCGGGCGTCATGACCTCGATGCTGCAGAGCGTGATGGACCAGGGCACTGGGCGCTCCCGCGCGCGCGCGTGGGTTCCTGAACCCGTCCGCCGGCAAGACCGGAACGATGGACGATTACATGGACGCGTGGTTCGTCGGCTACGTGCCGGGTCTCGCCGCGGGTGTGTGGGTCGGATTCGACCAGAAGAGGACGATCGGCGCCGGCATGACCGGAGCGCGCGCCGCGCTCCCCGCCTGGACCGACTTCATGATCGCGGCCACGCGCGGCCGTCCGGTCGAGGACTTCCCGGTCCCGGCGGGAACCCTGACGCGCCAGGTCTGCGCGGAGTCCGGCATGCTGGCGACCGACGCGTGTCCGAACGTCACGACCGAGACCTTCAACGAGGGTTCCGAACCCACCGAGTACTGCACGACGCACCCGGGCCGTCCGCTCCAGCCGAACACGCCGCCCAACCTCGTGCCGGAGACGGAGACGCAGCCCACGCTGCGCGAGATCGACCGCACCCACCGCGATCGCGAGGCGGTGCACGGCCACTGAGCGGCCGCCCGGAACACTCCGTTCCGCGCCGCGCGAGGCGGCTGGAAGCTAGGACACCCTAAGCCGCCGCGTCGCCCACGCGCTCGAGGACGAGCGCCGGCGGTGACACCGGCCCGTCGCCGATGCGGAAGCACCGCGCGACCCGCCCGATCACTCCCTCGTCCGGCGCCGCGAGGTGCACGCGGGCGAGCACGTCGCCGCGCTCGACCGCATCGCCGATGCGTCGGTGCACGGTGAGCCCGACCCGTGGATCGATCGTGTCCTCCTTGGCGGCGCGGCCGCCGCCGATGCGGACCACGACGGCGCCGAGCTCGAACGTGTCGATCGCTTCGAGCACGCCCGCACGTTCGGATGGGACGTCGAGCACGCTCGGTGCCAAGGGAAGCGCGTCGCCGCGCTCGAGACCCTTCGCGTCGCCACCCTGTGCGGCGACCATCTCGAGAAACCGCCGCCACGCCGCACCCGACTCGAGCGTGCGCGCGGCGCGCGCGCGCGCCGCCTCGAGACCGGCCTCCTGTCCCGCGGAGCCTCAGCATCTCCGCCGCCAGGTCGAGCGTGAGGGCGCGCACGTCCGCGGGACCACCGCCCTGGAGCACGTCGATCGATTCCCGCACTTCGAGCGCGTTGCCCACGGTTTCGCCCAGTGGCTGGCTCATGTCCGTGACCAGCCCGACCGCGCGGCGGCCGAGCGCGCGCGTGGTCGCGACCAGCCGGCGAGCGAGACGGACCGCGGCCTCGCGGTCCTTCATGAACGCGCCGCCACCGCACTTGACGTCGTAGGCGAGCGCGCCCGCGCCTTCCGCGATCTTCTTGCTGACGATGCTCGAGACGATGAACGACTCGTTCTCCACCGTCGAGGTGACGTCGCGCAGCGCGTAAGAGCTTGCCGTCGGCCGGCGTGAGCTCCGCCCCTGCCCCACCATGACGACCCCGATCGCATCGAGCTGCGCGCGCATCGCCTCGGCCGACAGCGTCGTGCGGAAGCCGGGGATCGATTCGAGCTTGTCGAGCGTGCCGCCGGTGTGCCCGAGACCGCGGCCCGACACCATGGGCACGAGCACGTCGCACGCCGCCACGAGCGGCGCCAGGATCAGCGAGATCTTGTCGCCGACGCCGCCGGTGGAGTGCTTGTCCGCCGAGGGCCGGCCGAGGCCGCTCCAGTCGAAGGTGCGACCCGAGCCGAGCAGCGCGCGGGTGAGCGCATCGGTCTCCGACTCGTCGAGCCCGTTCAGGAACGCGGCCATCAGCCACGCGCTGACCTGGTAGTCGGGAATCTCGTCGGCGACGTAGCGCGACACCATCCCGGCGATGTCGCCGGGCGCGTGCGTGCGACCGTCCCGCTTGTCGCGGAGCAGCGCGCGCATGTCGAGCATCGAGGCTAGTAGCCCTTCGACTCGACGGCTTCGCCGCGCACGATCTTGACGCCGGCGGACGCGCCGATCCGGGTGGCGCCGGCCGCGACCATGGCCTTGACGTCCTCCTCGGTGCGGATCCCGCCCGACGCCTTGACGCCGATCTCGGGACCGACGGTCTCGCGCATCAATCGCACGTCCTCGACCGTGGCGCCGCCGCCCGCGAAGCCGGTCGAGGTCTTGACGTAGTCCGCGCCGGCGGCCTTGGCGAGCGTGCAACCCATGACCTTCTCGTCGCGAGTGAGGAGCGAGGTCTCGAGGATCACCTTGACCACGGTGTTCCGGCCCACCGACTGCACCACGCCGCGGATGTCCTGCTCGACGGTCGCGTAGTCCTTCGACTTCAGCGCGCCGATGTTGATCACCATGTCCACCTCCTCGGCGCCCTGCTCGACGGCGCGCCGCGCCTCGTAGGACTTGACGTCGACGAGATGCGCGCCGAAGGAAACCCGATCACGGTGCAGACCTTGACGCCGCTGCCGCGCAAGAGGTCGCGGCACAGCGGGACCCAGTTGGGGTTGACGCAGACCGACGCGAAGCAGTACTGGGCGGCCTCGCGGCACAGGCGCTCGACGTCCTCGCGCGTCGCGTCGGGCTTGAGCAGCGTGTGATCGATCAGCGAGGCGAGGCCGTCCGACGCCGGGCAGTAGCCGACCGTGGCCACGACACGCGCCGCGCCGGCCTCGGCGAGCGCGCGGGTCTCCTCGGGATTCCGCGCACCCGAGACGTGGAAGAGCTTCATGCGCTCGCGCGTGTCGGCGTCGGCGTCGCCGTCCTCGCCGCCGCGCGGATGAACGGGTAGTACCGGCTCGGGATTCGCCGCGACCGCCTTTGCCGGCGCGCGGCTCGTGACCGCCTCGCTCTGCTCGAGATGCTCCATCACCTTGCGGGTGATGATGTCGATCAGGACCTCGGGATCGGTGCTCATCCCCCCTCCCGCTCGAAGGCGAACGCGTTCGCCAGCAGCTGATCGAGCCGCCGCTTCACGATCCGCCCGCCGCCCTCCCGCCAGTGGACCCAGAGGCGCGGGGCGAGCTCGTGCAGCACTTGCCGGCAGGCGCCGCACGGCGAGGCCCCGTGGCCCCGGCGCGCCGTCACCGCGATCGCCACGAACTCGCGCTCGCCCTCGGCCACCGCCCGGAACACGGCGTTGCGCTCGGCGCAGATCGACAGCCCGAACGACGCGTTCTCGACGTTGCAGCCCACGATGATCCGACCGCCGGCGGTCAGCGGTGCGGCGCCCACCGGGAACCGCGAGTACGGAGCGTGGGCCGTGCGGAGCGCCCGCTCGGCCTCCTGCATCAGCCGCGCGGGCGACACGGGTGTCGCGGCCCGCCGGGGCGTGCGGCGCGAGGCCGGATCGGCGAGGCGACGGGGACGAGGGCTCACGCGGCGATCTCCTTGAGGAAGCTGGTGCCGTTCGGCAGCGCGCCGATGCCGAAGAACCGCGCCAGCGTGGCGCCGACGTCGGCGAAGGTCGGGCGCGTGCCGAGATCGACTCCCGACCGCACGCGCGGGCCGGCGATCAGGAGCGGCGTGTACTCGCGCGAATGGTCGGTGCTCGGCGTGGTGGGATCGTTGCCGTGATCGGCGGTGACGAGACAGATCTCGTCGCTCCGCAGATGGGCCAGGATCTCCTCGAGCCGGCCGTCGAACTGCTCGAGCGCGCGCGCGAATCCCTTGGGATCGTTGCGGTGGCCGTAGAGCTGGTCGAAGTCCACGAGATTCGCGAACACGAGACCCTCCCCGCGTTTTCGCACCAGGTCGACGAGCAGTTCCTCCCCCTCGGCGTTGCCGTGCGTGTGCAGCGCGTCCGTGACTCCGCGCCCGGCGAACAGATCGTCGACCTTTCCGACCGTCACCACCCGGTGACCGGCGGCGGCCAGCCGATCGAGCAGCGTGGGCTGCGGCGGCACGATCGAGAAGTCCCGGCGATTCACCGTCCGGCGGTAGTCCCCGGGACGCCCTCGAAGGGCCGCGCGATGACGCGACCCACGGCGTGCTGGCCCACCAGCAGCTCGCGCGCCGCGCGGCACGCGGAATAGAGCTCCTCGAGCGGAACGGTCTCCTCGTGCGCCGCGATCTGGAAGACACTGTCGGCCGAAGTGTACACGATGAGGCGACCGGTGCGTTGATGCTCGGCGCCGAGGCGCTGGATGATCTCGGTTCCCGAGGCCGCCTCGTTGCCGAGCCAGTCGCGGCCGACGCGCTCGCTGAAGCGCTCGAGCAGCTCGCGCGGGAACCCGCGCGGATAGGTCGGGAACGGATGATCGAGCACGAGCCCGGCGAGCTCCCAGTGACCGGTCGTGCTGTCCTTGCCGGGCGAGCGCTCGGCCAGCCGGCCATGGGCGCCGCGTGGTGCGGCGATCGCGCGCACGCCGGGAAGATCGACCAGGCGGCCGAGACCGAGCCGCTCGAGGTTCGGCAGCCGCATGCCGTTCACCGCCTCGGCGACGTGGAGGAGCGTGTGGCTGCCGTCATCGCCGTAGTCGCCCGCGTCGGGAAGCGCGCCAATGCCCACGCCGTCGAGGACGATCAGGAACGCGCGCACGTCATCGTCCCCGTGCCGCGGTCACCGCCTGGGCGCGACGGCGGAAGTGGTCGGCCGCCTGCTCGGCCCAGGTCGCGCTCTCGCCGACCAGCGTGGTGAGCTTCACGGGCCGTCCGCCACGGAGGTAGATGCGCGTGACGCGCTTGCCGATCGTGCACATCACCTCGTAGGGCAGCGTCTCGCTCAGGGTCGCCACCTCCTCGATCGACAGCTCGGCGCCGCCCTGCTCGCCGAACAGCACGACCTCGTCCCCGACCGCCGCGGCGGGGACGTCGGTGACGTCGACCATCGTGAGGTCCATGGTGACGCGCCCGACGATCGGAACGCGCCGCCCCTGGAGCAGCATCGCCCCGCGATTCGAGAGCAGCCACGAGTACCCGTGGCCGTAGCCGACGGCCACGACGCCGAGGCGCGTGGGGCGCCGTGTCGTGAAGCTGCGGCCATAGCTGACGGTGGCGCCGGCGGGCAGGTCGCGGACCTGGACGAGCCGGCTCTTGAGCGACATCACCGGCGCGATCGGGATCGCCGCGCGCGCATGCGGCGGCCGGCCGCCATAGGCGATCAGTCCGATCCGCACCCAGTCGAGCCGTGCGTCGGGAAGGTTCAGCGTGCCCGCGCTGTTCGCGGCATGCAGACGCGGCGGATGGATCCCGCGCGCCGCGAGTCGATCCCGAGTGCCAGGAAGCCACGCACCTGCCGCTCGGAGAACTCGAGCGACTCGGCGTCGGCGTCGGGAAAGTGCGTGTAGAGGCTGGCGAGGCGGAGGCCCGGCATCGCGACGACGCGATCGAGGAACGCCTCCGCCTCGTCCTCGCGGACGCCGGTGCGGCCCATGCCGGTGTCCACCTCGACGTGGAACCGGATCGGTCGGCCGGCGCGGACCGCGGCGGCGGAGAGCCCGCGGGCGAACTCCAGGTCGCAGACCGTCGGGCTGAGATCGTGGGCGACGGCCTCGTCGATCTCGCTCGGCAGGAGCGGCGACAGCGCGACGATCGGGAGGCGCGAGCCCGCGCGGCGGAGCTGGATGCCCTCGTGGAGCGTGGCGACGCCGAGATGCGCGACACCCTCCCGTTCCGCCTCCTCGGCGATCTCGACCGCGCCGTGACCGTAGGCGTCGGCCTTCACGACCAGTAAGATTTGCTGACCGGGCGCTTCCAGCCCACGCACCGCGGCGAGGTTCGCCGCGAAGCGGTCGAGATCCACCTCGACCCAGGTCGAAACCGGCATCGTCACGGCAACTCCTCCCCGCGTGCACGAAAGGTCCGGTAGCATAGCCTCGCGCTCGCGGCGCCGCCAAGTCGCTCCGCGCGTTCGCCGCGCGCGGCACTCGCCGCCGGCGCGCTCACCCGAAGGGGGACCCGTGCACCTCGAGCTGCTGCTCGCGTTCTTCGCGGGGATCGGCATCGCCGCCGCCAGCGGATTGCGCGCCTTCCTTCCCTTGCTGGCACTCGGGCTGGCCCAGCGCTTCGGGGTGATCGAGCTGCGCTCCGATTCGGCGTGGCTCGCGATGAACCCGGTGCTCGTGAGTCTCGCGGTCGCCACGGTGGTCGAGCTCCTGGCCGACAAGATCCCGATCGTCGACCACGCGCTCGACGTGATCGCGACCTTCCTGAGGCCCGGCCGCGGCGTGGCTCGGCGCGTTCGCGATCCTGGGCGGGTGGCCGGCGCCGCTGCGCCTGCTCGCCGCCACCCTGCTCGGCGGCGGCGCGCTCGCGATCCATGCCTTGCGGGCCAAGCTGCGGCTCGGCAGCACGAGCCTGACGCTCGGCCACGCCAACCCGCTGATCTCGATCGCCGAGGACGCGGTCGCGATCGGACTCCTGCTCGCCGCGCTCTTCGTTCCCTTGATCCTGATCCCGCTCGTGTTCCTCGCGGTGCGCGCGCTCATGGCTCGATCGCGGGCCCCGCGCGGCGCCGCGACGCGCGACCTCGAGTGATCGCTGGTTGGCCGTCGCGACGAGGCTCCGTTATCCTGGCCCGCATGACCGACGACCCACGCGTCACCGATCGCGAGCGCATCGCGTTCGCGGATCTGGTGACGGTCTGCCGCCGCCTCCGGGGACCCGATGGGTGCCCATGGGATCGCGAGCAGACGCTCGAGAGCATGACGCCCTACCTCACCGAGGAAGCGGTCGAGTCCGGAGAGGCGATCGCCTCGGGCGACGCCGATCACGTCGCCGAGGAGCTCGGGGATCTGGCCTTTCTCGCGATCTTCTGCCTCGAGCTCCTGGCCGAGAAGTCTCCGATCGGTCTCGCCGACAGCCTCGAGCGCGCCGCCCAGAAGCTCATCCGCCGGCATCCGCATGTCTACGGTGACGCGCGCGTGAGCGACGGCGAGGCGGCGTACCGCCAGTGGCAGGAGATCAAGCAGGAGGAGCAGGGCACGCGATCGCTGCTCGGCGAGCAACCCAAGGGACTGCCCGCGCTGGTCGCGGCGTATCGCATCCAGGAGAAGGCTGCGGCGGTGGGGTTCGACTGGCCGGCCGCGGCGGGTGCGCTCGCCAAGGTGAAGGAGGAGCTGGGCGAGGTCGAGCAGGAGATCGCCCCGGACACGGATCCGGCGCTGGCGCGAGAGATCGGAGATCTCCTGTTCGCGGTGGTCAATCTCTCGCGTCACCTCCGCGTCGATCCGGAGCGCGAGCTGCGCGTCGCATCGCACCGGTTCCGCGACCGTTTCCATCACATCGAACGCCGCCTCGCCGAGCGCGGCACCCGGCCGGCCGATGCCACGCTCGAAGAGATGGACGCTGTGGGAAGAGGCCAAGCGGGTCGCCGCCGGTGGGCGCGCGGCCACGGGAGAGTCCAGCACATGAACGAGAATCCGTCGCGGCAGGCGGCGTTGTTCCTGCAGCTCGTCCTCGGGCTCCAGCAGAGCGGCATGATGGCGCTCGGCAAGCTCATGAACCCGATCACCCGCAAGCTCGACAAGAATCTCGAGATGGCACGCGACACCATCGACACGCTCGCCGCGCTCGAGGCCCGCACGAAGGGCAATCTCGAGAGCGACGAGGCGCGCGTGCTGACGCAGGTGCTGTCGGAGCTGCGGATGAACTACGTTGACGAGCTCAAGCGCTCAGGCGCCGCGCCGGCCCACGCGCCCGGAGACAAGAGCGAGGCCTGATCGCTTCCAGGCCTCGCTCGTATCATCGAGGTCGCGGTCGCTCCCGCCTACCGGATCCGGACCAGCCGTCTCACCAGGTTCTGAACCGGGGTCTCGTAGCGAACGAAGTAGAGCCCGGCCGGAACCGGCTCGCCGCGACGATCGCCGCGCCAGGTCGCCTGATGACGCCCGGCCGGCAGCACACCGTCGGCCAGCACCGCCACCTCACGCCCCTGGATGTCGAGGATCCGGAGCCGCACGCGCGCCGCGCGCGGCAAGGTGTAGTCGATCCGGACCGCGTCCGCGCTCGGATTTGGAGACAGCCGCGCGAGCGCGAACTCGGTGACCTGGGCGATCGCGGTGCCCGCCACCGGACCGAACGTGAGCGTCCTACCGTCACCCGTGGTCGCCTCGAGCCGGTAGAAGTAGGTTCGTCCCGGCTCGACGTCACGATCGACCGTCACGGTCGATCCGTCCTCGACTCGGCGTTCCGATCCCGCCGCGAGCCACGGTCCCACCACGGCTTCGGCGCGCTCGAGCGCGATCGACGCGATCTCGCGCGCGTCGCTGAACTGCCAGCGCACCTCGATCCCCTCCGCCACCGGCGCGGCGCGGAACTGCGACAGCAGCGTCGGCGTGACGATCCGATTCAGGACCGTGAACGTGTTGGTGGTTCCGCGACGGGTGGTATCCGAGCCCGCCGTATCCTTGATCGCGACCGTCACCTCGATGGCCCAGACACCCACCTCGTCCGCGCTGAACGGGCGCGGGGACGGCCACGTGATGTAGGCGGCCTGCCGCGGCAGCAGGGGCTGGCCCTCCACCTGGGTCTTGAGCGGGATCGGCGCGAATCCGGCGTGCCGAAGGACCACGTTGAAGCTCCAGTGATCGAGCGGGGTCTCGCCGCTGTTCACGACGAAGAACTGGATCCCCCAGGGCTGGTTGAGTAGATCGGATCGCGGCACTGCAAGATCGAGTCGCTGGACGCGGAGTCCTGGGTCACGCACACGTAGCCGATCTGGATGTCGGGAACCGGATTCTGGACGCGGAATTCCCAGCTCGCCACGTTGTTCTGCTGGCGGTCGGGCGGCTCGGGGTTGAGCGGATCCTTGACGGTGCCTCTCAGGTCGACGCGCCAGTGGCTGCCTTTCTGGCTCTCGTCGAACACCATCGGCGACGGCCAGATGACGTTGGTGGACGTGCTCGGGTTCAACGGGTCGCCGGCGGTCTGGGTCTTGAGCGGCGTGTGCTCCCCGGTGTCGAGGTTGACGAGGTCGATGTCGTAGCTCCAGCTCGTGAGTGGGAGATCGCCGGCGTTGTACGCGTAGAACACCACGTTCCAGGGCTGTCCCGGGAAGATATGGTCACGGCAGCCGAAGCCGGCGCTCGTGTCGACGACGCACTTGAACTGGATCGCGATGTCGGTCACCGGGTGCACGACCGAGAACTCCCAGGACGACGCGTTGTTGGTCTGGCGGTCGGGCGGCTCGGGATGGAGCGGATCCTTCACCGTCGCGCGGGCCTCGACGCGGTAGCGCCGGCCCACCTGGCCTTCCACGAACACCAGCGGCGAGGTGAGCTCGATCAGCCGGTACCCGTTCACGGGAATCGTGTCCCCGCGACCTGGGTCACGACCGGGGTCCGCTCGCCGTTCTGCAGGTCGACGAGCTCGATGTCGTAGCTCCAGTTCGTGAGCGGCAGGTCGCCCGGGTTGAACGCGTCGATGCGGATGCGCCAGTTCTCGCCCGGGAAGATTCGGTCGCGGCAGATCGAGTACGAGTCGCCGCCCGCGCACTGAACCCGAAGGCGATGTCGTTGACGGGATTCTCGACGCGGAAATCCCAGTTCGCTTCGTTGTTCCCAGTCGATCGGGCGGCTCGGGATGGAGCGGATCATCGACGTCTACGTGAAGCTGGACGCGCCAGTGGCTGCCCTTGTGCCTCTCGTCGAACACCATCGGTGAGTCCACGAAGTAGGTCAGGTAGGCGCCGGGCGTGATCGAATCGGACGAGGCTCCCGGACACGAGCGGCGTGTGCTCGCCGGTGTCGGTGTTGATGAGCTCGATCGCGTCGCGCCACGCCGGGATCGTCACCTCGCCGATGTTCGATACGGTGTACAGCACTCGCCAGGGCACGCCCGGGAACACGCGGTCGCGACAGCCGAAGATCGAATCCGGGACGCACTTGAACACCGCGACCAGGTCCGGGAGCGGGTTGACGACCCGGAAGCCCGTGGACAGCTGGTTGTTGGAGAGCCGGTCGGCCGGCTCGGGATGGAGCGGATCCTTGACCGTGACCCGCACCACCACCCGCCAGGTGGTGTCCTTCTGTCCTCCCCGAACACCACCGGCGAATTCACGTCGTAGTACCCGCACTGCCCCGGCAGCGGGGGCGCCGCCGACCTGGGTGGCGAGCGGAATGCGCTCGAGAGTCCGATCGTTGATCAGGTCGACGTCGTAGCTCCAGCTCGAGATCGGGACCTCACCGACGTTTGCCACCTGGAACGGCACGTGCCACGGCTGCCCACCGGGACGCGCTGCAGGCAGCCGAAGAACACGGAATCCGAGACGCAGATCCCTTGAACCGCGAGGTCGGTGAGCGGATTCTCGACGCGGAAGGTCGCGCTCGCCAGATTGTTGACTGCCGGTCTGGAGGCTCGGGTAGCAGCGGATCCCTGACGGCGGCGTGGACGTCCACTCGCCAATGCGAGTTCTTCTGGCCTTCGTTGAACGTGACGGGCGAGAACACTTCGTAGGAGGCGTACTGCCCGACCGGCAGCAGGGATCCAGCCACCTGTGTCCAGAGCGGAGTGTGCTGCCCGGTGTCGAGGTTGACGAGGTCGACGTCGTAGCTCCAGTTGGTGAGCGCCACCTCGCCCTGCGTTGTGCACGTTGAACTGCACTTGCCAGGGCTGCCCCGGGAACAGGCGGTCGATGCATCCGCGCGGCGGGTCGTTGACGCACGCGGAGGTGACCGCGATGTCGGAGATCGGGCTCTCGACCCGGAAGTCCCAGGTCGCCTGGTTGTTCTGCTGACGGTCGGGGGTTCGGGAACCAACGGATCCTTGACGGTCGCGCGCACCGTGGCGCGCCAGGAGGTTCCCTTCTGGTCTACGCCGAACACGATCGGTGAGCGGAGCACGGTGTTCCGGGTCTCGCCCAGCCCAATCGAATCGCCCGCCGCCTGGATCACGATGGGGATGTGCTCGAGGGACTGCAGGTTGACGAGATCGATGTCGTAGCTCCAGTTCGCGAGCGGAACATCGCCACCGTTGCCAGCCTGGAAGAACACGCTCCAGGGGTTGTCCGGGGAAGATCCGGCCGCGGCAGAAGTCGCCCGCGGTGTCGGTGGCGCACTTTTGCTGGATCCAGATGTCGGAGATCGGGCTCACGACGTTGAAGAACGTGGTCCCCTGGTTGTCGAACTGACGTTCCACGGGCTCGGGGTGGATCGGGATCCCTGACGGTGGCGCGCAGCTCCGGCGCGCCACGAGGTCCTGACCTGACCGGCGTCGAAGCACGCTCGGCGACACCCAGTCGAACGATGAGAAAGCCCCGCGGGGAACGCTGTCGCCCGCGACCTGGACCGCGACCGGCACGCGCTGGTTGGTCTGCTGGTTGATCAGATCGATGTCGTAGCTCCAGTTGGTGAGCGGCACCTCGCCCAGGTTGTAGATCCCGAACGTCACGCGCCAGGGCTGGCCGGGGAAGAGGCGATCGCGGCATGCGTTCGGTAGAGGGTGTCCTCGACGCACTTGAACTGGACGCGAACGTCCGAGAACGGGTTCGCGACCGCGAAGTCCCAGGTCGCCTGGTTGTCGGACCGGCGATCCTCGGGCTCGGGGTGGAGCGGATCCTTGACCGGTCCCCCGCACCTCGACGCGCCACTGCGTGCCGCTTCCTGGCTCTCGTTGAAACGGGTCGGCGAGCGGTACGAGAAGCCGAGGTACTGGCCCACGGCCATCGAGTCTCCCGAGACCCGGGTCGCGAGCGGAACACGGTCGTTGGTCTGCAGATCGATCAGATCGATGTCGTAGCTCCAGTCGGCGAGCGGCACCTCCCCGCGTTGTAGAACTGGAAGTGGACACTCCAGGGCTCACCGGGATGGATCTCGATCGCGACATCGTCCGTGCTGTCGCCCGCACACAAACTGACCACGTGCAGGTCCGCGATCGGGTTCAGGACCTGAAAGTCCCACGTCGCCCGATTGTTGAAGAGCCGGTCCGCGGTCTCGGGGTAGAGCGGATCCTTGATGGTCGCGCGCACCACGGCGCGCCAGTGGCTTCCCTTGTCGCTCTCGCCGAACATCGCCGGTCCGTTCCAGTTGTACGCCGTGAATCCGTACCGGGGCAGCGGGTCTCCCGGCACCCGGGCCGCGAGCGTGGTGGAATCGCCGCGATCCGGATTGATCAGCACGATGTCGTAGCTCCAGTTCGAGATGGAGTCTCGCCGAGGTTGTAGAACTCGGCGTGCACGAAGATCAGGCTGCCCGGGAACACGTGATCGCGACATCCCAGCGAATCGCCCAGACCGCGAAACCGGCCACCAGATCGAGCCACCGGAGCCTCGACGCGGAAATCCCAGGTCGCTCGGTTGTTGGCCTGCCGGTCGAGCGGCTCCGGGTTCACCGGATCCTCGACCGTCGCGCGCAAGCTCCACTCGCCATTCACCCTGCTCGGAGTTCATGCAACCGGTGCGGCGACGGCGCGTTGATCTCGATCGATCCGCCGAGCGGGATCGGGGTTCCCGACACCTGGGTCATGAGCGGCGTGCGGTTCCCGCTCGGGAGCTGGATGAGATCGACGTCGTAGCTCCAGCTCGTGAGCGCCACCTCGCCGGCGCGTTGCTCGCGACGAACTGGATGGTCCAGTCAGCGCCGGGGAATACCCGTCCGGTGCACCCGAAGGACGTCAGAGTCCGTGACGCACTTGTACTGGACCACGATGTCGGACACCCGATTCAGCACCCTGAAATTCCAGGCCGACTGGTTGTTGAGCTGGCGCTCCGGCGGCTCCGGGTGCAATGGATCCTTGATCGACGCGTGAACCTCGATCCGCCAGCTGCCGCCGATCTGCTGCTCGCCAAAGACCACCGGGCCCGGCCAGTGGACGGTGAGGTCCTGATCGAGGGGCAGGGAATCACCGCTCGCCTGGGTGACGATCGGCGTGCGGGCTCCGGTCTGGACCTCCACCAGATCGATGTCGTAGCTCCAGTTCGTGAGCGGCGTCTCTCCCGCGTTGTGAAACGTCGTGCTCACGAACCAGGGCTGGCCGCTGCCGATCTTGATCTGGCAGGGCGAGAAGCTCGAGTCGGTGGTGCAGGTGTACGAGACCGCGATGTCGGGAATCGGATTCTCCACCCGGAAGAACCAGGACGCCTGATTGTCACCCTGACGATCGACGGGCTCGAGGATGGAGCGGATCCTTGACGCTCACCCGCACTCGACCCCCAGAGGGTGCTCTTGTCGCTCTCGTCGAATTGCCGCGGCGAGGAGAGGTTGTACGTTCGAGACCCCCGCCGCCAGAGGATCTCCGTCGACCTGGGTGAAGAGCGGCGTGTGAACGCCGTTTCGGTCGATCAGGTCGACGTCGTAGCTCCAATGGTCGACGGCCGCGGCGCCCTGGTTGAGGACACCGAAGCGGACCATCCACGATTGCCCCGGGAACACGCGCTCGATGCAGTTCAGGGACGTGTCGGTGACGCACTTGAAGGTGACCGTGAGGTCGACGACGGGCGTCCCGGCCGGCTGCGTGCGACCGGACCCGCTCGAAGAGGACGCGCCAGGGCGAGAAGTCGAAGTTGCCGCCCAGGCTCCACACGGCAAGAGAACGAGCAGGGCGAGAAACCACTGCGCGAGCCGGCGCGCGCGTACGGCGGGACGATGCGGCGTTTCAGTCATGGCGACCTCGATGAGGGTGTGCGGCGTGGGGGATCCCTCTCGCTAGGTCGAGCGGGGACCGGGGTCACGCGTTGCGCGTCGCCACGGTCAAGTTGCTCGTCCCCGGGCTGGAGGAGCATTTTCGTCCCTGAGCAACTCAATCGACAGACTGTTGTCTGTCAATCGTCCGCCCATTGCCGCTGGTTTGCAACTGCAAAGTCGGCGCTCGACGGAGGCCGGGGAGACCGCGAGCCCGCTCATCACCCATCGTCGGCCCGGCGCGAGCCGCGTGACGGGTGGAGTCGAGGAAATCGACCCGGACGACTCGGAGGTCTTAGATGGCCTGGAGCACCGCGCACTTGAGGTAGTGGGTCTCGGGCACCGCCAGCAGCTGGGGATGATCGGGGGACTCGCCTGACCACTGCAGCGATCCGGAACGGACGGTGCGCCGCTCGCGCGGCCTCGAGCAGCACCTGCCGGAACAGCACGTCCTCGAGGTGGTGGCTGCACGAGCAGGTGACCGAGATGCCCTCCCTCCTCGAGCACGGCCATCGCGGCCCGGTTGAGCTCGCGGTAGGCGCGCGCGCCGCGCGGCGACGTGGCGGCGGGACTTGATGAGCGCGGGCGGATCGAGGATCACCATCCCGAAGCGCTCGCCGGTCGCGCTCGAGCTCGCGCACGACGTCGAAGCGCGTCGCCGCGCGCGGAACCTGATCCGCGACGACCGGACCGTTCGCGCTCGAGGTTGCGGCGCGGCCGCCTCGAGCGCCGGCGCCGGAGTCGACCGCGAGCACCTCGGCGGCGCCTCCGCGCGCCGCGTGCAGCGCCCACTCGCCCTGGTACGCAGAACAGGTCGAGCACCCGCCGCCCCGCCGCGCGCGCCTCGGCTCGAGCGGCGATTCTAGCGCTGATCGAGGAACAGCCCGGTCTTCTGGCCGTGCAGCAGGTCGGCCTCGACCCGGAAGCCGTCGAGCTCCACCTCGATGCGCTCGGGCACCTCGCCCCACCACGACCGAGCGCTCGAGCGGCAGCCCCTCGAGCGCCGCGCAGGCGAGTCCGCGGCGCGCACCACCCCGCGCGGCGACAGCACCTGGTCGAGCGCCTCGCGCACCGCGCTCGGCGCGGACCTCGATGCCGAGCGTCAGAATCTGCACGCGACCAGGTGATCGCCGTACCGGTCCACCACCAGGCCCGGAAGCTGGTCCGGCCTCGCCGTAGACGACGCGCAGGCGTTCGCTCGCCCGGCATCCACGCCTCGCGCAGCTGACGGCGCGCTCGATGCGCTTGGCGAAGAACGCGGCGTCGATGGCGTCGCGGCCGCGGGTGAGGCATGCGGGCGCAGATCAGGCTCTGAGCGGTTGCAGTAGGCGCGCCCCAGGAACGCGCCGCGCGACGTCGTGGACGTCGACCAGATCGCCGGGCTGCGGATCGCCGTCGAGCTCGCGCCACCTCGTTGCTGAAGACCCACGGATGCCCGCCGCGAATCGGCGGTCCTGGTTCTTCTTCAGAAGGAGCCGCTTCTCCACGACGGGTGGCTCGTCAGGCGCTGGGACTGGAGCGCCAGCCCCATCAGGCGGTAGGCCAGGCGCGCGGCGAGGAAGTCGGAGGCGACCTGCCCGGGGATGGGCGCGAGCTCGACGACGTCGAAGCCCACGATGCGCGCGCGCTGCGACACCGCCGCCAGCAGGTCCACCGCTTCGTACCAGTCGAGCCCGCCCGGCTCGGGCGTGCCGGTGCGCGGGCAGGATCGACGGGATCGAGCGCGTCGAGGTCGAAGGTCACGAACACCTCGATCGGTGAGGGCGTCGAGGATCGGCGACCAGTCGCGCCCGAGCGCGCGGAACTGGCGCGTGCTCCACATCGGGACCGGCGAGCGCTCGAGATCACTCGGCCTCCTCCTCGCTGAGCGACCGGATGCCGACCGACGACGGCGGGCACGATCTCGCGAATCCGCCGCATGACGCAGGCGTGGCTGCAGCGCGATGTCGAGGTAGACGTCGCGCATGTCGGCGTGCGCGTCGAGCTGCAGCACCGACGAGCTCCGGGAACCCGTCGCCGCCGCCGCGCGCACGGCGCCGGCGGTGATGCTGTGCTCGCCGCCCAGCATCGCGGGAATGCTTGTCCTGCGTCGAGATATCCAGTCGACCGCCTGCTCGACGCGCTCGACCATCGCCTCCGGGCCGCGCGCCGTCGGCTCCAGCTCCGGCAGCGTGTGGATGCCGGCCCGGTAGGTGGCGCCGAGCTCCTCGTCCCACAGCTCCATGTTCTGCGACGCGGACAGGATCGCGCGCGGTCCCCATCGCGTCCCGCCCTGGTAGGTGGTGGTGAAGTCGTAGGGCACCGGCAGCACCACGACGCGCGCTCGCTCGATCGAGGAGAACTCCGGGTTCGAGGCCGCCGAAGTTGTAGCGGAAGGCCGGTCGGCCAGCTCGGCGTGGAGGTCATGGATCCTCGGAGGGCCGCGGCCGGCGCCGACGCGCGGGCGACCGCCGCCGGAAACACGACGGGCCCCGGCTCGGTGGTTCCGGGGCCCGCACGATTGATCTTGAACTAGGCCGGTCGAGCGACCGGACGGGAAACTCGCGCGGCGCTCGGCGCGGACCAGCCGCGAGGCGCCATTGAGGCTCTTCGGAAACTCGGTGCCGCGATCCAGCACGCGAGACTCCGCCTTGACCATCTCGAACGCGTCGCGGAAGTAGACTTCCGCGAACTCGGCGTCGAAGCCCTTGCACGAGAAGATGTCGACGCTCACGAAGTTCTTCTCCGGGAACGTGTGGATGCTGATGTGGCTCTCGGCAATCAAGACGAAGCCCGAAGGCCCCAGTCTTCCGGCTTCACGCCACTGTACTTGAACACGTACGGCGGCATGATCTTCGTCATACCGATGCGGGTTGGGAAGCTCGTCAGGATCCGGTAGATCAGATTGAGATCCTGTGAGCTTCTTCTTGTCGCACCCATAGCCGTCCAGCATGAGGTGAGGCCCGAAACCGGTCATCTCGTCAGCCACCTCCACGTAGCCAGCGCCAAGCGCGGGGATTCCTTGCGGATCATGAACATTCGCCTTTCGCGTTATTCTTCGCCACCGACGTCGTCGAGGTCGTCGTCGTCCTCGTCATAGGTCTCTTCGTCGTACTCGTCAGCGAGCTCGTCGTCGTCGTCGAGGTCATCGTCGTCGTCGAGCTCGTCATCTTCGAAGAGCTCGTCGTCGTCGCCCTCTTCGTCGTCGTCCGCGTATTCTTCGAGCTCGTCGTCCGGAGATTCGCCGAAGTCTTCGTCTCCGGGCACACCCTTCTTCTTCGTCATGTCATCCTCAGGCGAGTTGCCTGGCGCCGCGAGCGCCGCACTGTTCAGATCAGCATCGTGACCTGCAACGCGCGTTCGATGCAGAACGAGCGCGCTCGATGCACCTCAACCCCGAAAAAGCATCGGCAGTATACGGAGCGCCCTCCGCCCGTCAATAAGAAATCGGCCCGCCGGCCGAAGAGTTGAAAGCCCGTTTCCCAGCGAGACTTCCGAGCGCGTGGCCGCTCCTCCGCGGAGACCGCCGCCGGTCGGCGCCCGGCGCGTCGCGTGCTCGCCCCGACGCGTCTCGGGGGCGACTCCGAGCCGCGCGACGCCCGGTGCGTCGAGATCGAGATCGGCATGCAAGAGGACGGCCGAGTGGCGCCGGGCGGGCGACGGCAAAGTGATGGCGGGGTTGACGGGACTCGAACCCGCGACCTCCTGCGTGACAGGCAGGCGTTCTAACCAGCTGAACTACAACCCCGCGCCTGGGCACGTGGAGCGTCGTCAGTGCGCCCAGAAGCCGCGGCAGAATAGCCGCGCCGCCGCGAAGAGTGTCAACGCTGGGCCGACGCCGGCAGCGTCGGAGGCGCCCTACGGGTAGCAGGCGCTTGATCTCGATGCCCGGGTAATAGTGGCGCAGGATGCGCTCCGCGCCTGCGTGCGCCTTCGCCATCGCGATCGCACCCGGTCTGGCAGAGCCCCACGCCGTGGCCCGACCCCGCCCCGCTCGCGACCACCGCGAGCGCGCGCGCTGAGGCGCGGATCGCGGCGCACGTCGATCTTGAAGAGGTTGGAGCGCAGGATGACGTTGGGGTTCCCGGAGCGGCGCAGGACCCGCCGGATCATGTCGGCGGTGAGCTGGATCTCGCCGGTGGTGGTCTCGACCGCAAGCGCGCCACACGCGTCCCGACTTGCGAGCGGCTGAGCGTGCGGATGTCGATCAGCTCACCCGGGCCGGCGGCCGGGATCGGTGCGCCTTCCAGGCGCCCGAAGTTCTGAGATTTGCCATGAACTCGCTGGCCGGCCACTCCTCGCGCCACCGGTAACTGCGGCGAGTCGCGCGCACGTAGTCGCCGGTCGTGCCGCGGTCGGCGGTGGCTCACGAGGTACGGGATCGGCGTCGCGCGGGCCACGCCTCCCAGACGTCGGCGGTGATGCCGCCGCAGGTCGAGTAGTAGTTGGCGCGGATCGGCGGCTCCGTCGTAGAGCGCGACCTGCCCGCGCGTGCTGCTCGACGCAGCGCGTCGCGGCGGCGCTCTCGCTCTCGACCGGCGCCGTAGAGCTGGTCCTCGACCGGTGCCGTAGAGGTCGAAGCCCCTCCGCCACGCGCGTCCGCGGTAGAACAGCGTGTAGCTGCGCGCCGCGACCGCCTGCGCCCGCCCCGCCTCGGATCTGCTCCTCCGCGAGCAGCGCCGATCTCCCCGGGCACGACGCCGATCAGGTAGGTCTCGAGCGGCAGTCGTGTCGCGAGGGTGAGCTCGCCGCGCGGGTTCGAGAAGATCTTGATGCGGCCCTCGCCAGGTCCTTCCGTAGCCAGCGGATGCGCTGCGCGCGTCATGCTCGCGGTCGGGATCTCCGATCCACAGCGTCTCCGCCCGGGCGAGCGCGAACGAGCGAGCCGCTCCACCGGCGCGCTGTCCGCTCGCCTCGATCCCGGCCTCGGTGCGCCGGATCGAGATCGCGCACGCGACGCTGCTCCTCCGGGAGCGACAGGCCGGGCGAGCTCGTCGATCCGGACTGCCTGGACGGGCGCGAGCGTCAGCGCAGTCGAGGTCCCAGCGCGAGCCCGACGTCGAGCCGCGGCTCGTGATCGATCTTCGCCGGAGGCGCGTCGCGGGCGGGAGATTCGCCGGCGGCGGCACCTCCGGTGGATGCGGAACGCCAGGGCGCGGGCTGCTGAGGCGAAGGCCCAGGCTGCTGGACGACGCGGGCACGGTCGCGCACGACGCGAGCAGGAGCGGCAAGCGCGATCGTGGCCGGGCGCTCTCGCCCACCACCGTCGTGACGTTCTCCGCATCAGCCCCCGGCGTCATGCTGACCGAGCACCACGGGCCGCGAGGCCCCGGTGGCGCTGGGACGTTGCCCGGCAGCCCGCTCAGCGTCCGGTGGGCGAGGATACGCGAACGCCAGCGCCTCCTTGCGCGCTCGAGGGCGACTCCCAGCACGTCGAGCGCCACGCACGCGGGCCGGCGCGAGCCGGCGCTCGAGCGCGGCCATCAGCGTGGCGTTCCGCACGCCGCCGCCGCTGACGTAGACCGGCATCGACCCGGCCGCGCGGAAGCACGAATCGCTCGATGCTGCTCGCAACCGAGGCGGCGGTCAGCTCGGAGTGCCGTGGCGAGCGAGATCGTCCTCGACGAGCCCCATCGCGAGGCCCACGCTCCTCAGCTTCTCGGCGTAGCCGGTCGCCGAAGCGCTCGCGCCCGGTCGAGCGCGGCGGCGGTGCGCGCGAAGAACGGATCGGCGAGCAGCTCCGCGAGCAGCGCCTCGCTGGCGCGCCCGCGCGCGCGCACCCGCGCCCTGCTCGTCGTGGTGGACGCGCACCGTTGGTCTGGATCCGACCAGCGCGTCGCATCACCGCGTTGCCAGGGCCGGTATCGAACGCCAGGATGTCGTCCACACTACCGCCACGCGCCAGGTAGGTGATGTTGGCCATGCCGCCGAGATTGAGGAGCACCCGCGACTGGTCCGCCGAGCGGAACAGCCACCAGTCGGCGAGCGGCACGAGCGGCGCGCCCTCGCCGCCCGCCGCGGTGTCGCGGACGCGGAAGTTGGAGACGACCGGCGATGCCGGTGCGCTCCGCCAGCACCGCCGCCGACCCGATCTGGAGCGTCGAGCGCCCCGCCGCCGCCGTCGCGCGCCGCGGCAGGTGCCGCACCGTCTGCCCGTGGCAGCCGATCGCGTCGACGTCGGCGGCGGATCGATGCCCGCCGTCGCCGAGCAGCTCGCGTCACCGCGGCGGCGTAGCGCTCGCCGAGCGCCGCGTCGAGACGCATCAGTCGCTCCGGCTCGAGCACGGTGGCGCCCGCCGCGTCGTGCACGTCACGACGCAACGCGACGTCGAGCGGCGTCTCCTCGTAGGCGAGGATCTCGTGGGTGACGTCGGCCCCGTTCCCCCTCCATGCGCGACGGCCACGTCGGCGGCGTCGGCCGAGGTGCCGGACATGACGCCGATGAGCAGGTGCTCGGGCTCGTCGGGGTAGGCACGGAGCCACGCCAGGGCGTCCAGGCTGCGGTCTTTCCGCTCCGCGCGCCGGGGACCGGTCGCTTCTCCGCCCCGCGAGGATGCCGGAGAGGATCTGGCTCTGGAACGCCACGAACGCGGCGAGCACGGGTATCGAGGCGATGGTCGATCCGGCCATGAGGAACCCCCAGTCCACGCTGTGCTCGGTCTGCGACAGGAGCGCCAGCCCGACCGGCAGCGTCCGCAGCCGGTCGGAGTCCACGAAGATGAGCGGAAACAGGAAGGAATTCCAGTTGGTGAGGAACGAGTGGATCGCCACCACCGCCAGCACGGGCTTGAGCAGCGGCAGCACGACCTCGAGGAAGATGCTCCAGTCCGAGGCGCCGTCCACCCGCGCCGCCTCCTCGAGCTCGAGCGGCAGGCCGAGCACGTACTGCCGCACCAGGAAGATGCTGAACGCGTCCACCGCGAACGGCAGGATCAGCGCGGCGTAGGTGTCGAGCAGCCGGAGCTTCGCGACCACCAGGTAGAGCGGGATCATGAGCACTTGCTTGGGCACCATGAGCGTCGCGACGATGCCGAGCGTCCAGAAGCGCTCGGCCGGGACGCGCCGGCGCGCGAGCACGTATCCGACCATCGCCGCGGTGACCAGGTTGAGGCCCACGACCGCGACGGCGACGACCGCGCTGTTCCACACGTAGCGCCCGACGTGGGCCGACGCGAGCAGCGTCTGGTAGTTCCCGAACCCGTGCGGCCCGCGCAGCTCGCGCAGGAACGACTCGCCGGCCCCGGGCGCGAGCGAGATCGTCACCATCCAGACGAACGGCATCAGCATGCCGAGCAGCGAGCGGAGCGAGCCACACCCAGCGGATCAGCGACGCGCGCCAGCGGCGGCGGCGGCGCGGCGCGGTCGCCCGGATCGGGCGCGCCGCCGCTCACGCCGGCTCCCGAGCGGCCGCCGACGAGCGCGATCTGCACAAGTGCCAGCAACAGCGTGATCCCGAACAGCAGGTAGGCGACGGCGCTCGCGTAGCCGAGATCGAAGCGGTAGAAGCGCCTGCTCGTAAGAGGTAGTAGACCATCGTCGTGGTGCGGTGCAGCGGACCGCCGCGGGTCATGACGAACACCTCGGCGAAGATCTGGAGGCTCCGGACCGTGTTCACCACGAGCACGAACAGCAGCGTCGGCCGCAGCAGCGGCAGCGTGATGTGCACGAAGCAGCTCCACCACGAAGCCCCCTCGAGCTTGGCGGCCTCGTAGAGCTCGCGCGGGATCGCCTCGAGCCCGGCGAGGAAGATCACCATGTAGTAGCCGCTCGCCGACCACACGTCCATCGCCATGATCGCGGGCAGTGCTAAGTCGGGATCGAGCAGCCACGTGGGCTGGGGCAGGCCGAGCGCGCCGAGCACGGCGTTGAGCGGACCGTGCGGGGCGTAGAGCCCGCGGAAGACGAGCGAGAGCACGACCACCGACACGACGCTCGGCAGGAAGAACCCGACGCGGAAGAGCGGTGCGGCCGCGGAACGCCGGCTGGACCGCGAGCGCGCAGCGCGAGCGCAAGCGCCGTGGTGAAGGGGATGGTGCCGACGACGAAGAACGCCGGTGTTGCCGAGCGCCTGACCAGAACGCCGGGTCGTTGAAGGGCACGGCGCGTAGTTCGAAGCCCGATGAACCGGGTGCCGGCGGCACGGATCGGCGAGTAGTCGGTGAACGACGTCGATCAGCGAGAAGGCGAACGGGTAGAGACCGAACAGGCCGAAGGCGAGGACCCAGGGCGAGAGCGAGCGTCCACGGCGGTGGCCCGCGGAGTACGCCCGCACTACTTCTTCCCGGCTCGCTCGTCGATCCGGCGGCTCGCGTCGGCGACCGCCTGCGCCGCGTTCTTCCGATCGTAGAGGGCGTTCTCGATCTCGTCCTCGATCGCGGCCTCCAGCTCGACCCAGCGCCGGATGATTGGGCGCGGGCACCGCGGTCTCGAACTGCCGGATCATCACCTGCTGCTCCGGACGCTGCGCGGTAGTACACGCATCGTGTCGGCGCCGACGACGGCCGGCTGGACGCTCTCGCACCGATTCGGCGAGCGGCGAGCGAGTTCTCGGGCTGGACGAGGAACCGCGGCGAGCTCGAGCGCCGGATTGCTTGCGCTTCGAGGCCTGGAAGCTCACGAGCACCTCGCCGCCCGCGAACGAGGCGTTCGTGCCGCGCTCGAGATCCGGCCGCGGCACCAGCGCGACGCCGTAGCGGAGCGCGGGAGCGTCGCGCGGGATCGACTTGAACAGCCACGCGCCCGAGATCTGGAGCCCGAGCCGGCCCTCGCTTGAACTCGCGGTCGAGCACGTCCTGCCGGTCGAGCATGCCGACGGAGCGGAGCTTGAGGTAGAACTCGAGCGCTTCGCGGTTCTGCGGCGAGTCGAACTCGGCGCGGGAGAGATCGTCGGAGAGGATGCGGCCGCCGTTGCCCCAGGCGAACGGCATGAACTTCTTGAACAGGACGTACCGCTCGCCGGCCTGGACGCCGTACCCGTGGATGTCCTGGCCGAGCTTCTGGATCGCGGCGGCGGCGTCGAACAGCTCGGCCCAGGTCTGCGGCGGGCGCGTCGAGTCGAGCCCGGCGCGCGCGAGACAGGGTCTTGTTGTAGAACAGCGCGCGCGTCCCCATCACCCACGGCAAGCCGTAGGTGGCGTCGCCGATCGAGCACAGTCTGCCAGCCGCTGCAGGTGGCGCCTTCAAGTCGGCGACACCCGCGCTCCAGTCGGTCAGCGCCCCGGCGTTGAGCATGCGCGGCATCCAGGTCGAGCCCAGCTCGCAGAGGTCAGGCACGTTCCCCGACGCGATCGCGGCGGTGATCTTCTCGAGGCCGCTCTGCCAGGTGAGCTGCTCCATCCGCACGTGGACGCCGGGATGTTCCTTCTCGTAGCGGTCGAGGATCGGCTTCATCACCTCGGCCGGGCCAGAACTGCCAGAACACGACCTCCTGCCCCCGCCGCGACCGCACGAGCGCCGCCAGAGGACGGCGGCGAGCGCAGCAGCGTGAGCGCGCGGCGCACCACCCGCCGCCCGGACGAGCGGGCCGGGCTCACGTTGCGACCTCGAGCGCGCGCGCGCACGAAGCCGCCGGCGCGCGCGAGCCGCCGCCTCGGCCTCGGCGCGCGTGCAGCCGAGCTTGAGCATCACGATCGCGGTCTTGACGCTCTTGCCGCGCCGCTCGATCGCGCGCGGCCGCGGTGTCGTAGTCGACGCCGGTCACGGTCATCACCGTGCGGCGGCTGCGCTCGACCAGCTTCTGGCTGGTCGCCATCAGGTCGACCATCATGTTCTCGTAGAGCCTTGCCCATGCGGACGAACGCCGCGGTGGTGATCATGTTGAGCACCAGCTTCTGCGCGGTGCCCGCCTTCATGCGGGTCGAGCCCATCAGCACCTCGGGGCCGACCTCGGGACAGATCGCCACGTCCACGTCGAGCGTGAACTCCGAGCGCGGCGTGCAGGTGACGTAGGCGGTGCGCGCGCCGAGCGCCGCTGGCGCGCGCGAGCGCCGCGACCACGAACGGCGTGCGCCGGCTCGCCGCCAGGCCGATCACCGTGTCCTCGGGCCCACGCCGCGTCTCGACGATCGCGCGCTCGCCCTCGTCGGTCGCGATCCTCGGCGCCCTCGACCGCGCGCACGAGCGCGCTGAGGCCGCCGGCGATGACGCCCTGCACCAGCTCGGGATCGGAGCCGAACGTGGGCGGGCACTCCGAGGCGTCGAGCACGCCCAGCCGCCCGCTGGTGCCGGCGCCGACGTAGATCAGCCGCCCGCCCTCGCGGAACGAGGCGACCACCAGCTCGACGGCGCTGGGCGACGTACGGGCAGCTCGCGCGCGACCGCGGCGGGCACGGTGCGGTCCTCGGCGGAGATGCGCTCGAGGATGCCGGACACCTCGAGCGTGTCGAGGTCGAGCGTGCGCGGGTTGCGCTGCTCGGTGGCGAGGCGGGCGAACTCCTCGAAGCGCGGTGCTGATCGTCCATGCGGATATGCCGATCGAGGCCTCGAGCCCTTGGTGAGCGTCATCGCATGACCCGCGCAGCATGCCACGCGCGCCGAGGCGCCGCGCGACGGGCCGGACGCGGTTGACGGTCTTCGCGCCGGAGCCCCGTACCGTCCCTCGTGCCCGAGCTCCCCGAGGTCGAGACCGTCCGCCGCATGCTCGAGCGCGCTCGTCCTGGGCCGCACCATCGCTCGCGCGCGCTCGTCGGGCAAGCGGCTCCGGACCCCGGTCGCGAGCACGCTGCCCGCGCGCACTGCGCGGGCGGCGCATTCGGGCGCATGCGGCGCCACGGCGAAGTACCTGCTCATCGACCTCGACCGACGGACCACGCTGCTCTCCCATCTCGGCATGAGCGGCCGGTGGCTGTTCACGACGAACGCCCGCCGCGGGATCTGCGCCTCCACGTCCGCGCCGCATCGCGTTCGCGGACGGAACCGGAGCTGTGGTTCCAGGACCCGCGGCGCTTCGGTCTCCGCCCGGCTCGTCGCTCGGACCGCCTCGCGCCGCGATCCGTCGCTCGCGATCCTCGGCCCCGACCCGATCGCCGAGGCCCCGACCGGCGACACGCTGACCGGCGTCGCCCGCGACCTGAGGACGAGCGTCAAGGCGTTCCTGCTCGACCAGCGCCGGATCGCCGGGATCGGCAACATCTACGCGAGCGAGATCCTCCACCGCGCCGGCAGTCGATCCGCGCCGCAGCCGGTCGCGGTCACCGCCGCGGAGTGGCGGGCGAGTCGCGCGCGGAGATCCGCGCCGGTGCTGGACGAGGCGATCGAGCGTATGGGCACGACCTTCAGCACGTATCGGACGCTCTGGAACGAGCCGGGGGCCTACGGCGAGCAGCTCCGGGTCTACGATCGCGGCGGAGAGCCCTGCCGGCGCTGCGGGACCCCGATCCGGCGCATCGTCCAGGCCCAGCGGTCCACCTTCTATTGTCCACGGTGTCAGGGCCCGGCCGCGCCGAGCCCGTCCGCGGCGCGAAACGCCGACCCGGTAAGCGTCACGCGCCCCGCATTTTGAGCGGCATTCTTAGTCATTGCCCCGGCCGCCTCAGGCCCCTACCCTGTATCGTGCCATATCGCTGAGCAGCCCCATCCCGGCCCGCAGCTGGTCATCCAGTGTTCACCGATCCGAGGGAGGATTCGTGACGTTCGCAACGTTCGGTCTCCCCGCGCCATCCTCAAGGGGATTCGCGCGGCGGGCCTGACCGAGGCTACCGCCATCCAGACCAAGACCATCCCGATCATCCTCCAGGGGAACGATCTCATCGGGGTCGCCCAGAGCGGATCGGAAAGACGGGGGCCTACCTGCTCCCGATCCTCTCCCGACTGCTCGACCGCTCGTCGCGGCTGCGCGGCATCATTCTCGTCCCCCACCCGCGAGCTGGCCTCCTACGTCGAGACCCGGGCGCGCGACTACGCGCGGTTCACCGATCTCAAGTTCGGCGTCGTGTTCACCGGCGCCCCGCTGCCGCCCAGGAGCGAATGCTCGCGGGAGCAGAACACGAACCTCCTGGTCTCGACGCCCGGCCGCCTGCTCGATCTCCACGCCAAGGGATGTCTCGACTTCGCCGACGTCGAGGTGCTCGTGCTCGACGAGGCCGATCGCATGGTCGCGCTCGGCCTGGCGCCCGATCTGAGCAAGCTCGCTCAAGCTCCTGCCCGAGACGCGCCAGACGCTGCTGTTCACGCTGACCATGCCGCCCGAGCTGAACCGGCTCGCCAAGGAGGCGCTGGTCGAGCCGTGCGAGTCGACATCGCGCCGCCGGCCAAGCCCGCGGCCGGGATCACGCAGGCGATCTACCCGGTGCCGCGCGATCTCAAGCCCGCGTTGCTCGACGAGATGCTCGCGCGCGCGGAGGTCCGCAACACGATCGTGCTGACCCGCTCGCGGAACGGAGCCGACCGGACCGCCAAGCTGCTCCAGCGGCGCGGCTACGCCGTCGCCGTGCTCGACGAGCACCTGAGCCAGGACGAGCGCGATCGTGCGCTCGAGGAGATGCGCCGCGGGCGCGTCCAGATCCTGGTCGCGAGCGAGGCGGCGGCGCGCAGCCTCGAGGTCGCCGGGACCGCGCACATCGTGAACTACGACGTGCCGCAGACGCCCGAGGACTACGTTCACCGGCTCGGGCGCGGAGGTCGCGCGGACCCGGTCGGCGACGCCTTCACGCTGATGAGCCCGGACGAGCAGAAGGAGGTCGCGGCGATCGAGAGCTTCCTCGGCCGCGCGATCCCTCGGGTCATGCTGCCCGACTTCGACTACGACCTGCATCCGAGCCAGATCAAGCAGGCGGCGTCCTACGAAGAGAGCGAGGATCACGTCGCGGCGCGTCGCGCCGGAGGCGTGGCCACGGCGGCCGGCCGGATCGCCACCGTACGCCGTTCGGTCGGATCGAACGGGCCGGCGCCCGCCCCAAGGACCACGCGCCGGCACGGTCCGCCCGCGCGGCGTCCTCGGCGCGCAAGCCGTCCCGCACGGCCGCACGTCCTCGTCGCCCCGTCACGACCGTGCGCCCGCGACGCGCCGCGGGATCAAGCCGAAGCGCGGCCGCTGAGGCCGACAGCGCCTCGCTCGTCCAGGTCCACGCCGCGCGCGCGGCCCGACGTCGGCGGCCGAGATCTGGACGAAATCCGGACTGCCGCCGCCCTTCCCGCGGGAGCGCTCGAGCAGCTCGGGCAAGAACCCGCGAAGATCGGCCCCGGCGCCCTTCGGGCGCGCCGCGAGCAGCGCGGGCTCGGGTCCGCCGGCGCACCACGACCCACGGCGCTCCGGCCTCGAGGCACTTGATCGCGAGCGTGCGGAGCTCGTCGCGCGGGCGCGCGTCGAACCACGCCGACACCGGACGCTTGGGCTCGCCGACGCGCTCCACGGCCTCCGCGGCGATCGCCCTCTGCGACAGCTCCTTCACGCGCTTCGCCAGCTCGTCGCGCTCGGCGGCCGCGCGCTCGAGGTGCGGCACCAGCTCGCGGTCGCCTGAGCGTGCGCCGCCGCGCCGCCTCGAGCAGCGACTCCGTTCGCCAGGCGTAGTCCGCGAGCGCGCGGCGCCCGCACAGGAACTCGAAGCGGACGTTGCCGCGCACCTTCTCCCAGCGGACGATCTTGATCAGGCCGACCTCGCCGGTGTGGCGCGTGTGCGTGCCGCCGCACGCCGACACGTCCCACTCCGGGATCTCGACGATGCGGATGCGTCCCGTGAACTTGGGCGGCTTGCGGAGCGCGAACCGCTTGACGCCCTCGTCGTCCACCCAGTGGAGCCGGATCGGCCGGTTCTCCCAGATCACCGCGTTGGCGGCGCGCTCGAGACGTTCGACGGTCGCTCCAGTCGAGGTCGTCGAGCCCGACCTCGAGGCTGCTGCGCTCGAGACCGAGGTGCGAGAGACAGCGTCGGCGCGTCCGTCACGCGCTCGAGCGCGGCAGAGCACGTGCTGGCCGGTGTGCTGCTGCATGTGGTCGAAGCGCCGCTCCCAGTCGACCTCGGCCGCCACCGCGCCGGCGGCGATCGCGTCACCGTCGAGCACGTGCCAGACCCGGCCGCCGTCCTCGGCCTGGACGTCGACGACGCTCGCGGTCCCGAGCCGCCCGCGATCCGCCTCCTGGCCTCCACCCTCGGGGAAGAAGTAGGTCGCCGCCAGCTCGACCGCCGGGCGGCCCGCGTGCTCGCCGCGAGCGACGACCTCGGCGTCGAAGCGCGTGGTGTACGCGTCGTCGTAGTAGCGGCGGTCAGAGCTCACGAGCGCGTCCGCGGGCCGCTCACGACGCACTCCGCGTGATGCCGTACTCGCGCAGCTTGCGCCACAGCGTGGTGCGGGAGATGCCGAGCTGCTTCGCCGCCGCGGTGGCGTTGCCGCGGTGACGGTGGAGCACGAGCGCGATGTGCTCGCTCTCGACCTGGGCCAGCGACCAGGTGTCGCGACCGCCGGAGGACGCGGCCGCGACGCCGGCCGGCGCGGCCTCCGCGTCGCGCCCGCGCGGCAGCATCCGCATCGTGGAGATCGCGACCGGCAGGTCCTCGGGCTGGATCACGGGGCTCTCGGCGACCGCGACGGCGTGCTCGATCGCGTTCTCGAGCTCGCGCACGTTGCCGGGATAGTCGAACCGCTCGAGCAGCCGCCTCGGCCTCGGGCGAGAACGCGAGATCGGTGCGGGCCTCCCGTCGCGAGATCGGTCGAGGAAGTAGGAGGCCGAGAGCCCGATGTCCTCGCGACGCTCCCGCAGCGGCGGCAGCTCGATCTGCACCACGTTCAAGCGATGAAGAGATCCTCGCGAAAGCGGCCCGCCGCGATCTCGGCCGTGAGGTCGCGGTGCGTCGCCGCCACGACGCGCACGTCGACCAGGCGGATCGCGTTGTCGCCGAGCCGCCGCACCTCGTTGCTCTCGAGCGTGCGCAGCAGCTTGACCTGGGCGGCCGGCGGCATGTCGCCGATCTCGTCGAGGAACAGCGTGCCGCGGTCGGCCTGCTCGACCAGGCCCGGCGCGATCGCCGCGTGGCGCCGGTGAAGGCGCCGCGCGCGTGGCCGAACAGCTCGCTCTCGACCAGCGACTCCGGCAACGCGCCGACGTTGACCGGCACGAACGGCCCGTCGGCGCGCGCGCGACTGGCTGGTGGATCGACCGGGCGATCAGCTCCTTGCCGGTCCCGCTCTCGCCGAGCAGCAGCACCGTGCTGTCGGTCCTCGCGACCTTGGCGACCAGCCGGAAGATGCGCTGCATCTTCGGGCTCGCGCCGACGATCGCGTCACGCGTTTTCGGATCTCGGGCGCGGCGACGAGGAGGATTCCACGGGCTCTCGACGGGTGGACGCGACGGGGGATGCCATGAGAAGGGCGAACTCCTTGCACCGGAGGAGGGTGAACCGTATGGTCCAAATTTCCATCGTCTCGCGGGCTCCGTCAGAAGCCGCGGTCGGCACGAGTGACGCTGGACACGGAGCCCGGACCGTTCGTGAAGATCGTCGACCGAATCCTGAGGCGCCCCGGAGTTCGCCGCCGAGCCGCCGGTGCTGGTCGAGGTCGGCGCGTCGGGGGGCACGCATCAGGCCTGGCGCGCGCTCGCGCCCCACGCGATCTGCATCGCCGTTCGATCCCGATCGCCGCGATCTCGACGTCGTCAGAGCGAGTCCGGCGGCTACCGGAAGCTCCACGTGTTCCCCGCCGCGGCGGTCGCGGACGATCGAACCGAGGCCGAGCTCCATCTCACCCGCTCACCCTACTGCTCGAGCCTGCTCGAGCCGGACCCTGAAGTCGCTCGCGGACTGGGCGTTCGCGCCGCTGTTCGAGGTGGAGCGGACCGCGCGCGTCCGTGCATGCCGCTCCGCCGCGCGCTCGAGGAGGCCGGGGTGGCGCGCGTCGACTGGTTCAAGACCGACTCGCAGGGCACCGATCTCCGGCTGTTCCAGAGCCTCGATCCGTCGATCCCGCCGGCGCGTGCTGGCGGCCGAGTTCGAGCCCCGGCATCATCGACGCCTACCGCGGCGAGGACAAGCTGTCGGCGGGCGCTCGACGCGATGGACCGCGAGGGCTTCTGGCTGGCGGCGCTCGCGATCCACGGCACCGCGCGACTGCCGGCGGAGGACGCCGGCGCGCACCGGCGCCAGCGTGGCCCATCTCGCGCTGGCGCTCGGGACCGCCCCGGCTGGGGCGGAGATGACCTACCTCAACGCGTTTCGCGACGCGAGCGCCGAGCACCCGCGCCGCGACTGGCTGCTGGGATGGGTGATCGGCTGGATCCACGATCAACCGGGCTACGCGCTCGATCTCGCCCGGCGCGGCCGAGTGCGGTTCGGCGACGAGCCGTTCGGTGAGCTGGTGGCGATCTCCGAGCGGACGATCCAGCCCGGCTCCGCCGTCCCGGCACGCTCGCCCGCGACGGCGTCCGCCGCTGCGCTCCACGATCGGGCGCTGGCTGAGGAGGCTAGACCTGCTCGTCCTCCACCGCCCCGGGCTCGACGAGCGCAGGTGCGGCGGCACGGTGCTCGGTTCCCACGACGGAGCAGCCGGCGGGTGGCGCCAGGCGACGCGTAGAGCGGCCCCACGCTCGATCACCGGCTCGGCGTCGGTCTCGGTCAGCCTCAGGTAGAAGAACGTCAGGCGTACTGGATGATCGGCGTGATCGCGGTGATGAGGATGCGCGAGACGGCGACCCAGGTGTTGAGCCCCGAGCCCGCGAACAGGAGCGACGCGAGGGCCATGAGGAAGATGATCGACACCACGAGGACCACCGAGACCACGATCATCTCTGAACCAGCGCTCGAAGCGTCCCTCGGTGAGCCGGAAGGAGCGCCGGAACGCCTCGGTCGTGTTGGGGAGTCGAGCTAGCGACCGCCTCGGTCGCGAAGGCGAGGCGGAAACCGAGGAACATCGCGGGCAGGAGGAAGAAGAAGGCGGCGAAGAACAGCGCGAGATTCCGGGCGATCTCGGTGACCAGGAGCCACGGCACGCGTCTGGAGCCCCAGCGAGTAGCAGTCGACGATCGGCGCCGGATGCACGTCGGCGGGGGTGTTGAAGACCGAGCGGGCGCGGAACCGCAGCATCGCGCCGACGATCAGCATCATGACGAAGTCGCCCATGAGCGCCGCACAGGTGAGCAGCGTCACCTGCACCGGGTGGGTCGTGTCGGAGAGCGGCGGCAGGAGCGAGATCGCGAGGATCCACGGCAGGCGCAACGCCAATGGCACCATCAGCGAGTGGATCGGGTCGCGCCGCGCGGCCAGATCGAACGCCAGAGCGAACGCGTGCCGCGTCGAGATGGGAAGACGAATGGATCGTTGAGTGGACATAGGAAGTCGGCCAAAGGCCGGCGATTGACACTAGAAAGGGGCCTCCTAATGTCAAGAAACATGAACCGACGCCTGTCGCACATCGACTCGAGTGGCCGCGTTCGCATGGTCGACGTCAGCGCGAAACCGGTCACCGCCCGCCAGGCGACGGCGCGCGCGGCGCGTCGTTCATGCACCGCGACACCCTCGAGGCTCCTGTGCGAGGGCCGCGACGCCGAAAGGCGACGTGATCTCCACCGCCCATCTCGCCGGCGTGCATGGCGGCGAAGCGCACGAGCGACATCATCCCGCTCGCCGCACCCGATCCCGATCGACTCCGTCGACCTGATCTTCGCCCCGATGTCGACGACCTCGTCGGTCGGGATCGAGGCCCGCGTCGCGCTCGCGCGGGCGCACCGGGGTCGAGATGGAGGCGCTGACCGCGGTCGCCGCGGCGGCGCTCACGCTCTACGACATGCTCAAGGCGGTGGACCGCGGCATGGTGATGGGCGAGTTCGCGTTGTGGGAGAAGCGCGGAGGACGCACGTGGCCTCTACCGCCGCCGCGCGCTGAGACATCTCACCTACGCGATGGCGCGCGCGCGCGTGCTCGGCGCCGCTGCGCCGCGATGCCGCCCGAGCGCGTCGCCGCTCGCCGATGCGCGCGGCCGGCGCCCTGCGCCGATCGGTGCGCGCCGCCATCCGCTGCCGCCGTTCCGCGAATTCCTCGATGGACGGCCTCGCGCTGCGCGCCCAGGACGTCGCGGGTGCGACTCCGTCCTCGCCCGTCGAGCTAACCGTGATCGGCACCGTGCGCCGCGGGCGCTGCGTCCGCACGCGCGGTCGGTCGCCGGCGAGGCCCTGCGCATCATGACCGGCGCGCCGATCCCTCCCGGCGCGCGACGCGGTGGTGCCGTTCGAGGACACAGGGGCGGCGGGATCCGGCGACCGCGTCCGGGTGAATCGCGCGGTCGAGCCGGGTGCGATTCGTGCGCGGCGAGGGCGAGGATCTGCGCGCGCGACGCGGTGGCGCTCGAGGCGGGCCGCGAGCTCTCGCCGCACGATCTCGCGCTGCTCGCCGCGATCGGCGATAGCACGGATCGACGTCGGCCGGCGGCCGCGCGTCGTGATCGTCTCGACCGGCAACGAGCTGCTGGCGTGGAAGAGCCGCTCCGGTCCGGGTGCCATCCGCGACAGCAACCGTGCCGTTGCTCGCGCGCGCTGCTCGAGGAGTGCGGGTGCACGCGTGCTGCGCGCCGAACGCGCGCCCGACGATCCGGCCGAGGTCGCGAAGCGCGTGCAGAAGGCGCTCGGCATCGCCGACGTCGTGCTCACCATCGGCGGCGTCTCGGAAGGCGACTTCGATCCGGTCAAGCAGGGCGCTCGACCGCGCTCCCGGGCGCCGAGCTCTGGCGCGTCGCGATGAAGCCGGGGCGCCCGCAGGCGTTCGGCGTGCACGAGGGTCGGCTGTTCTTCGGTCTGCCCGGCAATCCGGCCTCGGTGCGCGTGCGTGTTCGAGGCGCTGGTGCGTCCGGCGTTGCGCGCGCTGCAGGGTCACGCCCAGATCGACCGGCCGCGGCTCGCGGTCCACGCCGCCGAGGACATCGAGTCGCGCGCCGGCCGCACCGATTTCGTCCGCGCCGTCGCTCGAGCCCGACGGCGACGGCTGGCGCGCGCGGCCGGCCGGGGCCCAGGTCTCGGGACACCTCACGCCGCAGTCGCGCGCGCACGCGCTCCTGATCGTCCCCGAGGCGACCTCGAGGCTCGCGGCCGGCGATCGCGCCGACGCCTGGCTGCTGCGCTGGCCGGAACCCACGGCATGACGGAGCGGGACGCTCCGCTCCGCTCCGGCGCACGAAGACGATCCGGCTCACGCGAACGCGCGGGCCGCGCGCCGCGTCACGCCGCCTCGCCGCTTCCGACGCGCGGGCCCGCGCACGTTCCGTCGGAGGCGCTCGCCGTGGCGGTGGCAGCCGCGCTGCGTGATCGTGTCGGTCAGCTTCCGGCTGATCGACACCGACTTCTGGCAACACCTGCTCGTCGGCAAGGCGATCGTGGCAGCTCCACGCCTTCCCCACCCGGCAGCTCTGGACCTGGCCGCTCTACGGCACGCCCGACGTCAACGCCTCGTGGGGGTTCCGCGCGCTGATCTGGCCGATCTGGTCGGCGGCCGGCATCGCGGGTCTGACCGCGTGGCGATGGATCACGACGCTGCTCGCCTTCGGCCTCCTGTGGGCGGCGGCGCGGCGCATGGGCGCGCGGCTGACCGACGCTCGTCGTCACTCATGCGTCTGCTCGCTCGCGTATCGCCAGCGGGCGCAGATCCGATCCCGAGACGCTGGTGGCCGTGCTGATGCGCGCTCGAGCTCTGGATCCTCGAGGCGCTCAGGGCCCGCACCGGGAACCCCGATGCCGCGAGCCACGTCGTCGCCCTCGTGCTCGTCGCGTGGGCCTGGGCCAACGCGCACATCTCCTACACCTTCTTCTTCGTGATCCTCCTTGCCTACGCGCTGGCGCTCCGCCGGCCGCGGCGCGGAACCGCGCCGCTCCGGGCGCGTCGCCCTGCGCGGCGCTCGCGGTCTCGTTCGTGAACCAGTTCGGCTGGCGCGCCCTGGCCCAGCCGTTCCAGTACCTCCTGTTCTGGCGGCACGAGCCGATCTACCGGCTGATCGAGGGCTCCAGCCGATCCAGTGGAGCCTGAACGTCCGCAACCTGCCGCCGCTCCTGTTCGTGCTCTGGCCGGTGCTGATGCTCTGGCGCTGGCGCCGCCGCGGCCTCGATCCGGTGGAAGCCGTGCTGTGCGCCGGCTTCACGGCGATGGCGCTGAACGCGTCGCGCTTCATCGGCTTCCACGCGCTCGCCGCGGCACCGTTCCTCTCGCGCGACCTCGACGAGTGGGCGCGCGCGCGGCGGTGGCCGGCCTGGACGGCGAAGCCCTGGCCGCACGCGGTCGCGACCATGGTCGCGTGCGCGGGCATCGGCATCGCGGAGTGGTCGCGCCGACCCGCGGCTGGGCCTCGGCATCGAGGAGCGCCGCTTCCCGGTCGCGGCGTGCGACTTCATCGCCGCGCACGGCATCCGCGGCCACGGCTCCAGCAGTTCGAGCTGGGCGGATACCAGGCGTGGCGCTTCTGGCCCGACACGACGCGCCTCCCGTTCATGGACATCCACCAGTCGGGCACGCGCGAGGATCGCGACCTCTACGCCCGGGCACTCGGCGATCCCGCCGCGTGGCACGAGCTCGACCGGCGCCATCGCTTCGACTACGCGCTGCTCGATCGCCCGCAGTCGTCGCTCGACCGGATCACCGACGCGCTCGACGCCGACACGTCGTGGGCGCTCGTGCTCTGGGACGATCCCTCGCGCTCTACGTGCGCCGCAACGGCGACGCTGCGCGACGTCGCCGCGCGATTCGGGTGCGCCATCCTGCCCGGCGGCCTCGAGCGTCTCGGGCCGGTGTTCGACGCGGCGCTCCGCGATTCCGCGACCGGCGCGCGTCTCGAGCGCGACCTCGAGCAGCAGGCACGGCGGTCGCCGTTCCACGCCTCGGCGAAGAGCCTGCTCGCCAGCCTGGCGATGGCGCGCGGCCGTCTCGAAGACGCGCGACGGCTGCTGATCGAGGCGCTGCGCGCCGACCCGTCGGTTCCGCAGGCGCACGAGCGTCTCGCCGCGATCGATGACTCGCTGCGCGCGCGGGACGCACGCGGGCGATGAGCCGGCGCTCGAAGGCTCGTCGCGGCGCCGGACCGTCGCGATCCGGCGCGGCGCCGGAGATCGCGGCGCCGCGGCCGGACGAGCGGATCCTGGCGGCGCCGGCGGCGTGGATCGCGGTGGCGGTGGCCGCGGCGTGCGTGCTGCTCTCGGTGACCACGCGCATCGACGACCCCGACGTCTGGCAGCACCTGCTCGTCGGCAAGGCGATCGCGCGGCTCGGCCACGGTTCCGCTGACCCACCTCTGGACGTGGCCGCGTTACGGGCTTCCCGACGTGCTGCCGTCGTGGGGCTTCCGCGCGCTGCTGTGGCCGTTCTGGTCGATCGGCGGCGTCACCGGGCTGTTCGTGTGGCGATGGCTCACGACGCTCCTCACCTTCGGCATCCTCGCTTTGGACGGCGCGGCGCGCCGGGGCCCCACGGCCTGTCGCCGCTGCTCGTGCTCGTGGTGTGCGCGTTGACCTACCGCCTGCGCAGCCAGGCCCGTCCCGAGACGCTGGTCGCCGTGCTGCTCGCGCTCCAACTGCTGCTAATCGTCCCGCGCCGGCGCGCGCTCGGCGTTCGAACCGGTGTCGCGCTGGTCGCGATCGCGCTGGGCCTGGGCGAACGTCCACCTCTCGTACTACCTCGGGCTCGCGCTGATCGGCATCGCCGGGATCGACGCCGCGGTCGCGGTGCGCGGAACCGCGAGCCGCGCGCGCGCGATCCGTCCGTGGGCGATCACGCCGCTCGCGGCGGCGATCGCGATCTCGTTCGTGAACCCGTTCGGCTGGCGCGCGCTGGCGCAGCCGTTCGAGTACTTCCTGTTCTGGCGTCATGAGCCGATCGCGAAGACCATCATCGAGCTCGCCCCGCTCGACTGGGGGAGCCACTGGAAGAGCGGTCTGCCGCTGCTCGTGATCACCTGGCCGTTGCTGCTCGCGTGGCGCGCGCGTCACGACCGATGGGACGTCCTCGGAATCTCGAGTTGCGCCCTGTTCACCACACTCGCGCTCACGGCCCAGCGCTTCGCCGGCCTCTACGCCGTCGCCGCGGCGCCGTTCGTCGCGCGGGACCTCGACGCCTGGATCGCGCGGCGGCGATGGCCGGCGTGGAGCGCGCGAGCGGTTCCCGTGCGGTACTGGTCGCTTCGGCGTGCGTCGCCGCCGGCGTGCTCGAGTGGTCGCGTCCCGACCACCCGATCGGCGTCGGCATCGACTGGCGTCCCGAGCCGGTGCGCGCCTGCGACTTCATGGCGACGGAGGGCATCCGCGGCCGCGGCTTCAATCCGTACTACTTCGGCGGCTACCAGCTGTGGCGGTTCTGGCCCGACCGGTCGCGGCTGCCGTTCATGGACATCCACCAGAGCGGCAGCGTCCGCGACCGCGCGCTCTACGCCTACGCCTTCGCGAATCCCGAGGCCTGGCTCGAGCTCGACCAGGAGCGGCGCTTCGACTACTGCCTGATCGACGGGCATCCGGAAGCCGTGCGCGGCGACCGCCTGCTCGACGTGCTCGACGCCGACACCACCTGGTCGCTCGTCTTCCGCGACGACGCGGCCGCGCTCTACGTCCGCCGCTCGGGTGCGCTCTCCAACGTCGCCGAGCGTCTCGGCTACCGCGTCGTCCCCGGCGGCGAGAGCGGTTGCCGGCGGTCTTCCGCGTCGCGTCCGCCGACTCCGCGGTCCGCGAGCGGCTGCGGCTCGAAGTCCATCGCCAGATCGCCGAGTCGCCTTACAACGCGCGCGCGCATGCGCTGCTCGCCGGGGTGGCCCTGGGTGAGGGGCGATCGCGCGGGAGCGCGCGCCGAGCTCGAGCTGGCACTCGACTCCGATCCCGAAGCGGTCGACGCCCACCGGCGTCTCGGCGTCATCGCGCTTCGCGACGGACGGCCGCGTGACGCGATCCGGGAGTTCGAGGCCGAGCTTCGCCTCGGCTACGGCCCGACCGACCTCGAGTTCATGATCGGCCAGGCCTGGTCGCAGCTCGGCGATCCGCGTCGCGCCGCGGACGCGTACCGTCGCGAGCTGCGCAACAACCCGCACACGCCGCGGCGCGCGAGTCGCTCGCGGTGATCGGGCGCTAGCGGCCCGTCCGCGCTACCGCACGAGCGCGATCCGGACCGTGGAGAACGCCGTCGTCGTCTTCATCCGCACGAAGTAGATCCCGGGCGCCACCGCCGATCCGGTCTCGCCGTTGCCGTCCCAGCTCACGAGGTGACGTCCGGGCTCGAACGTGCGACGAGCCAGGCGCCGCACGATGGCGCCTCGCACGTCGTGGAGCGTGATCTCCACCGGCGCGCGCACCGGCACCGCCAGCTCGAGCGTGGCGGTCCCGCGTGCCGGCTGGGGCCCCGCGAGCCGCACGCCGAAGGCCGTCGGCGCGCCGGGATCCCGGAGCGGCGGTGGCGGGCGCGTCGATCCCGAACGGACCCGAGAAGGTGGTGCCGACGAACGCGCCGTTCGACGTGGCGTGCGCAAGCAGCTCGAGGAAGCCCTGGTTCGTGAAGGTCGCCGGCACCGTCCAGGCGAACGCGTGAAGCGTGAGCCCGGAGGCGACCGGGCTCCAGGTCGCGCCGCTGTCCGGCGAGAACCAGAGGTCGTAGCGCGACGCCGGGCTCCCCGACGCGTCGGTCCACGACAGCGCGACGCTGGTGCCGGCCGCGTAGCGTCCGGCCGGCCGCGTGAGACGCGGGCGCTGCATCCAGAGCGTGCCGAGCGCACGGAACCAGGTCTCGTTGGCCACCTCCCCGACCACGTCGATCTCGGACGCGGCGCCCTCCGGGACGTTCGCGAGCATCTCCATCCGCCGGAAGTCGAGGGCTCCGCAATCCAGAAGTCCGACGGTCGAGCCGGGCGCCAAGCCCACCACGTCCATCGCCAGGATGCTCGCGGGCCGGATCGCGGCCGGAGCGCACGGGTCGAGGCCCGACAGGCGTCCCGCGACCCATCCGCTGGGGACGGCCGGCGAGCGGTGCTCGGGATCCAGCGCGAACGCGGCCTCGGCGGTCCCGACGTGGAGCGCCACTGGAAGCGTGACGAAGCGATGTTCGGGATCGTCGGTGGTGATCCCGATCGCGCCGGTGTGGTCGCCGTCGGGAACGCCGACGCTCGTGAGCACGACGTTCAGGTTGGCACTCCCTCCCGCCGGGATCTCGAAGTCGGTCGGGTTGGCGAACAGCCAGGTGGGCTTGGGCTCGGGAATGACGACCGCGAGCGAATCGTGCACGTACGGCGCGTCGTACACGACCGTGAGACCGTCGGTCTTCTCCCGGTTCTGGATGCCGACCGTCGCGGACTCCAGGCCACCGGTCATCGAGAGGTACTGGAACAGGATCCGGCCGTTGGGATAGAGGCGCGACCTGGAAGGTGTAGGTGTCGCCGCCGCCGCTCGCGCCGGCGCCCACCCACGAGACGATGAAGCGCGTGCCCGTCGTTGTACACGTAAGCGCGACGGTCGGCGCCGAAGGTGAGGTTGTCCCAGAACGGCGCGATCAGGTTGTCGGGCACGAAGCTGCGCGGGTCCGGCAGGTGCTGCTCGATGTTCGAGGCGACCAGCGTGCTCGTGAACGAGAGCCACCCGTTCACGTTGACGTTCACGGTGGAGTACGCGTTGCCGTAGAACGGGAAGGCGAACCCGATCGGGACGTTGGTGCGGATCGCGTCGTCGCCGGTGAGCGTCAGGCGCGTCCCGATCGTCGTGATGTCGGCCCACTGGAACACGGGCCCTCCGGGCTCGTCGCTGTCGACCACGATGTGACCGAAGTTGTCGGGCCCCGAGACCTTGGCACCGGGCGCCGTCGCGCCGGCGCTCGATTCGAAGATGCCGGTGAGTCGCACCGCGACGTGGAGCGGGCTCCCGCCCGGGTTCCCGATCGTCACCGCGCGCGATCGGATCTGGGCCCGCTCGCCGAGATCGTTGGCGAGTGCGGCGTACAGCGTGTCGCGCTCCATGTCGATGCGCGGCGGGGCCAGCATCTGCCCGGTGATCGCGACGTGAGCGACCGGATGGTCGGGATCGTCCGAGACCACCACGATCTCTCCGTTGCACGGTGAGCACGGGACGGCGGAGCCGAAGCGGAGCCTGAGGGTGATCGAGCCGCCGGGAACGATCGTCGCCGGAAGCTCCCGGCAACCACCCACGAGTACGCGTCCCCGCTGAGCGAGGCCGAGGCGACGTGGAGCGGGCCCGAGCCCGAGTTCACGATCAGGAAGTCGCGGTCACGGGTCTCGCCGATCACCAGCGTGTCGAAGTCGACCGAGGCGGTCGGGAGGAAGAGCTCGGGGATCGAGATCACGGTGAAGTGCACCGGCCGCTTGAACACGCGCTGGGCCGGATCGTTGCTCGCGATCGTGAGCAGCGCGTCGTACTCGCCGCCCGGGAGCGACCCCGTGCGGTAGTGGAGCGTGACGAGCGCGCTGTCACGGGCCGGCACGGTGTCGAGGCGGGGCTCGCGGTGAGCCACGGCACCGCCGCCACGGTGGGCGTCGGGCGGGCGTCGGGGATCGATCCCGCGCCGGCGCGCTTGGGAGCGTTCTCGCCCGCGACCGGCGTCGCGAGGCCGCGCTCGAACGCGGCGATCGCGCTCGGATCGACCGCCGCGAAGCTCCACCCCAGCGGCGCCCGCCGTCGTTGTGGATCGTGATCTTTCGTGTCGTCTCGCCGCCGAGCGCGACCCCGACGGCGGGGATCGGATCCGGCGTCACCGAGATCCGCGCCGGCGAGACGCCGTTCCCGCTCAGCGGCACGATGCTGACGCCCTCGTCCGGATCGTCGCTACGGATCGTGAGCGCGCCGGACGAGGGCGCGAGCGCCGCCGGCCGGTAGGTCACCGGAGCGTTCGGCCCTGGCCCGGGAGGAGCGAGAACGCCGAGGAATCGGCAGCGAACTCCGCCGGGCTCGCGGTCGCGCCCGAGACCTGGAGCAGGGTCACGCCGCGGTTCGTGAGCGTGAGCGCCAGCGTTCGCGAGCCGCCGACGCTGACGTCGCCGAAGGCGAGCGACGTCGCGGACAGCTCGAGGTCAGGTCCTCCGGCGACGACGAGCCGCGCCGGAACGAGATGCAGCAACCGCTCGGGGTCGTTGCTCGTGACCAGGATGTTGGTCAGGAGATCGCCGCCGCCGAGGCCGGCCGCGTCGATGCGCACCTCGAGCGAACGGCTCTCGCCGGCCGGGATGCGGCCCGCGACCGGCGTCACATTGACCCACCGCGCCGGCGGCGCGACCAGGCGCACCGCCAGCCCGTCGTGGAGATAGGGCGTGTTGAAGGCCACCGTGGTCCCGTCGGTCCGGTCGCCGTTCTGGATCCCGGCGGTGGCGCTGGCCGGTGAGCCTGACAGCGACTGGTAGCGGAACTGGATCTCCCCGACCGCTCGAGCACCACCTCGAACGTGTACGGTCCGCCCCCACCACCGTAACGCGACACGCCGACCCACTCGACCACGTAACGGCTGCCGTCGCCGTTCACCCAGGCGCGCGGCGTCGCTCCGAAGTCGAGGTCGTCCCACAGCGGCGCGATCATGTTCGGAACACCGCCCGCGCTCGGCAGCGGCTGGTTCGCGACCGGCACGGCGTCGTCGTCGAAGGACAGGAACCCGTTCGTGCACACCCGCACCGTCGTGAAGGTCCGGCCGTAGAACGGGAACTCGAACCCGATCGGCAGCGGATCCGAGATCGCGTCGTCCCCCGCGAGCGCCAGGTTCTGCCCGATCGCCGTGACGTCGATCCACTCAGAACGCCGGTCCACCCGGCGGGTCGCTATCGTCCCAGCGGTAGCCGAACGCGTCGGGTCCGCCGTGAGCCTTCGGTCACCGGCGCGCCCACGCGCCGATCCGGCTCGCCCTTCGCCAGCGGCTCGAAGGCCGGCGGCGCGCGGCGCGCCGCGGCCGCGAGTGCCAACGTCGTGGCCGGGAGCGGAATGGTGAAATCGAGCGTGCCCTCGCCGGCGTTGGTAATCTCGAGCGTGCGGGTCACGGCGGCACCGGTGGCGAGCGACTCCGAGAACTGCGCGGGCGCGGACGCGAGGCGTGGGATGCCGAGCGTGGTGCCGCTCCGCGTTGTTCGAGACCGGACCGGCGTTGCCGTACTCGTCGACCGCGCGGATCGCGAAGTAGTAGTGGGTCGAGAACGCGAGCCCCGCGACCTCGATCCGCTCGTGCTCGCCGCCGACCCGCGGCGCGCCGACCGGCACGGCCTGCGCCGTGTCGAAGCTCGCGGGCGTGATCGGCGACGTCGAGCGGCGCAGCTGGTAGACGCGCGCCTGGCCGACGGCGCCGTCGTCGCCGGGAGTGGTCCACTCGAGCACCGCCGTGTTCGAGCTGGTTTCCGTGACCGCGAGGTCGCTCACCCCGGATGGCGGAATGGTGTCGAGCGCGGTCAGCGCACGGAAGACATTGAGACGTCCTCCCGTCTTCACCAGGCCGGCGAGCTGCGGCAATACGTCGACCGCCCCGAGGACGAGATCCTTCGCCTGGAGATTCGAGAGCAGCGGGTAACGCCCCTCGACCAGCGCCAGCGCGCCGGCCACGTGCGGAGTGGCCATCGAGGTGCCGGAGAGCAGCTGGTAGCCGCCGCCCGGCGCGCAGGACAGGATGCTCGCCCCGGGAGCGGCGAGGTGCACGCTGGTCGCCCCGTAGTTCGAGAACCCGGCCTTGATGTCGAACCGGTCGGTGGCGGCGACCGCGACGATGTAGGGGGTGACGTAGGAGGCCGGATACGTCGGGACATGGTCGTTGTCGCTGCTGCTGTTGCCCGCCGCCGCGACGAACAGCTGGCCGGCCGCGCCGGCGGCGTTGATCGCGTCGAGCAGCGCCTGCGAGAAGTCGCCGCCGCCCCAGGAGTTGCTGGTGAGCTTCACGCCGACGGTGATCGCGTACTGGACCGAGGCGATCGCGCCCGCGGTCGAGCCGGAGCCGGCCGCGTTCAGGAACTTGATCGCGACCAGCTTCGCCCGCCAGTTGATTCCCACGATGCCGTAGCCGTCGTTGCCCCGCGCGGCGATGGTTCCGGCGCAGTGCGTGCCGTGGAAGTGGTCGTCGAACGGATCGCCGTCGCCGTTGGCGAAGTCGTAGCCGTGGATGTCGTCGATGTACCCGTTGTGATCGTCGTCGACGCCCGTGTTGCCGTTCGCCTCGGCCTCGTTGGTCCACATGTTGGGGGCCAGGTCCGGATGCTGGTAGTCGATGCCGGTGTCGATCACCCCGATCATCAGCGTCGAATCTCCGGTGGCGATGTCCCACGCCCGCACCGCGTCGATGTCGGAGCCCGGATGCCCTCCCTCCTGCCCGGTGTTCCGCAGTGCCCACATCTCCGGGAACCGCGGGTCGTTGGGCGTGTTGTCGACGTGCACGACCCAGTTGGGCTCGGCGTAGAGCACGCTCGGATTCGAGCGGAGCCGCGCGATCGCCTGCTCGACCGGCGTGCCGGCCGGCAGCTTCAGGTGCTCGACGTCGATGAAGTCGAAGCGGCGCGCCACCTCGAGCCCGAGGTCGCGCTCCATCGACGCCCGCACCGCGCGCGTCGCGGTCGGCTTGAACTTCACCAGGACCTCTCCGGGGACGTACTCCGGACGCCGCGGCGCGGGCCGCGGTCGAGACGAGGAGGGCGATCAGCGCGGCGAGCACGACGCGCGCGGAATGGGCAACGGGTCTCGGCATGGCCAGGGGCTCCAGGATCGGGGCAAGACGACCGGGGCGACGACCGCGTGGGGTGCGCGGAGCGGCGATTCAGTCTACTACGCTCCGCGTTCGGCTCGACAGCCTCGAACCGATGTGGGGCTACAGCAGGCCCAGCACCGAGCGCTGCGCGTGCTCGAGCAGCGAGGAGGCCTGGAGGCCCCACCACAGGGTCAGGACCACGGCCCCGATCAGCGCGATCGTGGCGGGCAGCGCCGGCGAGATCGGCACCGGCTCGCCGGGCGGCTCCTCCATGTACATCGCGACCGTGATGCGGAGGTAGTAGAAGACCGAGATCACGCTGTTGAGCACGCCGATCACCACCAGCGGGATCAGGTGGGCCCGGAGCGCCACGCCGAAAACGTAGACCTTGCCCATGAATCCGGCGGTCGGCGGGATGCCGCCGAGCGAGAGCATGAACAGCGTCATCGCGATCCCGAGCGCCGGGTGCCGGAAGCCGAGGCCGCGGAGATCCGAGATCAGCACGCGCTCCTCGCGGTCGCGTCCGAGCAGCGTGAGGATGCCGAACGCGCCGAGGTTCATGAACGAGTAGATCGCGAGGTAGAAGAGCGCGGCGGAGGCGCCGTCGGCGCCGCCGGCGACCAGCGCCACCAGCACGTAGCCGGCGTGGGCGATGCTCGAGTAGGCCAGCATGCGCTTGACGTTGTTCTGGAGCAGCGCGGTCACGTTTCCGATCGTCATCGTCAGCACCGCGATCGCCGAGAGCACCGGCGCCCAGTCGGCCTGGACCTCGCCCAGCACGCGCAGGCCGACGCGGACCAGCGCCGCGAACCCGGCGGCCTTGGCCCCCGCCGACATGAAGGCGGTGACCGAGGTCGGCGCGCCCTCGTAGGCGTCCGGCGTCCACATGTGGAAGGGCACCGCCGAGACCTTGAACGCGAGCCCGACGAGCAGCAGCAGCACGCCGGCGATGAACAGCGGGTTGCCGAGCATCGGCGAGCCAACCAGGAAGGCCTGCATCTTCTGGAGGTTCGTGGTCCCCGTGGCGCCGTAGAGCAGCGCGATGCCGTAGAGCAGGGAAGCCGCTCGCGAAGGCGCCGAGCAGGAAGTACTTGAGCGCCGCCTCGTTCGATTCGAGGTGATGGCGGCGGAACCCGACCAGCACGTAGAGGGCGAGCGACATCAGCTCGAGACCGAGGAAGATGGTGATCAGGTCGTTCGACGCCGCCATCACGATCATGCCGAGCGTCGAGCTGAGCAGCAGCGCGTAGTACTCGGTGTGGTTGATCGCCATGCGCTTGACGTAGTCCCACGACAGGAGCACGCCGACCACACCGATGGCGCAGAACAGCAGCGTGAAGAACACGGTGATGCCGTCGTGCAGGAACATGCCGTCGAACAGCGAGCGCCGCTGGTCGCGCACCACCCACACGCAGGCCGCAGCACCCACGAGCACGAGCAGCGAGACCACCGCCCCGCGATCGCTCCGCGGTCCGTGCGGCAGGAACTCGAGCAGGAGCAGGAGCAGGACGCCCGCGCTGAGCACCAGCGTCGGCCCCAGCGCCCACCAGTCCACCGTCAGCAACGCCGGCATGGGGAGCGGGCTCACGGGCGGCTCGTGGACACGGGGTGGTCAGCATCGGCGACGCGGGGGCCGGCAGCTGAGCCCAGCGGACGCTGTTGGACGCGCGCTCCTGCGCCAGGGCGAGCGTGCGGTCGAGCGACGGCTGCATGCGGTCGAGGAACGGCTGCGGGGCGACGCCCATCCAGACGATCAGGATCAGGATCGGCGCGAACACCAGGCGCTCGCGCAGCGTGAGGTCCTTGAGCGTCCGGTTCTCCTCGTGGGTCACCGGGCCGAACACGACGCGCTGGAACATCCACAGCATGTAGACCGCCGACAGGATCACACCGGTGGCGGCGACCACCCCCACCAGGCCTGGGCGCGGAACGCGCCGAGCAGCACCAGGAACTCGCCGACGAAGCCGTTGGTGCCCGGCAAGCCGATCGACGACAGCATGACGACGAGGAAGACGCTCGCGAACACGGGCAGCGGCTTCCACAGGCCGCCGAAGTCCGAGATCAAGCGGGTGTGGCGGCGCTCGTAGATCACGCCGACCAGGAGGAACAGCGCGCCGGTCGAGATGCCGTGGTTGAGCATCTGGAGCATCGAGCCGGCGAAGCCCTGGGCGTTCATCGCGTAGAGCCCGAGCATGCAGAAGCCGAGATGGCTCACCGACGAGTAGGCGACCAGCTTCTTGAGATCCGGCTGCACCATCGCGACCAGCGCGCCGTAGACGATCCCGATGAGCGAGAGGCCCACGATCCACGGCGTGAACTGCGCCGAGGCGGCGGGGAACAGCGGGATCGCGTAGCGGATGAACCCGAACGTCCCCATCTTGAGCAGCACCGCCGCCAGGATCACCGAGCCCGCGGTCGGAGCCTCGACGTGCGCGTCGGGGAGCCAGGTGTGGAACGGGAACATCGGCACCTTGATCGCGAAGGCGACCGCGAAGGCGAGGAACAGCCAGGCCTGGTCGGCCGGCGCGATCGGCATGGCGTAGAAGGCGTCGAGCTCGAAGGTCGGGACCCCGGTGAGCGCGCGCTGGCGGAAGAAGAGCCACAGGATGGCGACGAGCATCAGCACGCTGCCCGCCATGGTGTAGAGGAAGAACTTGATCGCGGCGTAGACGCGCCGGGGTCCCCCCACACGCCGATCAGCAGGTACATCGGGACCAGCATCCCCTCCCAGAACATGTAGAAGACGAGCAGGTCGAGCGACAGGAAGGCGCCGAGCATGCCGGTCTCGAGTGCCAGCAGCGAGGCGTAGAACTCGCGGTGCCGCTTCTCGACCGCCGAGAACGAGCCGATCACCGCGACCGCGGTGGTCAACGTGGTGAGCAGCACCAGCGCCGCGCTGATCCCATCCACGCCGACGTGATAGGAGGCACCGAGTGCGGGGATCCAGCGCGCTTCTCCTCGAACTGCCAGCCCGCCCCACCGGGCACGAAGCGCCACCACAGCGGCAGCGAGATCGCGACCTCGGCGAGCGCGACCAGCCCGGCGACGCTCCGGATCGCGCGCTCTGCCGTCCGCGGCATCAGCGCGAGCACGATGGCGCCGGCGAGCGGGAAGAAGATCAGGACCGAGATCCAGGGAACGCGGTCACGGCTTAAGCCTCGCGAAGTAGAAGAGCAGCGCGAACACGCCGAGCGCGAAGAACAGCGCGTAGGTGCCCACGAAGCCGGTCTGGAAGAGCCGGAGCACCGCCGAGGCGCCCTCGGTGACGTAGCCGACGAGGTTGACCAGCCCGTCGATCACCTTCTGATCCCAGAACCGCCACAGCCAGGTCGCCACGCCGACCACGGGTCGCACGAACACGGCGTCGTAGAGCTCGTCGATCCAGTACTTGTGGAGCAGGGCGCGGTACGCCACGCCGAAGCGCTCGCGCAGGCGAGTCGCCAGCTCGGGGCGACTCAGGTAGGCGCGGTACGCGAACAGGATCCCGACGATGGCGGCCACGACCGAGGCGATGATCAGCGTCCATTCGAGCGCCGGCGAGGCCTGCGGCACCGCTTCCCGTGCGGGGCTAAGAAGACCGGCTCGAGCCAGCGCTCGAAGGGACTCTCCATGACGCGCATGCGGATTCCCGCCAACCCACCGATCGCAGACAGGACCGCGAGGATCACGAGCGGCACGACCATCGAGGGCGGCGACTCGTGGAGGTGGTGCGCCGCCTCGGGGCTGAGCCGCGGCGTGCCGCGGAACGCCAGGAAGTAGAGACGGAACATGTAGAACGCGGTGAGCACCGCGCCGATCATCCCACGGCCCACACTCCGTAATGGTGGGACTCGAAGGCGCGTCCCAGGATCTCGTCCTTGCTGAAGAACCCCGCGAACGGCGGGACCCCGGCGATCGCGAGCGTGGCGACCAGCATGGTCCCGTGCGTCCAGGGCAGGAGACGCGCGAGCCCGCCCATGCGGCGCAGGTCCTGCTCGTCCGAGAGCGCGTGGATCACGGAGCCGGCGCCGAGGAAGAGCAGCGCCTTGAAGAACGCGTGCGTCATGAGATGGAAGATGCCCGACGTGAACGCTCCCACGCCGCAGGCCATGAACATGTAGCCGAGCTGGCTCACCGTCGAGTAGGCGAGCACGCGCTTGATGTCGGTCTGCGCGAGGCCGATGGTCGCGGCGAACAGCGCGGTGGCGGCGCCGATCACCGCGACGGTCTCGAGCGAGACCGGGGCCAGCTGGTACAGCACGTGGCACCGCGCCACCATGTAGACACCCGCGGTCACCATCGTCGCGGCGTGGATCAGCGCCGAGACCGGCGTCGGACCCTCCATCGCGTCCGGCAGCCAGGTGTAGAGCGGGATCTGAGCGCTCTTGCCGGTGGCGCCGAGGAACAGGAGCAGGGTCGCGGCGGTGATCGCCGCACCCTGACCGCGAACATCGCCGGAGCGGACGCGAACACCTTGAGGTAGTCGACCGAGGCCGGTGTGCTGGAACAGCGTGAGCACGCCGAGGATGAAGCCGAAGTCGCCGATGCGGTTGACGATGAACGCCTTCTTCCCCGCCTCGGCCGCCGACGGCCGCTCGTACCAGAAGCCGATCAGCAGGTACGAGCAGAGCCCCACGCCCTCCCAGCCCACGAACATGAGCAGGAAGTTGTCCGCGAGCACCAGCGTGAGCATCGCGAACATGAACAGGTTGAGGTAGAGGAAGAAGCGGCGGAACGACGGGTCGTGCGCCATGTAGCCGACCGAGTAGACGTGGATCAGGAAGCCCACGCCGGTCACCACCAGCACCATCACCGCCGACAGCGGGTCGAGCAGGAACGAGACGCCGGCGGTGAAGTCGCCGACCGAGCATCCAGGTGTAGGCGTTCTCGACGATCATCGCGCTGCGTCTCGGGCAGCGCCGCCAGCTGCATCACCGCGCGCACCGCGAAGCGCGAACGCCAGGCCGATCGACGCCGCACGCGAGCCAGGCGGTGCCGCGCTTGCCGAGCCGGTCGCCCGACGCAGCAGGTTCGAGCACCACCGCGAGCAGCGGCAAGAGCGGGATGATCGCAGAGGGTGGGCAGGGTCACGGAGTCCGGCTCAGCCTTTCAGGAGGTTGATCTCGTCGACGAGCACCGATCTCGCGCAGACGGAACAGGTTGACGATGATCGCGAGCCCGATCGCCACCTCGGCGGCGGCGACCGTCATGACGAAGAACACGAACACCTGGCCGTCGAGCGAGTGCAGCTCGCGGGCGAAGGCGACGAACGCCAGGTTGCCGGCGTTGAGCATCAGCTCGACCGACATGAAGATGACGAGGCGCGTTGCGCCGCACCAGAACGCCGATCACGCCGATCACGAACACCGTGGCGCTGAGCAGCAGGGCCCAGGAGGTCGGGATCACGCGCGGCCTCCCGCCGTACCTTCGACGTCCCGCGTCGCCGCCCCATCGCCCGGCACGGGGACCGCGCGCGCGCGCGGCGGCCGGCGATCGGTGGCGACGTGGCCGGCGCAATCACGATGGCGCCGACCATCGCGACGAGCAGCACGATCGAGGTGATCTCGAACGGGAACAGGTAGCGCGTGTACAGCACCCGCCCCAGCGCCTGGGTGTTGCCGACCGGCGGCGTCGTCGACTCGAGCGCGATCGGCCCGATCGCCCAGCGCTCATGAGCAGCGTGACGCCGGCGGCGAGCAGCCCGGCGCCGACCAGCCAGCCCAGCCCGCGGCGCACCGGGAACTGGATGCCGCGATCGACGTCGCTCCTCAGGTTCAGGTACATGATGACGAACAGGAACAGCACCATGATCGCCCCGGCGTAGACGATGATCTGGACCATGCCGATGAACTCCGCCCCGAGCGTGAGGTAGATGCCGGCGAGCGCGCAGAAGGCGAGCACCAGGAACAGCGCGCTGCTGATCGGATTGCGGTGGAGGATGACCATCGAGCGACGCGCCGAGCAGGACCGCGGCGAAGGCCGCGAACAGGGCGGCGCTCATCGGGGCGCGCTCCAGTACATCACCAGGGAGGTTCCGACCACGTTGGCGAGCGAGAGCGGCAGCAGCACCTTCCAGCCCAGGTTCATGAGCTGGTCGTAGCGCAGTCGCGGGAAGGTCCAGCGCACCCAGATGAAGAGGAACACCAGCACCGACAGCTTGAGGAAGAACCAGATGAACATGAGGAGAACACCAGGCCAAAGATCTTGACGTCCGGCAGCGACGGCCCGTTCCAGCCGCCGAGGAAGAGCGTGACCGCGATCGCGCAGATGGTGAGCACGTTGGCGAACTCGCCGAGGAAGAAGAGCCCGAACTTCATGCTCGAGTACTCGGTGTGGAAGCCGGCGACCAGCTCGGACTCGGCCTCCGCCAGGTCGAACGGCGTGCGGTTGGTCTCGGCGAACGCGGTGATCATGAAGATGATGAACGCGAGCGGCTGGAACAGGATGAACCACGACCGCTCCCTGAGCGTGGACGATGTCGAGCATCGAGAGTGAGCCGGTCATCATCAGCACGCCGATGGTCGAGATCCCCATCGCCAGCTCGTAGGAGATCATCTGCGCCGAGGAGCGCAGGCCGCCGATCAGCGCGTACTTGTTGTTCGACGACCAGCCCCCGAGCGTCACCGCGTACACGCCCGAGGCTCGACATCGCGAGGAACAGGAGCAGTCCGACGTTGATGTCCGTGCCGAGGAAGGTCGGGCCGATCGGGATCACCGAGAAGGTGATCAGCGCCGGGATGATCGCGAGCATCGGCGCGATGTGGAACACCACCTTGTTGGCCTCGGCGGGAACGAACTCCTCCTTCAGGAACAGCTTGATCACGTCCGCCCAGGGCTGGAGCAGCCCGAACGGGCCGACCCGGTTGGGCCGAAACGCCCCTGGATGCGGCCGCAGATCTTGCGCTCCGCGTAGATCAGGTAGGAGACGACGACGAGGAGGCCGTTGATCACGACGCCGACCTTGATCAGCGTCCAGAACACGAGCTGGAAATCCGGGTTGCTCCACAGCGTCGCGATCATGCGCGGCCCTCCGGCCGCCCGATCCCGCCCGCCGTCATTCCCATTCCAGCGCGCGCTTCTTCAGCAGATAGACGTAGCCGACGAGGAGGACGAGGATGAACAGCGCCATCTCGATCAAGCCGTAGAGCCCGAGCCGGCGGAACGCCACCGCCCACGGGTGAGAGGAACACCGCCTCGATGTCGAACAGGATGAACAGCACGGCGACGAGATAGAACTTGATCTCGAACCGCGCCCGCGCCGAGCCGACCGGCTCGACGCCGCACTCGTAGGGCGAGAGCTTCGTCGCGTTCATGCGGCGCGGAACGATCAGGCTCGAGGCGGCGATCGTGATCACCGCGAACGAGATCGCGGCGGCGGTGAAGATCAACACCGGAACGTACTCACGCATCAGGGCACCCCGTCCGTCCGGCCGGCGAAACGCGGATGGCGCCGCGTCTCGGTCCATGTGCTCGTGACCGCCGCACCCTATGAAGAGTTCCTTCCGCCGTCAAGACGGAGCGGCCGCTCATACGTGGACGTTCAGCTTCCGGACCGCCTCGGTCAGCGCCGGCACCACCTCGAACAGGTCTCCGACGAGACCGTAGTCGGCGACCTTGAAGATCGGCGCGTCGGGATCGCTGTGTTGATCGCGACGATGCACCGCGACGACGACATGCCGGCGAGGTGCTGGATCGCGCCCGAGATGCCGACCGCGACGTAGAGCTTGGGCGAGACCGTCTTGCCGGTCTGGCCCGACCTGATCCGCGTGCGGGCGCCAGCCGGCGTCGACCACCGCGCGCGAGGCGCCGACCGTGGCGCCGAGGGCTTCCGCCAGCTCCTCGAGCAGCTTGAAGTTCTCGGGCCCCTTGAGCCCGCGCCCGCCCGACACGATGACCTCGGCCTCGGTGAGGTCGACCTTGCCGGCCGCGGACGCCGCGACCTCGACGACGCGCGCGCGCCGCGCGTTCGCGTCGACCGCCAACTCGAGCGGCTCGACGGTGCCGGCTCGACCGGCGCCGGTGACCGGCGCGAACACCTTGGGTCGCAGCGAGGCGAGCGCCGGAGCCTTCGGCGAAGGCGATCCTCTGGATCGCCTTGCCCGCGTACACTGGACGACTCGCGATCAGGCGTCCGGAGTCGCTCGCGAGGCCGGTGACAGTCCGAGGCGAGGCCGACGCCGAGCCGCGCGGCGACGCGCGGGGCCAGGTCCTTGCCCATCGCCGACGCGGAGAACAGCACCAGGTCCGGCTTCACCTGCTCGGTGGCCGCGACGACCGCGGCGGCGTAGCCGGACGGCTCGTAGCGCTTCCAGTCGTCGTGACGCGCGAGCAGCACCCGATCGGCGCCGGCGTCCCCGAGGGACGCGAGCGGCGGGTCGGACGCGGCCGGCGCAAACGCCGACGACCTCGCCGCCGGAAGCGTCGCGCCAGACGCGAGGCCGCACCCAGCGCCTCGCGCGACACCGAGCGGATGGCTCCCGTCGCGTTGCTCGATCCAGACGAGGACTCTCACAGCGCCTTCGCCTCCTCGCGCAGCACGCGCACCAGCTCGGCGACGCCCTCGACGCCCTGCCCGACGATGCGACCGGGTTGGCGCGCCGGCGGCAGCTCGAGGGCCGTGATCTCGAGGAACGGTCCCCCGAGGCTCGCGGGCTTCTCGTCGATCGGTTTCTTCTTCGCCGCCATGATGCCCTTGAGCGAGGCGTAACGCGGCTCGTTCAGCCCCTTGTCCGTGGTGAGCAGCGCGGGCAGCGTCACCTCGATCACCTCGCGGCCGCCCTCGATGTCGCGCTCGACGCGCGCCGTCCGGTCGTCGAGCCGGAACGTCGCGACCGACGTCACCGACGGCAGCCCGAGCAGCTCGCCGAGCATCGGACCGACCTGCGCGGCGTCGTCGTCGACCGCCTGGCGGCCGCACCACACCAGATCGGGCTCGAGGCCGCGGATCTCGGACGCGAGCGCGCGGGCGACGGCGAGCGCATCGGGAGCGACGGCGTCGGTCTTCAGGTGGATGGCCCGATCGGCGCCCATCGCGAGCGTGCTGCGCAGCACCGTGGTCACCGATGGCCCGCCGAGCGAGATCGCGACCACCTCTCCCGCGCCTGGCCTGCTCGCGCACGCGAGCGCCTGCTCGATGGCGAACTCGTCATAGGGGTTCAGGATCCAGGTCACGCCGGCCGGATCGAGGCTGCTTCCCATCGGAACCGACCTTGACGCGGGTCTCGGTATCGGCGACCTGCTTGACGCAGACGACCTGGATCACAACGCCTCCGAGCCAAGAAGAACGGTTCGCCGGAGCGCGACCGCGACGGCATCGGATGCCATCGGCCGCATCGAACCGCTGACGTCACTGCGGGTGGGAATTCGGCCGGGCAGTTTCCTCTGGAACGCCTCGAAGTGTCAAGCAATGGCCACGCAAGCGTCGCGAGGAGTGCCACGACGCGCGCAACGTGGGCCGACGTCGGCGGATGTAGTGGATCCGTCACAGTGGAGAGGCTCGTGCGACGATGGGGCACCGTTCCGCCGTCGCCGATTTTTCTCCAATGTCTTGACGCTCGAATCATGCTTATGTGAATCTGCAGGGAGTCGTCCCGGGGCCCAAAGGTTGTCCCCTCCAACAGGCACCCGCCGCGTCACACAAGGTGACCCCGCGACGATCGTTCGAAGCGAGAGATGATCGGTACACGTTCCGTCATCGTGGCGGAACGGGTGTCGCTGCTCACGGCCGCAGTTTCGCGCGGCCGCACCCGGGGATAGTGCATGTTTCGTCGAGAAATCCATGATTCCTCGGTGGATTCTGGGTCTGAAGCCGTGTTTCGCCCCAGCGAGGGTTCGGGGGGCGTGATGGATCCCGAATCACGGTTCGGTTCGAGCCACGTGCCCGATCTCGAGGAGATCGGTCGCCGGATTCGCAAGCTCAGGGTCGAGCGCCAGATGACGCTGAAGCAGGTCGAGGAGGCGTGCGGACTGTCGGCGACGCATCTCTCCGAAATCGAGCGCGGGCGCACCTCGCCCACCATCGGCGCGCTGATCCGCATCGCCCGCTCGCTCGGCAAGGATCCGGCCTACTTCATGGAGATCGACGAGCGCGGCGACGTGGCGCACGCGATGCGCGACGTGCCCGCCCAGGACATCGAGACGGGTGTGTCGGCGCTCTCGATGACGCCCGGGATTCCGGGCGGCGAGATCCACGCCTACCGGATCCGCCTGCGCTCCTCGCCGCCTTCGCGCGTCACCTTCCCCGACGACGGCTCGCGCCGTGACCTCATGTGCCTGGTCACGCGGGGCCGGATCGAAGGGTGCACGAACGGATGGTCGTCCCTGCTCGGGGCGGGCGACGGGCTCCACATCGCGGCCCAGCGCGGTCTCACGCTCGAGAGCCAGGTGTCCGGGAGACGCCGAGGCGATCGTGATCAGCACGCACGCCGTTCGCAACGCCGGCCCGCGCCGAGCGCCGAGTCGCCGCGGTCGGTCAGTGCTCGCCGCGGACACCGCACCGAACCACGCCGATCCCGTCGATCCCTCGCCGGTCGAGCTCGGACGCCGGATCAAGCTGCTGCGCATCGCGCGCTCGCTCACGCTCAAGGAGCTCGAGGCTCGCGGCGGCATCTCCGCCACGCACGTCTCCGAGATCGAGCGCGGCAAGGCGTCGCCGACGGTCGGCGCGCTCGCGCGCATCGCACGCGCGCTGCGCATCCGTCCCGCCACGCTGGTCGAGCCGCGCGTGCTCCCGGAGGTCTCGGTGATGCGCGCCGACGAGCGCGGGACGCGTCGCGGTGCGGACCGGCAACGCCACCTTCGAGCCGCTGAGCGGAACGGTGCACGGCGCCACCCTCGGCGCTCACGTGCTCACGCTGCCGATCGCACGCGAGCCGGTGCTGGCGCACACCAGCACGAGGGCGAAGAATGGGCGACCGTGCTCTCGGGCATCGCCGAGATCCGGGTCGAGAACGATCGCTTCGTGATGCGCGAAGGCGAGTCGCTTCACTTCCGCGCGCAGCGTCCGCACGCCTACTCGAACCCCGCCTCGAGCCCGGCCGTGCTGCTGATCGCGAGCCGGCCGCGGCTGGCCTTCTAGGACACGGGTCGGGGCACTAACGCCTCGCGGTCGAGGACTCCGCTCGAGGCTCGAGCGGGATCGGATCGAGGCGTCGGCGCTCGAGCAGCGCCGACGCCGTCTCACCGGCTCGGGCGCGCATCAGTCGACCGCCGCTCGTCACCACCTCGGCGAGCCGGCCGCGTCCGTTGTAGTTCGAGGACATCGACCGCCCCGTAGGCGCCGCAGTCGAGGATCGCGACCAGGTCGCCGGACGAAAGCGGCGGCAAGAGGACGTCCTCGGCGAACACGTCGCCGCTCTCGCACACCGGCCCGACCACGGTCGCCGGCTCGAGCGCGCGCCGTGGCCGGTCGCACCGGAACGATGCGGTGACGCGCGCCGTAGAGCGCCGGACGGATCAGGTCGTTCATCCCGGCGGCGAGCACGACGAAGCGCCGGTCGTTCCGCCGCTTCACCCACAGCACCTCGGCGACCAGCGACGCCGTACGGCGCGGTCACCCAGCGCCCCGGCTCGAGCACCCACTCGAGCCCGACGCCGCGCGCGCGATCGACGAGGTGCCGCGCGTAGCGCTCGAGCGGGAACTCGGCGCCTGCGCCCGAGTAGTCGACGCCGAAGCCACCGCCCAGGTTCACGAACCCGAGCGGCGTGCCGCGTCCTGCGCGCCTCGCGCGCGAGCGCGAGCGCGACCTCGAGCGCACGCTCGAGCGGCGCGAGATCGAGCAGCTGCGATCCGACGTGGACGTGCACCCGTCGACGCGAAGGCTCGGCCACCGCGACCGCGCGGTCCACGCCTCGAGCGCTTCGGCCGGGCTGACGCCGAACTTGGCGTCGTCGCCGCCGGTCGCGACGTAGCGGTGCCCGTCGGTGACGATGCCGGGATTGACGCGCAGCGCGACGCGGATCGTGGTCTTCGCACTGGCCGCCGCCCGGTCGAGCAGGTCGAGCTCGCCGATGTGGTCGGCGTTCACCGAGTGCACGCCTTGCTCGCGCGGCCCACTCGGCCTCCTCGATCGTCCGGCCGTTGCCGTTGAGCACGCGGCGCGCGGGAACGAACCCGGCGGCCGCCGCGAGCTCGAGCTCGCCGAGCGACCCGGCGTCGGCGCCGAATTCGCACGCCGCGAGCGCGCTCGAGGATGGCCGGCAGCGAGTTCGACTTGATCGCGAACGCCGGCAGCGGACCGAGCTCGGCGAACGCCGCGCGTGAAGCGTCGCGCGCGCGCCTCGATGGCGTCGAGATCGTAGCCGTAGAACGCGTGCGTCGAGGGCTCGAGTCGCTGGAGCGACGCGAACGCCTGGTCCAGCGGCACGCTCCCGATCGCGAGCGTCATCGGCGCGACCTCGGCGTCACCGGCTCGACGCCCGAGCGCTCGCGCGCGGCGAGCCGCCGCTCGGCCTCGTCGAGATCGTCGCGCGTGTTCAGGGTTGAAGAAGTTCTCGAGGCCGCCGTCGAGGCCGGCGAGCTCGGCGTCGCCGAGGAGACGCGGGCTGAGCGCCCGCAACGCCGCCGTGATCGATCGCTCGCCGCGCTCGAACGACGCCGCCAGCGCGCCCGCCGCCGCGGACGCGATCACCGCGACCAGCGGCTGCGGCACGCCGCCGGGAGCCGGCAGCAGCGCCGCGTGATCGCCGAGCCGGTCGCGGAGCGCCGCGACCGCCGCCGGCCGCAGCAGCGGAAAGTCGACGCCGAGCAGCACCGCGACGTCGTGCGGTCGCGACGTCACCGCCGCGACCACGCCGGCGAGCGGACCGGCCGCCCCCGGCACATCGTCGACGCGCGAACCCTCCGGAATGGGAAGCTCGAGCTGCCTCGGGGCCGCGATCACCACCTCGTCGCACGTCGCCTCGGCGGATCGCGAGTGCCCGCGCCAGCAGCGTCGCGCCGCGGACCTCGACGAGCGCTCGCGACGCCGAGGCCGAGCCGGGCGCCACGCCCGCCCGCGACGATCACGCCGAGGGTGTGCATGAGTGTTCCTGTAGCCGAAGTCATGTATCATGGCTCGCCGTCGAGAGATCGTGGGCCAGGGCAAGGCGCGACGACGAAGTCGTATCTTGAAGATACTTCGAGGGAGGAGCAACGCCGCCATGGCCCACGAGATCCGGCGAGACGTGAACATGATTTCGGTTACAGAACACTAGTAGCCTCGCCGACTTGTCGACGACGTTCTGCAGCGGCTCGCCCTGGATCCAGCGCTTGAGGTTCTCGCCGAAGAGATCGATCCCGCGCGACCAGTAGCGCGGACCGAAGCCCGAGACGTGCGGCGTCACGATCACCTGCGGCATGCTCCACAGCGGGCTCGATTCAGGCAGCGGCTCGCGCTCGAACACGTCGAGCGCGGCGCTCGCGATCTCGCCGCGCTCGAGCGCTTGGGTGAGCGCCCCCTCGTCGACCAGTGCACCGCGGCCGAGATTGACGAGCACCGCCGACCGGCGCAGGCGCGCGATCTCCGGGGCGCCGATCATCCCGCGCGTTTCGGGGTGAGCGGGGCCGCGATCACCACCCAGTCGGACTGCTCGAGCAGCTCGGGAAGCCGCTCGATCCCCCACGCGGCGTCCAGCTCGGGTGCGGTGCGATCGGGATGGCGGCGCACGGCGATCACGCGCATGCCGAGCGCGCGCGCCCGTCCGGCGATCGCGCGGCCGACGGCAACCAGGACCGATCAGGCCGAGCGTGGTCCCCTCGAGCTGTCCGAACTCGGGTCCGCCGGCGTAGAGCTCCTCCTGACCCCAGCGGCGCTCGCGCTGCATGTCGCCGCGCGAGGTGCAGCTTGCGCGTGAAGGCGAGCAGGACGCCGATCGTGTGCTCGGCCATCGACGCGGCGTGCAGGCCGCGTCCGTTCGTGATCACGATCGGGCTCGCCACCATCTCGGGAAAGAGCAGCGGCGTCACGCCGGCCGCCGAGACGTGCACCCACTTGAGTCTTCCCGCGGTCGCGAGGTTCTTCTTGTTCACCGCCCAGCCGAAGACGACGTCGGCGTCGGGCAGCTCGCGATCGGCCTCGGCCTGATCCGGGGAGCTGAAGCTCACGGACGGGAACTCGCGCCGGAGCCGGTCGACGTGCTCCGGGGCAGATTCCACACACCGTCGAAGTGACGGACGAACTCGAGGACCTTGAGGGGTGGCACGCTCGGGCATGGTGCCACAGGGCATGACCCGGCGCGAAGCGCTGGGGAGGCCTCCGTGATACTCCCTGAGCTCGCACGTATATTGAGGAGCATGGACGGAGCGAGCGCCTCGATCGGAAGGACTTGGTCTCAGGCCAGGAGCTTGTCCGGAGGCGTCGTGGGACGCCTGGTACGAGACCGAGCTGCCGCGGATCTACAACTCTTCCGCTATCGCGTCGGCGATGGGCCGGTGGCGGAGGACCTGACGTCGGTCACGTTCGAGAAGGCGTGGGCAGCGCGACACCGCTTCCGCCGCGACCGGGCCGGGTTCGGGACCTGGGTGCTCGCGATCGCACGCAACGTGGCGGTGGATCACTTCCGGCGGACGCGACGCCACGCGCCGCTGGAGGAAGCGATGGACGTGCCGGGCGGCGAGCGTCCGGACGCGATCGCCGAGCACCATTCGGACCTCGAGCGCCTGGCGTGGCGCTGCTCGATCGACTGGGCGAGCGCGAGCGCGAGTTGATCGCCCTGAAGTACGGCGCCGACCTCGACAATCGGGCGATCGCCAGGCTCACGGGACTCACGGAATCCAACGTCGGCACCATCCTGCACCGGACCATCTCCGGGCTGAGGGCCGGCTGGCACGAAGGAGAGACGAGATGAACGACGACTTCCTCAGGACGTGGCGGCGCGAGCCGCGACCTGAGTTCGCCCGGGAGCTGCACGAGCGGCTGCGCGATCAGGAGGAGCCTCGAGCGCCGCTCGGCCCTGCGTCCGGCGCTGGCGCTGGCGGCGGCGGGGCTCGCGGTGGTGGCCCTGTTCCCGCCTCCCCGCCGTGCGGGCCTCGGCGCTCGCGATGCTCGACCCTCTTCCAGGTGCGGATCCATCACCGCGGTGCCGTTCGACGAGAGCCGCATGGCGAAGCTCAAGAGCATGGGCGAGGCACGGGGTGCGGCGATCTTCGACGGCGAGAGTCGCTGAAGAACTCCGGTCCGCCCGAGATCGCGTCGACGACGCAGGCGGCCGGATCGCTCGCCGGCATCGACGTTCGCACGCCGTCGACGCTGCCGAATGGGCTAACGCCCAGAAGATCGAGGTCCAGAAGGAGACCCAGGGCAGCCTCACCGTGCACACCGCCAAGCTGCGGGCGCTGCTTCGACGACCTCAGATCTCAGTGACGTCGAGATCCCCGGCCGGCACGACGGCCAGACTCATCTCGGGTCCACCTGTGGCTGGCGGTATCCAGCACTTCGAGAACGGCGGCGCAAGGCGCACTCGTCCAGGCGAAGAGCCCCGAGGTCGGCATGCCCCGCGGCACGGACATGGCTCCGGCTCGGCGTGATCGGCCCGGCGTCCTCGGCTCGATGCCGCCGAGGCACGCGCGTCGCGTCGACCATCGACTGGAGCTCGACCTCGTCGTCCCGGTGCCGACCAACGCCATGCATGTCCCGCGAGGTCACCGTGCGCGGGCAGCGCGGCCTCATGGTCACCTCGACCTCGGTCGATCCCGCGACTGGACGGAAGCGCGACGGTCGCGTGGTGATGTGGACTGAGCGGCGACTGCGCGCTCGCGCTGGGCGGCACGCTGGGCGATGGATGATGATGCAGATGGCGGAGTCCGTGCGGTAGTCTCACCGAATGACGGATCCAGTCATCGAGACCCGCGGACTGCGCCGGCGGTTCGCGGACATAGATCGCGGTCGCCGACCTCTCCCTGTCCGTCGCGCAGGGAGAAGCCTTCGGCTTCCTCGGCCCGAACGGCGCTGGCGGCGCACGACGTCGCCTCAAGATGCTGCTCGGCTGATCGAGCCCACCTCGGTAAAGCGGCCGGCGCTCGGCGCGCCGCCTGTCGGCGATCGCCGCGCCCGCGGGAGGCTCGGGTTCCTTCCCGAGCACTTCCGCTTCTCCGGAGTGGCTCGACGGCCAGCGAGCTGCTGCGCTTCCCACGGGCGGCCTTTACGGGCTCGACGCGCGCACCATCGCTGACGCGCACCGAGGAGTGCTCGGCGCGAGTCGACCTGGCTGACGCCGCGCACCGTCCGCCTCGACCGCAGCAAGGGTATGCTCCAGCGCATCTGGGCTCGCGCAGGCGCTGCCCACCGTCCCGCGCTCGTAGTTCCTCTGACGAGGCCGACGTCCGGGCCGATCCGCTCGGCCGGCGGCTCGTGCGCGACGTGATCTCGGCGAGCTGGCGGCGCAAAACACCACGGTGTTCCTGAACTCGCACCTGCTCGGCGAGGTCGAGAGCACGCGCAGCCGCGTGGCATTCCTCGGCGCGGGCGGGTGCGGAGATGTCGCTCGCCGTCGAATCCGGCTTCGAGGCGGAGCTGAGGATCGCGGACGCCGACGCCGAGACCCTCGCGGGTCTCGCCCGCTTCGGGCGTGACGTCGCCGCCACGAACGGTGTCGCGCGGATCACGGTGGACGACGAGGAGCGGATGCCCGAGATGGCGGCGCGGGCTGGTCGCGCGCGGCGTCCGGCTCTATCGCATGAACGCGCAGCGCAAGAGCCTCGAGGAGCGCTTCCTCGAGATCACGGGCGTGGATTCGAGGCCGGGTGTGATCGCGCGCGCGCTGCTGACGGTCATGCACCTCACGCTGTTCGAGGCGATGCGCCGCCGCATCCTCCTCGCCTCCGCGATCAGCGGCGCGGCGTTCCTCCCGCTGTTCGGGACCGGCCTCCACTTCGTCCTGCGCGACATCGACAAGCACGAGGCGATGTCGCTGATCCAGCGGCGGATGTTCACCAACTTCCTCACCCTCGCCGGCCTCTACGCCACCAACTTCCTGCTGGTGATGACCGCGGTGCTGCTGCCGGTGGACACGCCTCGGGCGAGATCGCGTCCGGCGTCATCCAGACCATCGCCTCGAAGCCGATCGCGCGCCGGTCGATCTTGCTCGGCAAGTGGGCGGCCTACGTGTGCTGGTCGCCGCGTATCTCGGGCCTGCTCGCCGGTGGCGTGCTCGTGATCGCGCGCGTGATGGCGTCGTTCACGCCGCCGAACGTCCACCCTCGGGCTGCCGCTGATGCTGCTCGAGGGGGTGGTGCTCACCACGCTCTCGATCGCGGGCGGCACGCGGCTCAGCACCGTGATCAACGGCGTGCGTCGCGCTCGGGCCTCTACGGCATCGCCTTCATCGGCAGCTGGGTCGAGCATGATCGTGCACCAGGGTCGGCAACGACGCCGCGCGCTACGTCGGCGACCGATCGCGAGCCTGATCATGCCGACCGAGTCGATGCGCTGCTCGCCGCGCCACCACATGCAGCCCGCGCTCATGCGCGAGCTGCAGCTCACGCTCGTCTCTCCCGCCTCGGTGCCGAGCCCGCTCATGGTGGCGTGGACGGCGGGATCACATCGTGGTCGCGCTGCCCTCGGCCTGAGGTCGTTCCAGCGCCGGCTGCTCTGACCGCCGCGACCTCTCCTCCCGCGCCGGTCGCGCGATCGGGCTCTCGTCCTTCCGTTGACCGAGCACTGACACGTTCCCGCCTCCCGGCGTCATCTCATGTCCTCTGGGCGTTAGGAAGCAGGAGCTTGCCATGGCTGACATCCGTAGCGAACCGATGAGCCCGGACACTGGCGCGAACGGACACCGCGAACTCACCGCGGAGGCCCGCTGCCGGTCTGCTGCTCGAGATCTCCCACACCATTCGCGGCACGCCTCGACCTTCGCGAGACGCTGGACCGTCTGCTCGAGGGGCTCGAGCTGATCGTCCCCTACGACGCCGGCGGCATCTTCGTGCTGCGCGGCGAGGTGTCGCCGCCCCGACCGGGGTCGCTGGGCGAGCAAATCGCCGGGGTCAGCTGGCGGGGCTTCGCGCCCCGGTCGCCGCTCACCGATCCCATGCTCCAGGAGGGCAGGCGCATCGTGGGGCACGTGATTCGCAGCGGCGAGGCCGTGTGCGCGCGCGACGCGCGGCTCGACCCGCGGTACATCCGGGGGCGGGCCTCGACGATCGCCGAGGTCGCGGTGCCGATCCGGCTCGACGGCCGGACGATCGGCGCCTTGAACCTCGAGAGCGACCGCGCCGGCGCGCCTTCGACGCGAGCACGACGTCGAGGTGCTGAGCTTCTTCGCCGAGGCCACCGCGATCGCGGTCGAGAAGGCGATGCTCCACGAGCGGCTGATCGAGGCCGCGCGGCTGGACCGGCAGCTCCGCACCGCCCAGTTCGTCCAGGAGCGCCTGCTGCCCGACCTGGCGCCCGCGATCGCGGGACATGAGCTGGCCGGGCTCTGCCCTGCCGAGCGCTGCGCGTCGGCGGCGATTACTACGACTACGTTCCCCTCGCGGGCGGCCGGGTCGGCGTGGTGGTGGCCGACGTCTCGGGCCACGACCTCCCCGCCGCGCTGGTCATGTCGGCGTTCCGGGCGCTGGTGCGGACGCATCTCCGCGACGAGCGCCCGCTGGACGAGATCGCCGAGCCGGCTCAACCGCGAGCTGCCCGACGCCGGGCGCGGGCGGGGCGTTCGATCACCGCGTCTCGCCGTGCTCGATCCGGCGCGGGCCATCCTGCGATAACGTGAACTGCGGGCATCACCCACCGCTCCACCAGGGCTCGGCGCGGTGCGGCGGCCTGGCTCGACGACGGGGAGGTCCGCTGCTCGGACCGCTCCAGGACGCTCGCTCGGGATCGGCGAGACGCGACTCGCCGCGGGAGACCAGGTGGTGATGTTCACCGACGGCATCGTCGAGGCGCGCGATCCCCACGGGAGCGTGGTTCGGGATCGATCGGCTCGAGCGTCTGGCCACGTCATACCGGGGCCCAGCGCCCGAGCTGGTCGAGCGGATCGTGCTCGACGCCCGGGCCTTCGCCGGCCTCTCGGGCTTCGAGGACGACGTGACCCTGGTCGTTCTCCGGCGGGGCTGAATCTTCCACCCAGTGTCGGCCGGCGCTGACGGCCGAAAACTCGTGGTAATGAGACGCCCAGCTCGCCTCCACCAAGGCGGTTCCTGCAGCCGTGCCTTCGGCGCGAGAGACCGGCCCCGGCTCCCGCGCCGGACCCGGATCCTCCGGCGTCCCTGGATCCTCCGCCCTCCCGTTCGGGCGACCCCGGATCCCACGCCACCGCCAGCCCCTGCCGACCGAGAGCGACCTGATGAACCTGGCTCAGCAAACCATGGAGTACCGGCTCAGGCACTGGGGCGAAACCTCCTCGACCGGACGCCGGGACGTCCGACGCGACGCTGGTCATCCGGTACATGCTCGCGCTCGACGAGTCCAGCTCGCGCCAGCCTCCGATCGCCGCGCAGCGCGCGTCGCCGTCGCGCGCCAATCTCGCCAGCAGCTCGGCGCTGCTCGGCGCCATCTTCGAGCAGGATCCCGCGCTCACGAAGGGGCTCCTGCGCATGGCCAACTTCGTCCTATTACCACCGTGGCGGCATGTCCCTGCCTGGCGGATCACGGAGGCGATCCAACGCGTCGGCGTGCGCGGAGTCGAGGTGGTGGTCATCTCCAACATGGTCGAGGGACTGATGTGCCGTCCCGGCAGCGCCTACTCGGCCCTGCTCGGCCAGGTGGTGGTCCCATCTGACCCTGACGGCGCCGGTGGCCCGGGTTCCTGGCGCCGGCCTTCGACCGTCGGCAACGAGGAGGCGTTCACATGGGGTTGCTCCACGACGTCGGCAAGCTCGTCGTAGTTCGACGGTCCTGACGCAGCTTTGCACGCGCCATCGGCGGGAGATCCGGCTCCCGACGTCTTCCTCCCTCGACCTGCTCAACCGGATGCACGAGCCGGTCGGCGCGATGGCCGCGCTGCGATGGGATCCTGGGCGCCCAGGCGGCGCGCGCGATCGCCTGTCATCACCACGAGCCTCCGCCCGAGGTCCCCGATCGCATGGCTGAGCTGCTGTGCGTCGCCGAGCAGACCGACCATGCGATCCGCTCGGGACGCCGCTCTGACCTCAGCGGCTGTGGGAGCAGCGCGCGCTGACGAGCAATCGCGAGCGCGCGGCGCGAGCGGTTGCGACGCCTCGATCCGCCGGTCCCGATGGTGGGGCGAGACGACGCGTCGGGTTCGCCGCCCTCGCGCGCGGCCTAGCGCCCCAGGACGCCGCTGGGCTCGATGTCCTCGTGGTAGATCGTCGCGGATCTGCTCGGTTAGGGCGGGTAGGGATAACCCTGGGCGAGGGCATGCTCGAGCCGAGCGTCCTGGCCGTAGATGTCGTCGCGGAAATCGACGGTGCCGTCCTCGCGCACGCCCGCGGTCGCGTAGTAGATCACCACCGGCAATTGCCGGCGAGGTTCACCTCGCCGCGGTCGCGGCCCGTCCATCGCCTTCCGCACGTCGTCGCTCGTTCACCGCGCGGGTCGCGCAGCACCCAGACCGCGAATCGCGCCGGGTCTCTCGAGCCGGATGCAGCCGTGACTGAAGTCGCGCCGCGTGCGAGAACAGCTCCATCGCCGGCGTGCCGTGCATGTAGACGTTGTGGTCGCTCGAAGATGAACTTGGCGAGGCCGAGCGAGTTCTTGGTCCCGGCGCTGGCGGATGCCCGGCTCGCCGCGCGCCACCCGCTCGATGGTTTTGGGCGTTCGTCGCCACGGCCGGTCCGACGTCACCCGACCCGCTGTGAGATCTCGAGGTCGTTGCGCTTCAGGGTACGACGGCTGTCACGCCGCGCGGCGGGCAGCGTCCTCGCTGCGCATGATGTTCCCGGGTGATCGACCCAGTAGGGACGGAACACGATGTACCGCATGTCGCGCTCGAACAGGCGGCGTCTCGCGTCCGACATCGGCGCGGCCGACCACGACGTTCATCACCAGCGACGGGATGCCGGTGCCGAGCGTGTCGAAGGCGTAGAGGCTGGAACGACGGCACGTTCACGATCACGTACGGCCCGCCGCCGATCTCCGGTGAGCCAGCGGATCCGCTCGATCGCCAGCTCGAGCTGCGTGAGGCCGGCGCGCGAACGGCACGTTGATCGCGGCGAGCGTCGCCGGGCCGATCACGCTGTCGAGGCCGAGAGCTCCGTGCCGCGACTGGAAGCGCGCCACCCCGCCGAGGTGAAGGCATCGTATTGCAGAGTGTCCGCGCCGGGCGGAGTGCTGCCCGGCCGAGGTCCCCGACTCGACGAGACGCCGGCAGCAGCTGGCGCGCCGGGGAACGCGCCGCCGGGTCGGACCGTCGCGGTGGCGGGCACCGTCGGGAGCGGGGGCCGCGCGCGCCAGCTCGCGATAGCGTGCGTGTGCGGACTTCAGCCTTCGATACTGGACGGAAGCTCGGCTCCGACTCGCGCACCAGCTCGGCCAGCTCGCCCGCGATCGATAGCCCTCGCGGACCGCAGTGCGCGAGGTCGAGCTTCTTCGGCTCGACGTTGATGCCGACCGAGAGGCGCTGCGGGTTCACGCGCTCCGATGCGGACGTCGGAGACGGCGGAAGAGCCTCGACGGAGAGCGCCAGGTCAGAACCAGGCCACGGCGTTCGCGGAGGCTCGTCCCGGCGGAGAGCTCGTCCAGCCGACGCGCGAGCAGCGCGGCGTCGTAGTTCTCGGATGGAGCGCGACGCCTCCGCATGCTTCTCGAAGCAGATCGACCGCGGTTCCGCCGCCGCCGTCGGTCGGTCCCGAAGCGCTCCACACCGGCCGCCATCCCGATGCCGAGGTAGAGCCCTTCGAGCTCGTCACGATAGTGGGGAAGCTCGGCCACCTGAGGCCGGAGAGCGAGCCGCGCTGTGCGCTTACGGTCCGCAACACCGTGGCCACGCTGTCCTCGTTCGACGTCGTGCGGCGGCGGCCACACCGGAGAGCGCCAGGGTCGACGCGGCGCACGCGAGGGCGACGACGAGGCGCGCGCGCCGACGGGCGCCTCGAGCATCCGGGATCACTGGACGACCTCCTCGTGTCGTGGGTTCGGCGACACCATCGCCCGCGCCCGGTGGTGGGTCAAGAATGCGCTTCCCTCCCGGTGCTTCCGGGAGTGCCCGAGAGATCCCGGACGAGCGGCTTCGCGGCTGGGCGCGGCGCAAGATCGCCATGCCGCGCTCGATCGCGCGTCATCGCCCGCGCTTGCGCCCACGCGGGCTCAGGCCCGGATAGTCTCCCTGGATTCTCGACTGGGCCCCGACCCGAGGAGGAATCCGTCCCCGATGAACCCGCGCAACGCTCTTCGAGCGCTGATGATCGTGGGGCTGGCCGCAGATTCGTGGCCGGTCGCGTCCGGAGGCCCAGGCCTGGATCCCGCAGCCAGGGCGAGTACTACAGCGAGCTGCGCGGCAGCGCCCGGAGCAAGCTGATGATTTACGACTGTTAGGCGAGAGGCAGTCTACATGGCGGCGGGCACCTCGCTCGAGTCCGTGGAGCTGTCAGCGAGCAACGAGATCGGCTGGCAAAGTCCATGGCCCTGGTGCTGCAGCCTGCCGGTCCGCAGCGTAACGCTCGAGTCCGCGTCCAGCTCTGGTTTCAGACCGAGACCGGGCTCTCGCCGACCAGTAGCTTCAGCTGCGCGGCAAGCTGATCGACGGACCATGGGCCTGCACGGTCCAGGCCGAATGGCGGGCGCCGCTCGGCTACCAGCGCGATCTGATCCCGCCGGCTCGGGCCGGGGCAGCAGAACGTCGGCGGCAAGGGCCGCTTCGGGACGTCGTTCGCTCCGATCAACTCTATCTCGAGGTTCTCGTCGACCTACACACGGTCCGCTTCGAGTGATCCTCCGAACGAGCTCAACGACGACGCAGACTTTCGGCGTGGGCGGGTCCCCGCGATCCTGCTCGCAGGCGCTGTACCTCGACGGCTACCTGATGGCAAGGGCCGGCCCCGAGCGGCCGCGCCGAATACCAGACCAACTTCCACTCCGGCGGCCCGGCGTCACCTATCGCGCGTCGACGACCGCCTCGACGTCTCGCCAAGTCACTGGATCCAGTTCGTCGGTCGCGGTCGTCGAGAGTCGAAAGCGCTGCCGCGGTCGGCGTCGCGCTTCAAGAACACCCACTTCAACCGGCTGCAGGTGTATCTGGGCGGAATGCGCCGACGACTGATTCACTGGCCGTGCGGGTCGCGACAGCCGGACACGAGGGGCCACGACATCCGAGCACTGAGCGCGCGCCTCCTTCCCTACGTCGCCCGCTACTGTCGCGGGCTGTGCCCTGGGCATCGGGTGACGTCGTCGTCGCGAACCTTGTCCGCCGCTGAAGCTCAGCCGGCGGATGCGCGCGCTACGCGGTTCGACGACTTCCTTACGCCGGCGTCACCGCTGAGAAGCTCGCGCTAGCGCGCTCGCGCTCTTCGCCATTGCGCGCCGCCGCCGGCCTGTTCAAGTACCTGGATGCGCCAGGCGGTGTGATCGGCATCTCGCGGCGGGATCGAGCTCGACCTGCGCAACGACGCGTTCCGCTCCACCTCCAGCGGCTGCCTGCTCCAGTACTTCCAGCGCACGCGCACCTGGCGATGATGCTCATGTCGCGCGCCACCAACGACCTCGCGGTAGCTGCACGCGATGTCGGCCCGGGCGTCGCGCACCTGGTCAACACGCTCGTGGTCACGCTGGTCGTCATGGCTTCGCGCCTTCATGCTCGCGGATCAGCCCGCGGCTCACGCTGTACTTCAGCCTGATCCTGCTGCCGCTGGTGTCGTTCCCGGTGTGGTTCTTCGGCGAGCGCATCCACCGCCGCTTCGAGGATCACGGCCAATTCGCGGCACCTCTCGGCCGGGTGCAGGAGAACCTGGCGGGCGTGGTCGTCGTGCGGGCGTTCGCGGCGCGCGAGCCGCAGATCGACGACTCTGCGCGTGGATGCGAACCGCGAGATATCTCCGGAAAAGAACACACGGCGGCTCATCTCACGCACCTCAGGGTAGTTCACCCGCGGCTCTTAAGGTTCCTCTCGGGGCCTCGCCGCGCTGTAGCTCGGCCTCCCTATCTCCCCGGCCCGACAGGGGCGCCTGGTGGGGCTGACCTGGATCAGCATCACGCTTTCCGGACGGCCTGGGTGGCGTTCACCGTAAGTTGGCGATGCTCCAACTGGCCAGGTGTTTCGCGCTCGGCTGCGGTGATCAGCCTCGTTTCCAGCGCGGCGATGAGCGTTCCTTGCGTCGCATCGCAGGAGATCCTCCACGAGGTCCACGCCGGAGATCGACAGAGTTCGGTGTCCTGAAGCGGTCCACGCCGGACGCGTGTCGCGGCGAGATCGAGTTCCCGGCGGCTCACCTGCTCACCTATCCGGGGCGGTTGCGCTCTGACGTGCCGCGACGTCTCGGTCACGGTGTTGCCGGGGCGCACGATGCCGGGCGTCGCTCGCGGTGGTCGGGCACACCGGATCCGGTCAAAGACCACGCTGCTGCGCCTGATCGCTCCGGGCGAGTCTTCGATCTGCCAAGCCCGGCACCGTGTCTCGACGGTGTGGACGTCCGGCGCCTCGATCTCGAATGGCTGAGGCCGGATCGCCGAGGCGCCGCAGGAGAGTTTTCGGCGACCGTAGCTGAGAATACTGCCTACGGCGTCGAGCGCGAGAGGTGTCCTGACGAGGTCGCAGTGGGTGGCGCGCCTGCGCATCCGACGCTGACGTCCGCGAGTTCCCAGCGCTACCAGACATATCGGCGAGCGCGGCATCATCACGCCCGGCGACAGAAGCAGCGCGCGACATCGCGCGGGCGCGCGACGCCCAGGTGCTATTATCCCGACGACTGCTTCCGAGCGTCGACACGCACACCGAGTGAGGCGATCCTGACCGACTCGTCGCGCACGCTCGAGCGTCGCACGACGCTGATTGTTCTCCTCATCGCGCGTGAGCACCGTGGTCCGGGCGACGCGACCATCGCAAAGCTGAGGATGGTGCTGCGTGGTCGAGCACGGCACGCACGCGAGCCTGCTTCGAGCGACGGCCGTGCCGGGCGCTGCGCTTCCACCGCGAGCAGCAGAGAAAGAGTGGCGCTTTTCCGAGGCTCCGTGAGTCACGACGGAGAGGAGGCAAAGTGGGACGTTAGCTGACGCTCACTGGCTGATGCTGGCTGTCACAATGCTATGGTGTCCCTATCGCGGCCAGGTCGTGCTCAAGCCGCGGTGGTGGATTAAGTGACGCGCTAGGGCCTGCGGGGACTGTGGCTCACCAAGGAAGATTGAGAATGATAGATCCAGTATTCGTGACCTTCCTTGTTCCCTTGACTTGAGCCAGGTCCCCACCACCGTCAGGATCGGCTAGCTCGGCTACCGCAGAACCAGATGCAGCAAGTGTCGGCTGTGGGGATGCCGGACCTGGAGGCACCGACTCCAGCCTCCCACACTGCAGTGCGCTGCCGCTCGCGTACTACGACCGCCATCCGACTGGTCGGACCTGGTCATGAACGACGTCAGACGTGTGTTGAACGAGCCGTTCACCGCCGGCGCGGTCGCGATCTTCGGCTAATCTGCCTGGCGCTCACGCAGCTGGATTAATGGGGAAACTGCGGATGCGGCGTGGCTGAACTTCGAGCTCCCGGCGGTCACTGTTCTCGGTGCTGCCGTTCATCGTGATCACCGCTTCATGTTCGAAATTGTTTCAGGTGTAGTGGGTCGTTCTGCGAGATCCGCGTCCGGCTCGCGCGCATGAACAACGCGTTCTCAACGAGAACTCCACCAGCCTGACCGCGAGCCGCGGAACTCGGCGAGTTCCAGCGGAAATAACGCGAGTACGCGGTGTGACGCCAACCTCCAGGCGGTGTTCTACCACGGGTGATGTTCTTCCCAGCCAGCTTGTCGGTGCGGTGGCGGTGTCGCTGATCGTCTGGTACGGCGGCCAGGTGATGGGACGGGGATCACGCGCTCGGCAACGCTTGGCCTTCATCCAGTACACACGCAGCGCTTCTTCCGTCCGATCCGGACCCGGTTGAGAGTGGCAAGATCCGGCAGGCGATATGCCCTGAGCGCATCTTCAGCGTTGACACGCCCGCCGATCCGGCGGCGTGGGGATTACCACACCGGCGCCGCGGCGCCGGCGCACGCAAAGACGCTCGTCAGGCCGATCAACGGCGGCGCGTCGGCGGCGCTGTCGAGCCACGGTGCACGAACTCCAGGCGTCTGCTCGGGCCGTGCGTCGAGTTCGACCGCGTCCCGGCTCCCGTGTGACGACCGTTTTCGTGCCGAGGACGAGCTTTCGTGGTCGTGTCTGGCGAAGCGTCGCGCTGGTCGGCGCCACCGGCTCAAGTAAGAATCACTGACTTGCTTCCGATGCCTCTGTTTCCACGGTTTTCGCCCCAGCAAGGAGATCTGATCACCGACGGCGCTGGCTCGATAATTACTGCTGTGATCACCGCCGCGGCCTGGAAGCGCACGTGGTCTCGTGCTCCAGGACGTTCTCCTGTTCTCCGGCACTATCGAGAGCAACCCAGCCTCGGCGATCTGAGCCTGGAGCGCGAGGCGCTGATCTGCGCCGCGCGAGGTCCACGCTGATTCGTTCGTCTCGCGTCTCGATGGTGGCTGTGGGGCCATGACGCGCTCGTGATGAGCGTGGGGCCACGCTAGTCGTCGGGTAGAAGCAGTTGTCGCCTTCGCGGCGTGGTGGCGCGTGATCCGACTTTTGATCTCGACGAGGCCACCTCGTCGGCAGGACACCTCACCACCGAGATCCTGATCCAGCAGGCGCTGCACCGCTTGATGGAGGGCCAGGCAGACGTCTCGTCATCGCAGCACCGCTCCTCGACCATCCAGACGTCGACCGACGTCGTGCTTCCACTGCCGTGGTTTCTCTCTCTCTCCGGGTCCGCGAGTGTCAGGACGCACGCCAGAGCTGTTGGCGCGGACGTGGGATCATCTACGCCTGCTTCCTACCAGCCCAGCAAGATTGCGGCCGCCGTTGTGCGCCGCGAAGCCGGACGCCCTGGCTGCGGGATGAATGGACGCCGGTCGCCGGACCGGTCTCGTCCGACCTGGCGGGTTGGAGCCACCCGACCGCGCGGCACCGTGCTCGAAAACGCGTCTTCCAGCGCAGAGCTAAATTTCTCTGACTGTCCCCCGAACAGGCTTAGCATTGCTAAACACCTCAACCTTGACCTAAACCCTACGGAGGTAAAGTTATGCAACCTTTTCCAGTAAGAAGATCCGCGATCTAAGGTGCGCCGCCGAGGCTTACCCGTCCACCAGCTCATCGCGAAGTGGCCTCCTCTTCCAAGCGCTTCACCAGCTGTAGTCGGAGAACGACCGCACGTCCCTCTCCTCGCCACACCAGACTGGCGCGCCCTCGACACTTCAGGTCTACTGGTCATTGATATCGACCAGGCTTGCATGGTCCGTGAAGGTTGTTTAACCTGGTATCCACTCCAACGGCGACAACTCACGGCTGGAAGCGTTAATCCGCCCAGCCGACGCAACCTTGAGCGGCAGATGGCTGATTTGCGCCCCGGCGTTCTGCCAACGAGCACCGCTGTCGCCACGGCGAGGAATGCCCGGCCTGGCTCGAGGGATGGGTCACTGTCACCTGCGGCTCGCACCAGCCCATCCTCGAAGCTGGTGACGCCACTACGATGGCCGCGCTCCCACGCCATCGAGAACACTGGTTCGAGCGAGCGCGTCCCGGATCGCAGGATCGCGCTGGGCGTTTCGAGATAGGCTGTGCTCGTTCGGCGATCTCCCGAGGCTATGATCGACGAGGAAGCCTGCCGGCTGATCGCGTCGAGACGCGCTTGAGTGGGGAGCGAAGGACGGCGGCCCACCGGGGTCAGCTTTTCTGATCACTTCCAGGCCCAGCATGTGGCGCTGACTGGGAGGTGTGAAAGTCCTCCGGGACCTGGTCACAGGAACCCAAGGAACCGCAAGGCGACTGGGTTCAGAGGCAACGCTGAAAGCAGCGGAACGAACCGATTGGCTGACGAACAGAAATGGATACGATGGCGCTGCAGACCAGGCGAAGCGGGGCAGTGACCGCAAAGCCTTCCAGGGACCAGGCCGAGAAACTGGCAGTCGTCAGCCAGCCAGCGATCTTATCTGGGTGATCTCGCCCGGACACTGAGCAGACGTGGTCGCGGTGCCGTGGAGCGAGAAGCCGCCGCCGTAGGTGAAGTGGCGAACACCGTGGCGGTGGCACCGATGGACGAGCGGAACGAATGGGGATGAAGAGCTGGCGGTGAAGTCCGAACAACTGAGCTCGCGCCGGGAGGTGCGCGGGGCAGCTCCAGCATGTAACTGAACGAAGCGCATC
>ERZ1370068.7878-contig-6770_pt1 | contig 101810 bp, 139 predicted proteins | sample MGYA00561227_ERZ1370068 | MGnify/ENA primary metagenome ERZ1370068 (study PRJEB38410, sample SAMEA6850437) | metagenome | study: Metagenomic assessment of the ecological functions of the soil: analysis of the soil microbiota associated with the...
GTTGTGCTTCGATTTCGGTTGCGTATTGCTATCTCTACCCGAGATACCCGCCGCGGCGGCAAACGGACCAGCGCGTACAAACGCGAACTTGTCGTGGAGCTCTCGGATGCGTGTGAGGCTCTCACGCACCAACGCGATCGCCTCGTCGGCGTTCCCGCGCCGCACCGCCAGGATCAGCGCGAACATACAGCGCCCAGGTCAGGAACCACGGACCGGCCTGCCGGAGCACCGATGTGGCCTCATCGAGCAGGCGTTCTGCCTGGCCGGCGTCGCCGGTCGCAAGGGCTAGCACGCGCCATCCCGCTCAGCGCATTGCCAGCGCCCGACGGGATCGCCAGCGCCCGAAACCCTTCGATACTGCGGGCAAAGCGGTCGCGCGCCGCGTTCACGTTGCCAACGGCGTGTTCGACGTGCCCGGAAATATGCTCAGCCTGCGCAATCATTTCCATGTCGCCAGCGCCGTGGGCGAGCGCCAGGACGCGGTCGAGCCCGGTGCGCGCGCGCCCGAGTTCTCCTTGCGTCCACCACATCCCAGCCGCTCCGAGGAGCGCTCTCGATTCGGCAGCGGGCGGAAGAGATGGCAGGTTCAGAATCTGCTCATACCACTGGAGGCCCTCGGCCGCATGCCCCCGGATCAGCCAGAAGTACTTCAGCGCCCACGCGATGTCGGACGCTTCGGCGGGACGGCCGCGCTCGATGAGCCACGCCAGTGCGCCGCGGTAATTCTCGAGATCGTCACGCACGCGATCCAGCCATTCGCCCTGCGCAGGTCCCACCAGCCCCTTCGCGGCGCGGGAGGCTTCACCGATGCAATAGCGCGCCAGCCCTTCCAGGGCGTCGTCGCGCTCGCCCGCCGCGGTGAGCTCGAGCGCCGCGAACGCCCGCACGGTTTCGAGCATCTGGTACAGCGGACGAGTCGCCACCGAGGTCTCGGCTCGCAGCAGGAGGCTTTTGTCGATCAGGCCGGCCGCCGCGCGGAGCACTTCGTCGCTCCCTGCCAGACGCACCCTCACGACCGGCAAGGACCGCCGCGGCTGCCTCGATCGGAAACCGACCCGGCAGCGCGCCGAGACGACGGAACACGCGCTGCTCGTTCGGGCCCAGCAGTTGATAGCTCCAGGCGACCGTCGCATTGATCGTCTGTTGCCGTTCGGGGAGATCGCGCGGGCCGACGGTCGAGAGCAGGACATCGTGCGCCAGCCGGCGGAGCAGATCCTCGGCCGTCAGCACTTTGATCCACGGGGCCGCGAGCTCGAGCGCGAGCGGCAGTGCATCGAGCCGTCGACAAATCGCCGTCACGGTGGGCCGTTCGCGGACGTGAGGCGAAAGTCAGGTTGCACGTCCCGAACCCGTTCCACGAACAGTCGCACCGCGGGAGAGCGCGCCAGATCGGCGGGCGACATCGCATCCGAGCCCGCCTCCAGCGCGAGCGGTCCGACGGCGTACTCCCGCTCGCCTCGCACACGGAGCGGGGCGCGGCTGGTGACCAGACATCTGAGCGGTGCGACCGATGTCAGGAGATCCGCGACCAGCGGCGTCGCGTCCAGCACCTGCTCGAAGTTGTCGAGCACCAGCAACGTGGGCTGATCGTCGCACGGCGGCACGTGCGCGCCTCGGCAAGTCGAGCGCCGTGACGTCCGGCAGTCCGAGAGCCTCGGCGATCGCCGGCGCGACGAACGCACGGATTCCGAATGGCGGCCAGCGAGACGAACACCACGCGGATTGCGCCCTCTGCCGCGATCGCGCGTGCGAGCTCCAGCGCCAGACGGGTCTTCCCGACTCCTCCTGGTCCGGTGAGCGTGATGAGGCGTGCGGTGGGATCAGCGAGCCAATGCCGCAGCGTCTGCACGTCAGCATCGCGGCCGAGAAGGACCGTGAGAGCCAAGGGCAGCGAGACGTCGCGCTCAGTTCATCGACCGCCGCTTTGTGAGCTGGTGCCCGCGCGCTCACAACGAGCGCGTCACGGGTCGCACCAGTCAGGTCGAGTGCCGCGGACAGCGCGCGCACGGTCTCGACATGGGGCCGCCGTCGTTGCCCGCGCTCCAGCGCGCTCACGGCATGGACCGAAAGGCCCGCAATCGTCGCGAGCTCCTCCTGCGTGAAGCCCGCAGCCTCGCGGAGCGCTTTGAGCTGCGCGCCAAATGACCGCGGAGCGCCAGTTTCATGGCCCTTTTATCTTACTGCCGCGGCTGTATGGGCGTCGTGCAGAGTCCTGTGCGACTGCTGTGGGTGGTCGCCAGTTCGTCCTCAGACCACACTGTCCGCATGGCAAGTGACAGGCGGCAACCACATCTATTGCCGGAGCCGTTCCGCGATCGGGCGGCTTTTCACTTCCCTTATCCCACGCTTGAAGACGGACTCCGCAAGTCCTCGGAACGCTCCATGACTGATGGACTTTGTCGACCCGGCACGACAGACGCGATCGGCAGCAGTTTTGAGGAGGTCGTACTGCCCCATCTCGATGCTGGCTATCGGCTGGCGCGCTGGCTGATGCGGAATGAGCACGATGCGGAAGACGTCGTGCAGGAGGCGTCGCTGCGGGCCTTTCGGTACTTTCGGACATTTACCGGCGGAAACGGCCGCGCCTGGTTCCTCAGAATTGTTCGCAACACCTGTTGTGGCTGGCGCGGCCGCAGCTTCCAAGCACTGACCGACCCGTTCGATGAAGAGCAACACCGCAGCGATCGGCCTGCGTCCGATCCTGAAACGTTACTGCTTCAGACCGATGACGCCACGTTGATCGAGCGGGCGATGAGCAACCTGCCGGATCGTTTTCATCAACTGCTCGTGCTCCGCGAGCTCGAGGGTCTGTCGTACCGAGAGCTGGCTGATGTGATGGGGATTCCCATTGGAACCGTGATGTCGAGGCTGTCGCGCGCCCGTGAGGCACTTCGCGGTGCACTCGACAGCGAGCTGAAACGGTCCCGCATCGCAGCCAGGACTCAGGGTTCGAGAACAGGAGGCAGACGCGTATTGGTGTGACCGTGTAGACCGGGCGACAGTAGCGAGTAACTCGGCGGGATGTCCTCCGGGCACCGCTCAGCCGGGAATATCCGAGCCATGCCTGGCGATTAGGTGAAGGTGAAGCGTCTGCGATTCCCGCAGCGCTACCGTCAAGATCGGATCCTGAAAGTAACGGTGCAGAACATGGTGAGAAGAGCAGCGGTGGTTTTATTTCGCGCTGGGGATTGTCGGTCACGTCAGCGCGCAGGCGAGCGCGACTTCGTCGCGCGATTCGAAGGCGGCATTGGCGTGATTCCGGTGCAGAACGGCGCTGGACCGGCGAACGCGGATGGCACGTTCCCGAACGTCAAGGCTGAACGTCGTGAGAGGAGTCAACCCTGGCGCTGGGCCCTGGAGGATCGCCGAACTCCGAGCGGACGTCGACAGCGTCGGACATATCAAGGTGAGAGGCGCGGTTTGCTCCTGGCCAGCGGCAACAGCATCGGGCAGAACGCCAATCAAAGCGTCTTCGCCACGCTGATTTGTGAAACCGCCGCTCCTTTCATCGAGCACAACACTGCCTATAGCGTTCCGCTCGAACCGAACGGCGATTTTCGTATCGACGATACGCTGAGATCCCGTGCCAACAGACTGTCCCAGTCCGGTGCTTCTGATTCGGAACACTGGTGGCGTGTGGTTCGCGGCCGGAATTCCGAAGCGCGGAGATGACTTGAGCATGCGTTGCGGTAACCGCGTTAACGAAACCGCACGAGGCCAACGATTCCGCCGGGGAGCCGAACGCGGCAGTGAAGGAGGAAGTCGTCGGGCTTCCTCCTTCACTGCTGCAAACCCGCCCGATAATTCACGCTCAGGACCTCTTCGAAGTCCACATGACCGTGGCCGATCTGGACAGGTCCGTCGCGTTCTACCGCGACGCTGTCGGTCTTCAGCTCGCTCATATCATGTCCGCACGTCAGGCCGCGTTCTTCTGGATTGGTGCTGCCGGGAACGCGATGCTCGGACTGTGGACGGCCGGCTCGGGCCCCAGCGAGTCACATCGCACACCGCGTTCCGCGCCAGCCTCGCAGATGTGGTTGCTGCGCCGCGCGCGCTGCGCTCCGCGGGCGTCACGCCCCTCGACTTCGACGGTCGACCAACAGATCAGCCGGTCGTTCTCGCCTGGATGCCGGCCGCGTCCATCTTCTTTCGCGATCCCGACGGCCATCTGCTGGAGTATATCGCCATGCTCCCGCACGAGCCACGACCCGGAATACGGGATCGTGCCGTGGCGGATGTGGGAACTTGATGCGCGGCGCCACTCCGATGGCTGATGCTCTGCAAACGCGATGATGACAAAAGTCCCCGAAGAGTACATCCGCATCGACCTGATGGTAAGGCGCTGGAATATTTCGAAGGTCTGCGTTGTTCAATGCCCGGCATGGAGCACAAACGTCCCGTCCACGTTCTCGCGGATTTCTGGCAGCTTGCGACGGTCGTCATCGAACGGCGCGCTGATTGCGGCCCGACGCAGTCACCGTTTTCGAAGAAGGCCGACACGCGACCGAGCGCTGTTTAGACACGTGCGTAATCGATGTCCATCAGTAAGAAATCGGCTGGACGTCCAGCTGACACGGTTCGACACTCCGGGGAGGACTTGTGAAACTCGCGAGCAGCAATTGAATGGCTCCCTTCCATCGACGATAGTCGGCCAGCACTTTGAACGGTACGGCATCGTTGGCCAGAGCCGCGCCATCGCCGATCTGATCCGAAAGATCGAGCTGGTGTCGGCGAGCCGCAGCACGGTGCTCATCACGGGCGAGACCGGCACCGGCAAAGAGCTGGTTGCCCGCGCCGTGCACAATCGTAGCGCGCAGCGGAACATGCCGTTCATCAAGGTCAATTGTGCGGCCATTCCCGAAGCCTTGATGGAATCAGAGCTCTTCGGCCACGTGAGAGGCGCATTCACCGGCGCGGCCGGTTCAAAGAAAGGTAAGTTCGCCCTGGCAAACGGCGGCTCCATCCTTCTCGACGAGATCGCCACCATGAGCGCAGCACTGCAGGCCAAGTTACTGCGTGTCCTGCAGGAGCGAGAAATCGAGCCGCTCGGCGCGGAACGGACAGAGTGTGTGGACGTTCGTGTGATCGCGGCGACCAACCGCGACCTCCGTCAGCTCATGGAGGAGGGTCGGTTCCAGGAAGATCTCTATTATCGCTTGCACGTGATCCCCATCGTCGTGCCCCCGCTTCGCGATCGCGCCGAGGACATTCCCATGCTGGTGGAGTAGTTCTGCCACAAGCACGCGACACGGAATGGCAAATCGATCGAGGCTGTTGAGGACGGCGTGCTCTCGTGGCTTCAGGGGTATCGCTGGCCCGGCAACGTGCGGGAACTCGAAAACGCGATCGAGCGCGCCGTCATCTTGACGACCGGCTCCACCATTTCTCGTGATGCGGTCACGTTCGAGGCGACCGTCGGCGCCAACCTGCAGGCCGCCAGCATTCCCTCGTTAAAGCTGCAGCAGAACGTCGAGTGGATGGAACGGGAGACGATTCGGCTGGCGCTCGCCATGTCGACTGCGAAGGACCAGGCCGCCAAGCTGATGGGCATCAGTCCCCGAGCGCTTTCGTATTATCTGGCGAAATACGCGTTCGGCGACCCGAACGCAGATTACGGCGGCGTCCTGATTCCGAGCTCTTGGGCAGGTGGCACGTGTGAGCGTCGGTTCTACCGCTCGCGCCCTGAGCGCCGCTAGAACCTGCCGGCCCACTCCGACCATTGCTGCACCGAAGATGATTCCTGAGACGAGGAACAGCGGTGCCGCGCGTGCCATGAACTGACTGATGGACCCTGTCATCAGGGACAGCACGAACAGGAGGGGCACGAACGCGGAGCCCTGCGCCAACCTCCACCACGTCGCCGTGAGCAGCGCCCATCCGCTGACGACGGCAAGACCTCCCGCTGGATACAAGTCAAGACCAGGAATCGCGCGGCTGGACCTCACCAGCAGGATCCCCGCGAGCGTGATAGAAAAATCCGGCCGCACCCCAGGAGCCCAAAACCTGATGATTCTGTGCGTACTGCCGCGAGCACGCCAAGCAGCAGCAGGAGATCGACGATGAAATAGAGCACCTGCAGTTCAGTTTCGCCGGTGCCGGAAGCAAACGAGGCCAGCGCGCGCAACACGCCCGCAAGGATGGCAGCCGTTCCGCCGATGCGAACCAGAGTGTGCAGCCGCGTGGCGTAACCCTCCGCTACCGTATCGCTGCCGAGTCGGGACGAATACGAGCCCCAGTTCCCCATCGTTGAGCACATCGCGGTGCGTGATTGTATCGATGTTGCCGATCGGAAGCTCGGGATTTGACGCATGCGTCAACCCACGACGATCTGACCGGTCATCTTCGGGTGGATCGAGCAGAAGTAGCCTGTATGTCCCGGGCACGTCGAAGCGATAGGAGAACTGTTCGTTCGGTGTCGAGCACAGGCGACTTGAACTTCTGCTCGGTGCTGACGACGTTGTGCGGCACGTCGTCGCGATTCGTCCAGGTGATTGTTGTATCGACCGGCACGTAGGCCATCGCTGGCGCGAAGCTGAAGTTGTCCATCACAACGTCGTGGGCGCCCGCCGTCTGCGTCTCGGCTTCGAGCGGCACGTCGGTGATCGCGATCGGGTGGTTTACGCCGTGAAACGACATGCGCGAGAGCCCGAGCACTTTCCGCAGCCGATCGTCGGCCACCTTCATCGGGCCCGGCGACGGCGCCGCGCCTGGCGCGGGTTGCGGGAAGGCGGTCGACATGGCGGTGTGAAACGTGACGTGGCCTTCGACCTTCTGCATGACCTGATGAATGTGACCGTTCAGGACCGAAACCGAACCGAACCGTTTCAGATACGACAGTGCGCGTTCGCTGTCCTCGGTGCCCCATCCCCACTCGGGGTACACGGACCAGAGCGGGATGTGGGCGAAGACGACGATGGGCGTGCTGCTCTTGAGACGCTTGACGTCCTTCTCGAGCCATTCGAGTTGCTCGGTCCCCAGCGTGCCCGAGCCCGCCGGCTTTGAGGTTGACGACGTTCACCAGGCCGATGAAGTGCGACGCCGTCGTGGTCGAAGCTGTGCCAGCCGGCGCCCTGCGTCCCCTTGCCGAATCGCTGCAGGTAGCTCTTGCCATCGTCCTCGAGCACGTCGTGCTCGCCTGGGACGTAGAAGACCGGGACGGACAGTTCCGACAGCACCTGTTGCAGCGTGTCGAACTCCGCCGGTTTCGAAAGATGCGTCAGATCGCCGGTGTGAAGGACGAACGCCGGCGGTTCGGGCTGCAGCCTTGATCTTCGCGATCGCGGCGCGCAGAGTCGCCGTGACGTCGGTGTTCGCCGGTTTGTCGAATCCGATGTGGCTATCGCTGATCTGGACGAAGCGGAGTGCGCCGTCCGCGTGCGACATCATCGGAACGCGAGGCGACTGGCCCAGCGGAGATCCTTTCAGGATGCCGCTCGATAACGTCCAGACCGCGCCAGTCCCCACCCATGCCATGCATTTCAGAAAGTTCCGTCGATCGAGATCTCTGTCGTCATTTGTCCGTGCCACACGTGCCTCCCTCATGGGCGCAGGAAGTCGGCGCCCCAAACCAGCATCTGTCGAATGCCATCTGCTGATACAGACCGCAACGACACGGGAGCTATTCCCGGGAATAAAGCCGACCGGCCGCGTGTCTATAGGATTAGGATCGATGGCCCTGCGAGTCTTCGAGGAAACCGTTCTCCCGCACCTCGGCGCGGCGTTCAACTACGCGCGGTGGCTGACGAAGAACGACGCGGAAGCAGAGGATGTCGTCCAGGATGCATGCGTGCGGGCGATGCGCTTCTTTTCGTCGCTTCGAGACGATGACGCTCGCGCCTGGCTGTTCACGATCGTGCGGAATACGTGGTACAGCCGGGTCTCGCGCCGGACGAACGTGAAGGAGGCGACACCGTTGGACGGCGCACAGCATGACCCGCCCGATGACGCCCCCGATCCAGAGGAACGGCTGCTCCAGCAGCATACCATCGCGCTTGTGCGCGCCGCGCTAGAGCAGCTGCCCGTCGATTTCCGCGAGGTGATCGTGCTGCGCTGAGATCGAAGGCCTGTCCTACAAGGAGATCGCTGAAGTCGTTCGCGTGCCGATCGGCACCGTGATGTCCCGACTCGCGCGGGCACGCGAACGGCTGATGGCATTGCTGAAGCTAGCGGCACCCGTGGAGGGTCTCCAATGAGCTGCGAACACGTGGAGCGCGACCTCGATGCCTATCTCGACCGCGAGCTCGATGCGGAGTCCGCGACGGCCGTCCGCGTTCACCTCAGCGGGTGCGCGGTCTGCCGCCGACGGGTCGCCGAGCGCGAGGCGCTGAGCCGGCTCGTCCGGGCCGCACCCTATGCTATTCAGCCCCGGATCGCCTGCGGACACGAGTGTTGGCACAGACAGCCCGATCCAAGTCGGTGCGTCGCGTCCTCGCGTGGGCGGCCGCAGCGGTGGTGGTCGTATCGGTGGGTGCCGGCATGAGTCTATTGCGATCGGCATCAACGCGGCGAGCGCGATCGCAGATGAAGTGGTCAACAGCCACGTGCGCTCCCTGATGGCGAACCACCTGTTCGACGTGCAGTCCACGGATCAACACACGGTCAAACCGTGGTTTCTGGGCAAGCTCGATTTCTCCCCGCCGGTCGTTGATCTCGCCTCGATCGAGTTTCCGCTCGTAGGGGGCGCCTCGATTATCATCGGTGGGCGGCCGGTGGCAGCGCTCGTCTATCAGCGGCGGAAGCACACCATCAACGTGTTCGTCTCCGCCGGAGCGGGATGATGCGTTCGCGCGGGACTACGTCCGATCGGTTCGAGGATTCCATATTCATCACTGGATCCGCGACGCCATGTCCTTCTGGGCGGTATCCGACTTGAACGATGCCGAGTTGACCGAGCTCGTCAAAGCGCTCCAGTCATCGTAGTCAGATGACGCGGGGACGCCGCCTACATACAGAGTCCGGTCCCTTGCTGCATCGCTGACACCTGAAACGGGCCAGTGGTCCGGTCTTGGCGGGACCACTGTGTTGCCGCTTGTTCACCGCTGCTGGAGTGCGGGCTGGCCGAGCCACTCCTGGAAGCGGATCTCGCCGAGTCGCGCGTCGCCGGCAGGAATCAGCGAGCGCTCGCCGAGTTCGGCCCCGAAGTACCGCGCGTGCGGGTCGACGACAACCTCGCGGGGGTCGTTGCGCGCGCCGAGGCCCTGACGGATCAGTTCATCGAAACGGAACTGTTGGGGACCGGCCACTTCAACCGTGCCATTCAGTGGCGCGCCCACGGCGATCCTGCCGACCGCCTTGGCGACGTCATCAGCCGCCATGGGCTGAATGAGTACCGGTGGCAGCCGAACCGTCGTTCCGTCAGTGGCTTCATCGGCGATGCGCTTGATGAACTCGAAGAACTGCGTCGCGTGAACGATCGATACGGGATCCCGGCACCCTTGATCAGCGTTTCCTGAGCGTTCTTCGCTCGGAGGTAGGGACTGTCGGGTATACGCTCGGTTCCCACCACGGACAGCGCGACGTAATGCCTCACACCGGCTGCTGCCGCGTACTTGAGAAGGTTGCGCGTGGATGTGGTGAAGAACTCCATGACGGCCGCGTCCTCGAACGACGGAGAGTTCGAGACGTCGACGACGACCGACGCGCCCTGAAGGGCCTCAGCCAGGCCCTCGCCGGTGAGGGTGTTGACGCCCGTGTCTGGCGATGCCGGCACGGCCTCATGGCCGTGTTCCCGCAGTCTGGTCACGAGCTTTGATCCGATGAGCCCAGTGCCGCCGATGATGACGAGTTTCATGATCGATGTCCCTTTCTGTGTTGATCCGATTCAATAACGCCGAAGTGTCGTATCGCTATGACCGAGCCACAGTCCGTCTTGTGACAGACGCGAAGGACGCGACATCGCGCGAGTTCACAGTCGACGTCCGAAACGATCAGGCTCTCGAGCCTCGCGAGATCACCCGTCCTCGCAGCGGCAACGAACGCATTGAGCAGGCGCCGCTGCTGGCCGGATTCACGGGCGCGCGCCGTCCGCCCGACACATGCGCCCGCGCCCTGGTGACGAGCTGCCGCGCGTTGGCTTCTCCGACGCGAAGGATGGCTGCAATCTCCCGGTAGGGATAGTTGAAGGCCTCTCGAAGCACGTGCATGCCGCGCGCTCGGTTGGCGAGAGCTTCTCCAGCAGAAGCAGCACCGCAGAGTTCAAGCCTCGCCCCGCTCGGCCCCCAAGCCCGGATCAGTGGTGGTGTCGACCAGTTCCGGCAGCCATGAGCCTGCACAGGTCTTCTCTGCGCGCGCGAGCGGAGTGCAGCACGTTGATCGCCGGAGTCGCGTGGTCGCGCGCAACGAGGAACGCCAGCGGATTGCGGACCGGGCTCCGATCAGCGGTCTGCCACCGAACCCGGACGTCCTGGACGATGTCCTCGGCCTCGGCCGCGCTGCCTAACATCCGACACGCAATGCCAAACAGCCGCGGCCGGGCGCGTAGAAATGCCGGAGGCCGTCGTCAGGGAGGCCGCAGGGATGACGTGTGCTGCTGTCTGTCGCGTGCGAGTCGTTCACGCTCGAACGGAGGCTGAGATGGAACTACCAGAGGCAGATGGTCATGATGAGTCTCCGCTGCGCTGCGATTCGAGATCGTCCGCGTTGGACAGACAGAGACATCGCAACGTCGACGCCATCGGAGCGCATCAAAAACCACGCGTTTTATCGCACGGAAGGCCACGGATCTCATGGAGCACTGAGTGTTTGCTTGGTCGTCGACGTCGCATGTGATGTACGGTTCTGAGGATCACGCCGTGCACCTTGAAGCTCTGCAGGAACTCGCGGTGCGTATCTCGGGCGAACGCTCGGTTGACGCGGTCCTGCCAATCCATCGTCCACGGGTTAGCGCAGCAGCCCAGCGTCGCCCTCGCACGCGTCTGGGTCACGGGACCTGGGGACGTGTGCGGCTCGTGCCGCATGCGGGCGGCCTGTCCCGATCACACGGCCTGCCTGCATCTCTCGGCGAGCGCGGGAACCTCGCTCACGGGCGAGCAGTGGTCACGGCATCGATGGCACCTTCCGGCGAGTCCCATTCGGCAACGCGACGCATGGAGTTCTGCCCTTCTCCCGTGAGGGCAATTGCGACCGATCGCACCGGACAGCTGTTTCACGGTGTCCGCGTGCAGCCAGTGGGCCGACCCCGAGTGGATTCAGCAGGAAACCATCGAGAGCTTTCGCGGGCCACCCACTCGTCTTTCGTCGGCGAGACACTGGGTGTATGCTCGGCGTGTTCCGCCGGGCACTCATCAACGAGCAGGAGTTCGGCTGGCTGCGGATGTTTGCGAACCAGGCCGCGGCGGCGGTCGCGAATGCGCGCGCGTTCTCAGAACTCGACGAGGCTCCGGCAACAGCTGGAATCGCACAATGCGTAGCTGAAAGAGAGGTCGACAGCGCCTTGAGCTTCGGCCGGATCGTCGGCCGCAGCCGCTCGCTTCGTCATGTCTTGCGGCAGGTCGACGACGTGGCAGTCGTCGGATGCAACGGTCCTGATTACCGGCGAGTCCGGCACGGGCAAGGAGCTCCTCGCGCGAGAGATCCACGAACGGAGCCGGCGGTCGCAGCGGCCGTTCGTGCGCGTCAACTGCAGTGCCATCCCGCGCGAGATGTTCGAGAGCGAGTTCTTCGGCCACGTGCGCGGCGCGTTCACGGGCGCGATGCGCGACCGGCCCGGCCGCTTCCAGATCGCCAACGGCGGCACGATCTTTCTCGACGAGATCGGCGATCTTCCGCTCGAACTGCAGCCCAAGCTCTTGCGGGTGCTGCAGGAGGGGAGTACGAGCGTGTCGGCGAGGACGTCACGCGCAAGGTCGACGTTCGGGTCATTGCCGCCACGAACCAGAACCTGGCCGAAGAGGTCCGCGCGCGCCGGTTCCGCGAGGATCTGTTCTACCGGTTGAACGTGTTCCCGCTCGCGTTGCCGCCGCTTCGCGCCAGAACCGACGACATCCCGCTCCTGGCGGCTCATGCCATTGCGGAAGTGTCGAAGAGGCTGCGAATACAGGCGCCCACCTTGACACAGGCGGACGCCGCACGGCTCCAACAGTACGACTGGCCCGGCAACATCCGCGAGCTCGAAAACGTTATCGAACGCGCTGTCATCCTGTCGAAGGGCGTTCGACTCCGCCTCGACATCGCACTGGCGGATCTGCCAGCGACAGCGACCTCGGCCTCTGACTCCGACATGCCAGAGGTCATCCTGACGGACCGCGAATGTCGAGCGCGCGAGCGTGCGAATCTGATGAAGGCACTCCAGCGTGCCGATGGTCGCATCTATGGCGCCGGCGGCGGCGCAGCCGAGCTGCTTGGGATCAATCCGACAACCCTTGCGTCGCGTCTGCGCGCCCCTGAAGATCACACCGCCGAAGCCTGCTGATCGCGCCGCCACTAGCCGCGGTGCCCGGCACCTCGTCGGCGATGTCGCCCACGTTGTCCGGATCGAGGCTCCTCGACCGACCCCACTCATCGTCCGACAGGCGATCGCGCTCGAGCAGGCTGCTCAATCAGTCCCTCGCTCGAGTCGTGCCAACGGTGCTTCAGTCTGCGTGCCCAGGCTCTATCGAGTCTCCTCAGCCGAACTCCGGCTATCACGCCGCCGCACTGCCGCTCTGGGCATGGCTCGTGGCAAAAGGCTGTTGATCTCGGGGCATGCGGCACCAGGTTCGCCAGTCCGGCGAAGCTGCCCTCCGACTTCAACGTCTGTGCGGCGCGCATGAAGCCGGTCCACGCCGCCAGCGCCAGCGCGCCGCCGACGCTGATGCGTCGCACGCCGAGCGCCGCGATCTCTTCGACACGCAGGCCAATGTCCCGAACCACGAGAAGGTTGAGCGGCCTCGGCGCAACCGCCTCGACGAGCGCCTTGATCTCTGCGCGGCGTTCTGTGGACCCGGCGCGAAGAGCACGTCTGCGCCCGCTGCGACGCACGCCTGCAGACGTCGCGACTGATTCGCGGAAGGGATCTGGGATGGCCCACGTGGTAGCACTCTGCTCTTGCGGTCAGCAGCACGTCCTCGCCTGATCGATCGATCGCCTGTCGCGCGGCGCGGACGCGCTCGACCGCGATCGGCAGATCGTAGCAGAGGCGACGCCGGATCACCAGTGGCGTCCTCGATCGACAGGCCCGCGACGCCCGTCGCGACGCAGCGAGTGACGCTCTCGGCCACGTCCTCCGGCTCCGTCCCATACCCGGACATGAAGTCCGCGCTCACCGGAAGATCGACCGCAGCCGTGATGCTCGCGATGTAGGCCAGGTTCCGATCGCGAGCGCATGACGTCGTCGTCGCCTGAGTCGGGCAGCCCCTGCGAGAACGCAAAGCCGGCGCTGGTCGTCGCCAGGGCCGGGAATCCCAGGTGCTGAAGGTACGCGCGCGGAGCCCACGTCCCACGGATTCGGAATCACGAAACATCCTCGCTCATGGAGCGCGCGAAAGGCTTTGCGCCGGGCGGCCAACGCGGCTTGCGACGTCGCGTCATGCGTGCCCGCAACGAGACTGGGCACCGATGTTGATGGCGTAGACAAGCTCATGGTGATGTCCAATTCAGGAATCAATGCAACGGTCGCTGTAGAGACCGCATCAGCCCCGTTCTGTGACACCGCATAAGCGGCTGTCACATCCCGACGTGATGGCTGGTCTTCACGAATACCCGCCTCCGCTCTTCGAGCTTCGGCGAGGTCTCGCCGTGATGCGTTGGCGAAGGCGGACACGCGTCGCGGCGACCGCACGGGCTGCAAGCAATCCCGCTTCGCAAGCAGATCATTCAGGAGACACGCACATGAGCACGATCACGAGTGAAAGACGGCACGACGATCTACTACAAGGACTGGGGCAAGGGCCCGGTCGTCACCTTCTCGCACGGATGGCCGCTGAACTCCGATATGTGGGACGGCCAGATGCTGTTCCTCGCACAGCACGGCTTCCGAGTCGTGGCACACGATCGTCGTGGCCATGGCCGATCCAGCCAGGCCTGGTCCGGAAACGACATGGACGGGTATGCCGACGATCTGGCAGCCGTGATCGAGGCCCTGGATCTCAAGGACATCACGATGGTGGGCCACTCGACTGGCGGCGGAGAAGTCGCGCGCTACATCGGTCGGTACGGCACGAAGCGCGTGGCAAAGGCGGTCCTCATCGCCGCCGTGCCGCCGATCATGTTGAAATCGGCGGCCAATCCGGAAGGACTCCCCATCGAAGTCTTCGACAGCTTGCGGAGCGCCCTGGCCAAGGACCGCTCGCAGGCCTACAAAGACTTCGCGCCCCTGTTCTACGGCGCCAACAGACCTGGTGCGCAGGTGTCCCAAGGCACGCTGGATCAGTTCTGGCTCTGGAGCATGCAGGCCGGCCTCAAGAACTCGTACGACAGCATCAAGGCCTTTTCCGAAACCGACTTCACCGAAGACCTCAAGAAGTTCGATATCCCGACCCTGGTCATGCACGGTGAGGACGACCAGATCGTGCCCGTCAAGGATTCGGCGAAGAAGTCAGCACAGCTGATCAAGGGGCCGTGGAGATCTACTATCCGGGCCTGCCGCACGGCCTCACCGCCACGCACGCCGACCTCGTCAACCGCGACCTGCTCGCGTTCATCCAGCAAGGCGAAACGGAAGGTCGCGTAAATCCGCATCGAGGGAGGGGGCCGGGAACGAATCCGCCCCTCTCCACGAGGGACAAGGCACATGGCCGTACCTACCGAAGCCGATGTCGCTCAGAAGATGTCCGAACCGCTGGTCCGTCAACATGCACCTGAGATCCAGGCGTCTGGATACGGCGCTCTGCTCACCCGCATCCCGACCATCGATGACGTTCTGAACGAGCACGCGACGGCGTTACGGGCACGACTTCATCGCGTATCGGAACCACGTGTATCGCGATCGTGAACCTGTGCGCCGCGTTCGTGGAGACCGAAGTCGACCTCGAGAAGATCGCGGTCGCCGCGGTCTTCCACGACCTCGGGATCTGGACGAACAGCACGTTCGACTACATCGCGCCGTCTATCGCGCTCGCACACGATGTACCTCGCCGCCCGCGCGTCGGGCGGACTGGACCGCCGAGATCGAAAGGATGATCGCGGACCACCACAAGATCACGCCCTCCCACGCCAATCACGACTCGCTCGTCGAACCATTCCGACGAGCCGATTGGATCGACGTGACGCGCGGGCTGAGAACATTCGGGCTTCCACGTCCGTTGATCCGGTCGGTGCTCGCTGGTTGGCCGAGCGCCGGGTTTCATTGGCGCCTGGTGCAGTTGACTCTCGAAAGATTCCGCACGCATCCGCTGACGCCGTTGCCGATGGTCAAACTGTAATCGCGACAGGCTCTGGTCCAGACGCGCTGGTGGCGGAACAGCAAGTTGTCACATCGGGACGTGCTGCTCGGTCCTAGCCAGCATGAAGGCACTGCTCGCCAGCTAACGGACCTGCCGTGGTCGAGCGAGCGCCACAACACCTAGCATCCTGTTGTCACGAGAGACGAGGAGGAGGAGATGACCATCGCAACCACCCAGCCGACCATCACTGGCCACGAGGCAGCGCAGGTCGAGCGCGCGAATGCTTCGAGCGCCACACCCATCGTTTTCGTTCACGGGCTCTGGCTGCTGCCCTCGAGCTGGGACCGCTGGGTGACGCTGTTCGAGGAGGCCGGCTACGTGGGGATGACACCGGGCTGGCCGGACGATCCCGAGACGGTCGCCGAGGCCAGAGAGCACCCTGAGGTGTTAGCAGGCAAGGGGATCTGCGAGATCGCCGACTACGAGGAAGCGATCATCCGCCGCCTGGATCGGAAGCCCGTGATCATCGGCCACTCCTTCGGGGGCCTGCTGACCATGATTCTCGCGGGGCGCGGGCTCGCCGCCGCGTCGGTCGCGATCAGCCCTGCTCCGTTCCGCGGCGTGCTCCCGCTGCCGCTCGCGGCGCTGCGGACGGCCAGCGTCGCCCTGCGCAACCCCGCGAACTGGAACCGCGCGCGTCCCGCTCAGCTACGAGCAGTTCCGCTACAGCTTCGCGAACGTGGTCGGCGAGGACGAGGCGAAGGAGCTGTACTCGGCTACTCCGTCCCCGGCGCCGGCGAGCCGCTCTTCCAGGCGGCGTCCGCGAACTTCAATCCGTGGTCAGAGGCGAAGGTCAACTCGACGAACCCGGAGCGGGGTCCGATGCTGATCGTCTCGGCCGACTCGGACCATACGGTCCCGTGGGCGATCGCGAACGCGGCCTACAAAAAGCAGAAGCGCAACAAGGGCGTGACCGAGATCGTCAAGATGCCGGGCCGCGGGCACGCGCTGACGATCGACGCCGGCTGGCGGGAGGTCGCCGAGAAGGCGCTCGAGTTCGTCAAGCGGTTCACATGAGGAGGTGCAGTATGAAGATCGTCGTTGTTGGTGGCAGTGGGCCCGTCGACGGCGAAGTTGGGGCGCGTCGAAGTTCCGCTCGCACATGCTGTCCAAAGCTGACGCCCTCTACAATGGATCTACATTGGTGGTCGAAACTCTTTTCATTGCGCTTGCGGTTGCCGCCGCTGCGCCGGCGGTCAGCCACGAGCAAGCACCTCGCACACGTCGTCCTCGGCGACAGTCGACATCCGGTCGCGGCATCGGGATGGACCAGGCGTTTCCCGCGGTTTTGCAGCGGCGAGCTAGACGGCGCGGGATACGAGTATCAGGCTGATCAATGCCGGTGTATCCGGTGACACATCCGCGCGGGCGCTGCGCCGCTTCGAGTCGGTTCTCGAGGGCGATGTCCGCGTTTTGATCGTGGCGCTTGGAGCCAACGACGGGCTCCGAGGTGTATCGGTGCAGCAGTTGAAGTCGAATTTGTCCCAGATGATCGAAGAGGCGCAGCGTCGCGCGATTTCAGTGCTGCTCTGCGGGATGGAGGCGCCGCCGATGCGCGGTTTGGACTACAGCGTGTCGTTCCATCGCGTCTACGACGAACTCGCGACACGCTATCGCGTACCGCTCGTCCCATTTCCCCTGCTCGAATTATTCACGAATCCCGTCCTGATGCAGCGAGATCACATTCACCCGAACGAAGCGGGCGCCCGCGCAATCGCTCGCCAGATCTGGCCGCAGCTGCAGCCGCTGCTTCAACGAGCAGCGTGATCCTCTCGATCTCTCCGTGTCCATAGTCGATCTAGCGGTCCTTCTTCTCACAATCCAACTGTATCGGCAACCGCCCGTACCGGAACTCATCTGCAACACAGATCTCAAGCTTTCTGACAACAAGGCGGCCTCGAGATTGCAGGCGATGCACTCGCATGAACGCATGTGGACGTCGCAGCTCAACACCTGGCGGTTGTATTTTCTGTCCTCGCGATCAGCTCGGTCGCGCAGACACGCATTACGGCTCCGAGCAACAAGTATTCGCCAGCCGAGGACGTTCAGCTAGGACGGGAGGCGGCAGCCCAGGCGGAGCAGCGGCTGCCAATTCTCCGCGACGAAATGCTGACGAGCTACGTTCGTAATGTTGGTCGTCGGCTCGTCGACGTCATCCCATCTGAACTGCGCCATCCTGAGTTCGAGTACGTTCAAGCTTGTCAACGTCCGCGAAATCAACGCCTTCGCGCTTCCGGGCGGGCCGATGTAACGTCAACCGGGGAATGATCGAAGCCGCAAAGAACGAAGGCGAGGTCGCCGGCGTCATGGCTCACGAACTGAGTCACATCATCCTCCGACACGGCACTGGCGCAGGCGAGCAAGGCGACGAAATACGAAATCGGCGCAATCGCCGGACAGGTGCTCGGAGCGATCATCGGCGGCAATGTCGGATCGATTGTCGCGCAAGGATCCCAGTTCGGATTGGGTACTGCCTTCATGCGGTTCAGCCGGGAATACGAACGGCAAGCGGACATCGAAGGCGCGCAGATCATGGCACATGCCGGCTACGACCGCGCGTGACATGGCGAACATGTTCAAGACGATCGAGACGCAAGGTGGCGGGTCAGGGTTGCCAGAGTGGCTCAGCGATCACCCCGATCCCGGAAACCGCTACGAGTACATCTCGCGGGAAGCGCAGACGCTGCGCGTTGCCGATCCGGTTCACGATACTCGCGGATTCGGGCAGGCTCAGGCCAGGCTGAAAGAAATGTCACCCGCGCCGACGACGGCCGAAGCCGTTCGGAACGCCGAGAATCGTCCACGCGAGAGCTCCGGCACGACGACGCTTGGCCGCGTCGAGCCGCCCTCGAACCGTTTCGTCACATGCCGTGCAGGAACCCTCTTTCAGGTCAGCGTTCCTGATAACTGGCGGCAGCTGCCCGGTTCGCGGGCGTCACGTTCGCGCCTCAAGGAGGCTACGCTACATCTGATCGCCAAAGCGTCTTTACACACGGTGTTGAGGCCGGAGAGGCGCCAGCTGGCGCACGCGATCTGCAAAGCGCGACAGAGGCGCTTCTTGCCTCGCTTGCGCAAGCGAATCCCGGTTTGCAGCGATCATCGAACTCCGAGGCAACCAACGTCGGCGATCGGCGCGGAATTCGCGTCGAGCTCTCGAACCGATCCGAGGTGACTGGTCAACCTGAGCGTATCAACCTCTACACGTCACTGCTGCCGGACGGCCACCTTTTCTACGTCGTCGCAGTCGCGCCGCAAGACGACTTCAGTGAATACCAGCGGACGTTTTCAAAGGATTGTCAGCTCGTTGAAGTTGTCGAACCATCGATGACGTCTGCGAGTGAATAGTCTGCGTGGTGTCGAGATGGTAAGCTGAACGACTTCGCATCGCTTCGAGTGTGCCCTAACGGTCCGAGATTCAAATCTCACGGGCGCGCTCGAAAGGATGGTGCCGACCGCTGACCCCTGCGACAATGCGGTCATGGAATCTACTGTGCCGGGAGCTGAGGTCGTTCACGCCATACGATCACTGACACCACAAATCCGCGCTGGAGTGCGCAGGCATCGACAAGACGCGCGCGGTGCCGGCGTCAGTCATCGACGCGCTCCGCAACGCCGGCGTGTTTCGTATGCTCGCCCCTCGCGAGATTGGCGGCGCCGAAACCGATCCACTGGCGTTCTTCGACGTCGTCGAAGCGGCAGCGTGTGCCGACGGATCGGTCGGCTGGGTCGTCATGATCGGCGGCTGCTACGCGACGTTCGGCGGTCTTCTCCGAAGGAAGGCGCGGCGGAAATCTTCGGCGATCCGTCGACGATCAGCGCCGGCGCGTTCCGGCCCGAGGGCGCGGCCGCTGAAGTCGACGGCGGCTACCGCGTCAGCGGACGGTGGTCGCTCGGCAGCGGCTCGGAGCCACGCGAACTGGTTCATCGCCGGCTGTGTCGTGATGCGCGACGGCAAGCCGGTCAAGACCCCGAGCGGCGCGCCGCTGATGCGCGAAGTCTTCGTGCCGGCGTCGGCCGTGCGTGTGGTCGACACCTGGGACTCGACGGGACTTCGAGGCACCGCGAGCCACGACTACACGGTGGACGACGTCTTCGTGCCTTCGTCGCGGACGCTGTGGTTCCAGGATCCCCCGGTCTGTGGCCGCAGTCTTTATCGCATGCCGCCGATCGCGATGTTCTGCCACCTTCATCAGCGCGGTGCCACTCGGCATCGCGCGCCACGCCGATCGACGCGTTCGTCGCGCTGGCGCGCGCGAAGACGCCGGCGATGGCGGCCGGGGTCGTCGCGGAACGCCCGGTCGCGCAGGCGACGGTCGGTCGCGCGCACGCGCTCGTGTCCGGGGACGCGCCTACGTCAGAGGTGCCCTCGAGGATCTGTGGGCACGCGTTGACGGAGGCCATGCGCCGACGGTCGCCGACCGAGGAGCGCTCTGGACCGCCGCCACACACGCGGCCCACAGTTCGCTCGACGCGATTCAACTTCTCTACGGCGCCGCGGGCGCCGACGCCGTCTACGCCGCATGCGCGCTCGACCGCTGCCTTCGCGACGCGCGAACCGCCGTCCAACACGTCGTCCTGCAGCAGAATAACTACGAGCACGCGGGACGGCTGCTCCTCGGTGGAGCCGAGCCGCCCCGTGTCTGGATGATGGACTACCGCGGAGAAGGCTGAACCGCGAACAGCGAGACTCGGCCTCGATCTGCCAGCGCCCCAATAGCCGCAGCGGCTGCGAAGCGATGTTCCTTTTGCCACGGCGGCCCCAGGCTTTCACCCGCGCTCTGAAGGAAGTGTTCCAGCTCTTTCAGGCTGACGTCGAGCCGATCGGCGGCAAGCGCGACCTCCTCGCCGCGATCGTGAAGCTCTAGTGCAATACCCAGACGCCGGGCAGCGGTGCGCAGTGCGTCGTGGTACATCATGCCGTCCGCGCGACACATCACAGGATATGACTTGTGCGCCTCGGCGACGGTGACCGGAACGTACGTCAGCGGCGGGTTGCGCAGCGTCATCGCGACGATCGTGTACGGCGGCTGCAGCTCGTCGCGCAACTGCGACACACGTGCGAGCGTCGTCCGCATGACCGATTCGCGAACGCGGACAACGAGTTTTTCGGCCTGTCGCAGCGGCATTCCGACGGTCTCGTGGTGATATGGCTGGCTGGGCACGCCTGGCTCGATCAGGCCTACTCGTCGCCGATCCACCACAACGGGCAGACCGCGGCTCACGGCGACCGTGACACAGACGGCCCACCCGTTGTGATCGGCGACCCCGAGAACCGCATTCAACGCTCCCGAGGCACCTCGAGCCTTCACTGTTCCCCGTGGCTGACTCACCGGACCTGCGCCACGCTGGCTTCGTATCCGATCGGGCATCCGAACCCCTCGACCTTGACGCCCAGACGCCGCAGGGCATCGAGTGCGAGCAGGCGCTGGTAGGTATTGAAGGTAATCACGTGCGCGAACATGCCCACGAAGGAAAACGTCTCCGGCGGCTCGCAGAGCGCGTCGACGAAGGTGTCGCTCCAGGCGTTGCGGTTGCGCACGTCGGTGAGAATCCGATTGAACTTGAGGTCCGCCGCTTCCAGCCGCGAGAGGAGCGCGTCGGGCGTCCGCCGTTCGGGCGGCTCGGCGTCGAGATCGGGCATCGACGCGCCGGTGAGTGCCGCAGACCAGACTTCCTTCGTCACGACGAGCCGCCGCAGCAGGTCGCGCAGGCTCTGCGCCGGGCTGTCCCAGGGAAAGACGTGCGCCGGATTATTGAGCGGCTGGTCCAGTTGGGCGTCGGTCAGGCCACGCGCGTGCTCCAGCAGCTTCCGGACGTGAAACGATTCGGCTCCCGCGAAAATGTCGTACAGAGTCCATGTTCTCTCCTTCCGACGCGGAAGCTGGCGCGCAGAAATGAATGGCGTTCGGCGCCGGCAGGTGGAAGTGGGTGGCGCCCATCCGCCGATACAGGCTCGGCGAGATCTTGAACGCGCGGCAGAACGCGCGAGTGAACGCCTCGAGCGATCCGTAGTGGGCGTCGAAGGCGATCTCCGTGATCGACTGGTGGGTCCGCCCCAGCTGCCAGGCTGCCCGCTCGAGCAGCAACCGCCGCCGCATGGCTGCGGGCGTCTCTTCGATCATCGCGCCGAACACACGGAAGAACTGCGCCCGGCTGCGATAGGCGCGGCGGGCCAGCTGATCGGCACTCGCGTCTTCTTCCAGCGAGCCGAGGACCACCTGCGATAGCCTCTCCGCTTCGTTCACAGCGCTCATGGCTTCCTGCGTCGAGGGTATCGTACCGATGGCACCCGAGCCGCGCCTGACAATTCGTCTCTTTCTTTCCAGGCGCGGCAGGATGATCGCCGCGGCTGCGCTCGCGGTGGATCGGACAGCGTCGGATAGAATACGGTGAAGTCTCCGAGAGCATCCGAAATCATGATTCCGCCGAAGATTATCCGCTTTCTCGAGGAGCGGGCCAGCCTCGGCTTCGCGGGCACCCGCGACGGCAATCTCGTGCCGTGCGGACACCGCGTATCCGGGTGGCAGATCGACGCCAGCGGGCGTACGCTCACCGCCTTCGTGCCGCAATCCTCAGCAGGCAAGCTTGTCGAGTCGTTGCTCGATAACGGACGCATCGCGGTCACCTTCGAGGAGGTCGGCACACACGAGACGTATCAGATCAAGGGGCGATACTGAGTCATCGGCCGGTCCGGCCCGCAGAGATCGACATCGCCGGGCGCGCGCGCGAGCGCTTCGCAAAGGGGTTGCGCACGTATGCTCGATCCGAAGCCGGCCGCGGCGCTGATGGCGTCCATTCCCACTCCAAGCCTGGCCGTCGAGATCGAAGTCCACGAGGTGTTCCTGCAGACGCCCGGGCCGGAGGCGGGCCGTCGAGTCGCACCCTCCGATCCAGAGCCGAGCGCGAGATGACGAACGCTCGACTCCCTCAGGAGATCCACACGGCGCTGGACAACGGCGTCCCGGCGTTGGTGGTCACGTGTTCGGCAGATGGCACGCCGAACGCGACGATCATCTCGAAGGTGTACTTCGTGGACGAGACGCACGTGGCGCTCTCCTTCCAGTTCTTCAACAAGACCATCAGAAACGTGCGTGAGAACCCGCGCGCCTGGGTCGGCCTGGCCGATTACACTGGCCATGCCGATTGGGTACTGGCTCTCGAGTTCGAGCGCTCGGAGACGGAAGGTCCGATCTTCGATGCGATGGATATGCAGATCGAAGCGATTGCCTCGGCGACCGGCATGTCCGGCATCTTCAAGCTCCGCGCTGCCGACATCTATCGCGTGCTCTCCGTCGAGAAGCAGCCGTTTCAACCGTGATCAGGAACTCCGGGCGACAGAGGCGAGGCAATTCCCGTGGCCGAGCGTGACGGCCTCGAGACGACGCTCGCGCGCCAGGCGGCAGAGCTGCAGATTCTGCAGCGTGTGGCCGCCGAGGTTAACGCGACGCTCGATCTCGAAGAGGTCTACGACATCGCCTTGCGGACGATGGACGAGCTGTTCGAGTTCCATCACGCCGATCATCCTCCTTCACGAGGCCGACAGCGGTACGCTGCGTGTCGTCGCCAGCCGTGGCTACGAGAATCAGGCGATCGGCGGCCGCGTCCGCGTCGGCATCGGCGCCGTCGGCATCGTCGCCGAGCGGCGAAAGATCCTGCAGCTGGACAACCTCGGTCAGCAGCGCGCCTACGCCGCGGCGCAACGCCGTCAGATGATGCAGTCGGGGCGCGGAATGGAGATCGGCGACGCCGTGCCGGTCCCCGGCCTGCCGAACGCAGAGAGCCAGATCGCGATTCCGCTCCTCATCCGCGACGAGTTGGTCGGAGTGTTCTCGATCGAGAGCCCGCTGCGGCAGGCGTTCGACCAGCACGACCGCAACCTGGTGGCCATCGTCGCGAACCAGATCGCGAGCGCAATCCGTAACGCACAGCTTTACGACGAGCGACGGCGCGCGGCCGAGGCGCTGCAAGCAGCCAATGCGTCGCTCGAAGATGCGCGTCGCGGAACGGACCGAGGCGCTGGAACGCGAGCTGCGCGTTGCAGAGGATCTCCTGCGTCATATGCGCAGCCGTGTGGACGGCGCCCTGATCGGCGAGAGCGCGCCGGTTCGCGCCCTCCGCGACGCCGTCGCTCGAGAGGCGCGCCACACCGAACCGCTGGTGCTGTTTGGTCCACCGGGGGCCGGCAAGGAAGCGGTCGCCCACGCCGTGCACGCCAGCTCGGGCCGCAAAGGCGCGTTCATCTTCGTCAGCTGCCCCGAGCTTCAGACACTGAGCCAGCAGACGCCGCGCAGCTCGGACGCGCGAACACGAGCGGCTGACGGCATGCTGGCGAGCAGATTCGAGCTCGCCTCCGGCGGGACGCTCTTTCTCGAAGCGGTTCACGAGCTTCCGCTCGAGCATCAGCGCGAGCTGCAGGCGCTCGTCGAGCGTCAGGAACGCGCTCGCGGCGGCAGCCAGAGCGCCATTCTCTGACGCTCGAATCATCGCGTCGACGACGCGGGAGCTACAGACCGAAAGCCTGATCGCCGCGCGTCTCGCCACGCAGGCGATCGCCGTGCCTGCGCTCAAGGATCGACACGAGGACATCCCAGCGTTGGTCGAGCACTTCGTGCGGCGGCACGCCAGGCACTACGGCAAGCTGGTGGACGGCGTGTCCCCGGAATCCATGCGACGACTCGAGAACCACTCCTGGCCCGGCAACATTCGGGAGCTCGACACCGTCCTCGAGCGCGCCGTCATGGTGGCGCGGGGACCAGTGCTCGAGATCGACGAAGAAGTGCTGGACGACAGACTGGCCGTCGGCAGTTACCGTCTGATCTCGCGGCTGGGTTTTGGCGGTATGGGAGAAGTCTGGCGCGCAACACACAGGCTCCTCGCCCGCCCCGCCGCCGTGAAGCTGATTCGCCAGCACGTCGAGCCAGGTGAAGCGCACGAACAGCTCGTCCGCCGCTTCGAGCGCGAAGCGCAGGTCACCGCGCGGTTGCGATCGCCACATACCGTGCAGCTCTACGACTTCGGCGTGAACGACACCGGCACCTTCTACTACGTCATGGAGCTGCTGCAGGGACTCGATCTCCAGGACATCGTGAATCGGTTCGGGCCGCAAGTTTCCGAGCGGGTGATCGCGCTCCTGCAGCAGGCCGTGTCGGTCCCTTGCCGAGGCGCATGAGCACGGACTCGTGCACCGCGACATCAAACCCGCCAATCTCTTCGTCGCACGTCTGGGAAACGAGTACGACTACGTGAAGGTGCTCGACTTCGGGATCGTCAAGGATCAACCGGGCTCGGAAGGTCACGACACGCAAGGGTCGACCTTGCTGTCGGCGCCGAACGTTCTCAAGGGGACGCCCGCCTTCATGTCACCGGAGGTGATCCTGGGACAGGACCCCATCGATGGCCGGGCCGACCTCTATTCGTTGGCATGCGCGGCGTATTGGGCGCTCACCGGGCGACTCGTCTTCCAGGCAAACACCCCGACGCAAATGCTCCTGCACCACGTGCAGACGCGGCCGGCTCCGCCCTCCGAAGTATCCGAGCTTCCATGTCCACGGGACTTGGAAATGCTGCTGATGCAGTGTCTGGAAAAAGACCCAACGAAGCGGCCTTCCTCGGCGCTGGCAGCTCGAGACGATGCTCAATCGCATCCGCTGTCAGGAGCCTTGGAGCGAGGTCCGGGCCCGGGCATGGTGGGAGACTCACGTGCCGGAAGTCTTCGAGGCGTAGTCAAAGAATCGCGTGCCGTCTTGAATGAGGACTCTAAACCTCTCTGATAGCTCGGCCACAGCTAGCTATCGAACGAAAGGTACCGCAGACGGCAGACCGAATTTCATGACAACATGGGCACGACCTTCCTTGAGCCACGGCCTAAAATCCCTTGTTGGACGTGCACCTAATCTGGTCGGCTTTAACGACGTGCTCTGATGTGACATGCGCAGGACCACTGCCTATGACGCGACGTTGGACCGCGTTGATCGCGCTGGCCATCGGAATCGCGGCGGCCCAGGCGACTCTTGCCCAAAGCGTGAACGAACGTGAACCTGAGAAGGCGCAGCGGCCAGTCGGAAATGGGAGCGTTGTGCTGCCGAGTACGAGGCCACGCTCATCTGGCGCAGCAGCGATGATCCGGCGTTCACACTGTGGACGCTGGCGAACTATGCTGCGCCGATCTTATGGTTCTCACCTGACGAGCCGCTGCTCCGCGCGGGAGCGAACCTGCCTCAACCGTTGCCACCTCGCATAGGCACTAGTCTTCCTAACGCACCGAGTCACGTTTACTACAACATCCCACGCGTTGTAATCCGTGATGAACCACGCTGCTCGCCACTGGTCGGCTCGGTCGACCCGGAAGCGCATCCGCTCAGCGATCAGAATCTCGCATGGAATGATGACCCTGGCGCACCTGTTGCCTTGGACTACCCGCCACTCTGACTGCCTTGATTCCGTAAAGATTCGATTCTTCTTTTATTACGCCAGCGACCTTGGCGTGAATGCGCACCTGAACGACCTCGAGAGCCTGCAGATCAACATTCGCATTCTTCGCGATCGTGACTCGACTGAATTCGGGCCGTTCTTCAACGGGAGCCCTGGGGTGTGGCGCCGACGGGGGCGCATGCGCACCATTGCGCATATCGTCACGAGCCTACACGGATCAGCGCATGGCATCGCGTGGCATACTGAACGGCCTCGATGTAAACAGCAGCCTCGACACGATCCTCCTGACTGACCGTCCTGGTCGAAGAAGGCAAGCACGCCAGTGCGCCGGATCGCAACAGCGACGGTCGGGTACACACCGGGATTCGATGTCGACATACACCCGAATGACGCATGGGGCGTTCGTGACACTTTGGGGACGAGCTGGCTTCAAGCGCCGGCATTCCGCGCCGACACGTCGAAGCAACCGGATCGAACACGACCGCGTCTTCCCCTCCCGTCCCGGAACTGGAGGATTGCCGAGACTTGGGGCCGTCAGGACGATTCCGGGTGCAGCAAGCGATCCGGGCAAAGCCGCGAACGCCGCTTGGGCAGCGAGTGTACGAGCTGGTGAACATGCGTGAGGCGGTTGCCGGATCCAGAGGGCTCGCGCGACGTCGAGCGACTGTGACGAACATGCGGACCAGATTTCACGCGAGATTCCCTGAACCGCTGGGTGCGAAGGCGATGGCGACTGCGGAGCCGCTCGACGCGCTGTTTCGGGAGAAGAAGGATGCGAGCGGACGCGCGTGCTGCCTGACAAGGGGCTGGCTGGTGGTCGAACGAAGGTTCGCGCGGTGGAACATTGGCGGCCCGCACAACGAATACCCTCACATGGTCGCGATTCTTCGCCGAACGAGTGGCGCCTGGCATTCCGAATGTCCGGATCGGCGCCAGGCATTGCATGGACACCGCCCGTGGCGCTGAATGTCCCCAGACTGGACGGCTGGCTGTCCGCGCGCTTGAAGGCGCAGAAAACCAGCGACGATGATCGGATATCTGAAGGATCCGTGGATGCTGTCTACCTCACTCGGCCGCAAGACACTTCCAGCTTTTACGCCGCGATTGGCGCCGATAAGCTGCCTTCAAGCGATGCCGATGATCCCGGCGCGAGAAGGCCGGCATTGAAGGTGGCTTCAAGTTGCGGGTCACCATTCCCGGCCTGAATCTGTTCGCCGGGGCGCGGGGTTGGTGTCCGCGCCGTTGACCCGACGCGGTTCCGCTATCCGAGACTGATTGTTGAGATCGGCGGCGGCTCCTGGTAGTTCCGCCCTACTGTTTGGCAGCCGTAGACTTCGGCGGTCAGCATTAACCCAGAACCTACATATCGGTGAGCGAGATTGGACCGTGATGTCCTCAAACGGCCGTCGCACTCCACGTCGGCCGTCCCATTGCGAAGCACGATCTTGCGATCTGCCAGTGCTTCAGCGTCTGCAGGCTCGTGCGTCACGTAAATCGTCGTCAGCCTCAGCTGCCGCTGCAGGCGGGCGAACTCGCCCCGCAGTTCACCGCGCAGATCGACGTCCAGGTTCCGAGAATGGTTCGTCCAAGAGCAGAAGTCTTGGCGACCCCTACCAGGGCACGCGCCAGCGCAACCCGCTGCTGTTCGCCTCCCGACAGCTCGTGAGGATGTCGCGTCGCCAGCTGTGGATCGATGCGGTAGATCCGCATCGCCTCATCGATCCGAGCGGCATCCTCACGCGTTGGATTTGGCGACGAACGAACGACGAAGGCGAGATTGTCCTGACTGTCAAATGGGGCCACAGCGCGAGATCTTGGAACCATGGAGCCCGACGCCGCGCTCGTAGGGAGGCGACGATGTTCATTTCGGGCCGCGATTCGGCCGCCGCGTCAGGGCGCCGGTGACGTTCGCCGGCAGTTGTGAGCGCCCGGTTTCCGTGACACCTAGCGACCGCGGATGGCGGGAACCCTCTACGTGGTGGCGACGCCGATCGGGAACCTCGGCGACCTGACGGCGCGCGCGATCGTGACCTTGCGAGAGGTCGACCTGATCGCGGCCGAGGACACGCGCCGGACCGGGCGTCTGCTGACGCATCATGGGATCCACCGGCCGCTTCGGAGCTACTACGACGCGGTCGAGGCCGACCGGGCCCCGGCGCTCGTCGACGCGATGCTCGCCGGGCCGCTCGGTGGCGCTCGTCTCCGACGCCGGGACGCCGGGGATCGCCGACCCCGGCTATCGCCTCGATGCAGGCGGCGATCGCCGCCGGGCTGCGCGTGGTGCCGATTCCGGGTCCCTCGGCGCTCACCGCGTTCCTGCCGGTGTCGGGTCTGCCGATCGACCGCTTCGCCTTCGAAGGGTTCCTGCCGGCGCGCGCCGCGGAGCGCCGGCGCCGCTTAGCGGCGCTCGCGGCCGAGGCCCGTACGCTCGTCTTCTACGAGACCGGCCCGCGTCTCGCGGCCTCGCTCGCCGACATGGCCGCGGCCTTCGGGTCGCGCGCGGCGGCGATCGGACGCGAGCTCACGAAGCTCCACGAGGAGATCGTGCGTGACGACCTCGTGGCGCTGGCGCGCGCGCCGACACGCTCGTCGCCAAGGGCGAGCTCGTCATCAGGATCGCGGGCGCGCCGTCTCCGCGAGCCCGCCGAGGTCCGTGCCGACGACGCCGAGCTCGTGGCGGAGATCCGTCGCCGCGCGCGGCGCGCGGTGCGAGCGTGCGCGACGTCGCCGACGCCGCTCGCGCGCGAGCGCGGGCTCAACCGGCGGGCCGTCTATCGCCTGGCGCTGACGCTCGAGCGCGTGCGCGAGTCGAAGCGTCGTCCGCCGTTTCGGCGATCACGTTCGTGACCTCGGTGCCGCCGCCCGTCGCGTGAGCGGCGTCGAGGCGACGCGAGTGGCGCCTGCTCGCGCTGCTCGGCACGGCCAACGCCGTCAACGGGTACGACCTCGGCATCATCACGCTCGCGCTCCCGGCGATCCAGGCGCTCCCTCGGCATCGCCGAGGACCACGTCGGGACGATGCTCGCCGCGATCCGGCTCCGGAACGCTGCCGGCGCTGGCGACTCGGCATGCTCGCCGATCGGTGGGGACGTCGCTCGCTCCTGCTCGCGACCATCGTCGGCTTCACCGTCTGCACGGTGCTGACCGCCGCCGCTCCGTCGCGGCGGCCTTCGTCGCGATCCAGCTCGTCGCCCGCGTCTTCATCGCGGCCGAGGACATGCTCGGGATCGTCGTCGTCGCCGAGGAGATCGCGGCCGCACGTCGCGGATTCGCCCTCGGCGTCCTCGCTGCGCTCGGCGGGATCGGGCATGGTCTCGCGGCGGTGAGCTACGCCATCGTCGGCAGCGGGCCGTACGGGTGGCGGCTCCTCTACCTCGCGGGCGCGCTGCCCGCTCGTCGTGGTCGCGTGGCTCCGCCGGAGCCTGGTCGAGACGCGACGCTTCGTCGCCCACCGTCGGCGCCACGCCGAGGACGCGACGCGCGCCGTGGACTACCGCTCGTCGCGCTCGCGCGTGCCCATCCGGGTCGCCTCGCCGCGCTCGCCGGCATGGTCCTGCCCATCTACTTCGTGACCGCGCTCCGGCCCTCGCGCTTTCAATCGAAGTTCCTGCAGGAGGCGCACGGCTACACCCCGGCCGCCGTCGCCTTCCTCTATTTCGTCGGCGGCCTCGTGAGGCGTCGCGACCCAGCTCACCGTCGGTCGCGTGAGCGACGCGGTCGGACGGCAAGCCCGCCGCGCTCCTCATGATCGCGCTCACCGCCGCACGGCACCCTCGTCCTCTATCGGGCGAGCGGCGCGTCGGGTGCTGGCCGGATGGCTCACGATGGTCGCGGCCTACCTCGGCCTCGACGTCATGCTGAGCGCGCGCTCGGGAGCGAGCTCTTTCCGACGGCCTACCGCTCGACCGCCTCGGCGGCGCGCGCCGTGACCGCGACCATCGGGGCGGCGCTCGGCCTCGCGCTCGAAGGCCCGCTCTTCGCCATGGCCGGCGGCCACGGCGCCGCGATCAGCTGGATGCTGGTCCCGCTCTGTGCTCGCCCCGATCGCGCTCGCGGTGCTCCCGGAGACAGCCCGCCGCGAGCTCGAGGGGATCGGCGCCGGAATGACGCGGGCTCGTCCAAGACGCGTGCATCGAGGCTGCAGCGGCGGGCGGCTGGGGGTCGTTTCTCCGCGCCGGGGTCGTTGCCACCCAGCGCGTCGAGCTCGCCGCGTCGTTTCCGATTTGCGGACGACGCGCGGCGCTCGGCGCTCCGAACCGACACCCCAGCCGCCCGGCGTTGCGGTCAGCGCAGCGCGAGTTGCACGACCGCAGCCGGCGCCGCTCCGCGGCGATGCAGCTCGCGTTCAGACCGGGTAGTGCGGCGACCGTCCGACCGTCGCCGTAGATGGTGAGCGTCGGGCCGCGATCGCCGCCGCCGATCTCTCCGAGCACCTCGCGGTACACGACGACGTCCGCGTCGGGCTGGCGCGCCGGCTCGATCGTGGGCGCGGCGCCGGCGATCGGCGCGGCGTCAGCTGGCTACGGCGATCAGCAGCGCGGCCGAGCGCCGCGAGGACGAGTCGCATGGCCGTGCGCGGTCGCCGACGGCCTTCATGCCTCTGGAGCGTTACGGCATCTCCGGGAGGCGAGTTGAGCGCGGAGTGCCGGTGCCCTCGCGTCTGCGCCGAGGTGTGCGGCGTCAGGCGCTGTGGTACGTCGAAGCGGGGTGGAGGCGCCGATCGTCGAGGCCGTCGGGCTGCGCAAACGCTACGACAAGCACGAGGTGGTTTGTGGGGTCGACTTCACGGTGCAGGCCGCGCGAGTGCTTCGGCCTGCTCGGACCGAACGGCGCCGGCAAGACCACGACGATCCGGATGCTCACCTGCTTCTCGCCGATCGACGCCGGCCGCCTCGCCGTTTTCGGCCTGCCGGTGAACGCGCGCGAACGCGCGCGCGATCAAGAGTCGCCTCGGGGTGGCGCCGCAGGAGGAGAACCTCGACCCCGACCTCACGGTCGCGATGAACCTCGTGATCTACGCGAGCTACTTCGGGATCGCGCGGCGCCGAGGCGCGGACGCGCGTCGCCGAGCTGCTCGCCTTCGCCGAGCTCGAGGACCAGCGCGAACGACCGCATCCCGACGCTGTCCGGCGGCATGAAGCGGCGTCTCGTCCTCGCCCGCGCGCTCGTCAACCGCCCGAGCCTGCTCGTCCTCGACGAGCCGACGACCGGTCTCGACCCGCAGGCGCGCCATCTGGTGTGGGAGCGCCTGCGCGAGCTCAAGCGCAGCGGGGTCGCGATGCTCCTCACCACGCACTACATGGAGGAGGCCGCGCAGCTCTGCGACCGCCTCGTCGTGATGGATCACGGCCGCATCATCGCCGAGGGCACGCCGGCGTCGTTGATCGCGCGCGCACGTCGGGCGCGACGTCATCGAGATCGCGACCGGGCGACGATCCGGCGGCGCGGGCGCGGGCGGTCGCGCTCTGCCGTCCGCTCGGCGGCCGGGTCGAGACGATCGGCGACCACGTGATCCTCTATCTGAACGGAGACAGCGATCCGCGCGACGCGCTCGCCGCGCTCGCCGGCGAGCCGCACGTGCACCGGCGCGCGACGCTCGAGGACGTCTTCCTGAAGCTCACCGGGCGGGAGCTCCGCGAGTGACGACGACCATCGGCTTCGTCGGCGGTGCGCTCCGGGTCTGGCGTCGCGACATGGAGAGCTGGCGGAAGTACTACAAGGCGTCGCTCGTCGGCGCGCTCGGCGAGCCGATCCTGTCGTTGCTCGCGATCGGCTACGGACTCGGACGGTTCGTCGACATCGATCCGAGCGGCCGCGGGCTCGGGTATGCGCACTTCCTGGCGCCGGGCATCCTCGCCTCGGCCGCCATGAACGCCGCGAGCTTCGAGGCCACGTTCGGCTCGTTCACCGCGCATGACCGAGCAGAAGACCTACGACGCGATCCTCGCGACGCCGATCGGCATCCGCGAGATCGTCGCCGGCGACGCGCTCTGGGCGGCCTCGAAGGCGACGCTGTCCGGCACCGCGGTGTTGCTCGTGGCGACGCGCGGCGGGTCTGGTGGCGAGCCGCTGGGCGCTGCTGGTGCCGCTGGTCGCGCTGCTGATCGGGCTCGTCTTCGCGACCATGGGGCTCGTGGTGGCGTCGCGGGCGCAGCGCCTACGATTTCTTCACGTACTATTTCACGCTCGTGATCTCGGTCATGTACTTCTTCTCCGGGATCTTCTTCCCGCTCGCGAGCCTGCCGCCGTGGGCGCAGGCGGTGGCGTGGTGCCTGCCGCTCACGCATGCGGTCGCGCTCTCGCGCGCCTGCGTCGCGGGCACGGTCGGCCTCGCGACCGTCGCGCACCTCGCCGTGCTGCTCGCGGTGCTGGCGGTGAGCTACGGGCTCGCCGTGCATTGGGTCGGACGGCGGCTGATCGCGTGAAGGACCGCCCGGAGGGCGCGAGCCGCCGCTTCGCGATCGTCGCGGCGCTCGTGGCCCGCGTCTACGCCGGCTACAAATTCATCCAGCTGACGAGCCGGCTCGGATGGCCGAACGCCGCCGCCCGCTACGCCCGGCACGACCGGCGGAGCGCCCGGGCCGTCTATCGCATGGCGATCCGCCTCGAAGGACTGCCGATCAAGGTCTGCCAGTTCCTCGGCTCGCGCGCCGACGTGCCTGCCGAAGGACTACGTGACCGTGCTGTCGGCGCTGCAGGACCGCGTGCCGCCGCGCCCGCTCGCGGTCGTGACGTCCGTGATCGAGTCCGAGCTCGGCCGGCCGTGGCAGCAGGCCTTCGCCGAGCTCGACTCCGATGCCGCTCGCCGCCGCGTCGCTCGCGCAGGTCCACCGCGGGCGGCTGCCCGACGGGCGCGAGGTCGCGATCAAGGTGCAGTATCCGGAGATCGCGCGTCTGGTGGCGATCGACCTCCGGAACTTCGCGTTCCTCGTCCGCGTGCTCGCGCGGCTCGAGCCCGACTTCGACTTCCGGATCATCATCGACGAGGTCGAGAAGTACGTGCCGCTGCGAGCTCGACTTCGCGAACGAGGCCGCGAACGCCGACCGCATGCGCCAGCTGCTCGCCGCTCGCCGCGACGTCGTCGTGCCCGGCGATCGTGCACGAGCTCTCGACGCACGCGTCTCCTGGTGATGGACTACGTGCCGGGCGTGCGTCTCACCGACGTCGACGGCGCTCCGCCAGCTCGGCGTCGATCCGAAGGATCTGGCGCGCCGCCTGATCGAGCTCTTCTGCGATCAGATCCTGATCCACGGCTTCTTCCACGCCGACCCGCATCCCGGGAACATCCTCGTGCAGCGCGACGGCCGGATGGTGCTGCTCGACTTCGGACTCGCGAAGGACCTGCCGCCCGGCTTCTCGGCCGGCATCGCGCGGCTCGTCGGCGCGATCGTCGGCGGCGACACGCGCGGCCGTCGCCGCGCGCCTTCCGCGCGCTCGGCTTCAAGACCCGCGATCGCGTCCGACGAGAGCCTGTGGTGGCTCGGCGAGGCCTTCCTCGGGTGGACGCTCCGCAACAAGCGCTCCTACGCCGACATCCGGAGCTCGTGAACCTCCTCAATGCCGAGATGCCGCGCATCATGCGCGCCAACCCGGTCGTCGAGCTGCCCGGCGACGTGCTGCTGATCGGCCGCGTGCTCGGCCTGCTCTCCGGCGTCAGCAAGCAGCTCGGATCGGAGGTCGACGTGAGCGCGCTCCTGGTGCCGTATCTCGGACGCGTGATGATGGCGTCGACGCCGACCTCCGCGCCGCCAAGTGAACGGCTGCCCGCGCGCGACGGCCGCATCGACCAGATGGCCGATCGCGACGGCCCTCCACCTAGCTGCCGCGATGCCATTCGCGGGCCTCACTCATCCTGCGCCGGCATGATCGGGAATACGCGCGCGGCGGAGCAGATCGCCCGCGCGTCTACGGACGCCCGACGCTGCGATCGGCAGCGTCGCGTACCTGACCGGCGCTCATGGATCGATCGCGCGCGTCGCCGCAGCGCATCGAGCACTCCCAGGGCACTACGGCGATCTCGGTCAGGCGCGCGATCGCCGAAGGTCGTGCGCGACGCCGCCGTACGGCCGACCGTCGATCGTGCCGCCAGTGCGCCGTCAACTGCGCCAATCCGGCACGAGGCAGCCGTTCGCCCGCACCGATGCGCCCGCGCGCTCCGGCTCGGTCGAATTCGTCGAGCCTCTCTATCGCCGTGCATCCCGATTCGGCCACGCTGTCGCGAGCAGCTTCGGTGTCGTCGAGCTCCGCATCGCCGGCTCCGAGCTCTCGCGGTCAGCCCTAGTCGAGCGCGCGGATCAAGATGGGGCCGCGCATGATCGAGAATCGCCGACCGGCGAGCGCAGATGCGTCTTCGAGCTTCGGACGCCCGCCACGTCAACAGGATCCGCGAGAGCGACTCGCGGACCCTTCGGATACGGACGCGACGGGTGGCGGTCACCCGGTCGCGGTCAATTCCACTCGTCGCCCGACCCGGACTCCTTGGCGGCCTTCTCCTGCTCCGCCGTCCACGCGGCGAACTGATCCGCCGTGTCGATCGTGACGTAGCCGCGCATGCGGTAGTGGCCGAGGCCGCAGAGCTGCGCGCACGAGATCTCGTAGTTCCACTTGTCGTCGCCCTTGCGCTTCCGCATGTCGTCGCTGGACGACGGTCGGCTCGAACCAGACCGGGGTCACGAGGCCGGGGATCGCATCCTGCTTCACCCGCATCTCCTGCAGGCCGAAGCTGTGGATGACGTCCATGCTCGAGAGATAGACGATGGCCGGCTTGTTGACGGGGAGGTGGAGCTGGTTGACGGTCGTGAAGTCGTCGGCCGCCGCCGGATCCTTCTTGTCGATGCCGAGCGGGTTCGCCTGCGCGTCGACCAGCTTGATGTCGGTCTTGCCGAAGACGCCGTCCGGTCCCGGGTAGTGGATGTTCCACGCGAACTGCTGCCCGACGACGCGGACGCGGACCGCATCCTTCTCGGCGGGAAGTTGTCGACCCGCGCGGCCCAAGCGGCACCGAGAAGCCGAGCAGCAGGATGGCCTCGGCGATCACGACCGCCACCTCGATGTAGCTCGACGCATGGCTCTGCACGCCGTCGGGATCGGCGACGGGATGCGCGGAGGCGCGGAACTTACGAGCGCGGTCACGAAGTAGACCGACCAACCGACGAACAGGACCGCCATCAGGATGTGGATGTAGAGGTTCAGACGGTCGAGATCGCCGCCGTGCGCGGACGCCAGCTCGGGGAGAAACAGTAGCTTCTGAGCGTTCATGGGTCCCTTTCTAGCCCTTGACGAGGCGGAACACCGGGCGCGGCATGGGATCACGGAAGCGTTGCGCGCGGCGCCGGAGATAAAAGAAGAAGATGCCGAAACCGATTTGCACGAGGACCATGACCCCGAGCAGGAACCACACGCCCTTGCTCGGCGCCCTTGGTCATCTGGGCGTTGGGGTCGCCGAAGCAGACCGCGGCACGCCGCCGCGGAGTCGCGGCGCGAGCAGCACCAGGAGGACGGCGATCGCGATGCCGCGCCTCATTCGCCGAGGCCTCGCATCTTGACCAGAAACCACCGGCCGTAGACCAGGAGCCCGATCGCCGTCGCCGCCGAGCGCCGCGGTTGCCGCGAGCAACGCCGCCCCGCCGTCCGCCTTCCATTGCGCGTAGCACCACGCTCGAAGACCACCGAGAGCGCGGTTGCCGCGGCGATGAAGACGACGTGGATGTGCTTCAGAGACATGCATGGTCCTAGTGATGCGCGGCGCTCTCGGAAGAGCTCGGCGCGGAGCTCATGGCCGCGGGCATGTTCGAGCTCGTGATGTGGTCATGGTTGGTGATCGCCGGCAACAGCAAGAGGACCACGGCGAATGCCCCAGTGAGCGCCAGGATCAGGAGGATCAGCTGCCGTTCGAGACCAGGTGCATGAAGAACAGCGCGACCAGCGAGGCTTTGATGCTGGCGATCAACAGCGCCACTGTGATGGCCTGGTGCACCTCGAGGTGGAGGTAGGAGACGGCGACGGTGACCATCGTCAGCACCAACAGGGTCGCGAAGACCATGATGTAGATGCGGACGTGCTTGTCGATCTCGGCCGGGTCGTGGGCCGCGTGAGCTGTGCCTGTTGCGTGACTATCCATCGCGCGTCTCCTTACAGCAGATAGAGAATGGGAAAGAGGAAGATCCACACCAGATCGACGAAGTGCCAGAAGAGGCCGGAGTTCTCGACCCGGTTGATGAGCAGCTGGCGATCGTGCTCCAGGTACGACGGCGCCGCGAAGAGGAAATACGCGTTGGAGATCATGCCGCCGATCACGTGCAGGCCGTGCAGGCCCGTCATGATGAAGTAGATCGCGAGGAAGTTGTTCTTGCTCGGCAGCAGGTGATGCTCGAACTTGGCCGAGTACTCGACGTACTTGATGCCGAGGAAACAGAAGCCGAGCCCGACGGTCAGGCCGAGGAAGAGCCGGTACTTGCCGAGGTCGTCTCGCAGCAGAGCGACGCCCACGCCATGACCATCGTGACCGACGAGCGTGATGAGCACGACGGTATTCACGGTCGCGAGCGGGATGTTCAGAGGGATCTGGAAGCCGTGCGGCCACTCGGTCGCGCTCGTGCGCAGCACGATGTAGCTGGCGAAGAAGGCACCGAAGAGCATCACCTCGGAGGCGAGGAAGCACCAGATGCCGATCTTGCCGTTGGTGAGCCCGGTGTCGGGCCGGTTTTCGAGTGATGTAGGGAATCAACTCGGCGGACATGGTCGTTCCAGGCCTCCTGCGCTTGTGGGCGGAAGTCGCTGCTGTAGCCGCGCGGGCTGTAGTCGTACGGCCCGCGGTAGACGGTGAGCTCCTGCGACGAAGTTGCCGTGCGGCGGCGGTGACGGTGCTTCCCACTCGAGCGTGGTCGAGTGCCACGGGTTGCGGTCCGGTCTTCTCGCCGTTCCGCATGCTCCAGAAGAAGTTGACGATGAAGATGAGCTGCGCGACGCCCATGAACCAGGCCGCCCACGAGCTCACCCCGTTCAGCCAGAGCACGTGCTTGCGCGTGCGCGTAGCTGCGCGCCGCCGTCGTAGAGCCGGCGCGACACGCCCGCGAGGCCGACTGCAGAACATCGGCATGAAGACGCCGTTCATGCCGATGAAGGTGAACCAGAAGTGCATGCTTGCCGAGCGTCTCGTTCATCTTCCGGCCGGTCGCTTTCGGGAACCAGTAGTAGATGCCCGCGAAGAAGGCCATGACGGTGCCGGGCGCCACGACGTAGTGGAAGTGGCCGATCACGTAGTACGTGTCGTGCAGCTGGATGTCGGAGGAGGTGAGGCCGAGCGGCAGGCCGGTGAGCCCGCCGATCCCGAACATCGGCAGGAAGGCGAGCGCGAAGAGCATCGGGGTCGTGAAGCGGATCGACCCGCCCCAGAGCGACAGGAAGAGCGCCGCTCAGGATCACGACCGACGGCATCGAGATGATCATCGTCGTGGTCTGGAAGAAGGCCGCGATCGCCGAGCCCATGCCGGTCATGAACATGTGGTGCGCCCACACGACGAACGACATGAAGCCGAGGAAGATGATCGAGTAGACCATCAGCCGGTAGCCCCAGAGCGGCTTCCGCGTGTTGTTGGTGATGCACCTCGGCGACGATGCCCATGGCCGGCAGGATCAGCACGTAGACCTCGGGATGGGCGAGGAACCAGAAGAGGTGCTGCCAGAGGAGCGGGTTGCCGCCGCCCGCGACCTCGAGCGGCCTGCGCCGCTCACCACGAGGCCGCTCGGCAGGAAGAAGCTCGAGCCCGCGACGCCGGTCCATCAGCTGCAGGAACGCCGCCGACCTCGAGGGGCGGGAACGCGAGCAGCAGCAGGAACGCGGTCACGAACTGCGCCCAGACGAAGAACGGGCAGCCGCCAGAAGCTCATGCCCTGGTGCGCGCAGCTGGATCGTGGTGACGATGAAGTTGATCGCGCCGAGCAGCGACGAGGTGATGAGGAGGATCATCCGACAGGATCCAGCCCGTCTGGCCGGCGGTGTGATGTTCGCGAGCGGCGAGTACGAGGTCCAGCCGGACTGCGCGGCGCCGCCGGGCACGAAGAAGCGTCGCGAGCATCATCAGGCCGCCGACGATGAAGTAACTGGTAGCTCATCATGTTGAGGCGCGGGAACGCCATGTCCGTGGCGCCGATCTGCAGCGGCAGCACGATAGTTGCCGAAGCCGCCGACCGCGAGCGGGACGACGCCGAGGAAGACCATGATGGTGCCGTGCATGGCGCCGAGCTCGTTGTAGAACTCGGGCGGCATCGACGCCGCCCGGCATGCGGGCCTCGCCGAACCAGCGCCCGATGAGCGGCAGCGGCTGCCCGGGATAGGCGAGCTGCCAGCGCATCAGCATCATCAGGCAGAAGCCGAACATCAGGAAGAAGAGCGCCGATGACGGCGTACTGGATGCCGATCGTCTTGTGATCGGTCGAGAAGACGTACTTGCCGAGAAACCCGGGCTCGTGATGCCGGGCTCGTGACCGTGGTCGGCCGCGTGCTTGCGGGCGGGAGAGTCGTGTCGTGCTTCCATGTGTATTCCTTTGTCTATTCGGTTCGGCGGCTATTCGGTTCGGCCCCGTGTGCTTTTCGAGCGCCAAATTGCGCTCGAAAAATGCCCTCGGATGGCCCTCGGCGCCTGGAGTCAATCAGGCGCCGAGCCACTTCTAGTTTGCGTCTCAGCTCCCCGGGGCGGTGAACTTGAAGTCGACCGTCTTGTTCTCACCCTCGGCGACGGTGACCTTTTCGACCTTCGACCCGAGCTTCTCGTGCCAGGCCTCGATCTCGTACGTCCCGGCAGGGAGGTCGGCGATCTTGAACTTGCCGTCGTCCTTCGGTGACGCCGAAGTACGGGTGCTCGAAGATCGAGACGTGCGCGGTCATCCACGGGTGGACGTCGCACTTCATCTGGAACGGATGGCCTCGGCCTTGTCGAAGGTGTGCTCGGCGTCCTTGCGGGTCGCGGGCATCGCCATGTTGAACTGGCCGTTGACCTTGGGCAGCGCGTGGACGTTGTGGAGCACGCCGTCGCGAGTTCAGCACCTTGAGCTCCTGCCCGACCTGCAGCGCGAACACGTGCGGCTTGTACTGGCAGCCGTTCTGATCCATCACGACCGGCGTCCTTCGGCGCCGGATAGGTCTTGCCCGCCGGGAGCCCGCTCTTCACCGACACGATGATGTTGGCCATCGTGTTGCCGGAGCCGAGCACCAGCATCTCGTTGGCGACCGGGGTCGTGTGCTTGGACGCGCACGCGGGGTCGGCGTCCATGGCGAGCGGCTTCAGGTTGGGGACCTTGCCGTCGTATGTGACGGTGCCCGTGATGGTGGCGCCCGCGAACGCGGACGTCGCCGTCAGGAGGTCAGCAGCCCGAGCCAGGCTACGCCCGAAGCATTTTCGCGAACATCCTCGCAAACATCCTCGATTGATCCGACATGTCATCCTCCTACTGCGACGTGTTGAAGGGTGCGGCTCAGACGTTTTCGAACGAGAGCGATTCAGGGAGGCGCGGATCCCGGAGCGGCACCAGTGCGCGGCGACTCGACACCCATCCGAGGGCGGCGAGGACGATGCCGCCCACCGCGCAGAACGCGGCGAGGTCGGTTGCTCCGAGGCGAATGCCTTCGGGATGCAGCACCGGCATCACGCACCAGTGCAGGTCGAGGAAGTGCATCAGCAGCTGCCAGACCGCCACCAGGATGAGCGGCCCGGGACGACGTTTCACCGCCCGGGGCATCAAGAAGAAAAAGGGAATCAGAAAATGTCCGACGGCGAGAAGCATGCCCGCCGACTGCCACGACCCCACCTGCCGCTTCATGTAGTAGATCGTCTCCTCCGGTATGTTCGCATACCAGATGAGGAAATACTGCGAGAAGGCAATGTAGGTCAGAAGATGGTGAAACCGAAGAGGAGCTTCGCAACGTCGTGCAGGTGCTCGACGGTGACGACGCCGCGGAGCGCACCCTGGGCGTAGGCGAAGTTGACGAGGAGGATGATGACCGAGAGGATGGCGACTACCGCGCCGGCGAAGAAATAGACGCCGATCATGGTCGAGTACCATTCGGGCGTGAGCGACATCATCCAGTCGATCGTGGCGAAGGTCGAGGTGAGCGCAAAGAGCACGATCCCGATGGGTGCGACTCCGCGCAGGCGCGCGCTGATGCGCTCGTCGCCGGTCTCGTCCTGCTTCTGCGACTGGGTCGAGAAGAACGTCGCGAGCGCGCTCCAGGCAATGAAGTAGAAGATGGCCCGGATGAACCAAAATCCCTCGTTGAGGAACCCTGCTTTTCCCTGCAAAATCGGATTCTTGGCTACCTCTTCCGGGATCGTCCACTCGTAGAGCTCGTGGCCGGCCGAGCCAGATCGGCACGAAGAGGAGTGCAAAGACCGGCAGTGTCGCCATGACGTTTTCGACCACCCGACGGAGCGCTACGCCCCATCCGGCCCGCGAGACGATGACGACGAGGACGTAGAATAGCGCGCCGAGCGCGATGCTCAAGAAAAAGAGGTACGCGACGAGCCAGGAGAAGTAGAACTGCTTGGTGCCGCCGGCGAGTGCCACGGCCGCCCCGAGACCGACGACCGCGAGGACTGCGCCGATACCGGTCAGCCGCCCGAGCGCGCGTCCGCTGTGCTGCGCGGGATCGACCGTCGCCGGGTGCACGTGACTCACGAGCGCTTCACCAGCTGGACGCGGGTGGCGCCGGTGCTCGCGAGCAGGTGCTCGGTCGCCGTTGGGTCGAACTTCGGATCCCATGCTTCCACCGAGATGAAGAAGCCGTCGTCGGTCACCTTCTCGAAGCGGTCGGCGCCGAAGAGGGGATGGAACAGCATCGGCAGCTTGTTGAACGCGAACATCCGAACACGGTCGCGAGGAGGCCAAGAGCACGCCGCATTCGAAGGTGATCGGCACGTACGGCTGCCAGTTGAAGAAGGGCTTGCCGCTGATGATCATCGGGTAGGCGATCGCGTTCGCCCAGATTTGCAGCGTCATGCCGCCGATCGCGCCCGGTGAGCCGAAGATCAAGGTCACGTAGGGAAGCCGCGAGCGGCTGAGCCCCATGGCCTTTTCGAGCCCATGGACCGGGAAGGGCGAGTGCGCATCCCACTTCCGGTAGCCCGCATCGCGGACCTGCTCGCACGCGTGGAAGAGCGCACCCGCCGAGTCATACTCGGCGAGGAGACCGAAGCACTCACCCTCGGGAAAGAGCGGTGGAAGGAGGGCCATCAGTGCGCTCCCTTCGGTGCCAGATGTCCGACCACGGTCGGCGCGTCGAACGCATTCCCGTGTCCGTGCCCGTTCGCGTGCGGATTGGCGGCCGGCAGCACCGACTTCACCTCGGCCGCCGCGACCACCGGCAGGAACCGGACGAACAGGCAGAACATGGTGAAGAAGAGTCCGAAGCTCCCGATCAGCAGCATGACGTCCCACATCGTCGGGTAGAACATGCCCCACGACGACGGCAGGAAGTCGCGATGGAGCGAGGTGACGATGATGACGAAGCGCTCGAACCACATGCCGATGTTGATGAAGATCGACACGATGAAGAGGATCGACGATGCTGGTGCGCGCCTTCTTGAACCAGAAAACCTGCGGCGAGAGCACGTTGCACGAGATCATCGTCCAGTAGGCCCACCAGTAGGGGCCGAAGGCGCGATTGATGAACGCGAACTGCTCGTAGGGGTTCCGGCTGAACCACGCGATGAAGAACTCCATCGCGTAGGCGTAGCCGACGATCGAGCCGGTCACGAGCATGATCCGCGCCATGCGGTCGAAGTGGAAGAGGGTGACGATGTGCTCGAGGCCGAGGGCCTTGCGCGTGATCACCATCAACGTGACCACCATCGCGAAGCCCGAGAAGATGGCGCCGGCGACGAAGTAGGGCGGGAAGATCGTCGTGTGCCAGCCGGGCAGCTGCGCGACGGCGAAGTCCATCGAGACGATCGAGTGCACGGAGAGGACGAGCGGTGTCGCCAGGCCGGCGAGGATCAGGTACGCCGACTCGTAGTGCAGCCAGTTGCGCGCCGAGCCGCGCCAGCCGAGCGCGAAGAAGCCGTAGACGTAGCGCCGAATCGGGGTGATCGCGCGGTCGCGCAGCGTGGCGAGGTCGGGGATCAGGCCGACGTACCAGAAGAGCGCGGAGACCGTGCCGTAGGTGGAGACCGCGAAGAAGTCCCAGAGGAGCGGGCTCCGGAACCCCGGCCACGTGCCCATCTGGTTCGGGAGCGGCGCCATCCAGTACGCGAGCCAGGGACGGCCGATGTGAATGCCGGGGAAGAGGCAGCGCGCACATCGACGGCGAAGATCGTCATGGCTTCGGCGGCGCGGTTGATCGACGTGCGCCACTTCTGCCGGAAGAGGAAGAGCACCGCCGAGATCAGCGTGCCGGCGTGCCCGATGCCGATCCAGAAGACGAAGTTGGTGATGTCGAAGGCCCAGCCGACCGGCTGGTTCAAGCCCCAGATGCCGATGCCTTCCCACACGAGCCAGCCGACCGCGAGGCCGAGGAGGCCGAGCATGCCGATCGAGGGCAGGAAGAAGAACCACCATGCCAGCGGCGTCGTGCGCTCCACGGGCGTCGAGACCGCCTCGGTGATGGAGTGGAAATCGTGGCCACCGAGAATCAGCGGCGCACGACCAGCGACAGGCTCGTAGGAGACGTTATCGGCGACTTCCATCATTCAGGCGTGCGACCGCGCGTAGCACTATAAAATCATCCGGCAGAGGGTCAAGTGATCGGCCCGGCGGACGCGTTGCCGACGACGTCGTTCGTTCCGTTGGCGCGGTCACGAGTGAGGCTCGCGGTGCTCGCGCGCTTCTTTCAGAACGTGCTGCGCGCGATGGAACACTTCGTCGAGTCCGTCCGCGTCAGTGTCGTAGTAGCCGCGGATGTGGCCGGTCGGGTCGACGAGCACGACCTTGGTCGTGTGCGGGATGTCGCCGTTCACCATGCCCGTGCCGTCGAAACCCGGCACCTTGAACCCGGAAACGCAGAGCTCCTGGACGCGCGCGGGCGGCCCGGTGAGCAGCGTCCAGCGCGCCGGGTCGACGCCGTAGAGCGGTTCGGCCTCGTGCAAGACCGTCGGGCGTGTCGCGTGCCGGGTCGACCGTGATGCTGACGAGACGGATGCCGTCGATCTCCGCGTCGGCGTAGCGCTTCTGCAGCTCCGCCATGTGCTGCATGAGCAGCGGACAGACCGACGGGCAGCGCGTGAAGAAGAAGCTCGCGATCCAGACCTGGCCGCGGAGATCCGCGCTTCCGAAGGGTTTACCGGACGAATCGACGAGCGAGAACTCGGGCAGCGTGCTCAGGACGGGCGGCGGTTTCGGCTCGTAGCGGAGCAGCGGCCGGAGGAGCGTCATCGTGACGCACCCGATGACGAACGCCACGACGTACGGGTTCCGCCAGAGCGGCGTGCGGCCCTCCGCCGCCATCAGGAGCGGGTCAGCTTTTCGAGGAGGGCGGCGTACTTGTGCTGGCGGAGGTTCTGCCGGGCGTTCAGGAGGATCAGCACGATCAGCACGAAGCGCGGCGCCAAGGGAAGCTCGGGTCGTGCAAACGCTCCCACCCGTAGAAGACCGCCAACCCGGCGGCGATCACGATGCCGGCGATCGAGAGCCTGCGGAAGAGCTCCTTCCGGCGCACCGCGCGCTCGGCGAACGCGCGTTCGCCGTCGCTCAGGCTTCCCGTCGCGCTCGCGGTCGTCATCGCACGAGCTTCTGTCAGAGAGATGGGGTCAATTCCAGCCGCCTCCCCGCCGTGCGCTCGTGCGAGCAGCGCGGTGCTCGCACGATCGCGTCACTGCCCGAAACTTGACCTTCTCGCCGCGCGTGCGCTAAGCACCTTCGAATTTTCGACTAGGCGCGGGTCTCAGGAACAACTAAAGCGAAACGTCAGCTGAAGTCGTCACACCGCGCGAGTCTTCGGCGGGGAGTCGGGTGCAGGCCGGTGGCGCAAATCTTCCCGGAGCGGTTGAACAACTTACCTCTGGCGGTCGGCTTGGGCGCACCGCTCGGGCTGATCGGCGCCGTGGCGTTCGTCTGGTACTTCTTCTCGCCCTGGTACACGCAGGTCGGGTACCAGCCGAAACAGCCGGTGCCCTATAGCCACAAGCTCCACGCCGGCGACATGGAGATCAACTGCCGCTACTGTCACGCGGCGGTCGAGACCTCGGCGGTCGCGTCCGTCCCGCCGACCCAGGTGTGCATGAACTGCCACCAGCTGGCCAAGAAGGACAGTCCGCTCCTCCAGCCGATCCGTGACAGCGCGGCGAGCCAGCAGCCGATGGAGTGGGTCCGCGTCCACGAGCTCGCCGACTACGTCTACTTCAACCACGCCTCGCACGTGCACGCGCGGCGTCGGGTGCGTCGAGTGTCACGGCCGGATCGACCAGATGGAGGTCGTGCACCAGGAGAAGCCGCTCAGCATGGGCTGGTGCCTCGAATGTCACCGGAATCCCGGCCCGCATCTCCGCCCGCCCGATCAGGTGACCAACATGCGGTGGGCGCCGTCGGCCGCGCAGGCCGAGCTGTCCGCGCAATGGATCTCCGAGCGTCACATTCAACCGCCGACCGACTGCTGGGGGTGCCACCGGTGACCGACTACTGGCGAAGTCTGGGCGAGCGAGAAGGCACGCCCGAGTTCGAGGCCGTGCGGCACCGCGAGTTCCTCGAAGGGCGGCGGACACCCCGGACGGCATCAGCCGGCGCACCATGCTCGGCCTCATGGGCGCGACGCTCTCGCTCTCGGGTCTCGCCGCGTGTCGGCGGCCGGTCGAGAAGATCGTCCCGTACGTGCAAGCGCCGGAGGACATGCTGCCCGGCATTCCGCTGCGCTACGCGACCACCATGCCGTTTCGCGGCAACGCGCTCGGTCTCCTCGTCACGAGCAACGACGGGCGGCCGACGAAGGTCGAGGGCAACGAGCTGCACCCCGCGACCAAGGGCGCGTCGAACGTCTGGGCCCAGAATGCGATCTACGACCTCTATGACCCCGACCGCTCGCGGGTCGTGCTCCAGGCCGGCGCGGAGAAGACCTGGAAGGACTTCGTCACCGCCTGGACGGCGCTCCACGAGGCCCACGTCGCCGACGGTGGCGTCGGGCTCGCGATCGTCTCCGAGCCGTCGACCTCGCCGACCGAGGCCCGTCTCGTCGACCTCCTGAAGAAGCGTTTTCCGCAAGCGCGCGTGATCGTCGTGGTCGCCGCTCGCCGACGAAAACCGTCAGACCGGCTTGCGCGCGGCGACCGGCGCCGGGATCGACCCGATCCACCACCTCGACCAGGCCCGCGTCATCCTCGCGCTCGACGCCGATTTCCTCCTGCACGACCCCGACGCGATCGCGCTCACGCGCGGCTATGCCGCCGGCCGGCGCGATCCGCACGCGATGAACCGGCTCTACGTCGCGGAGAGCGCGCTCTCCACGACCGGCATTGCCGCCGACCACCGTCTGGCGTTGCCGAGCGGACGGATCGCGGCGCTCGTGCTGGCGCTCGCGACCGAGCTCGGGAGCTCGGCGTCGCCGTGTCGGGCGTCGCGAGCGGCGTCGCCGACATCGACGCCAAGTGGGTCGCCGCGGTCGCCAAGGACTTGAAGGCGAACGCCGGGAAGAGCGCTGATCCTCGCCGGCGCGCAGCAGCCCCTCGAGGTGCACGCGGCCGTCGCGGCCTTGAATGCCGCGCTCGGGAACGCCGGCAAGACCGTCGTGTACGCGAGCGCGGCCGGCAACGCCCGCTCGCGCGTCGCCGATCTCGCGGTGCTGGCAGCCGATCTCAAGGGCGGCAAGGTGAAGACGCTCGTCGTCCTCGGCGGCAACCCCGCTTACGACGCGCCCGCCGACCTCGACTTCGCGACGGTCGCCGCCAAGGCGCAGAACCGCATCCGGCTCGGTCTCCACGTCGACGAGACGTCGGCGGTCGCCGATTGGCACCTGCCGCAGGCGCATTTCCTCGAGGCCTGGGGCGACGCGCGCTCGCTCGGTGGACCGCTGTCGGTCGTCCAACCGCTGATCGAGCCCCTCTTCGGCGGGCACAGCACGATCGAGCTCTGGGCACTTCTCGAGAGCGGCAAGGAGACGCCGGGCTACGATCTCGTGCGCGAGACCTGGAAGCAGATCCTCGGACGACTTCGAGCGCCGATGGGAACGGGTGCTCCACGACGGCATGCTCGCCGGGAGCGAGCCGCCGCTGATGGCACCGCCGGCCGACCCGTCCGCCGTCGCCAGGCTCGCGGCGCTGAAATCGACGACCGGCGGCCTCGAGCTCGTCTTCCAGCCGTCGAGCGTCGTCTACGACGGCAGCTACGCCAACAGCGCATGGCTCCAGGAGCTGCCCGAGCCCGTCAGCAAGCTCACGTGGGACAACGCGGCCATCGTGAGCAAGACCGACGCCGACGGTCTCGGTCTCCACGACGGCGATCTCGTGACGCTCGCGCTCGGCGAGCGCTCGCTGACGGCGGCGGCGCTGGTGTTGCCCGGGCAGGCGACCGGCTCCGTGTCGATCGCGCTCGGCTACGGGCGCACCGCCGGCGGACGCGTCGGCGAACGGCGTCGGCTTCAACGCCTACGCGCTCCGCACCACCAAAGCGCTCGGGATCGCGAGCGGGCTCACGCTCACCAAGGCGTCCGGCACGCACGTGCTCGCCCTCACCCACGAGCACTGGAGCACCGAGGGCCGCGACATCGTCCGCGAAGAGGACGTCGGCAAAGAGGGACACGGTCCACGGCCACGAGGCGAGCATGGGCGAGCAGGCGAGGCATGCAGAGCACGCGCTCGTGTCGCCGTGGGAGGAGCGGAAGTACGAGGACGGGCCCGCAGTGGGGCATGACGATCGACCTGAACGCGTGCACCGGCTGCAACGCCTGCGTCGTCGCCTGCCAGAGCGAGAACAACATCCCGTCGGTCGGCAAGGACCAAGTGACGCGCGGCCGCGAGATGCACTGGATCCGCATCGATCGCTACTTCTCGGGGCGTCCCGAGGCGCCCGAGTCGATCGTCTTCCAGCCGGTGCCCTGCATGCATTGCGAGAACGCGCCGTGCGAGCAGGTCTGCCCGGTGGCGGCGACCGTGCACGGCGAGAGCGGCCTCAACGAGATGGTCTACAACCGCTGCATCGGCACGCGGTACTGCTCGAACAACTGTCCCGTACAAGGTCCGCCGCTTCAACTTCTACAACTTCACCAAGGACACGCCCGAGACGTTGCAGATGGCGTACAACCCCGACGTCACGGTGCGCGCCCGCGGCGTCATGGAGAAGTGCACCTACTGCGTGCAGCGCATCGCGCGCGGCGCAGCGCGACGCCAAGCTCGCGGACCGCGCGCTGCAGGACGGCGAGATCCGGACGGCGTGTCAGCAGAGCTGCCCGGCGCAGGCGATCGAGTTCGGCGACATTCGCGACGCGAAGAGCCGCGTCGCCGCCGCCAAGGCGTCGCCGCGCCGCTACGATCTGCTCGGCGAGTTCAACACCAAGCCGCGGACCTCGTATCTCTCGCGCCTCCGCAACCCGAACCCGGAGCTCTCGGCATGAGCGCGACGTCCGGTCGCGCGCGCTCGCCCTGCTGATCGCAGCTCTCGGCGCCGCTCGGCCTGCAAGGCTGCCTGCGCGGCTGCAGCTCGAGCGAGCCGCCGGTGCTGATCAACTTCGAGCATGTTCAATCAGCCGAAGTACAAGGCGCAGGCCGAGAGCGAGTTCTTCTACGACGGCAAGACCATGCGCCCGCCCGTGCCGGGCACGATCGCGCGCGGCCACCTCCACGAGGACCTCGTGCAGATGACCGGCATGGACCCGGACGGCAAGCCGGTCGCGAAGTCGCCGGTCGCGGCGGACGACGCGCTCCTCGCGCGCGGCGCCGAGCGCTACGGCATCTACTGCCAGCCGTGTCACGACGAGCGCGGCGAAGGAAAGGCGTGCTCTTCGAGCGCGCCAAGGTTCCCACCGCCAACCTGATGGACAAGAAGCGTCGTCGAGATGCCCGACGGCCAGATCTTCGACACCGTCACCAACGGCAAGGGCCTGATGGCGAGCTACCGCTATCCGATCGTCGCCCACGACCGCTGGGCGATCATCGCCTACGTCCGCAGCATGCAGAAGAAGACCGCCGAGATGGAGGCCGCGAAATGAACCTCCGCCTCCTGATCGCGGCAGCGATCGTGGTCATGCTCGGGCTCGGCGGCCGCGGTACGCGTGTACCTCGCGCTCGAAAACCAGGCCTACCATCCGCCGGTGCGCACGGTCGAGGTCGAGAAGGGCATCCCGCGCGATCAGGCCGCCATCGACCTCGCGAAAGCCGCCGAGGCCAAGGCCAAGGCCAAGAAGTACGAGCCGCCGACCTACCGCACGTTCCCAGTGGTCGGGAGCCGCGTCGCGGTCTGGATCGTCGCGCAGCTGCACCTGATGTTCGCGGCCTTCGTGCTCGCCGTGCCGATGTTCGCGTTCATCATCGAGCTGATCGGCTACTTCAACGGCGACCAACGCTACAACCGACTCGCCTACGAGTTCGCCAAGCTGCTCTCCACGTCGTTCTCGTTCACCGCGAGCTTCGGCGGCGTTCCTGACGTTCCTGCTCATCATCCTGTACCCCGCCTTCACGAACTACATGATGGAGATCTTCTCGCTGGACGTTCGTTCCGTACGTCGGGCTCTTCTTCCTGGAGGCGGGATTCCTCTACAGCTACTACTACGGCTGGGGGAAGTTTCACCCGGTCGTGCACCTGTTCCTCGGGCTCGGGCTGAACGTCATCGGCACGGGGATCATGTTCATCGCCGACTCCTGGGCGTCGTTCATGATGACCCCGGGCGGGGTCTCCGACGTGGGCGCTCTGATCGACCCGTGGGCGGCGGTCGACAACTTCACGTGGATGCCGATCAACATCCACCGCTTCATCGGCAACATCGCGTTCGGCGGCTCGATCGCCGCCGCGTACGCCGCCTGGAAGTTCCTCGGCGCCAAGACGGACGAAGAGCGCGCCCACTACGACTGGATGGGCTACATGGGCAACTTCGTCGCGATCAGCGCGTTCCTGCCGCTGCCCTTCGCCGGCTACTACCTGGCGCGCGAGATCTACGGCTACAACCAGGCGCTCGGCATCATGATGATGGGCGGCGCCTTCTCCTGGCTGTTCATCATCCAGGCCGTGCTGATCGGCAACCTCTTCCTCGCCGCCAACTACTACTCTCTGGCTCGGCATGGGCCGCATCGAGGGCACGCAGCCGTACCAGAAGCTACGTGAAGTACCTGCTCGCCGGCATCGCGATCTGCTTCGCCGTGTGGGCGACGCCGCGCTCGATCCTCGCGTCGGTCAGCGAGATCAAGGCGATGGGCGGCACGCTGCACCCGGCACTCGGCTTCCTCGGCGTCATGTCGGCGAAGAACACGGCGGTGAACTGCCTCATCCTCACCACCTACGTGAGCTTCCTCTTCTACCGCCGCACCGGGAAGCAGCCGACGGTCGCGTGGGCGCGGCATCGGCAACATCATCCAGTTCCTGATCTTCGCGGGCGTGACGTCGTTCGTGATCGCGCTCGGCGTCTACGGCTACTTCGTCGAGGCCGCGATCCGCATCGGTCTCTCGATTCCGCAGGTGCTCTCGGTGCTCTTCGCGATGGTGTCGATGACCATCATCGACGCCTTCATGCTGCGCGGCGCCAAGGAGACCGGCGAGACCCACTGGGGCAAGCTCCCGAACATCTCGCAGTACGTGCTGATCTTCATCGCGCGTCACGTTCACGTGGCTGATGGGCCTCATGGGGTACGTGCGCTCCGGGTCTCCGCCAGCACTGGCACGTGTACGGCGTCATGCGCGATCAGTCGCTCGACGCGTTCACGCCGACGCTCGGCTTCGCGACCCAGATCATCTCGGTGATCGTGATCATCTTCTTCACGTTCATCGCGTTCGTGTTCTGGCTCTCGAGCCTGCACGACCAAGCCCGACTGGGGCGGCGGTGACGGGCACGACCTCGAGCACGATCACGCGCCCTACGGCAGCGCCGCACGGCGGCGGAGCACTGATGCATGCGGACGCCCGTCACGTTGAACGTCGCGCTGCTGGTCGTCGGCTCGAGCCTCTTCTACACCTACGTCGGTCAGCTCGGTGCCGCAGAAGCAGCTGCTGCCGCCGGCCGAGGTCGAGATCGCCGCCGACCTCACGACCGATCAGATGGTCAAGGTCGGCTTCGAGGTCGTGCAGCAGAAGGGCCTCTGTCTCACCTGCCACACGATCGGCAAGGCCGGCGGCGCGCTCCGCTTCCCCGACCTCGCGGGCGTCGGCGACCGCGCCAAGACCCGCAAGCCCGGCTTCGACGACATCCACTACCTCGCCGAGTCGCTCTACCACCCCGACGCGTTCATCGTGCCCGGCTTCAATCCCGGCATGCCGACGATCAACAAGCCGCCGATCGGGCTCACCGACAAAGAGATCCTGTGCGTGATCGCCTGGCTGCAGAGCCTCGGCGGCACGCCGTCGGTGACCATGACGACCAAGCTGCCGGACCAGAGCCGAGGGCTGAGGCGTGTTCAATCTACCGGTCATCCTCGGAATCGTCGCCGTGCATGGTGCTGCTGCGCCTGATGCGCGCGTCGCTGCTCGCTCTTCGTGCTGGCGTGGTGGATCGGGATGTACGTGCTTCGTGAGCCGGGGCTTCACGACGCCCGATGCCGGCGTCGGCGCAGAACATCTACCTCGGCATCGTCACGCTTGCGCTCGTCGCGTACATCACGTCGAGCCCCGAACGCGTCGCAGTCCTTCCTCGGGCCGCTCGTCAACTTCGCGGGCGACCGGCGCTACACGCTGCCGCTGCTCGTCGTGCTGCTCGCGCTCCCGGCGCTCGCCGCCTATCGCGTCTACGCCAACGCCAACGTGCCGGTCGAGCCGCCGTTCTTCGCGCGCACCGGTGCACCCGCGCACCGCCGACCGAGATCACCGTCCACAACGAGAAGATCGACCTGGTCGGCAGCGACAACCCGCTCCGCCACCTCGAGCAGAGCGATCCCGAGGCGTTCAAGAAGCACCTCGAGAACGGCAAGAGCGACCTACTACAAGCAATGCTTCTTCTGTCACGCCGACGCGCTCGGCGGCGACGGCATGTACGCGCACGGCTTGAACCCCGCGCCCGCGAACTTCATCGATCAGGGCGTGCTGCCGAACTTCCAGGAGACGTTCTTCTTCTGGCGCATCGCCAAGGGCGGACCCGGCATGCCCGACGAGGGCGGCCCCGGCGACTCGGCGATGCCGGAGTGGGAGCGCTTCCTGAGCAACGAGGAGATGTGGAGGTCGTCCTCTTCCTCTACGACCACACCGGCTACCGGCCGCGCGCTCGTGAAGAGCATGGCGAGAAGCACTGAGATGAGGATCGCCGCGCTTCTCCCTCGCGACGCTGCGGCGCTCGCGCCTCGCCGCGCCGGCGTCGGCCGCGCCCGACCTCGGCGAGCGACGCGCAGCGTGCCGCCGGCAAGGAGCTCTACACGCGGAACTGCGCGCCAGTGTCACGGCGACAAGGGCGACGGCAACGGCGTCGCGGCGCCGCACCTGCAGCCGCGTCCGCGCGACTTCACGTCGGGCAAGTTCAAGATCCGCACGACGCCGAGCGGCAAGCTGCCCGACCGACGACGACCTGCAGCACATCATCCAGGTCGGGATGCCGTACAGCTCGATGCCGGCGTGGCCGCACCTCTCGACGTCGGAGATCGCCAACCTCGTCGTATTACGTGAAGTCGTTCTCGCCCGAGTTCGCGAAGCCGGATGGGCAGGCCGAGGGCATGAAGATCCCGAGGCCGCCGGCGCTCAGCAAGGAGTCGGTCGAGCGCGGCAAAGCGTCGTACGCCGAGCTCGGGTGCGCCGGCTGCCACGGCGAGCTCGGCCGCACCGACGGCACCACCGCGCCGACCTTGAAGGACGATTTCGGGCACTCCATCCGTCCCGCCGATCTCACCCGGCCGTGGACGTTTCGCGGCGGCGCGACGGCGCGAGGACATCTTCCGCACCGTCACGACCGGCCTGAACGGCACGCCGATGCCCGCCTTCGGCGAGGCGCTTACGGTCGAGCAGCGCTGGGATCTGACCGACTTCATCCATTCGCTTGGGGGCTCCGAGAGCCCGAACTACGCCGTCGCTGCTCACCGCCAAGAAGACGACGGAAGAGCTCGATCTCGAGAAGATCGACGCGCTCCTCGAGCAGGCGCCGCCCGCCTTCTTCCCGATCGTCGGCCAGATCATGCAGCCCGGACGCGCCTTCCACCCGGCGTCGACCGGTCTGACTGCGCGCGCCGTCTACAACGACACCGACGTCGCGATCGAGGTTCGCTGGCACGACATGCGCGGCAACGCGTCCGGCAAGAACGCGCCCGACATCGCCGTGCCGCCGAGAGAGGATGCGGGCGAGGCCGAAGCCGCCAAACCGGCGGCGGCCGAGGACGCCGGCGGTTGGGGCGATGCCGAGGCGAGCGGCGACGCCAAGCCGGCCGCCAAGGCCGCAAGGAAGCCGACGCCGACCCGTGGGGCGATGCCGAGGCCAAGCCCGGCGACGCCGCCGGCGGTGGCAAGGACCCGTGGGCCGACGACAGCGGCGGTGGCGGCGGGCGAGCGCCGACAGCAAGTCCGAGTTCTCGGACGCCGTCGCGCTGCAGTTCCCGGTGACGCTCCCGACGTCGATCCGCAAGCCGTACTTCATCTTCGGCGACAAGGACCATCCGGTGCACCTCTGGTTCGCCGACCTCGCCAAGAAGAACCCGACGCTCTACCTCGGGCAACGGCAGCGACAAGCTCGAGGCGCTCGGACCGCGCGACCTCACCGTCACGAGCAAGCTTCGAGAAGGGCGAGTGGCGCGTCGTCTTCAAGCGCCGCATGCGGAGCGCCGGTGCGCTTTCGTTCGAGGAGAGCGGCTTCGCGCCGATCGCGTTCTCGGTGTGGGACGGCGCCAGCGCCGAACGCGGCAACAAGCGTGGCCTCACCACGTGGTGGTCGATCTACTTCGAGCCCGCCGAGAAGCCGTCGCCGGTGGGTCCGATGGCCGCCTCGGCCTTCGGCGTCCTGGTTCTGGAGCTCGCGTTCGTCGCGTGGGCACGGCGCCGCAAGCAGCAACGAGAAGGCCTAGAGAATCCGTTTCGTCTGGAGGAGTCCGATGTACAAAACGATCTACGTCCCCGTCGACAATTCCGACTACTCGAATCAAGCGATCAACGTCGCGGTGGACCTCGGCAAGGCCTTCCAGTCGAAGATGGTCGGCTGTCACGTCTACGCCGCCAAGATGCACGACTACCGCTTCAAGCAGATGGAATACACGCTGCCTGAAGAGTACCTCGAAGAGACCGAGCTCGATCGGCAGCGCAAGATCCACGACAGCCTGATCACCATGGGTCTGAAGCTGATCTCCGACGGCTACCTCGTGCCGATGCAGCAGCGCTGCGTCGAGGCCGGACTCGAGTTCGAGCCGCGCATGATGGACGGCAAGCACTCGACCGAGATCGTCGCCGACGTGAACGCGGGCGACTACGACCTCGTCGTGCTCGGGCGTGCTCGGCCTCGGCCGCGTCCGCGACAGCTCGGTCGGCTCGGTCTGCGAGCGCGTCGCGCGCCGCGCCAACAAAGACGTGCTGGTCGTGAAGAACATCCCGACGGCCGATGACCAGGGCGCGAAGCGGGCGAGATTGCTGAGCGCGACACCATTCTCGTCGGCATCGACGGCTCGCCCGCAGTCCTTCGGCGCGCTCATGACCGCCGTCGACCTCGCCAAGCGCTTCGGCAAGAAGGTCGAAGCGATCGCCGTCTACGATCCCTACCTGCACTACACCGTCTTCAACGGCATCGTGAACGTGCTGACCGAGAAGGCCGCCAAGGTCTTCCGCTTCGAGGAGCAGAACCAGCTCCACGAGGAGGTGATCGACACCGGCTTGGCCCAGATCTACCAGTCGCACCTCGAGGTCGCCGAGACGATGGCGGCCGAGGCGGGCGTCGAGATCCAGAAGACGCTCCTCGACGGCAAGGCCTTCCAGAAGGTCCTGAACCACGCCCGCAAGACGAACCCCTGGCTGCTCATCGTCGGGCGGATCGGCATCCACAGCGCCAAGGAGGAGACCGACCTCGGCAGCAACACCGACAACCTCTTCCGGAACGCGCCCTTGCGACATCCTGCTCACGACCCGGCTCGAGTACCCCGAGCTCGACGTGAAGGCCGAGGAGTCGATCCGCTGGACGCCCGAGGCCGAGCAGCGCATGACCCGCGTCCCGGCGCTCGTGCAGGGCATCGCCCGCACGGCGATCTACCGGCTCGCGGTCGAGAAGGGGCACAGCGTCATCACGAGCGACCTCCTCGACGAGGCGATGGAGCGCTACATGCCGAAGGGCGCCAAGGCGGCGACCAAGCTCGCCGAGGCCGTGGTGCTCGAGCATGCCGCCGACGCGCTCGATCTCGATCTGCCGCAAATGCGGCGTCTCGGCCTCCGAGGCGAACGCCGTCGTCTGCTCGGTCTGCGGCAGCACGTCCTTCCAGATCGTGACGCCCGAGATGGTCGAGCAGATCATCGAGATGGAAGGCGGCGGCGCGGAGGAGACGGCCTACGACGGCCGCAAGCTCACGTGGACCCGCGACGCCAAGCAGGCGCTCTGGACCATGCAGGACGCGTACAAGCGGCGGCGCGTGAAGGCGCGGGTCGAGAAGGCGGCGCGTCTGAAGCGCCTGTCGTCCGTCACCCTCGAGTTCGCCCGCGCGCATGATCGAGGAGGAGACCGGCCAGCCGGTCGTGCTCCCGACCAACGGCGACGCGCCCGTCGCGGCGCCCGCGTCGCTCAGCGAGGGCAAGAAGCTGATCGCGCGCGACGCCAAGAACAATCCGCTCTTCTCCGAGCTCGACTGGGCGCAAGACGCGATCGACCGCGATCCTGCGCGTTCCCGCTGGTTTCATGCGTGATCGGACGCAACGCCGCATCGAAGAGATCGCCGCCGAGCGCAGCGTGGCAGCCGCGATCGATCTCGCCATCGTCGAAGCCGGCATCGAGGACGGCCGGAAGGCGATGGAAGAGATGATCAAGGGCTACCAAGCGAACCCGGCGCCGGCGCGCGAGGTGATGGAGCGCGCCGAGCCCGCGCGCGTTGAACGCGTCGAGCCCGCGTCCACGTCGGCCGGCGCGCTGCCGCTGAACGAGGTCGGCATCATGGCCGCCATGGAAGCGAAGCGGCGCCAGAATCCGACCGAGCACTAGAGGCTAAGGAGAGCGAGGAGCGCGAATTCACTTCGCGCTCCGAAGGCCATCGGAGCATTTTTCGAGCGCAATCGTGCGCTCGAAAAGCGCACGGGCCGAATGGACATGCCCGGTTACAGATTTTGCCGCTCCGACGACATTCCGCTGCTCGTCGCTGCTCACAATGCGTGTTGGGTGCCGCACTTCGGGGCCGAGTCCGCGATCGGCGTCGACGACTTCAAGCGCGGCATTCGTGAGCTCGGGCTCTGGTCGTCGAGCTGCATGGTGGCGTTCGAGGGCGATGAGCCGATCGGCGTCTTGGTCGCTGCCAAGCGTGACGGCGAGGCGAACTACGTGCATCGGCTCGCGGTGAAGCCCGGTTGGGAGCGGCAGGGTCATGGGCGGCACCTGCTGACGTCGCTCGTCGACAAGGCGGCGATCCTCGGGCCGGCGCGGGTGGTAGCGGAGATCGCAGCGGAGTCGACCGCCGCGCGTCGTTTCTTCGAACGCTCCGGGTTCGTCGAGGAGGCGCGCTATGCCGACTTCGTGCTCGATGCCGCGGCCGGCGCCAGCGAGGCGCGCGGCGATCTGGTCGTCACCATCACGTACGACGAGCTGGCGGAAAGCGTCGTGCTCGCCGACGGGCGGCGCGCCTGGCGACGAACGCGCGCGGCGCTGCGTGCGCGGGCGGCGGAGCTCGAAGGGCTCTGCGGTCGCGACCGACCGCATCGAGGCGCATCTCCTGATGGCGCCGGCGCGCGGTGGAACCGAACGCGAGGTGGTCGCGATCGGGGCCGAAAGCAGTCCGCAACGCTCGGCGGTGCTGGCGATGCTCGTGGCGCGCGCCTCAGCCGAGGTGTGCGGCTACGGATCCCGACGATCGCCGAGGACGAGCTGCCGTTCGCGACGCTCGCCGCACTGGGATTTCACCGCGCCAACGAAACGATCGGCTACGTCTCCGCAGAATTTCATTGACAGCGAACGCTCACCCGCGGCACACCTGCGGAGCGCCCGAGCGCAAGGAGGTCCTGATGCGCGGCACTTTTCGCCTTTCTTGCTTGGCTCTCACGGTAGGGCTGATGCTCACCGCGCCAGGTATCAGCCGGAGTCAGGATACGTGTGACGTGTTGGTGACCCTGAACGAAGACCTGCCTGCGCCGGCCTTGGCCGCCTATGGCGCTCGCACTACGCAGCGGCCGGCGGATCGTTCGTCGGGACCGGCTTTACGCCTGTCTGCGTGGCGTACTCGGCGGAATGGCAACACGATCTTCGACGACGACGCGGGCCTGTTCTCGAACTTCGTCGCTTCGCTCACGGACATCGGCACCGGCGAACCGCTCATTTCCTGCGTCTTCGCGCTCAGTGCCGGCTTCCCGTGCCCCCGGCGTCCGCCTTCGTTGTGGCGGATGCCGTCTTCTCCCGCCCGTAGTAAACGGCATCGCCCTTGTCCCGAATCTTCCGCCGCCACCCGCGCTCAGCATCACCGTCACCCCACGCACGCCGGTCTGCGGGGATGGTTTTCAGGAGGGCGCCGAGTCGTGCGACGACGGCAATCTGGTGGATGGCGATTGCTGCTCCTCGACCTGCGTGGTTGCCGCCGCAGGGACGGCGTGCACCGACGGCAGCGTCTGCACGCTCAATGACACGTGCGACGAGGCCGGACGCTGCGTGGCGGAGTCCGCGATCGCGTGCGACGACGGTGATCCCTGTACCACCGACGTCTGCGATGCGCTGAGCGGGTGCCAGTCTGCCGCCATTCCCGCTCCGATTTCGCAATGCGACCACGACCATCACGGCATGCTCGATCTACGCGACCCGCCTACCGATCCGAAGGCGAAGCTTCAGTGGAAGATGGAGTCGCGGCGTGCCACCACAGCGGAGGCCGTCGGCAATCCCACCGTCGACACCGCCTACGCGGTCTGCATTTACGATGAGGTTGCCAACGTGGCGACGCTTGCCGGCCGCCTCGACATCCCGGCGGGCGCGAATTGGCAGGCGATCAATGCCACGCGTTTCCAGTATAAGGATCCGACACGCAGCGTGAACGGCATCGAGCGGCTCCGCATCGACGGCAAGCGGAAGAAGACCAAGCTCCAACTCGAAGCAGGCGGAGTCGCCCTGCCGCTCCCAGGACCAGTCGCGCCCGATCGTTACTTCGCTGCGGACGACGTTGTGACGGTGCAGCTCCGGAACACGGTCGGCGGCTGCTGGAGCATCGGGTTCAGGACGCCGCTGCAGAACACCGGAGATCGCTTCAAGGCGAAAGTCGAAGTAGCGCCGTACGGGCGCGGCGAATCGGCTCGCATTTCTGGGGCGATTCACGGCATGCGGACCCTGCGCGCCGCACGCGCGTGAAGACGAACAGGTGCGACCGGCCGATCGCGATCACGTAGACGTCGTCCGAGCCGAGCTCCAACCCCAGCTCGGCCTTTTCACGGACGGCTACCGCGAAAGCCGGTCGGGTGCCGGCGCGCGGTCTATCGGGGAGGCCAGCGCAGACACGCTGGAGGGCCTGCCCGAGAGACGCGACGAGGGAGCGAAAGGAGCTGCCTGCGTCCGGGTCGCGCCTCGTGGCGACGACCTGTAGTGCCCCTCGGTTTTCGTACAGGTCACGCGGCTAATTTCTCTCGGTACTCCTTCGGCGTGAGGTAGCCCAGCGCCGAATGTGGTCGCTCCTGATCGTATCGCTCGAGCCACGTGGCGATGACGGTGAAGGCGTGGTCCCGATCGCGGAACCGGTGCAGCCACACGCATTCCTCCTTTAGCGTCTTGAAGAAGCGTTCGATCATGCCGTTCTGCTCGGGGGTGTAGGGCGTGATGTACTCTTGGCTTACGCCGTAGCGTCGTGCGACGGCGACGAAGGCCTTCGCCCCAAACACGAGGCCGTTATCCGAGCGCAGCGACAGCTGGGTCGTGACGTCGACTCGCCGGTCGCGGAGCGCGTCCTCGAGGGCACTCGCGGCCACCCGGGCGATGCCAGACCGCGAGAGCCGCCACCCGACGATCGTACGATCGCAACAATCGATGATCGCCGTCAGGTGGCACCAGCCATCCTGGCTCGTGAAGAGATGCGTGGTGTCGATCGCCCACCGTTCATTCGGCTTGATGGCTCGCGACGGCCACGCCGCTACCCGTGGCCGCTTCCCCTGCGGCTTCTGCCACACCTGCCAGCCCTGGTGCTTGACGATGCGGTGCACGGTCTTCCGGTTCACCTGGCGGTTCACCTGCCGACGCAGGATCACCGTGATGCGCCGCACACCAAACGTCGGGTTCGCCTCGATGATCTCCCGGACGCACGTCGTCAGCGCGGCATCGAGCGCGACCGGCCCCCGGCGACGCGTCGTGTAGTAGACCGTCGACCGGGGCACCCCGAACCAGGTGCAGAGCTGGACGAGCGACACCGCGTTGCCTTCTTGGCGCATCTCGCTCTGCAACGTCAGAAGGCCGTCTCGTCCCGGCCGTTGAGAGCCGCCCATTTTTTCGGGCGTCCAGCTCCAGCACGAGCTCGCCGACCTTCGCCCGAAGCTCCTTCAGCTCCTTCGCATGCGTCGCCAGCTCCTCCTCGGCGTTCGCCTTCAGCCCACGCTCTCCGGCCTTCACGAACGTATCCATCCACGCCTCGACCTCAGACTGCTTGAGGTCCTGCTCCCGGCATACGTCCACGAGCTTCTTCTCCCCGCGGATCAGTTGCAGCAGTAGCTCTACTTTCGCTTCGCGGACCATCGCTGAATCGTGGGTTCCATCGCACCTCCGTCCAGACTCGGGCTGCTATACCCTGTCCAGTTCTGGAGGGGGATCCCACCAGACCACTCGTCGTCGGATAGACCACCACCCGAAGGAGAAACCCGTGAAGTTCATGTGCCTGGCCTACGAGGAAGAAGAGAAGCTGAACGCGCTCTCGGCGAGCGAATGGGACGCGCTCCGCACCGAGACCATCGACTACGTCGATACGTTGCGCGCCAAGGGACATCTCATCTCGACCCATGCGCTGCAGAGTGTCCGGAAAGCCGCGACCGTCCAGGTCCGCAACGGTCAACGTCTGGTAACCGACGGTCCGTTCGCCGAGGCCAAGGAGCTGATCGGCGGCTTCTTCCTGATCGAGGCAAGCGATCGTGAGGAAGCGCTCGAGGTCGCGGCGCGCTGGCCCTCCGCCCGTCTCGGCACGATCGAGGTCCGTCCGATCGAGGAAGTGCTCCCGACGGACAAGCGCTACGCCTGACGCGGGGACTCCGGCGTCGCGACGAGAAGCCGGAGGCCGACATCGTACGCGTCGAGCGTCCGTAGTGCGCCGTAGCGCGCGTCCCAGCGGCCGCTCGCAGATCGCGTTAGCACGCGTTCCGGGGTGAAGGGGTCGATTGGAGCGCCATTTGGCGGGGCGCACGGCGCTTGCGCATCGCCGCGATCTCGGAGATTGAAGTGCCTCCGCGACCCTCGATGAAGAGCTACCACGACATCGCCGGCGACGGCGGCTCCGACGTCATCGGCCAGGTCGTCGCCAAGCGCTCCAAGATCGCCGAGAGCCTGGCCGAGGTCCGGCACATGGTCGCGATCGGCTCCGGCAAGGGCGGGGTCGGCAAGAGCACGCTCACCATGCAGACTCGCCGAGGCGCTCGTCGCGCGGCGGGCCGCGCGTCGCCATCCTCGACGCCGACCTGAACGGCCCGACGCAGGCGCGGCTCGGCGGCGTCCGCGCGCGCGCCGGTCGTCCCCGGCGCGCGCGGCCTCGTGCCGCCGAAGACGGCGAGCGGCATCGCCGTCGTCTCGATGGGCGCGCTCGTGCCCGAATCGGAGGCGGTCGATTTCGACAGCGTCTCGAGCGGCGACTCCTACGTGTGGCGCGCGACCCGCGAGTTCTCCGCGTTCGGCGACCTGCTCGCCGGCGTCGGCTGGGGCGCGCTCGATTTCCTGCTCGTCGACCTGCCGCCCGGGCGCGAGCGGACGTTCCAGTACGCCGAGTTTCTCGGCGAGGCGGCGGCCTTCGTGCTGGTGACGATCCCGTCCGACGTGTCGCGCGGCGTGGTGTCGCGCGCGATCGCGGCGATGCGCAAGACGCCGAACCGCATGCTCGGCTACGTCGAGAACATGAGCGGCTACTACTGCGCCGGCTGCGACGACGTGCAGCCGCTCTTCTCCGGCGCGGCGACGGTCGACTTGGGCCTGCCGCGGCTCGGCGCGGTGCCGTTCGATCCCGAGCTCGCCGGCGGCGTGCGACCGCGGCCTGCCGCTCACGCGACCGCGCGCGTCCAGCCGTGCGCGCCATCGACGCGATCGCGGACGAGCTCTCTCGTCTTCTGGAGGTGCGACGATGAAGTTCCTCTGCGTGCTCTGCGATCAAGCCATGAAGCTCGTCGAGATGGCGCCGCCCGATCGCGGCGCGCTCGCGATCGTCTACGAGTGCCCCGAGTGCGCGCACCGCGTCGCGATGCTCACGAACCCGCTCGAGACCCAGGTGGTGACCTCGCTCGGCGTGCAGATCGGACCGGGGCAGGGCGACATCGCGAAGTGCCCGTTCTCGCGGCATGGTGCAGGAGATGACCGGTGGCGCGGCGGGCGCTCCGGCCGGCGGCGACAAGCCGGCGGTCGTGTGGACGAACGCCGCGCTCGAGCGGCTCCAGAAGATCCCCGACTTCGTGCGGCCGATGGCGCGCTCCGGCATCGAGAAGTACGCCGCAGGACAAAGGCCTCGCCGAGATCGACGAGACGGTGCTCGACCATGCCAAGGACTTCTTCGGCATGTGACGATGCTCGCGCCGGTCACGCACAGTCGCTCGCTGACGGCACCGACGCCTTCGCGCGGCCCTACGTCATCTCCTGGAACCTCACCTACCGCTGCAACCTCGCCTGCGAGCACTGCTACCTCGACGCCGGCGGCAAGCCGGCGGTCGACACGCCGGCCTTCGCCGACCGGAGCGAGCTCGACACCGCGGCGTGCTTCCGGGTCGTCGACGAGATCGCGGCCTTCGCGCCCGACGGCCTGCTGATCCTGACCGGCGGCGAGCCGCTGCTGCGCCGCGACATCGTCGAGATCATCCGCTACGCCGCGGCGCCGCGAGCTCTGGGTCGTGGTCGGCACGAACGGCGTCAAGATCACCGAGAACCTCGCCGCGATCCTCGAAGCGCGAGGGCGTGCGCGGGCTGTCGCTCTCGCTCGACGCGCTCGACGCAGACGCGCCACGACGCGTTCCGGCGCGTGACCGGCGCCTTCCGGCAACACCGTCGAGGGCGCGAAGATCCTCGCCCGCGCAGGGCTGCCGTTCATCGTGCAGACGACGGTCGGCGCCACAACGTCGCACGAGCTCGCCGCGATCGCCGACTTCGCGCACGCCGAGCTCGGCGCCAGGGTCTGGAACCTCTACTTCCTCGTGCCGACCGGGCGCGGCGCCGCACGTCTCCGACCTCGCCGACGCCGAGTACGACCGCGTCCTCGGCGAGCTCGCCGTCATCCAGCGCGACGTTCGCGGGCCGCATGCTCGTGAACGCCAAGTGCGCGCCGCACTACGTGCGCATCCTGCAGGCCGAGGACCCGACCTCGCCGTTCCTGAAGAGCTACGCCGGCGGCGCCGGCGGCTGTCCCGCGGGCACGCACTACATGCGGCATCCGGCCGAACGGCGACGTCACGCCGTGTCCGTACCTGCCCGAGTTCGGCGGCAACCTCCGCGACCGAGAGCCTGCGCGAGATCTGGCGCACGTCCGACGTCTTCGTCCGCATCCGCGACCGCGCAGTCGCTCGGCGGACGCTGCGGCGTCGTGCGAGCTCAACGCCGCATGCGGCGGCTGCCGCGCGCGCGCCTACGGCATGACCGGCGACGTCATGGCGGAGGACGCGCTCTGCACGCACGCAGCCCGGAACGTTGCACGACCGTCGCCCCGCCGACGCTCGGAATACGGTGCGCTCGCGGGCATCGAGACCGGAGCGCGCCGACGAGCGAGCTCGCGAGCTCGGACGTCATGCGTGGGACCCGACGCGCGCGCGCGCATGAAGGACATCCCGGCGTTCGTACGCGGCATGGTGACTCGGCGGGTCGAAGCCTATTGCCGCGACCAGGGCATCGTCGCGCGTCACGCCCGAGATCCTGGCGGAGATCCGAGCGCAGCATGCCGACGCCCAAGCTCTTCGGGATGCTGCGCGGCAGCTGAGTCGTAGCCTGCCCATCACAACGCGCGAGGTTGTCGACAAAAGACCTCGCGCGGACGCGGGAAGTCGCTGACGTGGCTCCCGGCGACCGGTCGGCACGCGCGGCTGTCAACTATATTGACGCCCTTCCGAGGTGGGCTTAGTGGCCGGTCATGTCACGTCACTTCGTCAGTTTGGTCCTGGTGCTCTTCGGAACCGCGTGCAGCCGCCATGCGGCGACGATTCCCGTCCTCGCGGCCGACGCGAGCGCGGCGCGTGCCGACCGGTCCGCCGCGCGACGGCCTGATCCATCTCCCCGCGGCCTCGTTGCCGTATCTCGCAGTCGAGCCCGTCACCCTCGGTGACGGCGCTGCGACGGTGCGGGCGCCGGGCAGGTCGCGTTTCGCGACGGTGCCGTCGCGAGCGTCGGACCGCCGGTCGCCGGCCGGGTCGCGGTCGTGCACGTGCAGGTCGGCGATCGCGTCGCCGAAGGCGACGTGCTGGCGACGCTCGCGAGCCCGGCCGCGGCGAAGGCGCGTGCCGAGCTCGCGCGGGCACAGCGCCGCGATGGCGGCGGCCGACGATCATCTGCGGCGCGAGAGCGAGATGGTGGCGCGCGGCGTCGGTCTCGAGGTCGAGCGCGTCGACGCGGCGACCAAGCGCGACCAGGCCGCGGCCGAGCTCGCGCGCGCCAGCGAGGCGGCGCGGTTCTCGGCGACGGCGACGGCGACGCCGTGACGGTGCGGGCGCCGATCGCGGGAACGATCCTCCAGCGCCCGCGGCCGTCGGGACGTCGGTCGAGCTCGGTGCGCCGCTCGTCGAGGTCGGCGATCCGTCCGCGCCTCTGGATCGTCGCCGAGGTCTACGAAGGCGACCTTGGCGACCGTGCGGGTCGGCGCCGCCGGCGAGCGGTGACGCTCGCGACCATTCCGGAGCCGGTCACCGGCCGGGTGATCGGCGATCGGGACGCGCGCCTCGAGCAGGGGCTTCGGCGCGCGCCGGTGTACGTCGCGCGTCGACGCCGAGCGCGCCTGGCCGGGCTCCGCCCGAACACGTATGCGCGCGTCGCGATCACGGGGCCCAGCGCCGCGGCGGTGAGCGTGCCCGGTCGGCGCCGTCCTGATCGAGGACGGCCGACGCTCGGTCGTATACGTCGAGCAGGGGAGGGGGCGTTCGCCCGGCGCGACGTCTCGGTCGGATCGTCGACCGACGCGGATCGGGTGCAGGTCACGGCGGGGTTGGCGCCGGGCGAACGCGTGGTGGTGCGCGGCGCATTGCTGCTCGATCGGACCGCCGAACAGCTGCTCTGACACATGCTCGCCGCGCTCATCGAACACTGCGTCCATCGCCGCATGGCGGCGGTGTTGACGACGCTGGTCGTCGCCGCGCTCGGCTTCCGCGCCTACCGTCGCGACGCCGATCGAAGCGTATCCCGACGTCACGAACGCGCAGGTCACCGTGATCGCGCAGATGCCGGGCTACGCGCCCGAGGAGGTCGAGCGCCAGGTGACGGTGCCGCTCGAGCGCGTGCTTGAACGGCACGCCCGGGCATGGTGCTGATGCGGAGCGAGAGCCTCTTCGGCTTGGCGCTCGTCGACGCTCACGTTCGACGACGGCCTCGACGCGCTGACCTCGCGGACGCACGTCTCGCAGCGCATCGTCGACGGCCGACCTGCCGACCGGCGTCGAGCCCGAGCTCGCGCCCGACGCGACCCCGCTCGGCGAGATCTACCAGTTCACGCTCGCGAGCGACCGCCACGACCTGTACGCGCTGCGCTCCGAGCTCGAGTGGAACGTCGCGCGCCTGCTCGAGCAGGTTCCGGGCGTCGCCGACGTGGTGAACTTCGGCGGCCTCCTGAAGGAGCTCCACGTCGAGGTCGACCCGCTGCGGCTCGTGGCGCACGGTCTCGCACTGCCCGACGTGACGCGAGGCGCTCGCGCATTCCAACCTCAACGTCGGCGGCGGCTTCTCGCGCACGGCGCGCAGGAGATGGCGGTGCGCGGCGTCGGCTACCTGCGCACCCCGGAGGACGTGAAGAACGTCGTGCTGCGAGAGCGGCGGCGGCATTCCGGTCACGGTCGGCGACGTCGCGACCGTGCTCCAGTCATACGTGCCGCGGCGCGGGACCGTCGGCATCGACGAGCAGCCGGAGGTGGTCGAGGGCTTCGTGCTGCTCCGGCGCGGCGAGAACCCGACCGAGGTGCTGGACGCGGTCCATCGCAAGGTCGACGAGATAAACTCCGCGATTCTCCCCCGGGCATGAAGATCGTGCCGTTCGCCGATCGGATCGACGCTGGTGGAGGAGACGCTCGCACACCGTGCACCACAACCTGCTGGTCGGCTTCCTGCTGGTGGTCGGCGTCGTCTGGCTCTTCCTCCGCAGCGTGCGCGGGTCGCTGATCGTCGCCGCGATCATCCCGCTCGCCGTGCTGACCGCGTTCATCGGGCTCTCGCTCTGCCGGCTGCCCGCCAACCTGATCTCGCTCGGCGCGGTCGACTTCGGGATCCTGCTCGACGGCGCCGTCGTGCTCGTCGAGAGCGTCGTCCACCGGCTGCACGATCGAGAGGCCGCGGCGCCGGCGCGACATGCTGGCAGCGGTCATCCGCTCGGCGCTCGACGTCGCGCGGCCGACCTTCTACGCGATGGCGATCGTCATCGCGGCGCTCGTGCCGGTCTTCGCGCTCGAGCGCGTGGAGGGCCGCATCTTCCGCCCGCTCGCGCTGACCTACACGTTCGCGCTGGTCGGCGCGCTGGTCTTCTCGTTGACGGTCGTCCCGGCGCTCTGCGCGCTGATGCTGCGGCCGCAGCGACGGCGACGCGCGCGAGCCCGGGTTCGTCACTTGGCTGCGGGCGCGGCACGCGCGGTGCTCGGCGCGTTCCTCGCGCGGCGGCGCGCGGTCTTGGCGGGCGCGCTCGCGATCGTCGCGCTGGTCGGCTTGGTCGCAACGCGGCTCGGCACGGAGTTCCTGCCCGAGCTCGACGAGGGCGATCTCGTGATCTTCGTCGAGATGCCGCCGAGCATCTCGCTCGCCGAGGGCCATGACGTCCTGGTCGACGTCCGCCAGCCGCTTGCTCGCGTTTCCCGAGGTGATCGACGTGCTGAGCGAGCAGGGCCGTCCCGAGGACGGCACCGACGACGAGGGCGTCAACATGAGCGAGACCTTCGTCCGCCTGCAAGCGCAAGGACGACTGGCCGGCGGGCATCGACAAGGACGGCGCTCATCGAGACGATGCGCGCCTCGCTCACCGAGATCCCCGGCGTGCGCTTCAACTTCTCGCAGCCGATCAAGGACAACGTCGAGGAGGCGATGAGCGGCGTCCGCGGCAAGGTGGTGCTGAAGATCTTCGGCCCCGACCTCGATGCCATGCGGACGACGCTCGAGCACGCGCAAGCGGCGCTGCGCCCGGTCGCCGGCATCACCGACCTCGAGCTCTATCGCGACGCCGCGGTGCCGCAGCTGCAGATCGAGCTCGACCGCGAGGCGCTCGCGCGCAGCGGCGTCGAGGTCGAGACGCGCGGACGACATCGTCGAGACCGCGCTCGCCGGCAAGGTGGTGACGACGATGTGGGAGGGCGAGCGGCCGGTGCCGCTCGCGTGCTGCCTGCCGGCGGCCGCGCGCACGAGCCCCGACCGAGATCGGCGACATCGCAGTGCCGGCGAGCGGCGAGGGGCACGTGCCGCTGCGCGACCTCGCCGCGATCCGGGTCGCGCAGCGGGCGGGCGTCGATCAACCGCGAGGCCAACAGCCGCTATCAGGCGCTCAAGTTCAACGTCGAAGGCCGCGACCTCGGCTCCGGCGGTCGCGGAGGCGCAACGCGTCGTGGCGGCGGCGTGCAGCCGCCGCCCGGGCCACTTCTTCGTGTGGGGCGGCGAGTTCGAGAACCAGCAGCGCGCGATGGCGCGTCTGCGCGTGATCGTGCCCGGTGGCGCTGCTGCTCGTGCTGGCGCTGCTCTACGGCGCGCTCAGCTCGGCGACGGAGCGCCGCTCGCGATCCTCGCGGCGGCGCCCGTTCGCGCTCACGGGCGGCGTGGCCGCCGTGGCACTCGCCGGCATTCCGCTGCTCGGTCAGCGCGACGATCGGCTTCATCGCGCTCCTCGGGCAGGTCTCGCTCTGCGGCCTCCTGGTGTTGAGCGCGATCGAGCGGCGGCGCCGCGACGGCGAAGCGTCTCGAGGCCGCCGTCCTCACGGGCGCCCGCGAGCGCGTGCGCGCGGTCGCGATGGCGTCGCTCTGGCGCTGCTCGGTCTCCTGCCGATGGCGCTCTCGACCGCGCCGGGCAGCGAGATCCAGCGCCCGTTCGCGGTGGTGATCGTCGGCGGCATGCTGACGACGCCGTTCGTCGCGCTCTGGTCCTGCCGATCCTCTACACCTTCATCACGCCGGCCGAGCTGCACACGCCGGAGGAGCTCGACGAAGAATGGCCGCTCGCCGCTGCATCGTGAAGGGCGCCGCGCATGGCTGTCGTCGTTGGTGCTGCTCTCCGCGGCGCTCGCGACGGGAGACGAGCCGCCGGCCGCCGCGCCCGCCTCCGGTACGGCGCGCGAGCGCCACACCGCCCGACGCGGTCACCCTGGCGGACGTGCTGCACGTGCTGCGCGACGCGAGCCCGCGGCTCGCCGCCGAGCGGCCCCAGATCGACGCCGCCGCGCGGCGACCTCGTGACCGCGCGCGCTGCTCCCGAATCCCGACCGCTCGCCTACGACGGCGGGAGCCTCGTCGACGGCGCCAACGTGAACGGTGTCTGGCAGCTACGAGGCGACGATCGCTGCGCCGCTCCCGATCACCGGCGTCCGCGCGGCGCGCGGTCGCCGCCGCCGAGAAGCAGGTCGAGGTCGCCGAGGGTGCAGGTCCGGGCTCGCTATGCCGAGCTCGCGCTCTCGGCCCGGAAGCTCTTCGTGTCGCTGCTCGCGGCCGAGCGCGCGCGAGCAGGTGCTCGAGAACGCGCACCGCGACGCCGAGCACCTGCGCGACATCGTCGCCGGCCGGGTGCGTGCCGGCGAAGCGCGCGCGAATACGACGGACTTCGCGTCGCGACCGAGGCGGAGTTGATGGAGAGCAAAGCGGCGGACGCGCGCGCCGAGGTGCTCGATCACGCCGGCGAGCTCGGCAAGCTGCTCGGCTTCCCGAGCTGGCATCCGCACGCGCTCGGCGCGCTCCGTCCGCTCGGCGCCGCGGTCGACGCCTACGCCGATCCGCACGTGATGGAGGAGTCGCGTGCCTCGCTCGCGCTCGCCAAGCGCCAAGAGGAGGCCGCGGCGGCCGCGGTCGAGGTGGCGCGGCGCGAGCGCTGGCCGCTGCCGGTCGTGAACCTCGGCGTCGCCGAGACTCGGCGCGACGACGAGCACGTCGGTCGTCGGCGGCGTCTCCGTCGAGGTGCCGCTCTTCGATCGTGGGCAGGGAAAGGTGGCGCGGAGCCTCGCCGAGGCCGACGCGGCCGCAGCGGCCCGGCGGGTCGCGGTCGCCGAGGCCGGCGCCGAGCTCGGCCGCGCGACCCGCGTGCTCGCCGAGCGGCGCGCCGGCGCTTGCGGCCTTCGACCGCGACGTCGTCGACCGCTTGCCGACGCTCCGCCGCATGGCGGAAGACGCCTATCGTCTGGGGCAGGGCGGCATCGTCGAGCTGCTCGACGCGACCCAAGCCCGCGACTGAAGCCGAGCTCGCCGGCGTCGGCGCTGGTCGAGAGCGTGCTGGAGGCCGAGGTCGACGTGCTTCGGCGCAGCCGGAGTCGTCGACGCCGCTCTATCGTGAGACGGCGCGCTAGCGGTAGCGGGTGTAGCGCAGTCAGGCGCATGGTGATCGGAATCGCGCCGGTCAGGAGGACGGCGATCGTGAGCGCGGGCGCGATCCAGGACCGGGGTCATGGGGATCTCGACGAGCGCGTCGGGCGTCATCGACCCGCGTGCCGCGCCGGCGTCGTGCAGCTGGTCACGCGTCGTCGCGGCCGTCGCGGCCGCGACGACCGTGGAGCGCCTTCGTGCGCGGCCTGCTCGGCCGCCGGCCCGCGCTTGACGCCGCGGGGTCGGGTGGAGCAACGAGTACCCGCGCTTGTCCGGCGTGGGCGGGTCCTCCGCCGCGGCGACGGCGGCGAGCGCGAAGCCCGCTAGGGAACCTCTGCACAGGTGGGTTCCGGAGCGAGAAGCGCGAGCCGCCGCGAGCGCAAGGCGCGAAGCCCGACCGCGTATCTGAATGATACGTCGAGGGCTTCGCGCCGCCGTCGATCGCGGATGGATCGCGTTTCGCAGCCGGGAGCCACCTGTGCAGAGGTTCCCTAGGACGAGCACGACCGGCGCGAGCAGCGCGGGACTCACGAGGTCCGGAGCGGGCACTCGAGCTGGACGGTCGTGCCGGTACCGGCGATCGAGCGCACGCGCAGGCGGCCGCCGAGGGCGGCGGCGCGCTCCTCCATCGCCACGAGTCCGAGCGCGGGAGCGTGCAGCTGGTCGCGCGCGAAGCCGCGACCGTCGTCGCGCACCTCGAGCCGCAGCGTGCCGTCCGCGGCGACCAGCGTGATGGTCACGGTGCGGGCGTCGGCATGGCGGATGGCGTTGGCGAGCGCCTCCTGCGCCACCCGATAGACCGCGACCTCGATGTCCTCGCCGAGCCGCGGGACCGGGGTCGGGAGACCGACCGACACCTGCACGCGCTCCGTAGGCCATGCCGGCGGCGAGCGCGCGCAGGCATTCGCCGAGGCCGAGGTCGGAGAGCTGCAACGGCCGGAGGTCGCGCGCGAGCTGGCGCAGATGCTCGCCGACGGCACGAAGATACGTCTGGGCACGCGTGAGCGTTCCGCCGGCCTCCGGGCGAGACCCCGCGCTGACACGCCGACTCGATCAGGATGCCGATGCCGACGAGCTCCTGGCAGACGCCGTCGTGGAGATCGAACCCGAGGCGTTTGCGTTCCTCCTCGCGGATCGCCGCCTGGCGGACGCCCATGAGCCGCAGCTGCTCCTCGCGCTCCCGGAGCGCTTCGAGCGAGCGCTGGAGCGCCTCGTCGGCCTCGCGCTGCTCGGTCACGTCGTGTCCGACGCCTTGGACCTCGGTGACGACGCCGTCGCCGTCCGCGATCGCGCAGACCTCCCACTCGACCCATCGCCACCCACTCGGCGAGCGCCCGCGACTGACGCGCCGATAGCGACCACCTGCCGCCACGTGTGCGAGGGCGGCGCGCGCTTCCGGCGCGTCGTCGGGGTGCACGAACGCGAGAAAGTTCAAGGGCGCGAGCGGTGCGTGCTGCTCGAGGCCGTACGCGCGCCGGCACGCCTCGTTCAGGAAGGTGAGGTTTCCGTTGAGGTCGGCGCGGTAGATGAGCGCGTCCTGCGACTCGACCAGGCCGCGATAGCGCGCCTCGCTCTCGCGGAGCGCGGTCTCCGCGAGCTGGCGCTCGGTGACGTCGCGGCTGATGCCGCGAAAGCCGATCGCGTTGCCGCTCGCGTCGTGGACCGTGTACGCGACCATCTCCACCCAGATCCGGCCTTTCACGGTGCGCCATTCGAGGACCGTCGGTGGAGCGCGCGCCGCCGGCAGCCAAGCGGGCGCGGATCTCCGCGGGCGTGCCGGAGACCGCGTGCCGCGCGACGTACTGGTCGACGTTTCGGCCGATGATCTCGGCGGGCGCGAAGCCGCAGGCATGCGCGCGCCGGCCTCGTTCACGTAGGTGATGCGGCCCTCGAGGTCGGTCGCCCAGATGAAGTCGCGGGCGTTCTCGGTGATGTCGCGGTAGGTGTCGCGCGACGCCGCGAGCGCGCGGAGCGCCTCTTCCTCGCTCCAGCGCTGGCGCAAGGTGGCGCGGAAGTTCCGGGCGTGGCCCTCGGCGATCGCGACGCAGAGCGCGGCGGCGATGCCGATCACGGGCGTCAGCTCGACGGGCGGCAGCGCGAAGTGCAGCCAGGGGAACGCGAGCCCGAAGAGAGCGAGCACGGAGGTCGTGAGGCCGAGCTCCCGCCACCAGCCCCACGGGAACACGAGCGCGGCCATGGAGCAGTGGGTGAAGAGCACGAAGCCCAACACCTCGCCCGTGCTGCCGACGGCGACGAAGAGCGCGGTCGCCGAGACCGCCAGCAAGAGGGAGCCGGCGAAGACGATCGCGACGATCCGTGCGGGGTCGCGGCGGCACCGCCACCACGCGAGCCCGAGGACGGCGGTCTGGAAGACGAGCGTCGACGCTGCCGCCGCGCGGTTCTCCGCGGCGGCGTACGCAAGGGCCAGCGTCCATACCAGCATGGGCAGGAGGCAGCCGGCGGCGAACACTCTGAACCGCGAGGCGATCGTCGCGAGAGCTGCACGATCCAGGTCGGCCGCGGTGCCCGACGCGGGGCCGGTGCTGCGCGTCATGTGGGGGCTCCTTCGGCGAGAGATAGAGCACGCCGCCAGGGCCCCTGTCACGCCGGCTAGCAGGTTGCTGAAAAGGGGCATCTGCTGCGTTGCTCCTCCTTCACTTGTGCGGCGTAGCTCCGCTACGCCTCCGCGTTCAGTCGGTCGCGCCTCGCATCTCCCCTTTTGAGCAACCTGCCGGGGCTGCCCTCGTGCGCGTGGTGGGGTGGTCGCTTCGCTCCCACCCCAACCATCTCATTCTTTCATCATCAGCGTTTCTGAATTGTAGGGCGGAGCGAAAGCGACGCCCTCCATGCGCACGAGGCACGGCCAGCAGGTTGCTCAAAAAGGGTGAGATGCGAGGCGCGAGCGAGCGAACGCGGAGGCGTAGCGGAGCTACGCCGCACCTCGAGGGCACGGCAAGTGAGCGACCACCCTCGAATGCAAGCGAGCAACGAAGCAGATCGCCCTTTTTCAGCAACCTGCTAGACGATGGACGGGCCCGTTGCGCCGGTGTCCGCCAGCGTGTCGCGGACGATGCCGAGCGCGCGCACGAGCTCGGCGCGGTCGCGTGCAGCGCCGAGCCCGAGCCGGACCGCGTGGGCCACGGCGCCGCGCCCGACCGCGAAGATCTCGGCCGGCGCGACGGCGACGCCGCGCTGCAGCGTCGCGCGCGCGAAGGATTCGCCGCGCCACGGGTCGGGGAGCTCGAGCCAGAAGTGCAGCGCATGCGGGTGATTGCCGACCGCGAGGTCGCCGAGCACGTCGCGCGCGATCGCCTGGCGCGCCGCCGCCTCCACGGCGCTGCGCGGCGGCGATGCGGTCGGCCGTGCCGTCCTCGATCCAGATCGTGGCGATCTCGGCCGTGATGGCGCGGCCATCCACGTCGTCGCCCAGATGCTGCGCTCGATCGTGCGCGACGGCGGCGCGCGGCGCCGTGACGAACGCCACCCGCAGGCCGCCGGCGATCGCCTTCGAGGTGCCGGCGATGTGGTACGTCCGCTCGGGCGCGAGCTGCGGCGAGCGGCGGCGGCGCGTCCGGGACGAGGAAGCGGTGCACGTCGTCCTCGATGATCGCGACGTCGTGGGCGCGCGCGAGCTCGGCGATCGCGCGCCGGCGCGCGTCCGAGAGCACGCCGCCGGTCGGGTTGTGGATCGTCGGCATGCAGTACAGGAACTTGGCGCCGGAGCGTGCGAGCGCCTCCGCGAGCGCGTCGGGCGCGTAGCCCTTCGCCGTCCATCGCGACGCCTTCGAGCGAGAGATGCAGGAGGCTCGCGAGCGCCTTCATGCCCGGATAGGTGAGCGCCTCGGTGAGCACGCGGTCGCCCGGCTTGGCGAGCGCCGAGAAGATCGTGAGCATCGCGTGCTGCGCGCCGGCGCAGACGAGCACCTGCTCGGGCGCGGCGGTGACGCCGTAGCGCGCCGCCCAGGCCGCGCCCGGCGGCGCGATGGCGCTGCGCGCCGGCGTGCGGCTGATAGCGCAGCAGCTCGCCGAGGTCGGCGACGCTTGGCGAGCGTCGCGGAGCGCGCTCGCGAGATCGGGGGCGAGTCCGACGATCGGAAAGTTGAGGCTCAAGTCGATGACGGCCGCGCCCGGCGCGGCGCCGCGCGCGAGCGACGGTCGAGTGCAGCGGCCGCGGGTCCGACGAACGTCCCGCGGCCCACCTCGCCGCGGACGAGACCGCGGCGCTCCGCCTCGGCATACGCGCGCGTCACCGTGCCGATCGCGACGCCGAGCACGTCGGCGAGCTCGCGATGCGTCGGCAGGCGCTCGCCCTCCGGCAAGCGGTCCGGTCGCGATGTCGGCCGCGAGCGCGTTGGCGATCGCGGCGTAGCGCGCCTGCGTTGCCCTCCGGCAGCTGCGGCTTCCAGATTGTCATAGTGACAATAAATATTTTGACATACCTATCTTGTGTCAATTACTCGAGCCGGAATGAGTGGCAATCAATCTAGAATTGTCTCAGTACAATCACGTGGCCACGGCTGACCTGCTCGCCGGACGGCCGACATCGCGCTCGGCTTCCTTTCTCAGTGTGGACGGCGCGTCGGGTCGGAGCGCGACGCGTGCTCCGCCGATCGGCGATCCGCTGCCCGAGATCGGCGAAGATCCGCGCCTGGTCATCGAGCAGCATGGCACGGGCCGCCGAGCCCGGTCTCGTCGCGAGCAATGGGCCCGCGCTACTTCGGCTTCGTCGACCGGCGGCAGCCTGCCGGCGGCGCTCGCCGCCGATTGGCTGACCAGCGCCTGGGACCAGAACGCCGGCCTGCACGTCGATGTCGCCGGCGGCGGCGGCCGTCGAGGCGGTCGCGGCGGAGTGGCTCGTCGACCTCTTCGGTCTCCCGGCGGCGACGAGCGTCGGCTTCACGACCGGCGCCACGATGGCCAACTTCACGGCGCTCGCCGCCGCCCGTCACGCGGTGCTGGCGCGCGTCGGCTGGGACGTCGGCGAGCGCGGGCTCGCCGGCGCGCCGCGCGTCGCGGTCGTGGTCGGCGCGCACGTGCACGCGAGCGTGCTGGTCGGCGCTCCAGATGCTCGGGTTCGGGCGCGCCGACGTCCATCGGGTCGCGGTCGACGATCAGGGTCGCATGCGCGTCGACGCGCTCGCGGCGACGCTCGCGCGACGTCGACGGACCGCTCGTCGTCTGCGCGCAGGCCGGCCACGTCGTGCACCGGCGCCTTCGACCCGCTCGCGGCGATCGCCGACGCCGTCGCGCGCGCGCGGCGGCTGGCTGCACGTCGACGGCGCCTTCGGCCTGTGGGCGGCAGCGGCGCCCGCGCTGCGCGCACTTGATCGACGGCGTCGCGCGCGCCGACTCGTGGGCGACCGACGCCCACAAGTGGCTGAACGTCCCGTACGACTCGGGCGTGGTGCTGGTGCGCGATCGCCGCGCGCACCGCGCGGCGAGCGACGATCGGCGCGTCGTACCTGCGTCGCGGCCGGAGCCGGCGAGCGCGACGGCTCCGACTGGGTCCCCGAGCTCTCGCGCCGCGCCCGCGGCTTCACGGTGTACGCGGCGCTCCGCTCGCTCGGACGACGCGGCGTGGCGGCGCTCGTCGAGCGCTGCTGCGCGCGGGCGCGCCAGATGGCCGACCTGCTCGGGCGCGGCCGACGGCGTCACGATCCTGAACGACGTCGTGCTGAACCAGGTGCTGGTGCGCTTCACGCCGGCGCGACGGCGGCGACGCCGGACGCCTTCACCCGCGACGTCATTCGCCGCGTGCAGGAGGACGGCACCTGCTGGCTCGGCGGGACGACCTGGAACGACACGGCCGCGATGCGGATCTCGGTCTCGCACTGGGCGACCAGCGAGGACGACATCGCGCGCTCGGCCGCGGCCATCCTGCGCTGCCTCTGCGCTGCGAACGAGGCGTGGACCGACACGGTCACGCCGGAAAGGGCACGAACGTGAACAGCGAAACGCATACGGTTGAAGGTCCACCTCGCCGAGATGTTGAAGGGCGGAGTCATCCTCGACGTCACCGACGCCGAGCAGGCGCGCATCGCCGAGGACGCCGGCGCGGCGGCCGTGATGGCGCTCGAGCGCGTCCCCGCCGACATCCGCCGCGAGGGCGGCGTCGCGCGCATGGCGGCGATCGAGCGCGATCGAGGAGGTCCGCGCCGCGGTCTCGATCCCGGTGATGGCGAAGTGCCGGATCGGGCACTTCGCCGGAGGCGCGCGTGCTCGAGGCGCTCGGCGTCGACTTCGTCGACGAGAGCGAGGTGCTCACGCCCGCCGACGACCAGCACCACGTCGACAAGCACGACTTCCGCGTGCCGTTCGTCTGCGGCGCGCGCGATCTCGGCGAGGCGCTGCGCCGGATCGGCGAGGGCGCGGCGATGATCCGCACCAAGGGCGAGGCGGGCAGCGGCAACATCGTCGAAGCCGTCCGGCACCTCCGGCAGATGGGACGCGACCTCCGCGAGCTCACCGTGCGCGCCGGCCGAGGAGCGGATGGCGCGCGCCAAGGCGCTCGGCGCGCCCTACGAGCTCGTGCGTGCGGGTCGCCGAGCGCGGCACGCTGCCGGTGCCGAACTTCGCGGCCGGCGGCATCGCGACGCCGGCCGACGCCGCGCTCTGCATGGCGCTCGGCGCCGAGGCGGTGTTCGTCGGCTCGGGCATCTTCAAGTCCGACGACCCGGCGGCGCGGGCGCGCGCCATCGTCCGCGCCACCACGCATTGGCAGGACGCCGCCGAGGTGCTGGCGGCGTCGCGCGGCCTCGGCGCCGCGATGCCGGGGATCGCGCTCGAGGCGCTCGCGCCGACCGAGCGGCTCGCCAGCCGCGGCTGGTGAAGGTCGGCGTCCTCGCGCTGCAGGGCGGGTTCGCGGCGCACGCGCGCGCGCTGCGCGCGCGTCGGCGCCGCGCCCGTCTTGCTGCGGAAGCCCGCCGACCTCGACGGCATCGCGGCGCTCGTGCTTCCGGGCGGCGAGTCGACCGCCATGCTGCACGGCATCGCACGCGACGGCCTCGAAGCGCCGCTCCGCGATTTTCTCCAATCGGGTCGCCCCGTGCTCGCCACCTGCGCCGGTCTGATCCTCGCTGGCGCACACCGTCACGAACCCACCGCAGCGCTCGTTCGCCGTCCTCGACGTCGACGTCGAACGCAACGCCTACGGCACCCAGCTCGACTCGTTCGCCACCACGGTCGACCAAGGCAGCGCCTTTCCCCAATCTCCCCGCCATCTTCATCCGCGCCCCCAAGATCACCAGGATCGGCCCGGATGTCGCCGTCCTGGCCCGCGTAGACGACGACCCGGTTCTCGTCCACTCGGGCCCCATCTGGGCCGCCACCTTCCACCCCGAGCTCGCCGAAGACCCCCGCATCCACAAAGCCTGGCTCCAACCAAAGTAATTTTCTTCTTGGATTGAGGTGGGAGCAAAGCGACCACCACATTCGTGCGCGACAGCACGAGGCAGGTTGCTCACAGGCGTGTGAGATGCGAGGCGGGGTAGAGACGCGACGCGCGAGTGCGTAGCGGGAGCTACGCCGCACCATCTCCGAGGGCACGGCAAGCGAGCGACGCACCTCCGCGGTGCAACGCGACTCAACGAAGCAGATCGCCCTTTTTCAGCAACCTGCCGGCGGCGCGCAATGCCACCGCCACCTTTGGATGGAGCGCTGCAGATGCCGAGTGGGCCGTGCGCATCGCGCCATCTCCGTCGTGCGCGTGCGGACGCGCGGCAAGCTGCGCGTCCATCTCGCGACGAATGCGCGCGCTGTGTGAGCCGAGCGCGAAGTCGCGCCGGCTGCGACAACCGCAGGGCTTCGTTGCGGGCGTGCGGTGCCGACTGCCGCACCTGCCGTGTGGCATCGCCCGTGCAAGATCGCTCGTCGGTGCGGACGGCATGGCCGACCGCCGGAAGGAGCTGCATCATGCGAGCGCTCGGGACGACGATACCGCTTGGCTTGGTGCTGACGGTCGGCGGTGGGCGCGGGCCGTCTGGAAAGTTGAAAACCTAGCGTCGGGGAGCCGCCGACCTCGGGACGCATCCGCCCGTCCACTCTCCACGGGCAGCGTCGCGGGTCGGCGGACGTGGCCTCCCTCCCGCCTCGCCGCTCGCAACTCGCACTCGCAACGGTTTTCCATTGCGAGACAAGTCTCTATCGGCACCTTCTCTCGCATCTCGCAGTCGTCGTGCCGTGCACACCGCCGACGACGAAGCATCCAGAGGAGAAGGCGAATGGGAGACCAGAACTCGACGTTGTCCGAGGCCGAGGCGCGCCACTCTGCTGCGTCGCGCCGGCTTCGACGTATCGGCGAAGACGCTGAGCAAGTGGATCAGTCAGGGCATCACGCGCGGTGAAGCCGCCGACGAGCTCCTGAAGTTCAAGCCGCAGGGCTTCAAGCCGAGCGGAAAGTCCTTCGACGACATCCACGACAAGTGGGTCAAGTTCATGCTGAAGACGAAGGCGGCGCTGCAGGAGAAGCTCGTGCTCTTCTGGCACGACCACTTCGCGACCGGCATCTCGAAGGTGCAGCGACGCGGAGCTGATGACGCGGCAGAACGTGCTCTTCCGCCGCTACTGCAAGGGCGACTTCAAGGCGCTGGTGAAGGCAGGTCAACCGCGACCCGGCGACGATGGAGTACCTCGACACCGTCCGGAACAGCAAAGACGGGCTCAACGAGAACTACGGCCGCGAGCTGCAGGAGCTCTTCACGCTCGGCGTGAAGGACGTGAACGGCACCGACAACTATCTCGCAGGAGGACATCGTCCAGATCGCGCGCGCGTTCACCGGCTGGCGCTACGACGACAAGGGCGAGGCCTTCCTGCGCGAACGAGTCGCCACGACTTCGGCGGCGCCGACCACGCCCAAGACGATCTACAAGTCGACGGGACAGTTCGGCGCCGCCGGCGTCACCTATGCCGGCCCGGGTCGCCGTCGGCGAGGGCCCGGACGAGATCGACAGCGTCATCGACATCATCTTCCAGCACCGCGACACCGCAGGGGCACAACACCGTCGCCCGCCGCATCGCCCGCCGCCTGATCGAGTTCTTCGGGCATCCAGGCCGCGTCGCAGACGCTCGTCGACGCCATCGTCGGAGCAGCGGGCCGGACGCGTTCGACGACACCTGGATGGTGAGCGGCGTGCTCCGCCGGCTCTTCACCCACGACGAGTTCTACCTCGGAGCAGGCGCGCCGGGCGACGACCGCGCACAAGTCGGTCGCCGTGGCCGGTCGACTACGTCGTCACCGACGCTCCGCACGCTCAAGGTGAAGCTCAAGGGCAGCGACCTGATCGCTCGCCGGCGGCAGCCGCAACCCGATCCGCGACCACCTGATCGACATGGGGCAGACCCTCTTCGATCCGCCGAGCGTCTTCGGGTGGGACTGGGAGACCAACTGGATCAGCAGCGCGACGCTGCTCGCGCGCTACGGCTTCGTGCGCGACCTCACCTCGGCGCGCGACGGCGGCGGGACGTCGTTCCGTCCCGAGAAGCTCTCGTCGACCTGACGCTCACCGACGCCGGCGACATCGTCGACGCGGTGCTGACGTGTGCGGCGTGGCGTCGTACTACAGCGATCCCGAGAAGGCGGCGCTCGCGACGTACCTCACCGACGGCGCCTCGCCGATCGACCTCGCCGACGACGACTATCGGAACCGCAAGCTCAACGGGCTCTTCGCGCTGGTGCTCGAGTCGCCGGCCTATCAGCTGGTCTGAAGAGAGAAGGCGAACATGGCGATCACACGACGGCAGTTTCTGAAGTGCAGCGGCTCGGCGGCGGCGGGCGCGTTCCTCGCGCCGCGTCTCTTCGGCTCGAGCTTCGTCCAGGACGCGCTCGCGGCCATCGGCAACCGCTATTTCGTCGTCCTCTTCCTCGACGGCGGCAACGACGGTCTCGAACACGGTCGTCCCGACGGGCGGCACGTTCGCGTCCGTGGTACGAGTCGGCGCGCTCGACCGGTGCCGGCGGCCTCCGCCTCGACGGCACCAGCCTCGACAACACCCCGATCGCGAACGACCCCAACACCGGCTCACCGCTCGCGCTGCATCCCGGCTTCCGCGCCTCGACGGTCGGTCCCGGCGGCCCCGGCGACGGCGGCCTCTGGACGCTCTACGACGCAGGGTCACGTCGCGGTCGTCCAGGGCTGCGGCTATCCGCGCTACACGCCTGTCGCACGAGGACTCGCGGCTGATCTTCCAGACCGGCCGACCCGAGCCTCTCGCTCTACTCGGGCACGGGCTGGGTCGGACGCCATCTGCGTCGGCCGAGTACGCCGGGCAATCGACGGCGATCCCGGCCGTCAACATCGACGACTCGCGTCGCGGCCGACTTCCGACAGGGCACGACGAGCGTGCTCGCGATCCGGCGTCTCGCGCGACTTCAGCTTCCCGTACGACTCCGACTACAACTCGAACTCGGAGAAGAGCGCCCGCGACACCGCGTTCAACGCGCTGCACTTGCAGGCGCAGTCGGGCGTCGACCCCGGGTTCAAGTACATCGGGAACGCCGGCTCCACGACGCTCGCGAGCACCAGCGCCTACCCGGCGCTGCACAGCCTCTACACCAACAACCCCACCCGCAACGCCTTCGGCAAGCTCTACGACAACGGCACGCCGGCGGGCGTGAACCGCAGCACGTCGCGCGATCTCCTCGAGGTCGCCAAGGTGATCTGGGGCACCGAGCAGGGCATGGTGAACTCGCGCTTCTTCTGGGTCGAGAACGGCGGCTACGACACCCACTCCGACCAGGGCGCCGACGAGACCGACGGCCAGCACTTCAGCCTGCACTCCGAGATCGGCGCCTCGCTCAAGGTCTTCTACGACGACCTCGCGAGCATGGGCGTCGCCGACCGCGTCTGCATCATGGTCTACAGCGAGTTCAGCCGGCGCATCACGCAGAACGACAACGGCACCGATCACGGCTCGCAGGGGCCGATGTTCCTGATCGGCGGCAAGGTCGCACGGCGGCGTCTACGGCAACCACCCGCGCATCGACCCGGCGCAGCTCGACGGCGAGGGCAACACCCGCTACCGCCAGAACGGCAGCAACAACGGCTTCGAGTCGACCGACTTCCGCGACGTCTACGGCACCATTCTCAACAAGTGGATGGGCGTGAACCCGCTCTCGGTCCTGACCGTCGACTCCGGCGACCCGACCCGCAACTGGACGCGTCGCCAACTTCAACATGCCGCTCTTCTTGCCTTAGGCGCGAATCCGAGCGACGGGGAGCGTCACCCCATGCACGCGACGCTCCCCGTCCTGCTCGGCGCCGGCGCCGGCTTCCTCCTGGCGGTCCTGTGGTTCGACCTCATGTTCGACGTCCAGGCCCGCCGCTTGGACGCGCCCCGACGGCGACGCCCGTCTCGCCTCGATCGCCGACTACTATCGCCGGGTCACGATCGAGGCCGTTCCCGCCAATCGCCTGGTCGCGACCGTGATGCTGATCACGATCGCCGGCAGCGTCCGTGCAGCTCTGGCGCACGCCGTCCTGGCGCGCGTTGATCGCGGTCGCCCTGGTGGTCGCCCCGGTGACGCTGGCCGGCCCGCCGCGTCGTCCCGAACGCCATGCGCCTCGGCACCCGCCACGACGACGTCGACGACCCAACGCGCGCTCGCACGGATGATCTGGCGCGACCACGTCGCCTGCATCGCCGCGATCGCCGCGTTCCTGGCGCTGCAGCTGTGGTGAGTGTGGAGCGGTCCCGGTAGGACTCCGCTCGGCTGCGCTGCTGCCGATCAGATGATCGTCCCGGCAGCGCGAGGGGAGAGAGATCGCGACTCGCACGCGATGGCCGCGGGCCGAGGGACGCCGGAGCTATACCGACGATACCGGTACGGCCAGGCGCCCGCGCCGTCGCGCGCGCGGTCGAGGTCGGTCGGTCGGTCGGTCGGTGTCTTGTGTGTTCAGGGCCATGGGTAACAGGCGGTGGATGGGTATTGGGTGCGCGATCAGTGGTCGCCACGCGTGAAGAGCAGGGTCGTCTTCTTGCGTGTGAGGTGCCCGATGGGGTGCTCCCAGGGTAGGCCCAGGCGTCACGCGGCGTTTTTCGGCCCCCAGGTCACCGAGCCGTGGACCTCGCCCGGAGTCACTGATCTTCGGCTTCCGTCACATCCAGTAAAAGCGTCGTTGTAATCCAAGAGATTTGCACTGTCGCGCCGATCTGCCCTCAATTCTCTCTCGCCTTGACGGAACCGCGACGGTGGGGCGGCCGCCGGAAGAATCGCCGGGCGAAGCCGAGCGGGGCTCGTGCCGGATTGCCGCATGTCGCGCGGAAGGCCTTCAAGATCGTTGCCGGCGCACGTGACGCTTCGCCTCCGGTCCGATCTCCCCGTCGCTTCGCACCCGGCCGGTCGTGCGTGAGATCGAGCGGACCTTCGCCGCCGGCTGCGCGTGCCGGGGTTTCGGCTCGTGCACTACTCGCTCCAGGGGAATCATGCCCACTCAGTCGTGAGAGGCGCAGGACCGCCACGCCCTCGGGCGCGGCATGATGGCGATCGGCGCGCGCCTCGCGCGAGCGGTGAATCGAGTCGCGGAGCGGAGCGGAGCGTCCGTGCCGATCGTTACCACGCGCGTGCTGCCGACGCCGAAGGAGGTGCGAAACGCGCTTCGCTACGTCCTCCTGAATGCGCGGCGCCACGCGGCGAAGGCGCGAGACGCGCTCACGCGCGCCGTCGCTTCGACCCGGCTTCCTCCGCGCGTTGGTTCGACGGTTGGAAGCGCGAGCGGTCTCTGCGCGAAGGACGGGGAAGGGACGGCGAGCGAACGGCCGGCCGTCGCGCGGGCGCGGACGTGGCTTCGGCGGTCGGCTGGCGGCGGCACGGCTGCTCGATCCCGCTGACGTTCCGGGCTGAGATCTCGGAGCGACCGCAAGGTCGAGATCGAGTCCTCGAGCGCTACGATCGCCGACGCGACGACGCGACGTCGGGCGGGGCTGACCGCGATGCGCGTCCTCGCGCGCGGAGTCGATCCGCGCTGCCGCGCTCCGGAACCGCCGCTGCCGTGACGCGAGTGCTAGGCGCGCAGCCTCGAGTCGCCGGCGCTTGCTCCGGATCATCGACTGCGACCGACCGGGGCGCAGCGCTTCGTTCCGCGGCCCTTCCGTCCCCTCGATTTGAACCTCGGCGGCGGAGAGCATAGGACCGGAGCCCCATCATGACCGACGAGCTCACAGCCCAAGTCGCCATGCGGCGCACGTTCGCCATCATCTCGCATCCCGATGCGGGAAGACGACCCTCACCGAGAAGCTGCTTCTCTACGGGGGCGCCATCCGGGCGGCGGGATCGGTCAAGCGCTCGCGCGGGCGGCAGCGGAGCGACGAGCGATTGGATGGAGATCGAGCGCGAGCGCGGCATCTCGATCTCGACGAGCGTCCTGCAGTTCGACTACGCGGGCGTCGCATGAATCTGCTCGACACGCCGGGTCACAACGACTTCAGCGAGGACACCTATCGCACCCTCGCGGCGGCGGACTCGGCGGTGATGTTGATCGACAGCGTCAAGGGCGTCGAGCCGCAGACCATCAAGCTCTTCGAGGTCTGCCGGCCTGCGCGGCATGCCGATCGCGACGTTCATCAACAAGATGGACTGCCACGGCCGTCCGCCGCTCGAGGTGGTCGGACGAGATCGAGCAGGTGCTCGGCATTCCCTGCTGCCCGCTCAACTGGCCGGTCGGATCGGGACCGGGCTTCCAGGGCGTCTACGACCGCGAGCGCCGCGAGGTGCTGCGCTTCGAGCGCAATCGAGTCGGGGAGCGCGAGGCGTCGCTCACGCGGTGTGCGCCTCGACGACGCGAGCCTGCGAGCGGCCATGGGCGAGCGTGCACACGCCGAGCTCCTCGAAGAGCTCGCGCTGCTGGCACGGCGGGCAACGCGCTTCGACTACGATCGGTTCCTCGCCGGCCAGGTCTCACCGGTCTTCTTCGGCAGCGCCATGACGAACTTCGGCGTCGAGCCGTTCCTCGACCGTTTCGTCGAGTTCGCGCCGCCGCCGCGCCCGCGCCAGAGCTCGCAGGGCCGATCGCGCCGACGCTGCCCCGGTTCTCGGGCTTCGTCTTCAAGATCCAGGCGAACATGGACCCGAACCACCGCGACCGGATCGCGTTCCTGCGCGTCTGCTCCGGGCGGTTCACGAAGGGCATGGACGTCAGCGCTACGTTCGCACGGGTCGCCCGTTCGCGATGATCCGCACGGTGCAGCTGCATGGCGCAGGAGCGCATCACCGTCGACGAGGCCTATGCCGGCGACATCCTCGGGGTGTGGGACGGCGGCAACCTGCGCATCGGCGACACGCTCGTCGAGGGGCGCGACGAGCCAGTCGAGTTCGAGGCGGTGCCGCGCTTCTCGCCCGAGCACTTCGTGCGAGTGACGCTCGCCGATCCGATGAAGCGGAAGCAGCTGAAGAAGGGTCTCGAGCAGCTCTCCGAGGAGGGCGCCGTGCAGCTCTTCTTCGTGCCCGAGCGTCTCGAGCGCGATCCCGATCCTCGGCGCGGTCGGCGTGCTGCAGTTCGAGGTGATCCAGCACCGCCTCATGTCCGGAGTACAAGGTGGCGGTGCGCTTGCGGCCGCTGCCGTACAAGCGCGCGCGCTGGGTCGAAGGCGCGTCGTTCGATCCGAAGCGCTTCATGCGCCAGGGCGTCAGCACCTGCGTCGTCGACGCCGAGAGCCGTGCCGCTCGTGCTGTTCGAGAACGACTGGGCGCTCCGCACGACCGTCGAGAAGAACCCGGAGCTGCGCTTCATCGCCGCCGTCCAGCCGGCCCGGAGCGGCCCGCGCGCCGCCGCGTGATCGCAGGTTGCTGAAAAGCGGCCATCTGCTTCGTTGCTCGGTCGTTCGCTTGTGCGGCATAGCTCCGCTATGCCTCCGCGCTCTCCCTCGCGCCTCGCATCTGACCCTTTTGAGCAACCTGCTCCGGGGGTGCCTCGTGCGCGTGGTGGATCGGTCGCTTCGCTCCCGCTCTCAATTTTCTTCACTAACGCTGATTCCGTGCTTGGAAATTGAGGGCGGAGCGAAGCGACGCCTACCATGCGCAACCGGCAGCCCCAGCAGGTTGCTCAAAAAGGGTCAGATGCGAGGCGCGACCGTACGAACGCGGAGGCGTCAGCGGAGCTACGCCGCACAAGTGAAGAGGAGCAACGAAGCAGATGGCCCGCTTTCAGCAACCTGCTAGCGATCGATGCGGTATTGGCGCAGGTCAGGGAGCTTGAGCGCCATCGATCACCAGCACCACGAGCGATGCGTGAGCCGCCGCTCACCACCGCGAACGTCGCGCTCGTGGCCGCCGCGACGAAGCCCGACTCCGCCGCGCCGAGCTGGTTCGACGCGCCGATGAAGAGCAGGTTCACGGCGCTCACGCGGCCGCGGAGCTCGTCGGGGGTCGAGAGCTGGATGGCGGTGCTGCGCATGACGACGCTCACCTGGTCGGCGACGCCGACCAGCATGTAGGCCGCGAGCGACAGCGGAAACGACCGCGAGAGGCCGAAGACGATGGTCGCGAGACCGTAGACGCGCGACGGCGGTCAGGCAGCGCGCGCCCGGCATGACGGATCGGCGGCCGGGCGATCAAGGCGAGCGACGTGACGAGCGCGCCGGTCTCGAGCGCCGGACGACAGCAATCCGTAGCCGCGCGGGCCGACTTGCAGGATGCTCGGTCGCGTAGATCGGCAGGAGGGCGGTCGCGCCGCCGAAGATCACCGCGAACATGTCGAGCGTCATGCAGCCGAGGATCGACGGGCCGGCTGCGGACGAACTGCAGACCCTCGCGGATGACGGCGAGGCTCGACGCCGCGGCCCGTCGGCGCCGCCGGCGGCGACGGCGATGAACGCGAGCAGCGCGAGCGCGGTCAGCGATCAGCACGACGTACGCGGCATAGGCGGCGGCGATGCCGAGATCGGCGATCAGGAGACCGCCGAGCGCCGGGCCGGTCGCGAACGCGAGCGCCTGATTGGTCGAGGCGATCGGTGGCGACGCGCAGGAAACGCCGCGCGCCCGACGAGGCTCGGCAGGAACGCCATCCGCGCCGGGCTGTCGAAGGCGGTCGCGATCGCCGCGACGACGATCAGCGCCGTAGAGGCAGCCCGAGCGTCACCGTGCCGCTGGCGGTCGCGACGAAGAGCACGACGCCGACCGTGAGCGACACCAGCTGGGACGTCATCATGATGGCGGCGCCGATCGGTGGTGTCGGCGAGCGCGCCGCGCGACGAGCGTCAGCGCGAACGCCGGCACGAACTGCACGAGGCCCGATCAGGCCGAGGTGGAACGGGCGAGTGGGTGAGCGCGAAGACGTGCCACGCGATCGCCGCCCGCAGCATCATCATCGCGGTGCCGACCGCGAAGCGGCTGCCGAGGTAGACGACGACGGTGCGCGTGAGGACGTCGGCGAGCCGCATCAGGTCAGTGGCGAGACGCGGAAGCCGGCGAGGTCGTCGCCGGCCGGCTCGGCGCGACTCGGCGACGTCGCGGACGCGGGCGCCCGGTGGGCCTTGCCGGCACCAGTCGGCGAGCGCGCGTACGTCCGCCGGCGTCGCCTTCGAGCAACGCCTCGACGCTGCCGTCGGGCAGATTGCGGACCCAGCCGTCGACGCCGAGCCGGCGCGCCTCGGCCTCGGTCGCGCCGCGAAACCAGACGCCTTGCACGCGGCCGGTGATGCGCAGACGGAGACGCGTGCGGGCGTTGCCGGTCGGCGCGCGGTCGTCGCGAGCTCACGCGCCGCAGGCTGGCGTGCCGCGCCGCCTTCGTCATACGCCCGGATCGTGGGGCGTCACGGTGCCAAGCTCGCCGCTCGGGGTGCCGCGCTGCTCGATCTCCCGCGATGGCTCGCGGGTCTCGCCGAACGCTGCGATAGAGCGTCGGCAATCACGAAGAGGTTCAGCGGTCCGCTCACGCGGCGACGTCGCCAGGCAGCGCGTCCGGGCGCTCGCGATCGGCGCTGGAGGGGACATATCGTGTCAAGCGACCCGTGCGCTTCAGGTGGCGCGCGACGGCCCAGAGCGCCGCCGTCACCAGCCATGCGACCAGTATCACACGGCTCGTGCCAGTGCCAGGCCGCGCTCCCCATCCGCGCCAGATCCCTCGGTGGCGCGAAGCACGAGCGCGGTCGTGACGGCCGCGAACGCCGTGCCGTGCTCCTTCCGAAGCGCGCGGCGCCAGTCGATCGCGACCGCAGCCTGGCGCGGGAAGGGCAGAGCGGCGGGACGAACCGGGGGACTCGCCGGCAGTAGTCGCGATGAGACGACGCCGAAGTCTTCCATCAGCACCCGCTCTTCCGCCGCGACGACGCTCCGGATCGCGAGCAACGCGGCCAGCAGGGCGAGCCCCACCATCCAGCGCGAGTCGAGAGATCAGACTGAGTCCGATCAGGATGATCGCGTTGCCGACGGTAGAGCAAGGTTGCGACAGCCAGGCATAGGGCCCGGTGTCGAAGAGCGTGGTGCCACCACGCGTTTGTGGACCCCGCTCCGGCGAACGGCGCTCGTCGCCATGACCAGCGAGCGGATCGTGAGCCCGACGACCACGGCGAGAACGCCGAGACCGTCGAGCCATCGATCGATCGACGGCGAGGCCAGGAGTCGCCGCGGCGCGCGCTCACGCACCAGCGGCAGCACCGCCACCGGTGCCAGGACGTCGCGGGTGCGAGAAGAAGACGTGGCCGGCGGCGCCGCCGAGACGCTGCCAGACGCGCGCAGAGGCATGGTACGGGAGCGCTGTCCTTCGTCGACCGTCAGAGAGCACTACTTCACTCGCCCGCGCGCGGCAGCGTCCCCGAGCAGGAGGAGCAGCGCGACGGGCGCTCGCGACTGATGGCGGGCCCGGCGGCGCGGCGCGTCGTCGTGCGACCGTTCCTCCGCACGCGACGCCTCCGCGGGGACGTCCCGGCGCCGGCGGCGCGGCCCAGGCACCTCGCGGGGCGCCGAGCGCATCGGCGCGGCGAACTGCGAGACCGCCAACAAGGCCAGCATCGGAAACCCGCGAATCCCGAGTCCCATCGTCATGCTCCCTCCGGAGCGCCTCGTCCACCGCCAGGAAACGCGCGTGCATGCAGCTGTAATGCCTATGCAGACGTCGTGCCATCGGGCGCGGCAGAACCGACGCCGCCCCGCGAGTGCGCGATCCCGCGCGCTGCAGCGCTCTGCACCCACCATGCCAACTCCACGGCAGGGGACGACCGCCGCGCTCCTCTGATAGCCGGCAGCGCCGGGTGTCTCGCGGTTCGACAGCAGGACGCGCGACCGTCGTCCGTGCCACCAGACCTGGGATGGCGACGTGGCGAACCGGCGAATCGCATCGAGATGGCGGTCGCGGGTGAGCAGCACCACGGGAGCGTCGCCGGACAGCACGGCCGCGGCCTCCTCCCGCGGTCGCTACCTGCGTGTTCGGCGGCCGGCGTAGTACTGCAACGAGTAGGCGGACGTCCGATACGTGTACAACGCGACCGGCTTCGTCCGACGCTCGCAGCAACCGCGCCGGTTCCGGCGAAGCTGTATACATCGTCGAGCGCGGGCGCGACGGCGTGGTAGTAGAGGCCGGCGTCGAGCAGCGCGAACACGGCGACGGCGGCGAGCGCGCCGAATGTCGCCCGTGCGCCACGCTCCGAATGGCCAATGCAGAGCGGTACGATGGCCAGGAGCGGACCGGCGGCGAGCATTCGCTTCTCCGGCGCGAAGGACGTGCAGGAAGACGAGCAACGCCGATCGCCCCGACGACGGAGAGGGCACCGAGGATTCCGAGCACGCTCTGATGGACCCAGGCGGGAACGTTCGTGTCGGCGTCACGAGCGACGACGACGGAGAGCGCGCTCGCGACGAGGATGGCGAGCGGCGGAAACGCCGGCAGGACGTAGGTGACGAGCTTGCTGCCCCCGAGCGAGAAGAATCCCCACGACGGCGGCGACCCAGATCACGCAGAACGCGAGCGGGCGCGCGATCGGGGCCCGCCGCGCCGCGCAGGTCAGTGCGGCGATCGTCGTCGGAAAGTAGAGGCTCCACGGCAGGCAAGCCGCCGGCAGCAAATAGAGAGTGTCAGCACGTTGGCCGATGTGGCCGCCGCCGCCCTCCGCAGTAGCGCCGGACGCTGTGGTTCCAGAGGAAGTTCCAGACGTATTCCGGCGCCGCGGACGGCTCGCCGCCGGCGTACCACGTGCCCGCGACCACGATGAGGATGAAGGCCCCTGCAGAGGTCGGAGCTGCGCCGCAGCGGCACCGGCCAGCCCGTCCGCCACGCGAACGGGAGGAACACCAGGACGGCGAGCATCGGGCGCCGCCGGCGCCTTGGTCAGCGTGGCCACCGCGAGCAGGCAGATAGAAGGGCCATGTCGGCCAGCTCCGGCGCGTCTCCTCGATCCACCACGGCGCTGCCGTAGGAAGAGCGCGGCGATGATCCACCACGAGAAGGTCGCGTCGGTGAGGACGATGCGGCCCATGCCGATGAAACCGAGCATCGTCACGAGAATCAACGCCGAGAGCAGCCCCGTCGATCTGCCGAGATAGCGTGCGGCCCACACCCCGTGGCGATCACCGTGAGCGTCGCGGCGATGACGCCGGGCAGCCGCACGGCGTAGTCGTTGGCGCCGAAGAGTCGCATCGAGCCCGCGATCAGCCAGTAGTAGAGGGCGGGCTTGTCGTGGAACTGCCCGAAGTTGATCGTGGGCACGAGCCAGTGACCGCTCACCAGCATCTCGCGCGCGACCTCGGCGCTCCGCCCCTCGTCGGGGTCGAACAGGTGAGAGTCGCCGAGGCCGAGAAAGAGCGCGACGAAGCACGTGAGCGCGAGCAACGCCGGGCCGGCCCACGGATGCGCGAGACAGCGGGCGAAATGCTGACCCTCCGCCGTCCGGGATCGGACGCGGCTCGACCCACGGATGCGTGGCTGTTCCGCTCGGTTCGCATGCCCAGTGACGGGGTGGACAGCAATGGATGCGCCAGCGGGCCGGGGGGCGCACTTACGGGCCATTCAGGTCGGCGGAGCGCGACCGACGCGGAACCCTGCAGAAACTTGCAGGACTACTGCAAATTATGGCGTGACGACGAGGCTCAGAAGAGCGTGGCGATCGACAGCCTCAAAGCCCGGCTCGGCGTTCGGCCCCGAGCGGCCGGCGATCACGTACTCCACTTTGACGACGGCGGCAGGCACGGGCTGCGAGACCGAGACTCGGGAGATCGACGCTCGGCCCCGACCGCGGCGCCGCGAAATGCCTCGTAGCGCTCGACGAGCGACAGCCGCTCCGTCACGGCGAACACCGCCTGCAGATACCCGCTCCACAGCTCGCTGACGTCCCCACCGTCCGCGATCACCAGCTCCGCCATCAGCTCGCCGAGACGATGTCGCCACATCCGAGCGGCGCCGCGAACTGATCGAAGAGGTAGCAGCTGAGCGCTCCGGCGTCCGGGAACACGATGCCGAACAGCATGACCCCGGTGAGATTGGGGTCGAAGGTCTCGGTGGTGAGCGGCCGTGAGGTGGTCCACACGAGCGGCGCGGCGTGGATGACGTTCCACCGTCCGACCCGCCGGTCGGACGTTGACGGCGTCGGTGATGGCGACGTCGGCGTACAGGCGCTCGGCGCTGAAGACGTCGTCGCTGGGCTGCCGACGTTGCCGTGCCCGTCGACCGTCTTCAAGAAGTGCAGGCGGGGCAGGGGATCGGCGATGACGAAGAAGCTCGGATCGTCGAGCTCGATCTCGGCCCGGTGGCCCTCGTCGCGGGTGAACGTGACGTTGCTGTAGCCGCCGACGGTGAGACCGGTGTCGCCGAGCCGGAGGCCACGGGCGGGCGTATAGGAGATCTCGCCGATCGGTGACGCGCGGCTGCGTGCCGCGGGCTATGGTGTCCAGACGCTCGCGCGCGCGCCGAACGGCGTCGCCAGCGCGACCGCCGACAATGCGACCGCCGACAATACGAGGGGGCCACAGACGTGCTAGGGAATGCCGACCCGCCTGGACGCGTCGGCCTCGCTTGTGCAGAATCGGCCCTAGTGTCCCGAGTCTGAAGTTCGTTGCCAAAGGCCGCGAGGGATTTTGGGCGGCGCCGAGGCGCGACGACGACTGAATAGTCGGGACTATTCCGAGGAGGAGTAACGACGAGCGCCGCCCAAAGACCCGCGGAATTTGGTGACGAACTTCGGACTCGGGACACTAGCATGACGCGCCCGCGGACGTTTACTAGGCGTTCCTGACGCCGACGACTGCCACCATGCCAATGGCCTCGCTTTCCGTCCGCACCAAGCTCGTGCTCTTGTCGCTCGTCTTGATCGTGGTCCCCGGCGCGATCTTCGCGATCCCTGCCGCCCGCGATGCCACGCAGGCCCCTCGAAAGCGCCGTCGGAAGGCAGCTGGCGACCATCGCCAGCGATGCCGCGCAGGATCTCGCGGACCGAGCTGTGGAGGTCCACCACGCGGTGCGCGGATGCGGCCGATCAGGAGGTGATGCGAGATCATCGTCGGGCGATCTGTCGACAAACGGGTCGCCGCCTCCTGGTCGGTCTCCGGCGAGCACAATCCCGCCTACCTCGACATCCTGCGTGACCGACCCGCAGGGCCGGACGATCGCGTCGCCGACCCCGATGTGCTCGGGGCCGAGACCGCGAGCGCGATCGGTCAGCGCGCTCGCCGCCGGCGACCTCGTGACCGACGGTCCCGCGCGTTCTCCGCGGACCGGCCGGCGCGTCCTCGAGCTCGCCACCCTGATCCGCGACCCCGAGGACAAGGCCACGGTCTCGGGGGTGCTGTGGCGACGTACGACTGGAGCTCGGCCGAGTGCGTCGTTCGCGGAGTCGCGCCGCTTCCTCGCCCAGATGGGCCTCGACGTCGAGATCCTCGTGCTCGACGAGCGCGGCACGCTGATCGGAGGCTCGTGGCAACCGTGGCGGCATTACCGGGTCGGGACCGACTTCCGCGCCGCGGGATGGCAGCTCGCCGACGGCGCAGACCGCAACTACGCAGTCGAGCCGAGCGTCGATGGATTGGTCGGGCGCGCGACCCTCGCGTCTGGTGCACCCGGGTGGTCGGTCCTGGCGGTCCAACCGCGCTCCACGGCGCTGACGCCGGTGTACCGCATGAACCGCCGCCTGCGTGTTGACGTTGGCCTCGCATCGCGCTCGGCGGTCTCTTCGTCGCGGCCCTGCTCGCCGACCGCATCGTTCGGCCGCTCCGCGCGCTCACGCGCGCGACCGCCGCGCTCGCGCATGCCGAGGGGACGTTGCCGGCGATTCCGGTGCACTCGCAGGACGAGATCGGCGAGCTCACCGGCGCGTTCAACGACATGGCCGCCGATCTGCAGCAAGGCGCGCGACGAGCTCGTGACGGCGGCGCGCGCTGGCATCGGTCGCCGAGGTCGCGGCCGGATCGCCCACGAGGTCGGACGCCGCTCGGCATCTTGCGCGGCTCCGCGCAGATGCTCGGCCGCACCGGCGACGACGGAGCGCGGCGCCGCGAGCTGATCACGATGATCGTCGACGAGACCGACCGCATCGAACGCGTGGTCGCCGGCGCTGACCGAGCTCGGCCGGCCCGCGGCCACCGGCGATCGAGGACGGTCAGCTCGAGCCGCTGCTCGAACGCGCCGCCGAGTTCGTCGAGGGGCGAGGCCGACCGCGCGGCGTCGCGATCACGCGCGACCTCGCGCCAGTCGTGCGCCGTCAGTTGCGACCCCGATCAGATGTACCAGGTCGCCTTCAACCTCTTGGTGAACGCGGTGCAGGCGCAGCCGGACGGCGGCGCCATCGCGGCTCCGCACGCGGCGCGGGACGCGCCGAGCACGTCGGTCTTCGAGGTCAGCGACGACGGCCCGGGCATTCCGCCTGCCAGTCCGTCCCCACATCTTCACGCCGTTCTTCACCAAGCGTCAGGGCGGGACGGGCCTCGGCCTCGCCGTTCGTCGAGCGCATCGTCCGGGCCCATCACGGGACGCGTCGCGGTCGAAACGGCGCACGAGCACGGGACGACGTTTCGCGTCGAGCTGCCGGCGGCGGAGGGCGCGCATGAAACGGGTCCTGGTCGTCGACGACGAGCGCAAGATGCGCCGCGTCCTCCAGATGCTGCTCGAGCAGATGGAGCTCGAGTCGACGCCCGCCGAAAGCGGCGAGGAGGCGCTCGACGATCTTCGCAGGCGCAGAAGGTTCGACCTCGTGATGACCGATCTCCGCATGCCGGGCATGGGCGGCATGGAATGCTTCGAGCGCCTGCGCGCCCTCGATGCCGAGCTGCCGGTCATCGTGCTGACCGCGCTACGGCACGATCGAGACCGCCGGTCGAGGCGATGAAGCTCGGCGCGTTCGACTTCATCCTGAAGCCGTTCGACGTCGAGGCGGTCGAGTCCGTCGATGCGAAACGCGCTGCGAGCTCAGACGTATCGCACGGAGAATCGCTATCTCCGCGAGCGCTACGACCGGCCGGCGGGCCTCGAGAACATCGATCGGCAGCGTCGCCCGCCATGCAGCAGATCTTCGAGCTCATCCGGCGCGTGGCGCCGACCAAGAGCGCCGTGCTGATCACCGGCGAGACCGGCACCGGGAAGGAGCTCGTGGCGCGCGCGATCCACAGTCGAGCCCGCGCGCGACGAGCGCTCTTCGTCCCGCTCAACTGCGCCGCGATTCCCGCCGAGCTGCTCGAAAGCGAGCTCTTCGGCCACGCGCGCGGCGCCTTCACCGGCGCGCAGGCGGCGCGCACCGGCAAGTTCGAGCTGGCCGACGGCGGCACGCTCTTCCTCGACGAGATCGGCGACATGCCGCTACGCTGCAAGCCAAGCTCCTGCGCGTGCTGCAGGAAGGCGTGGTCGAGCCGCGTCGGGAGCAATCAGCGGATGCACGGTCGACGTGCGCATCATCTCGTCGACCAATCGCGACCTCGCGGAGCGCATGCAGGACGGGACGCTTCCGCGAGGACCTCTACTACCGGCTGAACGTGCTTCCACATCGCGGTGCCGCCGCTGCGCGAGCGGCGCGAGGACGTCGCGCCGCTCGCTCGAGCATTCCTCGCCGCTTCGCGCGCGAGCTCGGCAAGCGGCGATCTCCGCATGGCCGACCGACGCGGCGCCGCCGCTCGAGGCCTACGCCTGGCCCGGCAACGTCCGCGAGCTCCAGAACGCTGGTGGAGCGCGCCGTCGTCCTCGGCACGGCGCCGCACGGTCGATGCCGGACTCCATTCGGGCGCTGCTGCCCGGCGCGATCAGCGACGCCAGCCGGACCGACGAGCCGCTGATCCGAGAGCCTTGGCCTCGAGGCCGCGGTCGCCGCGCTCGAGCGCAAGATCATTCTCCGGGCGCTCGCCGACAGCGGCGACAACAAGGTCGAGGCGGCGCGCTCGTCTCGGCGTGAGCGAGCGCACGCTCTGGTACAAGCTCAAGAAGTTTCGCCTGTAGCGCGGGGCGCCGTGGCACTGGAACTCGCTCGACATCGTTCGCCAAGTGGATGTGCGGTGGATCACGGAACCGATCCTCCTGGCGCTCGTGCTCGGCATCGCCTTGGCCTGGCCGCTCCGGTCGCCGGCCATCGAGCACCCATGGCGAGGCGCGCGAGGGTTGGTCGTGCAGGCGATCGTCGACCGCGGCGAGTGGATCTTGCCGCGGCGAAACGGCGAGCTGCCGTCGAAGCCGCCGCTCTTTCATTGGCTCGCCGCGACGGCGGCGCTCGACCGGCTTCTCGGACGCGCGTGGTGCGGCTTGCCGTCGGCGGTCGCGGCATGGGCGGTCGCGTAATCTCACGTTCGCGCTCGGTCGTGCCATCGGCGGCCGCGCGGCGGGATGGCTCGCGGTCGGCGCGCTCCTCGGCATGGTCCCGTTCCTCGGCGCGGCGATCGAGGCTCGCGTCGACATGGTCTTCGCGGCCTGCACGACCGCCGCGCTCGCGCGCGTTCTTCTTCTGGTACCGCGACCGCTCCCCGGGCGCCCGGGCGCTCGTGTACGCGGCGGCGAGCGCCGCGGTGCTCGCCAAGGACCCGATCGGCGCGCTGTTGCCGGCCTCTGGTGATCGTGGGGTTTCTCGTCGCCCAACAGGAGCTCCGGCTCGTCCGCGATCTCTGGTCGGGACGTCTCGTCGCCGCTCGCGGCTTTCGTCGACGTCGGCTGGTACGCGCTCGCGGCGGCGGTCGGTGGTCGCGAGATCGTCGAGCTCCAATTGGTGCGCGAGGACTGGTCGCGCCTTCGTCGGCAACGCGGAGTTTCCGGCGGACCGCGCACGGCGCCACGCTGCGTCTCCCGGACTGCTCGTCACCCAGTATCTCCCGTGGACGCTGGTGCTCGTCTGGTGCGCGGTGCGGCGCGTGCGCGGCGTCCGGGCCGACGCCGCGGAGCGCTTCCTGCCGTCTGGTGGCTGGTCGTGCTCGGCGTGTTCACGCTCGCCGCGGGTAAACGCCCCATCTATCTCCTCCCCGCCGCGCCGGCCCTGGCACTTCTGGCGGGACGGATGCTCGCGGAGGCCACGACGTCCGCGGTCGACTTCCCTGCGGGCGAGCGCGCGTGTCGGGTGGAAGGTCTCGCTGGCGCGGATCGCGGTCGCGATCGCGATCTTCGACGTCGGAACCCTCGTGACCGTGCAGCTCCTCCGGGAGTCGCGGGCGCGACGGCGATCGCTGGTACCGTTCGCCGGCAAGGTCGCGGAGATCGCGTCCCCGGCAACCAGCCACTCCCGGCCGACGCGGCGATTCCCGGCTTCGATCGCATGGTGCTGGCCTACCGACTGCAGGCGCCCGATCACGCGATCAAGCCGCGGCACCCGGCCTGCCGTATCTGCTGCCTGCGGTCCGCTCGCCTGGAGAAATGGTGCGACGGTGATACGCTTCTCGCCGATTCTGGGGAGGCCGCGAACACCTTCGCCCTGATGCGCGCGGCCGCGCCGGGCACGGGAAGCGCGTGACCGAGGCCTGTCGCGGGCCGGACCCTCTCTGCAGGATCTGGCGGGGTATCGAAGCATGGTCCGCAAGATCTTGCAGGGTCGAGGCCGCGTTGGCTGCTTCCTTTGACCGGCCCATCACCTGCATCTGCGCCCTGAGTCCGAGAGCGCTGCGCGCGATGATTTCCGCCCCCATTCGTCAGCTGCCGCTCCTCGTCCTGCTCGCCGTGACCGCGTGCAGCCACGCGTCCGTTCGTGCGCGGCCCGGGCGCCGTCCCGGCGCCCGCGCTCGCCGCGATCGATCACCGCGCTCATCCTGATCAGGGACGCCGGCGCCGCCGAATCCCGACGGGCGAGCGCGCGCTCGACCTCCTCGAGCAGCGGGTGCGGATCGCGCCGGCCCGCACCACGGTCGTCTTCCTCGGCGACAACGTCTACGAGACCGGCATGCCCGAGCCGACCGCGCTCGAGGGCACGGCGGCGGAGGCGGTGCTGGACGAGGTGCTGCTCACGCTCTTCGAAAGCCGGCGCGACGCCGAGCGTCGGCTGAAGGCGCAGGTGAAGGCGGTGCGCGTGCCCGGCGCACGCGCGATCTTCGTCCGGGCAATCACGACTGGGGACAGCCCGGCCTCGACGGGTGGAAGCGGGTGCTCGCGCAGCAAGCGTTCATCGACGACATGCGGAAGTCCGTCGACGACGTCGACGTCTCCATCCTGCCGCGCGATGGCTGTCCGGGCCCGACGAGCTGTCGACCTCGGTCGGCGCGGGCGCCTGGTCGTGCTCGATACCGAGTGGTGGCTCGACGGCGGCAATCAAGCCGTCGCCCGAGCACCCGGGCAGCTGCGCCAACGTGACCGAGACCGGTGTGGAGACGGCGCTCGAGCACGAGCTCGATGACCGCCGCGGCGGCTGATCGGCGGCCGATCGTCGTCGGCCACCATCCGCTCGCGAGCCACGGACCGCACGGCGACTTCGTGGATCCGATCGTGCACGTCTTCCCGCTCACGATGGCCAAGGCGTACCTGCCGACCGTCGTCGCGTGGGCGCCGCTGCCGCTGATCGGCTCCGCCATGGGCTGGGGGCGGTCGCACTTCTCGCCGAGTCCGCAGGATTTCTCCGGCCCGGGCAACGCGCACTTTCGGACCGCGCTCACGGACGCGATGGCGCGTGCCGGCGCCCGCGGAGCTCCTGCGCTGGTCTACGCCGCCGGGCACGATCACAGCCTGCAGGTGTTCCGGTCCGCGCGGGGCCCGCGCTGGACGCTGGTCAGCGGACTCGGCTCGAGTGCAAGGCCTCCGGGGTTCGCCACGACGGCTCGACCTCTTCGCGCATTCCGATCGGACGGCCCCCTGGGCTCATGGAGCTCGACTTCCTCACGAACGGCGAGGTGCGGCTCGGGGTCGTCGAATGGTCTGCAGGCGGCGGCAGCGGGCGTCGAGATGTACTCGACGAGCCTGACCGCCGGGGCGGCACGCTGAGGAGGACGACGGTGGCGGATCGATCGATGGGCTCGAAGACCGTGGATGTGACCTATTGGTCGACCGTGCTGGGCGGCGCTCGTCACGACGAGCACCATCGGTGCGACGTCGGGCGACTATCTCACCAAGGCCGACGGGCTCGGGCTGCCGTTCGCGTGGGTCATCGCAGGGCAGGTCGCCGTCTTCGTGGCGCTGATCGCCGCCGGTCGCGCCCGCAAATGGAACGCGAGCAGCTCGCCGAGGCGCGGCGTTGCCGATCGGCTCCCGATGCGTGCGTTGAATGATGTCGAGATCCGGGCCCCGTTCCCCTCCACCAGCTCCGGCCCGTCCTCCATGATGCCGACGTCCCACCCGACCAGGATCCGGTCGGCGAACTCCGGCGTGCGCGCGCACCACCAAGGCGAGCGTCTCCGACCAGAGCGGTACCCACCGTCCCGTGATCTGCGCGCCGCTGTCGGGATGGGTCTCGCGCCAGCCGGTCGTCGGCCAGCATTCCGAGGTCGGTCGCGGGCCGAGCGTGCCGCTCGCGAGGTCGACCCGGGCGGCGAGCCCACCCGCGTGGAAGTTGTCGACGACGTGATTCCGCCCTTGCGCCATCCGCAACACGGCGTTGGTGATCTCGAACTCCCCACGCTCGTTTCGGCAGGTCACGATCCGTACGGTCGCGAGCGCCCGCTGCTCACGGCCGCCAGGTCCGAATGATTGACGCGACGCGGTTGCACGATGACGCCTTCCGTGAAGGGCAGCCTGCGGAGGTGCTGGACGAAGCTCGGCCTCGCGGAGACGCGTGCCGCCCGCGCTTTCGTAGGTGTCGTCGCCGCGCCGGTAGTCCCAGCGTTCGGCCCCCGGCCGCCTTTGCCGTGACTGGGCTTCACGAACAGGTCGACTTTGGGAAGCCGCACGCGATGGTCGCCACTGTCAGCTCGACGCGCCGGGCTCGAGCGCGAAGATCACCGGGATGGCCGGGAGATGCCGATCGCGGCAGCGGCTGCGAACGCGACCTTGTCGTTGAGGGGCTCAGCGGTCGCCTGGCCGAGCGCTTGAAGCGTGCGGTAGGCGCCGCGTTTGGTCTCGCCGCGCTGGAGGTACTGGCCTGCCCGCCGCCGCCTGCCGCTCGTCGAAGAGCTCGAAGGTGTAGTACGAGCGGGGCGGGATGCCGTAGACGAGGGCGAGCGCGCAGCTGCTCGCGCATTTGTCGAGCGAGGCTCTTCCCGGTTTGCCTCCGGATCGCGGCGCCGTTCAGCCAGGTCGCGTGGACCATGGCGCCGGCGATGTACGGCGGCCAACCACCGATCGCCGTGAGCAGCAACCGAGAGGTCGGCTCCCGGATGCGTGCCAGAGCTCGGCGCGATGCGAGCAATGGATGCAGGCGGCCGCGGAGGTCGTCGCTCGGGCGCGGGCGGCGAAACAGGATGGCCGGCGCGCAGTCTGCGATGTGCAGCGCCATCACCCTGCCAGGCGCCTGGAGACGACGCCAGACTTTGCCGAGGATCCGTTTGCGCTTCGGGCTGCGCGGCGTCAGGTAGCCGTTCGACGTCGCCTCGTCGGCGGCGCACGGCGCGCCGCCGGACGGCACGCTCACTCCCGCCGACCAGAGGATGCCGTTCACCACGAGCTGGCGGACGCCCAGGACCGACCAGGCCGAGTGCGCGTCGGAGTCCCGTGAAGCAGAACGAGCGGCCGCCGTCGGCACGGTCGTAGGTCCACGAGACGACGTCCGTGGGGCCCCCGGCGCTCGAGCCGCCATGCTCCCGGCTCGACCACACGAGCGGGTGACGCCGCGCATGCCGTCGACGAACTGGATGTGGTTCAGCCAACCGTCGCGGATCCTCCACGGCTGGACTCCGCGCGTCACCGGGTGCGGCGGGAACTCCGCGTGATGGGTGTCCCAGTGGCCGCGGTGCGAGATGCCGGGCAGGTGCACTCCGCCGATCCAGCTCGTCGCCCGCGCGGCGAGCGCCTGCGGGTAGCGCACCGCCTGGTGGATCATGACGATCCCGACCCCGCGGTCGATCGACTGCTGGAGTCGTTCGATCCGTTGCGCGGACTGGAGGAAGGCGTGCTTGTCGAGCCCACCCGTGTAGAAGACGAGTGACCGGGCCGACCTGAAGACCGTGTCGTCCTCCGGCCAACCGTCGTCGACCGTGGTGACGTCGGACGTCCGGGGTCTGCTCGAGGAGGAACGCGGTCAGTCGACAGCCGGCCCGATAGTCGTGGTGGCCGATCGTGTCGGCGCCCTTCACCGCGCCCGCAACCAGCACGATGCGGACGGGCGCGGTCATGCGAGCCTACGGCCGGTGAGCTTCTCGAGAATGTAGAGCGACGAGCGGTGCGGATCGCTCATGCCGGTCGCGGGCAGGAAGAACGTCTGGTCGAGGCTGTGCCGCCCGGAAATCGCGCCGTGCGGCACGAGGTCCGTGATCGCCAACCAACTCGATCCGCTCAGGAACTCGACGATCTCGCGGGGCGCGCTCCGCTGGTAGGCCTTGTCGCGCTTCCCGAGCCGGCGGATCTCGGCGATCACCTCGTCGTAGAGCGTCCGCCTTCCCCGTCTGATCTTCAGCCGGCTCGACCAGGATTCCGCCATCCGACCTCGCGTACGTGCACCGCCGAGACGAACCGGCGGGCGAAGGACTCGAACGGCTCGCCGACCTGCCATACTCGCGGGGCGTCCGGTGGGGTCGACGTTGCAGAAGAGCCGCAACATGCCCCGGCCTTCGGTCGGGTAGCCGTAGGTCGAATCGATGTGCAGCAGCTGCCGCGTGCTGCGTTGGTGCGGCCGATACGTGATGCGGTCCTCGGCCAACACCGACGGGTAGGTGGGAAAGAGCTCCGCGATCACGTCTGCCGCCCAGGTGCCGAAGCGCGCCATCATCCCCTCGAGGGCCGCCGGACATTCGGTGCAATCCCGGTGAGGAGAACCGCCCGCGCGCATGAGCGTAGTGGCGCCTCTTGATCTTCCCGCGCCACGGCTCGTAGATGATCGTCGGCTTGCCGTCGCGGATGTCCGCGTCGTCGATGCCACTCACGATGTGCCGGGTGTTGGCGATCAGGCCCCGTTCGCCCGCGGTCAATTCGAATCCGGTGCCGAGCAGGAGGACGACCCCGCCGTTCTCCAAGGTCTCCAAGGCGTCCCGGCGGACCGCCGGCGCCGAGCGATCGATGCTCGGGCCGAGCTTCAAGACCTTCACCGCGCCCGCTTCCCTCATCAAGGCTGGCTCCGTCACGGCTCAGCGCTCCTGGAGCGTCGAGCCGAGCTGCGATTCTGCGTGCACCTGAATCCCTCCCGTGTGATGGACGACGTCCGCCCGAAAAGGGTCGAATCCGGCCCCGATCGCCGGAGCCGCCGTCCGTGGCCGCGCCTCGCGTGTCGACCGGCTATGCAGGTCACATGCCAGGAGCTCGCGCATGGATCGTCCGCGATCGCGGGGCGCAGGACGGCTCGGAGTGGACGGGAGCCCCGCAAGATCTTGCGGGGACCCTGCCGGAAACGGCGCCTTCGGTCTCCTCGGTGCGACGTCGGGCGAGCTATCTCACCAAGGCCGACGGGCTCGGGCTGCCGTTCGCGTTGGTGGTCGCGGCGCCGGTCGCGGTCTTCGTGGCGCTGATCGCCGCCGGTCGCGCGTCGCAAATGGAACGCGAGCAGCTCGCCGAGGCGCGCGTTGCCGATCGGCTCGCGATGCGTGCGTTGAATGATGTCGAGATCCGGTGCCCCGTTTCCCTCCACGAGCTCCGGCCCGTCCTCCATGATGCCGACGTCCCAGCCGATCAGGATCCGGTCGGCGAACTCCGCGTGCGCGCGCACCGCCAAAGCGAGCGTCTCCCGCCAGAGCGGCAAGCGGCGTCCACGATCCGGGCGCCGCCGTTCGGATGGGTCTCGCGCCAGCCGGTGCGTCGGCCGCCTCCCGAGATCGGTTGCGGGTCCGAGCGCGCCGCTCGCGAGGTCGACCGCGGCGGCGAGACCACCCGCATGGAAGTTGTCGACGACGCGATTTCGCCCCTGCGCCATCCGCAACACGGCGTTGGTGGCCTCGAACTCCCCGCGCTCGTTCCGGCAGGTCACGATCCGCACCGTCGCGCAGTGCGCCGTTGCTGACGGCGGCCACGTCCGGGTGGTTGACGCGACGCGGTTGCACGATGACACCTTCGGCGAAGGGGAGTCGTCGGATGTGCCTGACGAGCTCGGCCTCGCGCGAGCTTGCGTGCCGCTCGCGTCTTCGTGGACGTCGTCGTGCCGGTAGTCCCAGCGTTCGGCGCCCCGGCCGCCCTTGCCGTGATTCGGCTTCACGAACAGGTCGACTTTGGGAAGCCGCACGCCGGAGTCGCCGTCGGCGACGGACGCGCCGGGCTCGAGCGCGAGAGATCACCGGGACGGCACGGAGACCGCGATCATGGCAGCGCGCGGCGAACGCCACTTTGTCGGTGAGAGGGCTGAGGGGCCGCACCGGCCGAGCGCTTGAGTACGCGGTAGACGCCGCGTTTGGTCTCGCCGCGCAGTAAGTATTGGCCGGCCTTACGGCGCCTGCGGTCGTCGAACAGCTCGAAGGTGTAGTACCAACGGGGCGGGATCCCGTGGGCGACGGCGAGACTCGCACTGCTCGCGCATTTGGCGTGCGAGGCTCTTCCCGGTGTGCGCCGGGATCGCGGCGCCGTTCAGCCAGGTCGCGCGGATCGCTGGCGCCGGCGATGTACGGTGGCCAGCCCCAATGGCCGCCGAGCAGCAACCACACGGGTCGGTTCCTGGATCGCGCCATTGCTCGTCGCGATACGACCGGTGGATGCGAGCGGCCGCGGATTGATCGCTCGGGCGCGGGCGACGAAACAGGAGGGCAGGTGCACAGTCTGCGATGTGGAGCGCCATCACCTCTCGGAGCCGTCAGCGATCGTGTGCCGTCCGCGCGTCATCCAGCTCGGCGCGCATCGCCGCGAGCTCGCGCCGAAGCGCGGCGATCTCGCGCGCTTGCGCCTGGATCGCCGCGACCGCGAGGCTGGCGTAGCCGTAGAGGTCGACGTGGTCACCATCGCTCGCGACGGACGGACTGTCGGGTCCGACGTCGTCGATGATGAAGCCGAGATGCGCGCCGTCCGGCGATCCCGGAAGCGCGTACTCATAGGTCGCGAGCTTGAGCTCGAGGAGCTGATCGCGGAGGCGCGCGCGGTCTTGGTCGCCGAGGTAGTGGATGTTTCGCTTGGCGGCTCGACGCGAGATCGGGCACATCCCTCCGTTGGTGGGATCGTCCGTCGCGCAGACCAGGGCACGGTTGCAGTCATCGCCTGGATCGCAGCTCTGGTTCGGGCAGCACGGCGCGCCCGGCTTCTGCTCCGGCGCGCATGGCGTCAGGTCCTTCCTGGTGTGCCCTTGGCACACCGGATCGCCACAGGTGAAAAGTACGTGCCGCCGGCCGTCGGCCCCGCGCAGCACGCCCCTGCGCTCGGACCCTCGCACAGACACTCGTGAACGCACGTGCCGTCAGCGCAGCGGTCGGCAGAGCAGCCGTTGGCGTCGTCGCAGTCGCCATCGGCCAGGCAGGCCGATCCCGACGGCGTCGGAATGGATGTGGGCACCGGCGTCGCGCACGGGAGCGCGCCAGCGCGGCATTGCCGTCCCAGCGAACGCCGTACGCCTCCAGCGCAGATGCGGCGGAGCGCGCCCTGCTTCACCAGATCTGACGCGGTCGTGGAGGTGCAGCGTGCGAAGGTCCGATAGTCCGCGCGACTACAGCGGCAGCGACACTGGGCCGCGATCCGGTCGATCAACGTCTGCCACCGCCGCGGCGTCGTTGGGACCGTCGCCGCACCTGGACCAGGCTGGCACTGCGCTCGCGACCAGGACCGAGACTACGCCAACAGTCAAGATTTGCATCGTCGACCTCCGGTTCCATTCAGCGGAGCGCTGACTGTCCTCAGCTACTCCCCGAGAGACGCAGTCAATGCCAACGGGCTGCGCGCCTCAATTGCGAGCCCGACGCGACGATCTCGGAGCGCTCTTCGTCGAGGTTGCTACGTCGGCCCGTGCTCGAGCAGCGCCAGGAACGCCGCCTCGTCGAGGATCGGCACGTCGAGCTTCTTCGCCTTCGCGAGCTTCGAGCCGGGGTCGGCGCCGGCGACGACGTAGCATGGTGTTCTTGCTGACGCTGCCTGAGACGCGGCCGCCCGGCGCGCGTCGATGCGGCTCTCGGCGTCGCCGCGCGTCAGGCTCTCGAGGCCGCCGGTCAGGACGAAGGTCTTGCCGGCGAGGGCGCCGGTCGGCGCGGCCGGCGCGCTGCGGCTCGACGCCGGCCTTCAAGAGATGCTCGACGACGGCGCGGTTCTTCGGATCGTCGGCGAACGCGCGGACGCTCGCCGCCACCTCGGGGCCGATGCCTTGGACCTCGAGGAGCGTCGCCTCGTCGGCGGCGAGGAGCGCGTGGATCTCGCGGAAGTGCTGGGCGAGGACGCGCGCCAGGTGCTCGCCGACGTGACGGATGCCGAGCGCGTAGAGGAAACGGTCGAGGTCGGGACGCTTGCTGGCGGCGATCGCGTTCGCGAGGTTCGCGGCCGACTTCTCGGCCATCGTGCGCTCCAGGCTCGCGATGGGTGGCGGCGTCGACCCGGCAGAGGTCGGCGAAGTCACGGCACGGCCGCGCACGACCAGCTGGTCGACGAGCTCTCGCCGAGCCCGTCAGATGTC
>ERZ1370068.5200-contig-4232_pt1 | contig 101785 bp, 162 predicted proteins | sample MGYA00561227_ERZ1370068 | MGnify/ENA primary metagenome ERZ1370068 (study PRJEB38410, sample SAMEA6850437) | metagenome | study: Metagenomic assessment of the ecological functions of the soil: analysis of the soil microbiota associated with the...
CCGTGCTACCACTGACGGTACAAACGCGGCCGTCGTAAGCGACGAATAGGTCACGGCTAAGCCTGACGACGCGATTGCAGTTACGACAAAGGGTGCTGTACCCAGCGGCCGATCGGAGAACGCCGAAGGAGATTGTCTGGCTCCCCTGCGACACCGTGAAGCTTTGATTCACGCTGGTTGCAGAGTTAGTGGTGGCGTTGCCGGCTTGCGTGGCTTGGATCGTGCAGGTGCCCACCGCAACGAGAGCCACCGTACTGCCGCTTACCGTACAGACCGATGGTGGTGGTGACGAGAAACTCACCCGGCAAGCCGGACGACGCGGTGGCGCTGATGCTGATCGGTACCGCGCTGAATACCTGATTGCCGAGTGCGCCAAAGGTGATCGTCTGCCCCGCGCGCGCGATGACGATGCTGAAATTTTGCGTCGCGGCTGGCGCCACACCGTTGCTGGCCGTGAGGGTTCCGGCGAACGTGCCGCCGGCGCTCGGCGTCCGCTGACAACGCCGCTCGTGCCGGTTAAGGATCAATCCGGTGGGAAGTGCCCCGCTCGTGATGGCGAATGTTGGCGCGGGGACACCGCTCGCCGTCACCGTGAAGGTGTACGCGGTGTTGAACGTTCCGTTCGGGAGCGCGGCGCTGGTAAAGGCTGGCGCCTGGGACGTAACCACCGTATTGGTCAACGCGAAGGTGGTGCTCAGAGCCCCCACCGTTGCGGCGACTGAAAATAATCCCACCGTGCTGTTGGCGGTGAACGTCGGCGCGAGTCGCTATACCAGACGCATCGCTCCCTGCCTGAACGATAGTAACCGCGCCGCTGAACGTCCCCGAGGCGCCAGTTGCCGGCGCCGTAAATGTGATCGACGCGCCAAGAACGGGATGGCCGCCATCACCGCACCAACACCGCGAGAGGCGTCGCGTACACGGTGCCAACGCCTGCACTCTGCGGGCTGCCTGATTGAACGCTAAGCGTGGCCGGGACGCCGCTCGTTTGCAGGAGCACCGAGATGTTGTTGTTTGCGGCGCTGGTCACTATCAGATCAGGTTTGCCGTCGCCATTCAAATCTTGGGCGACAATTCGCCGTTCCTGGCTGTTCCGCCGACGGTGTACGTCAATGGCGCCTGGAACGTGCCATTGCCGTTGCCGAGCAGCAACGACCAACGTATTGTCGAGAGCGATTGACGATGGCCAAGATCGGTCCATCCATCGCCGTTGAAGTCGGCGATCAGCAACACTCGCCGAGCCGTAGCCGGTCGCAAAATTGGTTGCGGGGCCAAAGGTGCCGTCACCGTTTCCAAGGAAGACGGAGACGTTGCTGCTATAGTCGTTGACGACCGCCAGATCGAGCTTGCCATCGCCATTGAAGTCCCCCGATTGCAAGACCATCCGGAAAGTATCCCGTCGCATAGTTCACCGCCGCGGCAAAGGTGCCGTCGCCATTACCCCTAAGAATCGAAACGGTGTTGCTACCGCCGTTGGCGACGGCGAGGTCCGGTTTGCCATCGCGGTTGAAGTCGGCGACGACGACGCATAGGGGCTCGTACCCGTCGCGTAAGGAACCGGCGCACAGAAATGACCCGTCGCCGTTGCCCAGCAGCACAGTGACCGTCTGGCCCGTCGTAGCACCTGATGTGTTGTTGGTAATCACCAAGTCAAGCTTGCCGTCGCCGATTGACATCGGCCACGGCGATGTTAATCGGATAAAGCCCGGAACTGAACGAACCTACGCGATGTAAATGTTGCGTTGCCGTTGCCGGCAAATATGATGACACGTTGCCGCTGTTGAAGTCCGCGACCGCCAGGTCGAGCTTGCCGTCACCGTTGAAATCACCCACCGCAACCGCGATCGGTACAGCCGCGCAGCAGATCACCGCCGTCCCCGGTGTGAACGTGCCGCCGGCATTGCCGATCAAGATGGAAACGTTGCCCGAAAAGGCGTTGGCCACCGCCAGGTCCGGTATGCCATCGCCATTGAAATCCGCGAGCGCAATGCTGTTCGGATAGGTGCCTGTCGCATAGTTGACGGCCGGGGCAAAGCTGACAGTGTGAGCGGGCTGCGTAACGCTGAAGCTTTGATTGACGTTGGGCGCAGGCGAATAGGTCGCGTTGCCCGCCTGCGAAGCCTGGATGGTGCAAGTACCGGCGCTGACCAACGTTACCGTCGACTGCACTGACCGTGCAGACCGCGGTTGTCAATGAGGCAAAGCTGACTGACAGGCCCGATGACGCCGTCGCGCTAACATTGAACGGCGCCGCTCCAAGTGCCTTATTGCTCAGCGCTCCGAAGGTAATAGTCTGGCTCTGGGCGTGTTAGTGACCGCGAAACTCTGCACTGACGTTCGCCGCCGCAGCGTAGTTGGCGTTGCCGGATTGCGATGCCTGGATGGTGCAGGTGGCCGGCGCTGACCAACGTCACCGTCGTGCCACTGACCGTGCATACCGCCGGAATTCAGCGATGTAAAGGTGACTGGAAGGCCGGACGATGCTGTCGCGACGACTGTAAATGGCGCCGCACCAAGCACCTGACTGCCCAGCGCACCGAAACTGATGGTCTGGGCGGCCTGCGTCACGGTGGAAGCCTTGGCTGACGTTGGGCGCGGCCGCATGAGTTGCGTTGCCGGCTTGCGCTGCACGGAATCGTGCACGTCCCCACCGCAACCAGGGTGACGGTCGACCCGCTTACCGTACACACTGAAGTCGTCAGCGAAGCGAAGCTAACAGGTAGGCCCGAGGATGCGGTGGCACTGACGGTGAACGGCGCCGCACCAAGCGTCTGATTGCTCAGCGCGTTGAAGGTAATGCTCTGACTGGTCAGGGTGCCCGCCGAGGACTTGCCGCGCATAGTCCCAGGTGGCGCGGCCATCGGCGAGCGTGAACGCCATGCCGTTCAAGACCCGACCTTCCAATCCCACCACGCTCGCCGCCACTTCCAACCTCACCCACTGTCCCACTGCCGGCAACGCCCCCATCGCATGCCGCGACACCGTCCCGTCATTGCCCCAGGGAATCAGGTTCGCACCCCAATACGCGCGATGCTCCCAGCCGCCATCGTTCCACTGCAGCATCACCTCACTGGGCGGATTGGCCGGATCCAGATACACATAGGCAAACAGACTTTCGCCAACCCCCACGCTCAGCGTCGCCGCAGCGTTGTAGAAATAGTGCTGGTGCTCGCCACCGGCTGCTGCCGATTGGTGAGCCAGCGTGCCCGAGTACGGACGCCGGGTTGCTGCTGATCCAGTTCCAGCTGTCGCCACCGTCCGCTCGCCGCCGTCGCTCCCGCCGGCAGCGCATCCTCTACCCACACCGTGTCGGTGCCCGCCCCGAGGTGATCTGGAAGCTGCGCTCGACACTGGGCGCCGCGGCGTAGTTGGCGTTGCCCGCCTGCGATGCCTGAATCGTGCAGGTACCGGCGCTAACCAACGTTACCGTGCGCCCCGCTCACCGTGCACACTGAAGTCGTCAGCGAAGCGAAGGTGACGGACAGGCCAGAGGACGCCGTCGCGTTGACGGTAAACGGCGCCGCACCTAACGTCTGATTGCTCAGCGCGTTGAAGCTAATGCTCTGACTGGTCAGCGTGCCCGCCGACGACTTGCCGGCGTAGTCCCAGGTGGCGCGCCCGTCGTAGAGCGTGAACGCCATCCCGTTCAAGACCCGACCTTCCAATCCCACCACGCTCGCCGCCACTTCCAAGCGCACCCACTGGCCCACTGCCGGCAACGCCCCCATCGCATGCCGCGCTACCGTCCCGTCATTGCCCCAGGGAATCAGGTTGGCGCCCCAATAGGCGCGATGCTCCCAACTGCCATCGTTCCACTGCAGCATCACCTCACTGGGCGGATTGGCCGGATCCAGATACACATAGGCAAACAGACTCTCGCCAACCGCCACGCTCAGCGTCGCCGTAGCGTTGTAGAAATAGTGCTGGTGCTCGCCGCCGGCCAGCGCCGATTGATGCGCCAGTGCTCCCGAGTACGGCGCCGGATTGCTGCTGATCCAGTTCCAGGGATCCACCGTCGCTCGCCGCCACCGCCCCGCCGGCAGCGCATCCTCCACCCACACCGTGGTAATTTGCGCCTGCGAAATCGAGCTACAACAGAATGCCAGCAAGAGCATCAAGCAACTGCCCGCGAACGTGCCGCGCTTTGGAGTGCCCTTCTCCGGGCAGTCGCGTGGACGTCTCCAGCGCGACACGATGTCGCCGCGACCAGCAACGAACTCCCCGTGAGCGACGCGAAATTCGACGACGAGGTCCGCCTGATCCAGTGGCGTCTTTCAGCGCGAATGGCGCGACGCTGTATGTCTTGTTGCTGATCGCCGGAAACGTTTGGCTGTTAAGCGCCGCCGCGGAGGCGAATCCGCGCGGCAATCGATCCCCTTGAGCACCCTGGTGCCCGCTCGCGTTCGACAATCCCACCCTGGTCCCCCTTGATTTGGCGCGAAGCTTCTTTGCGGCTTCCGCTCAAATATTGGCGAAACGCGTTCACGGCGCAATCATCCAAATGGATGAAGACGCACGTTGCGCAGCAGGGTTCCCATCGCAAGCGTCGGCATGCAATTCGTTGCGGTGCTGCGATTGATTCACCCTATGCGCTGACTCCGTGCGGTCAACTGTAGGAAATGACAGGTGCGGCTGACGAGTCGACCGGAGATGCAAGACGTTTTCAACCTTGCGCGAACAGGAACTTCAATGTCGGAGACCGTCCGACGTCGCTGAATGGCAACACAAAAACACTAAACCTTCGCCGCCAGCGCTCGTCAAATTTATTACCGCGTGGTATTGCCGGTCTCTCTTGTATAGGAGCGTCCTATGGCTAACAACCACACTAGATCACTGGCGTGGTCTCCTTGCCGCGTGGCGCTGGCGCTGTTGAGCGCGTGAGCGCGCTGGCAGGCGAGATCACACTGTTCCAAAAACAGGGACTCTCGCGGCAGCGCGGTGACACTACTGCAGAGCCCGATGCTGGATATGCAAAGAGGCGGGTTCACGGACGGCATCAGCCGGCGGTCGTTCTGCTCCGGCGTGTGGCAGGCATGCACGAGCGCCACCTGGCACGCGCGTCCAGCTCCAGCCGGGCTGAATACAGGAACGTCAATGCATTGCCGGAACGATGACGTCGCGTCGGCGCGCGAGATAACGATAACGTCGGCGGCGCCAGCGCCGAGTCATCGTCGCCGCCGCCCCTGTCGTCCCGGCGCCGTGGTAATCGTCGCAAAGCGCCGAGCCCCGCATCGCGCTTTTCGGAAGGGTCGGGCTTCAGCGGCCGTTCGCCTCGATGTCTCGACCAAGACGATGGGCGGGGTTGGACAGGTCCGGCGTTCTACTGCCGGTGCCAATGCGGCCATCGCTTATGGCGGTGTGTGGCGCTTGTGCAACCCGACAATATTTCTCGTGGCGAGTGTGCCGATTTTGTTCCGGGCCGTTATGACAACCTCGGCTCTGCCCACGGGCCGCGTGAGCTCGGCGGAGTTGAGATCGCGTGTCGGAGCCAGCCACCGCGCCTGCGTCAGCTGTGGCGCCGTCCAGCTGCGGACTACCGGGCAGGTCGTGCTGTACGAGCTGCCTAACTTCGGTGGTCAGTCGGTGGTGATCGACCGCGTGGCGATACCCGGATCTCTTCAACGGCACGGCTTCAACGGATCGCGTGCTTCTTCGATAGGCGATCCAGAGCGGAATCTGGACTTTCTGTACCGACTCTGAGCTTCCGCGGCGACCGCCGCACGCTCGGTCCGGGCCAATATGCCTGGCTGCCTCTGACGTCAGGACCGCAAGATCGCGCGCCGGCGCGCCGCGTAAAACAACGTGTACGGGCTTGCTGTAGCGGGAGGTCAGTCGAGCGTCGGTCCTGCGATCGACGGTAAACAAAGGCGGGGCCGCTGCTTGCAAAAGCGCGGCCCCGCCCTTTTTGTGAGCGTTTACATAGGGAGCGGCGGCGGGAACGATCTAGTCGTCTTTCACTTCGTATAACATTCACGGATCGACGCGCGCTGACAGAAACTCGATTCAATGGAACCCCGCGTCAAAGCCTACGTTCGCAATGGTCGAACCCTTTCCCGATTCTGTGCCCCCCGGAAACGACGGATCGATGAGCTACTGGCTCAACGAACCTGCGGCTCCGGCAGGACGTCGTGACCATCCCCAGGGTCTGGGTAACGATCGCGCTATCGATACTCATCCACGTTGCGATTCTATTCATATGGATACCGCGAACGCACCTGCTCACCCCGGGGACCAGCAGCAGGACCAGACAGGCGATCGATTGCAGGTGCGACTCACTGAGCCGCCGACGCCGACGCCGCCGTCATCGCAGCCCGTGTCCCCGCCCCAGATGCAGGCCGTCGACCTCCCCGCCCAGCCTGACCCAAGAACGGTGGCGCGCATCGCGGCCGCCACCGGTGATCACTCAGCCCAGTTCCCGCAGGCGCCTTCCGTTATTTCGCCACCGCCAGCGCCTCCGGTAGCTGCCGCACCGACGAAGCCCCACTCCGACGATCGAGGGCGATCTGGCGGCGTACATCGCGGCGAGGCGCCGCGCGCGTGGCGAGCAGGAAGCCGCCACTGAACGATGAAGCAGCTCAATTCAATCGCGCCATCGCGGCCAATCTCCCTGCGCCGGCACGCGGGCGTCGCCGCGCAAGACGGCGAAAGAGGCGGCGGCATATTCCAGATCAAGCGCATGACCTACGACGACGCGGCGTTCGAGTTCTACGGATGGAACAAGGAAATGGGCCGCAAGACGCCGCAGCTCATCGAAGTGCGCAAGGGCGATAACGCCGACATGCGCATTGCCGTCGTGCGCAGGATGATCGCCATCATCCGCCAATTCGAAAAAGAGGACTTCACCTGGGAAATCGCCGCGACTGGGCACGCATCGTCGTGCTGTCCGCCCGTCTTTCGGACAACGCGGCGCTGGAGAAATACCTGATGCACGAATTCTTCGATGAGGCGGGCGCTCCCAGCCCGCCGCAGCATTGAAAAAGGCCTCGCGAGTGTTCTCGCAGGCCTTTTGGATCGCGAGTGCAATTATGCTAGCTCAGGGTCGGCGAATTCCGCCTTTACCAGGTGGTAGATCGCGAGAAGAATGATCGCGCCGACCAGCGAGCCGATAAAGCCTGCCGGTTCACCGCGCGCTATACAAACCTAGCGCCTGTCCCCCGTACGTTGCGCTAAGCAATGAGCCCGCGATACCGATTGCCACGGTGATGATAAAGCCGCTCTGATCGCGCCCAGGCGTCAGCATCTTTGCCAAGAGCCCGACGACGAACCCGACAAGAATGATCCAGATGATGGTCATGATGTCCTCTATCGATTATGAGTTCCCTGCTCTGTACTGCAGGGCCGACATGCCAGCGCGTTACACGCTGGGAGGCATCATCTTCTGCCTGCCGCCATCAAAGCCGCAATCAGACAACGTCGCTTGTTGTTGTAGGAGGTTGGCCGATACTAGCGGTGCGCGAACCAAGGCGTCCGATCAGTAATAGAGGACCGTCGTCACCGAGTTCTGACGGAAAACCTGCCGCCGCGTCCCGTCATTAGCGCGCGCCGTGCAGCCGCCGACTCGGCGCGCATCGATCGCCTGCGTCATGTCGACGTCCTGGCCTTCCATCTTCCCCTTGATGCGGATCTGCCCGGTGTAGCCGTTGGCGCCGAAAGTGAAATCGCCGGTGCCGGTCATCGGATTGCTGCCGGTGCAGGCAATCTTGAACGTCATCCGCGATCCGCTGCGCGTCGTATCGCTCACGCGGCAGTTCTCCTGTCGCGGAACGAAGTCTGTGTCGCTCGCACCTTCTTCACGCACAATCGCTGCGACATCGGGGGCATGGCCATGCCAGCCATCTCCATCTTCACCGTGACCTCGTACTGGTCGTCGCTGCCCTGCGCCAACGCCAACTGCGTCACCGGAAGAATGCACACGCCGGCGACGGCGAGGCCGCGCCACCATACGACGACGTTCAATTGCCTGGCATTCATCGATCCCTCCCCGTCAGGTGCGGACACGGCGCGGTCAATGACCCCCATGCGCCGGCTGGGGCCTGCTCTAGTATAGTGCCCATCAGTCAAGACCTGCGCCGCTTTGGTGAATGGAGGTTGCGGGTCGTTAGCAGTCGCATACGTGCGGTGGGGTCCGTATTCGGCCAAGAGCCGTCTTAAGCCAGTTCAAGCCCGGAAGCGGACCCTTGATGGTTCCAATGCGGGCCGATAAGGCACGCGAGTTACCGTTTGTACGCACGGCAAGGCGCATTAACAAAAAGGGCGAGCAAGTCGCTCACCCCGTCAGTGTCCTAATGAATGCGCTCTTACGCCGCGCCCGATCGCCTAGAAGGCGTTCATCCGCGCATCCATTCTAAGCGTTCCGCGTTATTGAGGAGGGATGCGCGGGGAGCAAATGTTAAAGGGTAGGTAACTCCATCGCAAGGTTTCGTGCTCCAAGATCGCTAATGAATGCGAAGGCATGCGCCAAGGGAAAATTACATGATGCGATCATGTACCCTTGAAATTAGGTGCTGTGGTCGAGGCCAAAGTCACATAGACGTTCCTGCCGCGATGCTTGGCGTTGTCACGGGCGGCGGAGGAGTAGTCGGGGCAGCCGTAGTGCCACCGAAGAAGTTGAGCGTACAGGTGCCCGCTACCCCGGTTGTACCGAAAGGATCCGAAGTTGTGTTGGCGACGCTGACGCCGGTGTCGAAGCCCGCCTGGTTTGTTAAAAACGGGAAGAGTATGTAGGTCTTTGTAGCCGAATCAGAGCAAACGCCCAATGGCACACCTGCCGTTCCTTGCAGTCCTTGCAGTCCTTGGTCCTGCTGGGCCTGCCCGGCCTTGATACCAGTTTGATTCCATGAAATCAACGCTTCGTTCGATTTGCACTGTCCGGCAGTGCTGACTATCTTAATCTCCCCGGACGATTTGTTGACACACACCGCAAAATAACGGTGTTCTGGCCGTAAGAAGGTGACATCGCTAAAAGGATCGCTACAGCGGTTGTCAGTGCTGGCAATGACGCAACAATTCTTTTCATCCCAACCTCCCATTTCGATGTAACCACGATTTGTGGAGCGGTGGACCGCCCTACGGGGACGTCGTATCCCATTTCAAGGCACCATCACAGTGAGTTACCCGCGCAAGAAGGCTAGAAGTCGAGTCGGCCAGATTGTGGCCCGTTACCGCGTGCGGCCCGCAACCGAGTACAACCAGACCGACCCCAACAAAAGGCACCGCAAGCACAATAATATACCTCCTGGCACTTGGCGCAAAAACAATGTCTGACGCCAACCAGCGTCCGTCTCCTGCCGCCGCCTGTAAAGTTGGTCGACAAGAACTCGCCACGCAATCGTAGGCGTCAACCAGCTAGCCTTCGGAGCACAGTAACCAGCCTGTCTTGTCGACCTCGGCGCAGTGGCTCGGTGGCGAGGCGCGCGGTCGTGCAAGGCGCAGGCGTGACTCCCGCCCGGCGCGACAATGCGGTAGCCGCTGCGCCGAAACAGAATGTCTACGCGCTCGTACAGTTACAACGTCTGCTTCGGGGCAACGCGACAGTCCGCGTTGGGTCGATAGCCGCCTTAAAGGAACATCGCACGCCTGCCTCGATGGTCATTCGTAACGTGCCTAGGAAGCCGCGTGGCGTTAAGAGGGCCCCGACGGTCAAACGCCGGGGCCCATGGATCAATCAGTTTGTTCCTGCTTGAATTCCGGAGCGAGATGCCCCGGGTCGTTCAGGAAACTTTGGCTTTCTTCGGCTCTTGCTGTCCGCTGACGCTTGCCATTGTCTGGGCGAGAAACTGCTTCACCTTACCTGCGGCCGTATCGCGCCCGTCGGCGATGGCCTTCACGTACTGATCCAGGTATTTCTGCGTCTCCTTGGTGTACGTGTTGAATGGCTCGCCCATCACGGCTGCCATCTTGGTCTGCGTTTCCGGCACAATTTCAAAACCGATGCGCGAAACATCGAGAATCCGGCGCATGTTGGCCTGATAGAGGCCGGCCCATTCGGTCAGCAATGAGCCGGAATCCTTGGTTGCCAGCAGCGATTTGAGGTGCTTTGCATTCTCGGCGAACGCGGCATTGGCTGCGTCGCTTTGCAGCTTGAAGAGACGCTCGTTGGCTTCGGCCATTATGACCGCCATGCGGAGTGTCTTCTCGACGTTGGGGTCGCGACCGGCGACGGCATTCGCATTCGGAAGGTGTTGGGTATGATTAGACATGTGTTGCCTCTTGAGAAACCATTAACGCTACATAGGAAATCCCATATAGATATTTCGCTTGACTTAGGCAAGTGCGCAGCTACGCGCAAGCGTCATAAGCGAAGTACGCCAGGTACTCGACCGGCTATGAATCGGCATCGCGCAAGCGAGGGATGCCTAGGGGATCGCCAAGGGCTGCAAGTCCAACCTGGCGGGGGCGGAAGGGTTGAAGCTGCCCTCTCCGTTCATACTTACGGTGCGCGCCTTCACCGATCGCGTCAAGGCATTTCGCAAGCATTTGCTCGAGTCAGAGTGCCTGGCTGGCCTTGTCTGCTATCCGCGACTGTCGGATTTGTGTTGACCCCTGAACGCTCCTGTACGCGAGATCAGGGCTTTGCCTCGATGTCTGCTACCGGGAACGAAGTATGACCGGGTTGGGTCGTTCTCGGCCGATCACTTCGTAACGGGCGATATGCTTCGCTACCGCGCGGGTGCTACAGTTCCCCGAACACGAATTCACAACATGGAGGGCAATATGCGACGGTCATTGCTTGCCATTGGCTTAACTTGCCTGCTGTCTGGCATGCTTGCGACCACCGAAGTCCGCGCCGACAGCGATTTCAAGGTGACGCTGATCGGCACTGGTCCTCGCCCACACCACGTCCAGATCGTTTCGGGCCGAGTACTCTGGTCGAAGCCGGCGACCAAAAATTCTTGATCGACGCCGGCCGCGGCGCTCCCATACGCCTTTGGCAGATGAACGTGCCGATGGGGAAGATCGATGTCCTGTTCCTCACCCACTATCATTCGGATCACACGTCCGGCATCCCAGACTTGTGGTTGACCGGCTGGCTGCCGCCGCCCTACGGACAGCGCAAGACGCCTTTCCACCTCATCGGCCCGACCGGCGCGAAAGTGCTGATGGAAAATCTGGAAAAGGCCTACGCGCTCGACATCAAGATTCGCATCGAGGACGAAAAGCTGCCGCCCGAGGGCATTGCTGTGAAGGTCGATGAATTCGACAAGGAAGGCGTCGTCTACGAGCAGAACGGCGTGAAGGTCACCGCCTTCGAGGTCAACCACGGTGACGCCATCAAGCCGGCGGTCGGCTACCGCATCGACTACAAGGGCCATTCGGTGGTCATCTCTGGCGACACACGCTACAACGAGAATGTCATCAAGTACGGCACCGGGGCCGATTTGCTGATTCACGAAGTCGCGATGGCGCGGCCGGCGCTGATGCAGATTCCGGCGATGCAGCGGATCATCGCCCACCACACCACGCCGAAAGAGGCGGGAATGGTGTTCAGCAAGGCGAAGCCGAAGCTCGCGGTCTACACCCACATCGTCAGGCTCAGCAACGCCCAGGTTCCGGAACCAACGCTGGACGATCTCGTCGCCGAGACGCGGCAAACCTATAGCGGCCCGCTGGAGGTCGGCGAGGACCTCACCTCATTCGAGATTGGCGACACGGTGACCGTACATCGCTTTAAGCCGTAACGAGCAAACGCGCCGGTGTGTTTAAGCTCGCGCACGCCGGTCGTGAAGGTTACGAAATCCAACCCACGAGAGCGCACCGAGGCAGCTTATTACGCAGGTTGATGCGACTGGACCAACAGGAAAATTGGGCTGGTGTTCGGCGCCGTTGAACGGCTGCGCCAGGAAGCGCGGACGCCCGAAACCGGCCGAACTGCGACCATCGGCGAACAGGCAGCTCGCGGCCCAACAGCGGACGCCCGACGGCCTGGCGAAATTCTTGGGCGGCGTAGTATTCCGATACCGATTGCTCCCATTCGATTTCCCTAGAGCGGACATACAAGCGCCTTTGGCCGGTCTATGATGCGGAAACTCAGGTCTGGATTGCGCCGAGACCTCACATGCCTCAAGACCCACAGGAGCAGGAGCGTAAGCAGCGTGAAATCGCGACCGAGATTCTCTTGTGGATCGCCGGCGTCCTGTAGCTGCATAACAATGACCGTCCCGAAGGGAAGCACTCTAGGCTGGGATTGCGCGCAGCATGAATCGTCATTTCAGGCCCTTCCTAAGGGGAGCAAGTTATGAAACGTATGCCGAGGATTTCTCTGATCGTCGCTGTCGTGTTGGCCATGACAACACTATCGTTCGCGTCGTTCGGTCAATCATTCGTGCGAATGGAAGTTCGACCGATAGAAAGCATGACGTTAACGACTCAGCAATTTTTGGTGGGCGAACAAAGGGCAAACCGACAATACTTGCCACGGCGAACTTCGCATCCCCAAACCCGGCAGCGACCGATTGCCGGCCGTTATTCTGGTGCACGGCTCAGGAGGAATCGGCGCAAGCCTCGATCGGTGGGCGCAAGAACTCAACAGCATCGGCGTCGCTACGCTTATTCTCGATGTATTCTCGGGCCGCGGAATCACCAGGTACCGTAAATGACCAGTCTCAGCTTGATTCACTGGCCATGTTGGTGGGATACGTATCGTGCGCTAGCAAGTTTTGGCTGCCCATCCCGCGGATTGACCCGAACCGCATCGCCGTCATGGGGTTCTCGAAAGGTGCTGTGCCAGCGGTCTACGCCAGCAATGAGCGGTTCCAGAAACTCTACGGCTCCGCAAATGTTCGGATTCGCAGCGCACATTGGGCTATACACCCCATGCAATGTGCACTTCTTGGGGAGACGACCAGACCACTGGCAAACCCATCCGAATGTTTCATGGAATCTCGGATGACTACGTGTCAATCGAGCCCTGCCGAGCGTACGTCGAACGATTGAAAACAGCAGGGGCCGACGTCAGTCTTACCGAGTATCAGGATGCCTACCACGCGTACGACAATTTCATGCTCACGCAGCCGATAAAATTCCCAGAGGGTCAAACCACGCGCCACTGCTGGCTTGAGGAAGGTGCGAACGGCATAATCCTGAATAGTAAGACGGGGGCACGGTATGGCCTGAACGATCCGTGCGTTGAAAAGGGGCCGCAGGTGGCCTACAACGCTGCTTCGTACCAAGCCACGCTCAAGGCTGTAAAGGAATTCCTCACCGCGACATTCCGTCTCCAACAAAGCGGCCATCGCGAATGGAAAAACCGCTCAGTGTCCGGGGTCGGGCCCCTGGAGAAGAGACTCCCCAACGTCTGCTTCTGAGCCACGTGTATGACCGCTCAGGGTCGTTAGCAGTCGCATACGTGCGTCCGTATTCGGCCAATACCGGCCCTACCGTGATGTCGCCGATAGCAGTCGTTTCGCTGGCGCAATCGACCAGAAGCCGACATACGCGCCGCTTTGCAACAGTCATTTTCCGCTGACGGGTATTCCAGGCCTTGCCTCTCGCCCCATTCGTGGCGCGCATGTAGGGCGGCGCCTCGCTACAGAGCACGCTGACCTTCCTCGAAACGATACGGTGGCGTAGGCTATGGTCGATCGCTGTGCTGTCGTAGCGCCTGAGAGTGGCAAGGGAGGGAGGCGGATGGGACGGGGCGCAAGACCTGCAAAGGCCAAAGTCGAAGCAAGGTCAACTGTCGCCAGGAAATTGCGGCGGAAGGTCGACGGCTCTACCGGCCTGCAGCTCAAGCAGCGCCTCGCGGAGGCATTGGAACAGCACGCGGCGATCAGCGAGATCCTGCAAGTGATCTCCGCTTCGCCAACCGACGTGCAGCCGGTGGTCGACGCTGTCGCCGAACGGGCGGCCCGTCTGTGCCAAGCGCCCCTCGCACGAGTGTTGTTCGTCGATGGCGACATCTTGCGCTGCGACGGCCGAGTATTCGCTCGATGGCACGTACCCAGTGCGGCACGGTTCCGCTCCCGTTGAAGCGGACGACCATCGTCGGTCGCGCAGTTCTCGACCGCGTGACCATTCATCACGACGACGTCGTACCGTTGCTCGACAGCGAGTACCCGGACGCACTAAACGCACGGCGGCTCGGGATGTCGTGCCGCGCTCGCAGTACCGCTGATGCGCGAAGGCAACGCCTACGGTGTGATCTTGCTCTGGCGCCGCGAGCCCGGACTGTTCTCGCCCGAGCAGGTTGCGCTGGTGCAGACGTTTGCGCAGCAGGCGGCGATTGCCGTCGACAACGTACGCTTGTTCAATGAAACGAAGGAGTCTCTTCAGCAACAGACAGCCACAGCCGACGTGCTCAAGGTCATCAGTCGGTCGGCCTTCGATTTGCAGATGGTGCTTGAGACGTTGACCGAATCCGCATGCACAGTTGTGCGAAGCAGAAACATCAACTATGTGGCGTCCCGACGGCAACGTATTCAAGGTTGCCGCAATGTTTGGGCAGTCTCCGGCACACGAGACGGCGATCAAGCAGCTTGTCGGCAAGCCCGGAGAGATACCTGCGTTGCTCGCACTTTGCTGGAGGGGCGAACGGTTCAAATCCACGACGCGGCGGCTGATCCGGAATACAACGTGCCAGACTTTCTGACCGCCGATGGAAATCGCGCCTTGGTCGGCGTGCCGCTGATCCGTGACGGTGCTCCGATTGGCGTTCTGGTGCTGACACGCTCGGTTGCCCGACCTTTCACCGAAAAACAGATCGCGCTCGCGACAACCTTTGCCGACCAGGCGGTAATCGCCATAGAGAACGTTCGCCTCTTCAACGAGACGAAGGAGGCTCTTGAGCAACAAACGGCGACGAGCGACATCCTGCGGGTGATCAGCCAGTCGCCGCGCGATGTGCAGCCGGTGTTCGACGCGATCGCGGCGGCTGCCCTGAAACTATGCAATGCCAACTCGGCGGCCGTCTTGACATTTGACGGCGAATTGATGCGGCTCGGGGCCCCTCGCGAATGTCAGCCTGAACGAGGCCGATGCCCTGCGCCTCCGCTACCCGAAGCCGCCCGGCCGCGAGACTGCGGGCAGTCGGGCGATCCTGACGGGCAGCACTGTTGTGGTCCCGGACGTGCTTGAAGACCCCGAGTTTGAGGTCAGGCCCGCAGCTTCCGAAGCGTCGTGTCTGTTCCGCTGATGCGCGAGGGGAGCCCGATCGGTGCTATCACCGTCGGGCGGCCCGAACCTGGGCGGTTTCCCGACTCAGCAGATCGCGCTGTTACAGACCTTCGCCGACCAGGCGGTGATCGCCATCGAGAACGTCCGTCTGTTCACGGAACTGGAGGCGCGCACCACCCAGCTCACGCGCTCGGTAGGAGAACTCAAGGCGCTGGGCGAGGTCGGGCAGGCGGTGAGCTCAACGCTCGATCTGGAAACCGTGCTCTCCACCATCGTCTCCCGCGCCGCTCAGCTTGCCGGCATGGACGGCGGATCGATCTGGGAGTACGACGAGGCGCGCGAGCAGTTCTACCTGCGCGCGACTGACCGGCTGCCCGATGAGCTGGTCGAGGTGCTCCGGGCTACGCCGATCCGGAAGGGTGAGGGCGCGCTGGGACGTCTGGCGATGACAGGCGAGCCGGTCGAGATCGGCGACATCGCAGACGAAAGCAGCTACCAGAGCCGGCCTTCGCGAGATCCTCATTCGGTGCGGCTATCGGTCGGTGCTGGCAGTGCCGCTCCTGCGTGAGGACCACCTTCTCGGGGCACTGGCCGTGAGCCGTAGTCAGCGCTGGCGACTTCGCCCCGGAAGTCATCGCGCTGCTGAAGACTTTCGCCACGCAGTCGGCCCTGGCCATCCAGAACGCGCGGCTCTTCCGCGAGATCGAGGATCAAGAGCCGCGAGCTGGAGGCGGCGAGCCAGCACAAGAGCGAGTTCCTCGCCAACATGTCGCACGAGCTGCGCACGCCGCTCAACGCCATCATCGGCTTCTCGGAAGTCCTGGCGGAGCGGATGTTCGGCGAGGTCAACGACAAGCAGGCGGAATACTTCGGCAGACATTCTGGAGTCGGGACGGCACCTCCTATCGCTCATCAATGACATCCTCGACCTCTCCAAGATCGAGGCGGGGCGGATGGAACTGGAGCCCACTGACTTTCCACTCTGCCGAGCGCTCATCGAGAACGCGCTGACCCTTGTCCGGGAACGCGCGCAGCGCCATGGCATAGCGCTCGGGCGCACGGTCGACGAGCGCCTGGGGATGATCCACGCCGACGAGCGCAAGGTGAAGCAGGTGCTGTTGAATCTCTCTGTCCAACGCGCTTGAAGTTCACGCCGGAGGGTGGACGCATCGACGTGCGGGCCGCTGCGCGCGACGATGCGGTCGAGATTTCAGTGACGGACACTGGCGTCGGCATCGCGCCCGAAGATCAGGCCACCGTGTTCGAGGAGTTCCGTCAAGTCGGATCGGCAGCGAAGAAGGTCGAAGGAACCGGCCTTGGCCTCGCCATCTCGCGGAAGTTCATCGAACTTCACGGCGGAAGAATCTGGGTCGAGAGTCAGGTGGGGAAGGGCTCGACGTTTGCCTTCACGTTACCACTGCCGATCGACCAACACGACCAGCCTGCTTGATAGTTGGGTACGTCGGTGGAAGCAATTCGGAGTTCAAGAAACGAGCGCCTGCTGCATATGTGCTATCCGATCAGCCAGGCTAGTAACGCGAACGGCCGCTTATGGACTTACAGAGAAGTCTGCGAAGGTCCGCTTCTATGATGCATGACCGGCGGCAACGGGTCGTTAGCAGTCGCATACGTGCGTCCGTCTTCGGCCATGAGCGGTCCTCTGGAGAACACGCTCGATGGCAGTCGTCGAAGCCCGTCCCAGCAGTCATTCGGGCGAAGATTGCAAGAAGTTAAGCTCGGCGCACCGCATCAATTGCCATCACACTGGCATCCTTGGCACCGTGCCCGCCCGCAATGAGTTGATCCATCCGGGCTGCAACTGCGGGCAGCGCTGCCATGGGTCTATCACCAGCGGTCTCAAGCATCAGCCCTACATCTTTGCGGGCCATGGCCAACTCAAAACTCGCGGCGAAGTTGCCTCTTGCCATGTTCGCTCCGCGTCCTGCCACCATCGCGTTTAGATCGAGAAGTCCAAGCAGCTTGATGGCATCCTCAGTCCCTACGCTGCTTGCCTGGGCCATGGTAAGGATGTCCGCCGTCATAGCCGTGATTCCAATGATCATGGCGTTGCCGAACAGTTTGTTCACGGCGGCAAGATCAGTGCGTTCGCCCATGTACTCCAAGCGTCCTGTCATCTTGGCTAGTTCTGCCTTGACACTCTCAAAGAGGGCTCTTGGTCCTGCAACCATCATCGAACCTTGCGCATTACGTGCGGCAGGTGGTCCCATGAAGACTGGGCAGTGCAGATACTTCACTCCCTGGACTTGGAGCCGTTGGGCCCGCTCGGCGGTGAGCCTCGGCAACGTTGTGCTGTGATCAATCAGGATGGTCTCAGGGGAAAGCCCGGAGCGCGCGGCAGAAATGACTTCGTCCACTACGGCGTCATCCTTGAGTACAAGATGCACCCTAGATGCGCCTCGAACCGCGTCGACTGGAGTTGTGGCTGACTTGACACCGAACTGGGCCAGAGCGAGCACTTTGTCTGGTGACCGATTCCATGCGGTGACCGTATCACCACGCTTGGCGGCGGCCTCTGCGAATGCGCCGCCGAGCAGTCCCGTCCCGAGAAATGCTATGTTTGCCACGGTCGTTATCCTGAATAGGTTGCACGTCTAGAGTAACGCTGACAACTTCAACGCGTGAACTTGATGAAACATTTTACCCGGAGACGTACGCGGACGTTAGATGTGTTTGGCGTAGGAATCCCGCTGCGTGAGCTGACGTAAGGTTTGGGAAATTGGCTGAAACTTTCTGCTGGTCCGCTTTACTTCATGCTCTTAGACCGCTACCTGTCGTTTTCTGCCGAACGAGATCGTCAACCATCCGGCCGTGCCCGGCCATGAGCGGTCCTTGCGATTCGCGCTCAATACCGGACACCCAAGAGTAAGGATAGATCAGAATCCCCAACGTTTAGTCGATTACATCGTCGGCCCGCAATAGTAACGAGGATGGAATCGCTAGTCCCAGCGCCGTCGCAGTCGTGCGATTGATGGTCAGGTAATACCTCGTCGGCTGTTCCGCCGGCAAGTCGGCTGGCTTCGCACCCTTCAATATCCGGTCGACATAAATTGCCGCCTCACGAAAATCGTCCTCAGGGCTGGGTCCATACGACATCAGCCCGCCGTCTCGCACGTAGTAACTGTACTCGTACATGGCCGGAATGCGGCGCGCTGCCGCGAATTCGATGACTTGTTTGCGATTCGATCTCGTGAACACATCCGACACCAAGAAAATGGCGTCTGGCCGACGGCTGGTTATTGTGGCGAACGCGACGGCGAAATCGTCGGGCTTGCGGACACCGATTGCCTGCACCTCTACTTGCAGAATCCGTGCCGCTTTCTCGATCTCGCGGTAGCGAAGCGTCATGCCCTGATCGTTCACATTCCAGAGGATCGCCATCAACGCCGCCTTCGGCACCGCCTCCTTCAGAAGTTGCATGCGCTTGGCGCTGAGCTGAACCGACTCGTCGGTCATCCCCGTGACGTTTCCGCCCGGGTGCGCAAGGCTCGCGATTAACTCGGTCGCCACGGCATCCCCTGCGGCTGGCGCCATCACGATCGGAATGGTCGAGGTCGCCTGCTTCGCTGCGAGCGTGGCTGGCCCGCCTTGCGTCACGATTACGTCGACCTTGAGCTGGACCAATTCCGCTGCCAGGGCGGAAAGCCGCTCCATCTCACCCTCCGCAAAGCGCACCTCGTATACGATATTCTGGCGCTCGACGTAGCCGAGCGCGCGCAATCGCTCACGAAACGGACCTGGTGGCCCACCGTCGGGCGTTCGACTGCCTGTCGATAGGTGGCCGATGCGAAATGCCTTCGGCGGCGACTGCTGCGCATAGGCGCGATAAGACGCGGCGAACGCGCCTGCTCCGAATGTGAGCACTACCTGACGGCGAGTGACCATTTCGGTTTCCCCTATCGGGCGAGCGTACTCTCGAGTCTACATCACAACCAGAATTGGGATTCGTAGCGATCATAGGCGAAAACTGACTTGCGAAAGTATGCGATTCACCGCAATGTCCGCTTTCGAAAAAGTCGAACGTCAGGTGTGGGTCGCAAGCGGCCAGCGACGTGCGACTGTTTTCGGCCCAACTTCGGACGTAGCGCCTTTGCGCTCCATTGCGGTCATTGGTCGATGCCGCGGGTGTCGATAAGTCTTCTCCTCGGGCCGCAATGACCCTCGCGGCGCGGACGCTGTAATATCTGACGAAAATCTTCTGCTGGACCCGTTCGAGCCGCTAATACGGCGCAAGCGCCCCCATCGAACCAGGCCGCGGGCACGCGGCTTCTTGCTCGTGGGCCTCAGCGGCGGCGGGCCGGCGAGCTTGGATGCGTTAGGCAGCGCGAGCCCGGTGCCCTATCGCTCGTTGTCACGAGTGTCTGGGTCGAGAGAGCAGCTTAGCCTCCTAATGGTCCATATCGGACTCAACGCAATGCGAATCGGCATTTTTGGCGGTGCCCAGGCCAACAGCCCGCGCCCTGGCGCGGTGATGGGGCAGGGGCTTCCATGATTTCATCGACTTCAACGTCGAGGCTGAGGCGTTGGGGTATCACAGCACCTTTCTGGTCGAGCACCATTTCAGCGGCTGGCATCAGGTGTCGGCCACGCTGACATTGCTCACTTGGCTCGCGGCGCGCACCCGCACACTGCGCCTTGGCACCGCCGTGATGGTGCTGCCTTGGCACAATCCGGTTATCCTCGCCGAACAGGCCGCGACTCTTGACCTCATGTCCGACGGCCGGCTCGATTTCGGAGTCGGCAAGGGCTACCGGTACAGCGAGTTCAAAGGCTTTGCGGTTGCCCTTGAAGAGGCCGATGCGCGCTTTGAAGAAGCCCTGGATGTCATCCTGCGGGCGTGGACTTCTGAACAGCGTTTCTCGCACCGCGGGCGCTATTGGCAATTCGACGACATCGTGGTCGAGCCTCCGACCCGGCAGCGGCCGCATCCACCGATCTGGATGGCGGCTGGTAGCGTGCCATCGATCCGTAAGGTGGCCGCGCGAGATTTCAATCTGATGCTCGACCAGTTCGCGTCGATCGCGGTAATCGGCGAGCGCCTAGCCCAGTTTCGTGCCGAGGTGGAGGCACACGGGCGCGTTTTCGATCCGACCCGCGTTTGCATTGCGCGCGACATGTACGTAGCACGCGATGAAGCCGAGAAGCAGGCGGCGCATGAGCGCAGCGACATGGTGCGCCAACGCATCCTGGCGGTCTCGCGCTGGCCGGACCGCGCAGACGGCTCGCACATCCTGGCGTATTCGCATTCGGAGGCATCGCGCGCCAATACTTTGATCGGCACTGCGGATGAGATCGCCGATAAACTCGAAGCGCTCCGCCGTGTCGGCGTCACGTACGTGATCCTCAATTGCGGCGGCTCCCGTAAAGCGCTGCAGCGCTTCGCGCGCGAGATCATGCCGGCCTTTAAGTGACTGCTTGGGGTCGACCTGCGACCGTCGACGGTCAAATTCATCGCATTCAGACTCGACGGTCGCTGACCGGCCACAAGCGGCCGTACGGCTAAGTCGCCGAGAGCGGTCGTTCGATGGCGCTATCGACCGGCAGCAGGCACTCGTTATGTGCCCGACCTGTCGTCGGCACCTGCTGGACGCGTGATGTGGCAAGGTAGAGACGCACGCAAGTCTCACGCTCAGATACGAACGCGTAATTGGCGCAGGCGCGCTCGGCGATGACCACTTGCTCAAACGGGGCGCCGTCGCGCTGGAATAGGCCGGTGACGGCAGTGAGGAGTCCGATCGCGATGACGGTCGACAGCGCGGCGGCGGCGACAGTCGTGACGACGCGGGGGCGGGCTAGCGTGGGCTTGGCGTTCATGGCAGTCTCCTTGCGGTCGTGGGGAAAGTCCGGTGTTGCTGGGGCGTACTTTCCTACGGCATAGCGCTTCAGTCCTTTAGCCGGGCTTAAACGTTCTGAAAGACACTCTTCAGGAGCGGCCCACGTTGGGGTAAATTCGCGGCAGATCCTCCCGACGTGCCGAACCATGGCCCCCGCATACCGCTTTGGCTCGTTTGAACTGCGACCGAACCAACGCCAGTTGCTGGCGGACGGCCACCCGGTTGCGCTCGGTGACCGGGCGTTCGACGTATTGCTGGCCCTGGTCGAGCGCGCGGGCCAGCTGGTTACCAAGGATGAATTGCTCGCCCTGGTCTGGCCCAACCTGGTCGTGGAGGAGAACAACCTGCAGGTCCAGGTCTCCACACTGCGCAAGGTTCTGGGGGCGGGGGCCATCGCCACCGTAGCGGGCCGCGGCTACCGCCTTACGCTGGAAATCGCCCCTGCCAGCGAATCGTCATCACCGCCCGTGGCAAAGCGACACAACCTGCCGCAACTCCTGACCAGTTTCATCGGCCACGAAGATGATCTCGACGAATACGCAATTCTGCTTGGCGAGACTCGGCTGCTAACCTTGACCGGTATCGGCGGCTGCGGCAAGACGCGCCTCGCGATCGAACTCGCTGAACGGGCGCTGTCCTCGTTTCCGGACGGCGTGTGCTATGTCGATCTTGCGCCTCTCCTTGACGCAGAGCGCGTGGCACTGACGGTTGCAACGCTGCTCGGGATTGGAGAGGAGAATGACCGACCGATCATCGACACGCTTTGCGACCGCCTTGCCAGTCAACACATGCTGCTGGTCCTCGACAACTGCGAGCACCTGGTGGCGGCATGCGCGGCTTTGGTCCAGCGGGTGATTGGCGCCGCCCGAGGCGTGCGCGCGTGTTGGCTGCCAGCCGCGAAGGGCTAGGTGTTTCCGGGGAGCGCACAGTCACTGTTCGTTCGCTGTCGTTTCCACCGCCCGGATCGAAGCTTGACCCCCGAGCACTGGATGCCTGCGAGGCGGTGCGCCTCTTCGTCGAGCGGGCGCGACTGTTGGTTCCGAAGTTCTTGCTGGCAGACGACAGTCGTGATGCGGTGGCCGAGATCTGCCGACGACTGGATGGCATTCCGCTGGCTATCGAACTGGCCGCAGCCCGCGTGAAAATGCTTTCGGTGGAGGAAATCCGCGCCAGGCTCGACGATCGGTTCCGGCTGCTGACGGGAGGCAGCAAGACCGCCATGGCGCGGCAACAGACGCTGCTGGCCACGATCCAGTGGAGCTACGACCATCTTGCGCCCCACCAGCAGCAGCTGTTGCAGCGGCTGTCGGTATTTGTCGGTGGCTGGACCCTGAGTGGTGCAGTGCATGTGGCCGGTGAGTCACCGGACGAGTATGCGATGTTGGACCTCCTCTCGCGTGTGGCCGACCAGTCACTCATTATCACGCACCGTGTCGAGGGGGCACGACGCGCTACTCGATGCTGGAAACGGTGCGCCAGTACGCGCAGGACCGGTTGCGCGAGGCCGGCGAGGACGAGGCGGCGCGTAATCGCCATCTCAAGTTCTACGTGGCGCTTGCCGAGGAGGCCGAGTTGGAGCTTGTCGGCCCGGAACAACGCGCGTGGTTCGCACGGGATTGACCAAGAGCACGAAAACCTTTTGGCGGCGCATGCTTGGTGCGATCACGCCGAGAACGGCGCCGAACTGGGGTTGCAGCTGGTCTTCGCGCTGCGTCAGTACTTAGTGCATCGCGGCCTGATAGCGCTGGAATATCGGGTGGCCACAGAGGCCTTGGCGCGGCCTGGAGCTCAGGGGCGCAACCTCGCTCGGTGCCGCACGCTCTGGCTTGTGGGCGACGCCGGCTATTTTATGGGCCGTTACGGAGAGGCCAAAGATCACGGGGAGACGAGCCTGTCTATCGCCAAGGAGATCGGCGACAGGGGAAGAGAGGCCGAAGCGCACCGGTTGCTGGGGTGGGTGTTCAATGCCCTAGGGAGCTGGGCCACGGCGAAGGAGCATATGCAAGAGTCGCTTGCACTTTCGCGACAGCTGGGAAACAAGCGTCAGCTCTCCAAAGCGCTCAGCGGCCTCGCGGAGCTGCGCCTTGCGGAGGCGAAGCTGGATGAGGCGCGGGCGCTATACGATGAAGCGTTGGCTCTTGACCGCGAGCGGGGAGATCTCGCCAGCGTTGGCATCAATCTTTCCAACCTCGCAATGACATTGATCAGTCGCGGATTGGGGGCGCGCGCCCGCGGGTTGGTGCGCGAGGGGCTCGCCATCGCCGAGGAGATCGAGTCGAAGCGGGTTGGCGTCGGACAGTTGGTGTGCTCGGCTGGGCTTGCGGCCTCATTGAGTGAGTGGAAGTGCGCCGGATGGCTCTATGGAGCAACCGAGGCGCTATGGGCACAAATGGGTTTTCAGCGCGAGCGAGCGGACGAAGCGTTCCTCATGCCGCTTATCGCGCGGGCGCGAGGTGCACTAGGTGACGCGGCTTTCACGGCCGCCGAGTCTGCGGGCCGCTCACTCTCATATGACGAGGCTATCGCCCAGGCACGTGCGTGGTTGGATGAGGGTTCCTGACTATTAGTTGACACTGGGCGCGACGGTCCGCTTTGCCGCGGCGCGTATGGCAGCATCGGGTCATTACGCGACCGCAACGATCCGATTGCACCCGGCCAACTGAAGACATTCGGCAGCGACGCGAAAAATACTTCGAAAGCAGCCATACGCCGGCGAAGCGTGAAACTCGGCGGACGGCGTAGTATTTGGTCCACACATTCTTTACGAGGTGCTTCAGCGGTGGAACGGCGCATGTTCATTGCCATGTTGACGTGCGAGTTGCTCGGGGTTACGCGTGAGCCTCGTGCGCAGCCCGCTGCCGGCGTCCCACGGGTCGCCGTTCTCCTCGGTGGTGCCAATCCTCGCTCCGCACCGTTCTACGTCGCGTTCGAGCGTCGCCTGAAGGAACTGGGCTGGATGGACGGCCGCAACCTGGCGATCGACTTCCATTCGAGCGTCGATGTCACGCGCGCTGCGGAGGAAATGGTACGGAGTAATGTCAACGTAATCGTCGTGGTGGGGCCGGAGGTGGGAATCAAGGCGGCTAGCGGGGCCACGAAATCAATCCCGATCGTCATGGTCGCCCTTAACTACGACCCGGCCGAGCGGGGCTACGTCCGCAGCCTCGCGCGTCCTGGAGGCAATATCACGGGCATCTATTCGCGAACGCCGGAGATCGGTGCCAAGCAGCTTGAGCTGCTGCACGAGGCGCTGCCGCGCGCAGAACGTGTTGGCGTGCTTTGGTCCGCGGCCTCGATCGAGCAGTTGCGTATCGTCGAAGCTGCCGGGACACGGCTGCATCTCGATTTAGCAAACATTGAGATTCGCGACGGCGCAAGCATCGATCGGGCCTTCGTGGAATTCGGCGAGAAGCGCATCGGGGCGGTCCTTGCCCTCGGCGATCCGATCAACTACCGCGAGCGCGCGCGAATCGGCATGCTCAGCATGCAGCGCAAGCTTCCAGTATGCGGCTTTCCTGGCGGGGTCGAGGAAGGTTTCCTGTTGAGCTATGGTGCCGATCTCAATAAGGTGTTGGGTCGCGCCGCCGAATACGTCGACAAGATCCTCAAGGGCGCAAAACCAAGTGACCTGCCTATCGAACAGCCGACCAAGTTCGAGCTAGTGATCAACCTCAAGGCGGCCAAGACGCTCGGCCTGACCGTTCCGCAATCCTTGCTCTTGCGCGCGGACGAGGTGATTCAGTAGCCCAACGTCGCGAGTCGATCGCGGTTATATGTCCGGTTCTTGCACGGCGCAACGGCCGGTTAGGGTCGTTAGCGGACAGTCTGCTTCCGGCCAGGAGCGGTCACTGGCGACGCCGCGCAAATTTTCCGGAATCGGTCATTTGAGTAAGAATCTCGTGACGGCGACGCGGGAGGATCGGATGGCGCAAAGAAGATTCAAGGCGATATGCATTATTTTTGTCGTAGCGGTGACCTGTCTCGGTGCAAATGGCGCAGTTGCTCAGGACGCCGCAGAGGGCAAGGTGTTGCGTGTGGCCGTAAAACCGATTACGCCGTTTGTGTTCAAGCATGAGACGGAACTGAGCGGTTTCAGTATTGATCTCTGGAACGCGCTCGCGCAGTCGCTCAAGGTCGAGACAACGTGGGTCGAAGTCACGACAGTCGGTGACCAGTTGCAGGCGGTGAAGAGCGGCAAGGCGGATGCGGCGATCGCGGCTATTACCATCACGAGGGAACGCGACAACATCGTCGACTTCACCCAGCCCTATTTCGACTCTGGCCTGCAGATCATGGTGCACGCTCAGGGCGGCAATCACTTACTGGAAGTGTTTGATTCGATCCCATGGCCCACCCTCGGTGTGCTCCTCGGCGCATTTGTTGCCATTATGTTTGTCATGGCGAATATTCTCTGGATAGTCGAGCGACAGACTGGCGAGCATTTTCGCAAGGACTATCTGAAGGGGATCGGCGAAGGGCTGTGGGGTGTGGCTCTGATTGTCGCGACGGGCGAGCATGGCGATCGACAGGCCGCGAAGGTGGTCAAGCGGCTCATCGTCTTTTTATGTGGTTGGTGGGCGTAGTACTGATTGCGCAACTGACGGCCACAATCAGTCTCGACGCAGACCGTCGACCGCCTGAATTCGAAGATACGTGGACCGTCCGACCTAGCGGGAAAGACGATCGCAACCGTGGGCGGCACGGTTGCCGCGGACTACTTGACCGAGCAAGGGTTGCAATATGTCAACGTGGCATCAGCCGAGGAAGGGTGCGATCTCGTCTCGAACGGTGATGTCCAAGCTATGGTCTTCGACGCGCCGACGCTTCAATACTTGGCCGCGAAGCGTGGCAACGGCGTCCTACTGGTCGTTGGTCCAATCTTCGCGGCGCAAAAGTACGGTATTGCCGTCCCCGATGGCAGCCCCTGCGTAAGCGGATCAACAAGGCGTTGCTCGAAATGTACGAAGATGGGCGGTACAGAGCGCTCTATAACAAGTGGTTCTCGCGGGCGTAGCAACACGTCCGTTTTCAGTTGCACGCTATTTCCGGTTTGATCGAACTGCGACCGTCGTTGACCGGCCAACTGGAGACATTCGGTAGCGACGCGAAAATACCCGGAAAGCAGTCACTGCCGGCGGCGTGAAACGAAATTTTTGATGTGCGATATGCGGATGGCGAGATCGAGCGCCTACCAAACCTCGCTCCGGTGCTCGTTGCATTGAAACCCGACGTGATCGTCGCTGTAACGATGCCTGCGGCGCGAGGCGCCATGAAAACCACGTCGACGATTCGCCTTGTCATGTTGGTCGAGAGTTCCCGGAACCGATGCCACGAGTCAATGCAAGAATCTTGACGTGATCTCGCGAGTGGAAGACCTTAAGGAAGCTTGCGGAAAGGTTTCAGAAAGCTTGCAAAATGACGAAAAATCTTACAAACAGGCAACGTCCATCTTGTTAAGTTGTTGAATATCAACAGTGGCCTCCCAATTGCTTGCTACAACTTCGTGCTACGCATCAATCGACATTTTGAAATCTGCATTGACGCGGGAATAGCAATCGCGCGATGTTTGCGCTCGTTTTCGACGTCGCAGCGAACGGTGCGTCGCTGGATTTCCAAGGGGGACACATTACGAGGAGGTAGCATGCAAAATAGGATAGGTACGGCTGTCCTCGGTGTTTTTGCGCTACTTGGTCTGGTTCCTGGAGGCGCGTTCGGTTTTTACCAGCAGACCAACCTGATCACCAGCGCGACGGACCCCGATTTGATAAACCCCTGGGGCACTTCTTTTTCTGCAACGAGTCCTTTCTGGGTGTCTGACAACGGCACAGGAAAGGCAACGCTCTACAACGCAGCCGGCGTGAAGCAAGGACTGATCGTCTCAATGCCCGCTGCCGATCCAATTACCGGCCAGGTCTTCAATGGAACCGCCTCGTTCAATGGGGATACTTTTCTATTCGCGTCGGAGAACGGCCACATTGATGGGTGGAGAGGCGCGCTCGGGACCAATGCGGAACAACTCTCCAGCGTGGCCAGCGCCGTCTATAAAGGCCTCGCAATCACGAATGCAAAGAACACCATTTATGCCGCGAATTTCAATAGCGGCGCAATCGATAAATTTACGGGCCCCGGAGCACCGGATCGGCAGCTTCACCGATCCAACCCTTCCTGCTGGCTACGCACCGTTCAACATCCAGAATATCGGCGGTGTTTTCTACGTCACCTTCGCGCTGCAGGATGGAGCGAAACACGACGACGTCGCCGGCGCAGGCCATGGCTTTGTCGATAGCTTCGACCCCGCGACCAACACGTTCACGCGCTTGATAAGTAACGGCGTCCTCGATTCGCCGTGGGGCCTCGCCAGGGCGCCCGGCACCTTCGGTGAATTCGCCAACGACCTGCTGGTCGGTAACTTCGGCGACGCGTACGATCAACGCGTTCAACCCAATCACAGGGGCGTTTCTCGGAACGCTGGACGGCGTTGGCGGCCTTGCTCTCGACAACCCCGGACTTTGGGGGCTGACGTTCGGAAACACTGGCGCCGGCAGCAACCCGAACGCGCTTTGCACATTCTGCCGGCGGAGCCGACGAGGACGTCGGCGTGTTTGCCCGGATCGACGCCGTCCTGGAGCCCGCTACGTTAGCCTTCTTCGCAGCTGGGCTCGCGGGACTCGATTCTCGCGCCGCAAGCAGTAGCCGATTCACCGCCAAGACGGACCCGCCCCGGCGGGGCTTTTGTTGGTCGCGTGACACCGCGTCCGTCGGTCAACGCGCCTGTGCGCGTTTCGCCTCATCGCATGAGGTAACTGTCAGGGTTAGGTCGATTGTCCCCCTTTCGATCCTCGTTCGATCTGACTGCGGTAGCGATAATTTATTGGGGTCTGAATCGAGCCGTGACTCACTTCGTGTTCAAATAGTCAACCGCGTTGCGCGTCCGCTGCATCGATTTCGTGTGTCCGCTCTTCGCAGTTCTGAACTTCGGCTTTGGGTCGTTAGCAGTCGCCATACGTGCGTCCGTATTCGGCCACAAGCGGTCGTAGGGTCTCGTCCCCCATAGCGGCCGCTCGCCGGCAACGGTCGGTCGAAGCGGCGGCTCTGCACCTTGGCGCGGGTGAATTGGGAAGTCAGGTCCGGCTCGCGGGTCAGCCTGGCCTTATGTTACGGTTCGTCCTCACCGCCTTCGATCGTCCATGGAACCCGTGAGTCGAAGTGCCGTCACCCGCAAGCTGGCGGCGATCCTCATCGCTGATGTGGTCGGCTTCAGCCGACACATGGAGCGCGATGATGCTGGTACGTTTGCGCGACTCCGGGAGATCCGCGAACGCATCGTCGATCCGAAGATTGCCGAATACGGTGGCCGGGTGGTCAAGACCGCCGGCGACGGGATGCTGCTCGAATTCTCCAGCGCGGATGCGGCGCTCCACTGCGCGATCGACGTGCAGCGGGCAATGCACGCGGATAATCAGTCGAAGCCGTCCGAGCAGCGCATCGAGTTCCGCATCGGCATCAACATCGGCGACATCATCGTCGACGGCACCGACATCGCGGGCGACGGTGTCAGCGTGGCGTCGCGTCTGGAGGCGCTGGCCGAGCCGGGAGGCATCTGCGTGTCGTCTGCGGTGCGCGAGCAGGTGCACGGTAGCCTCGATGTGGGATTCACTGACATCGGCGAGCAGCAGGTAAAGAACATCATGCGTCCGCTCCGGGTCTATCAGGTGATGCTCGGTGGCGCCGGGGCGCAGGCGACAGTGGCCGATCGCTCGTTTCGCGCGCGGGTCAGCCCTCATCGACGCTGGTGGACCGCTGGCGCGGTCCCTGGACTCGCCGGCATCGTCGCGGCCTGGCTTCTGCTGCCGCTCGTCAACCCGCCGCCGACGCCCGCGGATTCACCGCCTCCTCTGTCGATTGCCATTCTCCCGTTCGCGCCGGCGTCAGACAGCATTGCAGACAGACAATACGCGGAACAGCTCACCAGCGACCTGACGACCAATGTAAGCCGGAACCGATCAGCCACCGTGGCCCCATCGAGCCTCGCCTCGGCCTTCACGGGAAAACGATCGATCTACCCTTGGTGGGGCGGCAACTCAACGTGCGCTACGTCGCCGAGGGCGAGATTCGTCACGCAGGGGAGAAGGTGTTCGTCACGGTGCGCCTTACCGGACACCATGACGCGCAAGCAGGCGTGGAGCGATCGACGCGAGTACGAACTCGCGACCCTTGCCGCCAAACCGGATACCGTCCAACTGCAGCTCACGAATCGAGTTGAGCAACGCACTCCGCAATGTGGAAATCCAGCGCGCGGCCAGCGACACCGCAACTGCGGGTCCTTTGGACCTGGTGTTGCGAGGCTACGCCGTATGGAATGCGGATAACGACTGTCAGCGGCGCGCGCGAGGCACGCAAGCGATTCGAATCCGCGTTGCAGCTAAGTCCGAACTATGTCCCCGCCTTGATTGCGCTGGCGAATTTGTACAGTGAGGAGCTTCAGTTTGGCCCGAATCCGGACCGCAAGCTAGTTCGAGCAGAAAATGGATGCGTTGACCGGCCGAGCGGTCAGCATCGATCCCGGCGACGCGGACGCTTGGAATGCGCGCTCGGAGGCGTTGGGCTGGCTTGGCCGGTGGGATGAGGCACTGTCGGCAAGCGAGCGAGCCGAAGCATCTACCCTGGGCGTGCAGGCATTCTGTCGTGGCGTTCGTGGATCATGATCTCGACGGGCCGGCCGGCCGAAGCACTGGCATTGGCGCAGCGCGCCGCAGCGATCGACCCACCCGGCGGCGGATTTACTCAGCTGATGACCTGCAAGGGCTACCTTTATCTTGGCCGGTACGAGGAAGCGGTGAAGGCGTGCGAAAAGTCGGCGGGGCTGAACAATTCTGTGGATCGATCAGGTGTATCTGACCGCCGCGTACGCGCAAAAGGGCGATCTGAACAAGGCGAAAATTGCCAAGGACGAATTGCTTAAACTGCAGCCCGGTTACACGATCGAACGCTATCGAGAGACCTGGTATTCGGGAACGCCGGAATTTTTCGATCTCGTGGAGAAGCATCTGGCCGCGGGCCTGCGCAAGGCCGGCATTCCAGAAAAGTAGCCGAGAGGGTCTGTGGCGTCCACTCGTAGCTTCCGCCGGTTCGCGAACCGCTACGACCGCTGCTCCTGGCTTTTAAGCCGCGACCGCGAGCGTCCGCTTCTCTAGAGCACCACAGGCGGCAACGGGTCGTTGGCAGTCGGCATACGTGCGTCCGTATTTGGCCAGGAGCGGTCATGCTCATCTCGCCCTGGTGACGCATGGTATTGTTGGCCATTTGTCATTCGTCAGGGGAGGCGATTCAGTGATGGATCGGCGGAGTTTCGTTAGCGACAGCGGCGGGTGCCGTGCTCGTAAGGACGTTCCCCGCGGACGCGCAGTCGTCGACGAAGGTCCCGCGGATCGGCGTTCTTCTACAGGCACTCCGTCTACTGCTTCGCAAGCCTCCGAGGCGTTCAGGCAGGGACTGCGAGAGCACGGGTATGTGGAGGGGCAAAACATCGTCGTGGAGCAGCCGGTTCGGCGACGGCAAGCCCGGAGCGACTCACCGAGCTTGCCGCCGAACTGGTGCGCCTGAAGGTGGACGTGATCGTGACGTCCACTGATGAGGCGATTGCGGCGGTCAAACGACAGACGCAGACGATTCCGATCGTGATGACCGCCAGCACCGATCCGGTCGGGACAGGCTTCGTCTCGAGCCTGGCGCGCCCTGGCGGGAATGTCACCGGCTTCACCAGCATCTACCCTGAGCTCAGCGCCAAAAAGCTGGAACTCCTGAGGGAAGCCGTCCCCGGACTCTCCCGAGTGGCGATCATGTGGAATCCCGACATCCGCGGCGCCTTGCTTGATTACAAGGCAACGGAGGAGGCCGCCCGTTCGCTGCGCCTGCAACTCCAGTCCGTCGAAGTGAGCCGCGCTGACGACATCGACCGCGCGTTCTCGGCGTTGACGACCGGTCGCGCGGAGGCGTTGATTGTTGCTCCATCCACTCTCACCCTCGACAACCGGGGCCAGATCGCGAGCTTGGCCCAGAAGAATCGACTGCCGTCCATATATGGAGCAAGAGCGTTCGCGGAAGCTGGCGGACTCATGGCCTACGGGTCGAGCCTTGCCGAGCGGTGGCGGCGCGCCGCCACGTATGTGGACAAGATCCTCAAGGGGGCCAAGCCGGGTGACCTGCCGGTCGAGCAGCCCACGAAGTTCGAGCTGGTCATCAACATGAAGACGGCAAAGGCGCTGGGGCTGACGCTCCCGCCGTCGCTGCTGCGGCGAGCGGACGAGGTGATCCAGTAATAGTTGTCGCACAGGATCGCGCTGCTGTTGGGGGCGTTAGGTTCGTTCGACGTTTGCGCTTACGGCACGCTCGCCGGTTGCGGCTTCCTGCCTCCGGGGCGACGTCGATTACGCGTTCTCCACGCTTTACACGTCAATTCGCCGGCAGCAACGCCGTTCCGTTCGACGCTGAAGCGCGCGCTTTCCGGTGGCCGGACCAAGCTGGTGGAAAGCGCCGCCGGCAGAGGCGATCCTCGACGTTTTGACGTTGCTGGCGCGATGTGGGACTATTTCCGCACACTCGACCGTTCTTTCATCACGCGCTAGGGCGTGTTGGTCGGCGCGATCTTATGCAGCGCCTGAACGGCGTCGATCCAGCTAACCGTCCATGACATTCCACGAGTGCCCACGGTGCGACCCTGGGGGGACGGCGCGCGCGGGGTCGTGGTCAGGATGCCTTGACCTGCGGCGGTGTCAGCGTCGCCGGTCCCCCGCTTTTTCCGGGAGCAGCGTTGTGACGCCCGCTGCATGCGGCGCCGCCGGCGCTCGTCCCGACAGTTGGGAACCCCGTCAGACCGGCATCATCCGAACCCGGAAGAAGAACGTCGGTGTCGCCGCCATCCGGCGCGGCGATGTCGCGGCTTCTTGCGCTTGCGCCTGCGCAACGGCCAGCGCGACTGCCGGCGGCGCATTCGAACGCGATCGTCACCGGTCCCGGGACTGCTGAACGCGACTCGGAACGCGGCGGCGCTGAACCGGGTTCGACGTGAACGGGTTGCTGCGTAGCGATACGCCGCGACACCGTTGGCACTGGCGGCGGCGTATGGGCACCGAACGTCGTGGGGCGCGTGTCACCGTCGCGAACAGCACCGCCAGACGAAGCCGCCGGCGTTGACCATCCGCACGCGCGTCGCCGTATGCGCTCCGGGCGTGGTCCGCGACACCATGATGCGGAACGTACCGGTACCACCGCCGACAAAGTCGATGAGCTTCGATCCCATTGTCGTCATTCGTAAGTGTTGGTCGACGAGAACGTCAGGCGCACAATGCTGCCGGCGGAATCGAACATGAACCAGTTGGGCCGGTACGTCACCGCGCCGCCGTAGAAGCGCGATCGTCCCATTGCGTGATGATCGTTTTTCCCGAGCTTGCTGCTTCCCCGATCAGGGTCACGGCGGGCGTAGAAGTTGCCGCCCCGAAATCGAGCCAGCCGCCGCCGGCGTCCGCCTGCGTGCTGCCCGTCGGCGTGAAGTTGAAGCACGAGCGCCAGCCTTGGGTGTTCAACTGCGCGACCGTGGCCGATGTATTGCCCAGGCCGGTGGGCGTGGCCGAGAAAAGCCCTGCGTTCCGTGGACGTCGATCGAGGCGCCGCCGCCGGCGGAACCTTGATTGCCGGCCGATCGAAAAGTACGAGACTTCTCTCTGCCGTCGCGAGACACCGAGCTGGTCACGACTATCGTTGACCGCTCGCGCAATCTGCCCATCCGAATAGAAAGGCTCGTCGAAATAGAAGACGTCGTCGACGATGACATCCGTCGGGCTTGCGCCGGTCGGATTGGTGCGCAGCGTACGTCGGATGTTGGCCGCGAACGCCGCTTCGCCCGCTGAATGCCGGTCGCAGAACAAAGGGTCGGCGTTGGGAGCGACGTCGTGGACGATCTGCATCATGCCCGCGACCCTCGTCGGCGTTGGTGGCGCGACGTGGCGGAGGTAAGGTCGATCACGAACTTGGGACGCTTTCAGGTCAGTTCGACGCGATGTCGTTGGCGGCCCGAATCGCCGTGAAGCGTCGTCATGGCGATGTGTTGTACGAATCCGGAGAGCACGCCCGACGGTGATACCGGTGCCGGTGAAACCGCCCAGGGCTAGGCGACGTCGGAGCGCATCACTTCTCTGCGCCCTGGCGGGTCGTCACGAGCCCGACGTTGGTCTGCGGCCTCATCGCGAGCTTCGATGAAAGTTCTGCCCGCCGCCGCCGGACATCGCGGCGACGCGCTGTCGAGCGGAACCATAGGCCGACACGGCGCCGTTGTTGATGCTGGTGATTGACGCCGCGATCGATGCCGGCCATGCGCGGTCAAGCTCGCGGTGACCTGATCGATGCCGACGGTTCCGTCGAGGTAGATGTCGACCAGGATTCGGCCCGAGTCGTCAGAGAGAATACGCGATGCGAGATTGGGCTGAAATTCTGATGTGGCGGCGATTCCCGAGCGGCCTGCGCGCGATTCGAGCAGATTCGTCAGGGCGCCGTCGAGGTTGGCGGATTGGGCTCGGCGGAGGCCGCGGAGAACATCAACCCGACAATGATTCGATGTCTATAACCAATTTTCATGGATGCTCCATCTCATGAGTTGCTGTAGGTTTATGCCTCGGCGGTGCATTCGGACCCGTCGGCCGCGAACTATCAGTCTTGGCGGTTCTTGCGTCGACGCAGGAGGCCAGCGGCGCCAATCCGACAATATTGTAGAAGGTTCCGGGGCTTGATTCGGAAGGTGAGCGCCCGTCAGACGGATTTCGTAGTCGCCGATTTCGCTGGAGACACTGCTCCAACCACTCGGCGCCAGATCACGCCCACCCGGCCCCGTCGGGCCGACCGCACCCTGTGTGCCTCGGATTGATCAGGGAAGCCGCCGGCGTCGGGCCTCGATCCTCCTGCACTCCTCGGGAGGTAGCCTGTACCGGAGATGGCGAGGTATTAGATTCCGGATGCCGCGGGCGTGAATCAATGCCGGACGGAAGCGTGGACTGCGGCCCGGGTCGGATCGTCGTCGTTCGCGTAGACGCCGATCCCCGCGCTGTTGAACAAGAACAGTTGCATATCGAGAATTGTTGAACGCTAAGCTCGACACAGTCATATGGGTCGCCGGGAACGTTCCGCCGCCGGTCAGGATATTGATCTTGAAGAGATCCGCTCCGCCGGTCAGCACGCCTTCGATGGCGTCGAGCGCGGTGCCACCCGGTTGCATATTGACGTTCTGCGCCGTCGCGAGGCTTTCGCCGGCATCAGGGACTTCGACGTAGATGACCCCGAGAGCTTGTTCCGGCCCAGAGCGCGGCCAGCGCCGCGATCCACAACACAGTTTTCGAACCTGCATTCGTCCGAACGCGGTATTCATTCCGGAGTCTCCCGGAAAAAGTTGATCAGTTCCCACGCCGCCAAAACGGGTGGCTATCTGCACGATAAGCATTCGCCGTGCCTATGTGCGCGACAACCTTGTACGAGGTTGATTTGTCTTCCTTTCTCCAATTACCGCGAAGAGCTTACCGGCGCTCTGCATCGCGCGATGTGTAAGAATTGCCGACACCCTCCCACCAACCTTACCCACGGCCTAGAGTCTAATGGGTGATTCAATGAAAACACGTCGCCAATGGCTTATTGCGCTTGGAGCAAGCGCAGTCGCGGCGCCGTGGTCATCAAGCTGGCTCAACAGCCGCCCGTGAATGTCCATCGCATCGGATTCCTAGGGGCCACCTCCATAGCAGCCTACAAGAGCCGTGTAGACGCAGTACGGGGCGGGCTTGCGCGATCTCGGTTACGTTGAGGGCAAGAATCTTGTCATGGAGTTCCGCTGGGCAGACGGCATGTACGATCGGCTCCCTAACCTCGCTGCCGAGCTTGTTCGTCTAAAGGTTGACGTTAGCGTGGATCCGGCGGAACACCGGGGACTCGACGCGGCCAGCAGGCAATGCACGACAATTCCCATTGTCATGGCAGTCAGCGGCGATGCCGTTGCCACGGGCCTCATCGCCAGCCTCGCGCGACCGGGCGGAAATATTACTGGAACGACTTACCTCGAACCTGAACTGGCCGCGAAACGACTCGAGTTGCTCAAGGAGGCGGTTCCACGTGTGACTCGTGTGAGCGTTCGATAAATCCGGATAATCCTCAGACGATGGGCACGACGCTTCAATACATTCGGCTTGCAGCCGAGTCGTTGGCTGAAGCTCTCGATATTCGAAGCGCGCTCGCCAAACGAGTTCCGAACACATCTTTTCTGCCATGGTCGAAAGTCGCGTCGATGCGGTGGCGGTGATGGATGACGGAATGTTTATCGCCAACCAAAGGGCGATTGCCGATATCGCGGCGAACAAGCGGCTTCCCTGACTGGCGCCAAAGAACTCGCGGAGACCGGGCGGCCTAATCGGCTACGGTGCGACTTCGTCCAAACGTATTACCGCGCGGCATATTTTGTGGATAGGATCCTCAGGCGGACGAAGCCCGGCGACCTCCCGGTCGAGCGGTCGGCCAAGTTCGAGTTGGTGATCAACCTCGAAGACGGCGAAGGCACTTTCGGCCTCACGATCCCGCAGTCGCTGCTACAGGCGCGGACGTGCTGATTCAGCGATTGACACTCCAGTTGCAAGGGGCGTGCTACGTCCATGCACTCCCGCCAGCTTCGCTCGCTGAACGTCCGTCCGCTCCTGTGAGGCTCGATGACCGTCAGGTCGTCTTCTGCCGAATGAGGGCGGCGTGGGCCATCGCGCGCAACATTGCCCCACGGAGAAAATCCTCGACTAGACTGGCGGCTCTCATGAACGTCTCTCCGAACTTTGCTCGCCACATCGAGGCGCTGTCCCCGGCGTCCGATGCAATGTGGGTCGGCGGCATGACGACCGGCTTGGTGCTGACGCTGGTCGCGGCATTCGCGCCACTTCCCGCCAACGGCGGGACGATGTGCGCATACCTCGGGTTGTTCATTCGGGCTGCGCTTTATGCTTCCGCGGGCGAAACGCTGCCAGCAGCGGGGTGGCGCGACGATCGTCGCCCTGCTCAGATTGGGCATAGTCGCGGGATTGTTCGAGCTGATCGTTGATTGGTGGCTTGTCAATGGTATTGCGAACGGGCGCCTCGACTACCTGGGAGCGCGCGATGTCGTCCTGCTCGCCTCTCCCATCTGGATGCCCTTGGCGTGGGCCTGCGTGATCGTGGAACTTGGCTATCCCGCCATCCGATTGTTCGGCCTCTTGCGCCGGCGACTCGAGCAACGGATTGCGGCGATCGTTTCGGCAGTGATCGTCGCGATATTCGCGGGGATCACCATCGGCTTCTATGAGTACTTTGCGTTCCGTGCCGGATGGTGGAAGTATGGTACCGCGAATGCGATGGTCGGGTCCTTCTGCGCGTTGTTCATCCTCGTGGGAGAAGCGTTCATGTTCCTCGCGATCCTGCCGATCGCGGCGCGCACGTTATCGCGGGACGACCGTCCCATCGCATCGTCCGTTGCGGGCGGAGCTCTATTCGAGTGTCGCCATTTGGGCGGGGTATGCGCTCGCGTACCTGCTCCTCGAATTCGGACGCGCGCCATAGAGGGGAGCGTCGGCTCCGGACCTGCACCTGGGTGCTGACCTATCAACGACGAGAGCGGCGCTGGGACGGTTCCGCAATCGGCCAGGACCAACCACTCGTTGGCGGCGCTCAATTTCCGCTGTAGGCGTAGGATGCCTGGACTTCCTCTCGTCGGAATGGGGATGCAGTGATGGATCGGCGAACATTCATGGGCAGCGTGGCGATCGCCGCCGCCTTGTTCTCGGTCCTCAGCCTCGCGATGATCGCGTGCGCTTGGGCACAGCAGCCCGCCAAGCTGCCGAAAGTCGCAATTCTGTCCCCTCGCGCACCGACCGCCGAAGCGTGCGGCGCGAATATGCAAGGGTCTTCCCTGCCTTGTTTCTTGGATGCCATGCGCGAACTTGGCTATGTCGATGGGAAAAACGTTTCGTTCGAATTTCGGTTTGCCGAGGACGATTACAAGAAGCTTCCCGCCCTTGCGGCCGAGCTTGTCCGCCTGCGGCCGGACGTCATCTTAACAGCCGGACCGGGCGCTGACTGCAGCCGCGAACGCGACGACCACGATCCCGATCATCGTCGGTCCGGCCGGCGAGGAAACGCTGACGCGGCTTGCCGGCAATTTGGCGCACCCGACCGGAAATGTGACCGGCTTCACGCTGAACAGTGTCGAACAGGAAATCAAGTGCCTGCAGTTCCTGAAGGAGTTGGCGCCACGCGCATCGCGGGTGGCGCTGCTGCTCAATCCGGACAACCCTGGCTATCGCGACTATCCGGGCATCCTGGCACCGGCGGCTGGCCCAACTCGGCCTGACCCTGATCAGAATCGAGGCCCGGAATGTCTCCGACCTGCCGCAGGCGTTCGCCGCTATCGCGGCATCCGGCGCCAACGCGATCTACCTCGTCGACGATCCCGCGCTTGCGGGCACGGGTCCAGTGCGCAAGCAGGTCAGCGAGTGGGCATTGAAGCAAGGGTTGCCTGTCGTCTCGCCTAACGCGCGGGTCGCCTCCGACGGCGGTCTACTGTCTTTCGGCACCGACCTTAACGCGCTTCAACCGGCGCGCCGCTGGCTACGTCGACAAGGTTCTCAAGGGCGCCAAGCCGGCCGATCTGCCCGTCGAGCGTCCATCCAAATTCAAGTCTGTCGGTGAACGTCAAGACCGCCAAGGCGCTCGGCCTGACAATCCCGCAGTCGCTGCTGCTGCGCGCGGATGAGGTGATCCAGTGATGCAGCGTCCGAGAGGCGTCAAACGACGCGTCGCGATGAAGAGCCACGTATTGCGGATCCTGCTCGCCCTTGCCGCCGGCATTCTTCTGATGCCGCTCGATGCATCGGCGCAAACGTCGGCGAAGGTGTATCGGATCGGCGTGCTTGATATGAACCCGCCCGACCTTACGCTCGCCGAGTCCGATGGCCTTCTACGATGAACTGCGTCAGCGCGGCTACGTCGAGGGCCAGAACCTGATCGTCGAGCGTCGCAACGCAGCCGGTCAGCCTGACCAGTTGCCGGCGCTTGCCAGGGAGCTGGTCGCGCTTCGCCCTGACCTGATCGTCGCGTCGTCGCCGCAACCCAACCGCGCGGTCAAGGACGCCACGTCGACGATCCCGATCGTGATGATTGCCGTTGGCGACCCGGTCCGCGCCGGGCTCGTCGCAAGCCTCGCCCGGCCCGGCGGGAACCTGACCGGCGTGGCAGCCGTCGTGCCGGGCGGCTTCATGGCGAAGATGCTGGAGCTGTTGCATCAGGCGGTGCCGAAGGCGACTCGCATCGCGATGCTGATCAATCCGACCAACGAGATGCACCGAATCCTTGTCCCGCTGGAGATTCCAGAAGCGGCGCGGCGACTGGGCGTCCAGATACAAATCATCGAGGCGCGCACAGCAGACGAGATCGAGCCCGCGCTCAACGCCGCGGTCGGCGAACGAGCTGAGGCTCTGTTCATCCAAGGTGATCCGGTGTTCAACAACCCGCCTGAGCGGCTTCCGCAACTCGTGGCGCGCACGGGCTCCCCGCGCATCTACTTGTTTCGCACGCAAGTGCAGGCGGGTGGACTGATGTCGTACGGGCCGGATTATTGCCGGAATTGTTCGCGGCGCGCCGCCAGTTTACGTCGACCGCATCCTCAAAGGTGCGAAACCCGGCGACCTGGCGATCGAGCAGCCGACGAAGTTCGAGCTGGTCATCAACCTCAAGACCGCGAAGGCGCTCGGCCTCACGATCCCGCAGTCGCTGCTGCTGCGCGCGGACGAGGTGATTCAATGATTGCCGTTCGAATCTGGATCACCGTGCACGCGTTAGACGTGCTTCCTCCATTCAGTGCCGCGCCAGCTTCGTTCGCTGACCGTCTGCTTTCGAAGACGGCGAACGGCCGGTGAGGGTCGTACAGCGGTCTCTCGCTCATCCCGCAAGCAGACGCTCGCCAGGGAACGTCTGCTAACGAGAAGCGCCCATCGGCAGGAGTCGGCCAGGAGCAGTCATACGGACGAAACTGCGCGCTCTCCAAAGCGGTCGCACTACAAGGCGGGGCTAAGGGCCGCCGCTCGTTGGCGGATCGATTGCTGGAGCCGTAGGCACAGCTGCGGCGTGCCGCGAACCCCTCGTGATCGTCTCAATTCCCCCCTGCGCGCAGAGCGCGTAGCCGTCATTCCACTGCCGCGCATGTTGTTGCCGTTGAAGCCACTGTTGGGGCGAGAGACCGCCTGCGCGAGCCACTGATTCCGGGTTGAACGGCCTGGCTGGCCGTGATGCGGGCCGAATCCCTCGGCGTCGCCGACGAGGCCGAGGATGTCGACTCCTGCCGCGCCGCCCGTCGAGTCGTTCCGGCAGGACGGACGGTGGCGAAGCCGCTCGACGTCGGCGTGGCGGTCGCGTGCGCCACCCTGGACGTGATTCAGCCGCCGGCTGGGCCCTGCGAAGATCCTTCGACCTACCGCGGGCCGCCACGGGGTCCCTCTGGCTCCGCAGATGAGCGTTTCGTTTAACGCGCCACACTGCTCCCTTCGCCGGGTCGATGATCACTTGCCCTTGGCCGGACAGCACACACGCGGTAATCACGTGCCGTTGGACGCGTACGCGAAGCCCGACGCAAAAAACTCCAACACCGAGCACCACCAAGCAGCCACTGAACCGACTGATGAATGCGTTCATGAGCCCCCTGTGATCAGAGACAAACTGGTCGCGAGTGAACGAGCGGCTAGCAGCTCGGCGAGGTTGCCGAGCGAGTTCCCAGGGTGGCGTTGAGGCACGCCCCCGTCGAGGTGCACCATGAGACAGTAGATCCAAGATCCTGTGGCCCGATCTCGAGGTGCAGAATCTGGCAGCTTGCCTGGCCGATCGTCACTTGGGAAGCGCGACGGGTTTTCACGACGCTGACCGGCCTGTCCCTGTCTGAGAATGCCGCTCAAGATGCCCCGCGCCAGGACCTGACCGTCCCGGTTCGCGAAATCCGCGACGGTGAACGTGCCGACGAAGTTGCCGCCGTTGATGGGAATCGCGAGTTGAGCCTCGGCTGCTGATGGCGAGGCGCCAATCGCCAGTGTCAATAGGACAAGGCAAGCGAGCGGGTTTCATCGATTCCCCCCCTCCGGGTCGTGGTTGCAAAGTTACAGTTCCCGGTCTCACACGAGTACGCTGTCGTGCCGAGCGTAACCTATGCGCAGGCCGGCAGTCAGACCAGAATCCCAAATTCGGGGCAAACAAAAGCGGCACTGATCACATAGAACGTACGAGATACCAACGGGGATGGCGGCAACACGGTGTGTGCCCGTCGCCGCAGCATTTGTTGAAGTCGACTTCACCAGTGGCGAACAGGTCGCCGCGCATATGGACTGCGCAATGGCTTTTGCGCGATCCGAACGCCTGCGTTACATTTCACTGCGCGTCGCCGGCTTTTCGCAGCGCCAGCCAGCGTTCCCGCCACCGCCAGCACCACGCCGAGCGCGGCGACCCACGTCCAGCGATAGCCTTCGAATAAGGTAGACAGCGCCAGCGCGATCACCGGCGTGGCGACGCCGACGAATGCGGCCGGGCCGCCGCCCACGCGCGCTTGAGCAGCGTGAGGTACGCGCCGAAGGCGATGACGCTGCCGAAGACCGACCAGGTAGCGCCAGCGACAAGCAGATACGCGGCGGCGGATCGAATGTCCACGGCACGCCTCGGACGACGGCGGCAAGCGCGGCGCTGACGCGCGCCGTAGGCCATGCCCCACGCCGTGCCCGGAAAGCGTCGGAATGCCGGCCTTGTGATTGCGCATCGCGATCAGGTTGCCGCCGCACGCGATCACCGTGGCGCCGAGCGCGAAGCGCGCAACGCCGTAGCTCGCGGAGCCGCCGCGCGTCGCCTGGTCGAGCTCCGGCAGAAAGAGCAGCGCGACGCCGCCGACGCCCAGCGTCGCGGCGATCAAGCGTGCGTGCCGTCAGCGGCGTGCCGAATGCGAGCCGCATGCCGACGGGATTCATGAACACGATGGTCGAAAACAGCACCGCCACCAGGCCGGAAGTAACGAAGCGCTCGGACCAATAGATGCCGATGTAGTTCAAGCCCATGAGCGTGACGCCCAGCGCGGCGAGATATCCGTGCTCGCGCGCGGAAAGCGCAGCGATCTTCGCGTAGGCCGCGCACCACGCGAGACAGCACCATCGCGGCAAGCCCGAAGCGATAGGCTACCGAGAGCTCCGGCGCGACCGTCGCCAAGCTGATACGTGATCGCCAGCCAGGTCGAGCCCCAGATCGCGGCACAGATCATGAAGAGTCCGGTGGTCCCATTTGAATTTGTCGCAATCCCCTTTACCTGGGCCTGCCCAAAGTCGATGGAAGCTTTCGCGACTCTCGCAATTCGTTTCGAAAGGCACTGGATTCCCGCTTCCGCGGGAATGACGAGCCCAGCCCTGTCATGCGCCGTGCAATCTCCATCAGCGCGCGACGATCTTGCCGACCCGCGCGCCGAGAAACGTGCTCATCCGCTGAATCTCGGCGTCCAGCTCGCGGCGGAATGTCGCCTCGCGCGGGCGCTTCGGCCGCTGAAGCCCGTTTCGACCTCGAGCGCACCGCCGACCAGCGCTGCGTTGGCCCAGCCGACGACCGCGTCGCGCCAGAGAAGCGGCAGCGCGTAGTAGCCGAGACGCCGCTTTGCGGGCGGCGTGTACGCCCTCGAACCGGTACGCCCAGCCCTAGAACAGCTCGAAGCGGCGGCGATCCCAGACGATCGGGTCGAACGGCGCGAGCAGGCGGAACTTCGTCGCGCGGTTCGACTGCTATCTCCTCGCTGGCAGGCCACACGTACGTGACTCCGTCGACGACCGCGTGTCGGACGCGATCGCCTTCGATCAGCCCGCTCGACCGCTTTGCAGCTGTGGCGCCGGGCAGCGACGTCCGGATCACGATCGCGGCCAGCTCGCGCAAGCTGCGCTCGGGCAGCGGCGCGTAGAGGTTCAACACAAGGTCGAGCAGCTTGCGTTACGCGCTCCGCCGCCGCAAGCGGCTCGGGTAACGGATGCGCGAGCTCGTAGACTTTGACGCCCTTGTCGCGACGCGCGATGCGCAGATGGCCGCGATAGTGCAGCACTTCGAGCATGCGCGTGGTCGCGATCGACTCGCCGCCCCAGCCGTTGACGACGCGCGCCATGCCGAGCGCGCTTTGCAACTCGCGCGGATGGGTCGGGCCGTGCTTTGCCGACGTGACGCGAGGATGCGCTTGGCAAGGCGCGGATGCTCGCGCTCGACGTGCCAAGGGTCGCGGACCGGCCGCGGGTGCAGCAAGCGAAGCGTATCCGTGGCAGGACACCGTAGACATGAAGGTGCTCCTCGGAGAACGGCAGCGACCGGATAGTGCTCTCTCCAGGTCGCCGGCGCGATAGCCGCTGACGCGATGCCTGAGGATCAAGTCCTGCGCGCGGGCCGGCGCGCGGATCGGGTCGAGCTGCACGAAGCCGAGCGTAGCGCACCGCGGCTTCGAGATCGCGGCGGAGAAAAGAGCGAGCGCGTCACCGCGTAATTGCGAAGCTGCTCCACGGAAACACGGGCTAAGGCGTTTGCTCACGCGGCACGCAGCGCATCGACGATCTTGAGCCGTGCCGCGCGCGCCGCCGGCAGGAAGCCGCCGACGAAGCCCATCGCCGAGCGCGAAACAGCAGCGCCGCGACGACGATGCCCGGGGTCAGCACGAAGCGGAACGCGATGCTCGGCGAAGGTCTGGAAATTCGTCGTCGAGATCGACAGCGCCTGCATGAACGACGCGCGCGAGCCAGCCCGATCACGCCGCCGAGCAGTCCCAGCAGCAGCGATTCGCCCAGGAACGCGACCAGGATCGCCGCGCGCGAGAAGCCCAGCGCGCGCAGCGTGCCGATCTCGCGCGGTGCGCGACTCGCCACGCTCGCGTACATCGTGATCATCGCGCCGATGATCGCGCCGATCGAGAAGATGACCGAGATCGTCGTGCCCGAGGTAGCTGATGAACTTCGACAGCGCCTCCGACTGGTCGGCGTAGAAGCGCGTCTCGCGCTTGGCCTCGAGCGTCAGGCGCGGATCGGACTCGATCTGCCTCTTGACCGCGTCGAAGCGGTCGCTGTCGGCGAGCTTGAAGATGAGCGCCGAGAAGCCGATGCGGCGGAACGCCTGCAGCATCTGCTCGGCGTCGCCCCAGATCTCGGAATCGAAGCCGGTGCGGCCGGCGTCGAACACGCCGACCACCGTCCAGTCGCGCTGACGCGAAGCGCAGCGTCTCGCCAACGCCGGCGCCCTGGAAGCCGCTGGCGATCGAGCGGCCGGCGATGATCTCGGACGTGCCCGGCCGGAACATCCGGCCTTCGACGATGCTGCACCTGCGGCCGCAGCGACGAGCGCCGGTCGGCGTCACGCCGCGGATGACGACGTTCGACGGCTTGGCCGTGTCGCGCTTCGGCAGGTTGATCAGCACCACCGGCTCCTTCGAGACGAGCGGCCTGCCGTCCTGGCCGATGGCGACTGTCGGGCAGGCTTCTCGACGATCGCCGCCTGTCGGCGGTCGACGCCGCTTTGCACTTCGGTCTGCGCGCCGCGGCGGATGACGATCGACGTTGTCGTCCTGGCCCGTGGCGCACCAGCGTCGCTTCGAGCCCCGCGGCGAGCATCAGCACCGTCGCGAAAACGTACACCACCGAGCGCCATGCCGCCCGCGGTCAGCGCGGTCGTCAGTCGGCGCGCGGCGAGATTGCGCACGATGATAGAGAACGGGAACTCGCATCGCTAAGTGTCCTGACTCGGACCCTAGCCGACCGCGCGCAGTCCATCGACGATGCGGATATTCGCCGCGCGCCACGCCGGCAGCGCCGCGGCGACGAGGCCGACGATGAGCGCCGCGCCGAGCTGCATCGCCAGCGTCTCGTCACTGATGAAGAAGATCGGAGAACAGCGCCCATCGCATCGGCGAAGGCGTGCGCGAGCGGAAACGTGAGCAGCGACGCCGATCACGCCTCCGATGAGCGCGATGGCCAGCGACTCGCCGAAGATCAGCAGCGCGACGTAGCCGCCGCCGAAGCCCAGCGCCTTCATGCGTCGCGTACTCGGATCCAGCGCTCGCGTGCCGTCATCGCCATGGTATTGGCCATCACCGCCATGATGATGATGATCACGACGAACGACACCGCCTGGATCGCGAGCAGGATCGCCTCGGTCATCGGCGACGAAGCCGAGCTGGAACGCCTTCTCGGTCTCGGTCAGCGTCTCGGCCAGCGAGTTCTTGAACGTCGGCGTCGATCGCCGCCGACACCGCGGCCGCCTGGTCCGGATCCTCGAGCTGCACGATGAACACGCCGGTCTGGTCGCCGCGCCGCGGGAAGCGCTTCTTGATCGTCTCGTTGAGCAGCGACCAGTGAAAGAGAACATCGTCGACTGATCGGTGCCCTTGTCCGCGCCGTCGTAAATGCCGCGCAGATTGAACGTCCAGGTGCCGGGGAAGATCGTGCCGCGCAGCGGGATCTGGTCGCCGACCTTCCAGCCGTACTGTGTCGGCGAGCTTGCGTCCGACGATGGCAGCCCTGACGATCGGCGAGGAACGCCTTCTGCTCTTCCGGCGTAGAGCATGAACTCGGGATAGCATGTCGAGGTACGTGGGCGCGTCGATCGCGAACTGGGGAAAGAAATTGCGCTCGGTGATGTGAGACGCCGCCGAACCAGTTCGCCCACGACGACGCGGTTCACGCCATCGGCACCTGCCGGATCCGCTGCGCGTAGTTGAGCGGCAGCGAAAAGACGAGCGAGATACCGAGTTGCGCGTCACCAGCCGCGCGCTCGAGCTCGCGTTGGCACCGGCGTACCAGGCGTCGACGATCGTGCGCAACAGGCCGAACGCGGTGATCGCGACGACGATGCCGACGATCGTCAGCGTCGTGCGCAGCTTGTGCCGCAGCGAATTCGAGGATGAGGCGGAGCAGATACACGAAAACGCAGTGGACGATGCGGCGGGCGGAAGCTGAAGCTTACCGTACCCGGCATCCCGGCGCGCGAAGGCCTTTCGCGTCGGCGGCATGGAACTTGCTCGATAGGGACTGGAGCCGCTTGGAAGCCTGTTCAAGAGAGACACGGGTGCCCGAGGACGGCATTTGCTGACCCACCGACCGAGGGATCGCCTTGCGACACTTCGCTCTGATTCACCGAATTTCTCATTCTCGCCTTTGTTGCGCTGGCAGGCGTTTTTCTCCACCCCGGGTCCGTCTCGGCTGTGGCGCTGGGCAACATCGCACTGCAATCGTCGCTGGGACAGCCGCTGCGGGTGGTGATCCCTGTCGCACTTGAGCGCTGGCGAAACCCTCAACACCGCGTGTCTGAAGCTGGTCCGTGACCCGACGGCTGGTACACCACAATTACTGACGGGCAGGGTCAGTGTTGAACGGAACGCGGCTAGCACGCGATTGATCGTGACCACGCCGCGCGCCGTGGAAGAACCGGCGCTGCGACTCTCGCTGCAGGCTGGATGCGGCGGCGATACCATGCGCCGCGATTACGTATTGCTGCTCGATCCTGCAGGGAACCGATTCGAACGCCGTGGTGGCCTCGGCCGATCTCGACCAGTTCAGAAATTACGCCAGCACCGCGGGCCTCGCGACATCGGCCGCGTCGCGCGCAACGGGTCGTGGCTCCAACCGCTCTCGTCTCCATCTCCCGCGCCTTCGCCGACCACTTTCACAGCCCATCGACCCGCCCGCGTCCGTCGCGGCCGCTCGAATGCAAAGGACCGCTCCTGCCGCCGAGGTGGTTGCGCTGCCGGCGCCGCCACCCGAACCGGTGGCGCTGCCCGCGACACAGCCGAGCAAGCGGATTCATTCCAGCGGCGTGCGGCCGCGTCGCTCTCTCGCGTGCCCACGGAGGGCTCGAATACGAATAAGGTTGCCGCTTCGCCTCCAACCGCATCGCTCAACCCGCGAGCTGAAGTCAGCCGGAAGCGACGCTGTGGACGCAGACCTGGCCGTATGGCGCGGTGCTGCTCAGCATCGGCGCTATCGCGCTGACCGCGTTCGCCAAGCGCCGCCGTCTCGTCGTCCCCGAGTGGGGCGCACGACATTAACAAGCGTCGAAATCGCCGATGCGGAATACCGGCGTCCGCAAACACCTTCGCTCACTTCGCCGCCATGCCCGAGGCGGCGCCGATCATGCTGCGCGCGATTTCGCTCCAGCCATCGTACGAAGAACAGACCTACGATGCGAACCTGGACACGCTTCTACAGGAGCCTGACCATTGAGGTGGATGGAATCGATGAACACGTGATCAGGAAGGCATGGGCGACAGCCGCCACCGAAGGCGCCGCCGATATCGGTACCGATTCGATTCTCAAGGCCATCGCGGCCGCCGAGCGCGATCTGCACATCAGCCCGCCCGAGCCGCAAGCAGGCCGCGATTGACAAGGCGCTCGACGACGATCTGATACACGATTCTAAACTGCACCTCCCGGCGAAGCTAGGCTCCATCATCGTACTTACGAACGTGTAATGTCGGCGTGTCGCTGGCTGGCGCTGATTCGCGGGCGCTCGCACCCCACTCGCCACGCGAGCGGGACCTGGCTCGCTGCTCACAGCGCTAGTCCGCCAAAACGCCCTTCTCGAGGTGGATCAGGCGCCGCGCCTTTTCCGCCGATTTGGGATCGTGCGTCACGATCAGGATGGTCTTGCCCAGCTCGCGATTGAGCTGATCGATCAACGATAGTATTTCCTCGCCGTGCGTCCGGTCGAGGTCGCCCGTCGGCTCGTCGGCAACGATCAGCGTCGGGTCGTGTAATCAGCGCGCGCGCGATCGCAACGCGCTGCTGCTGGCCGCCGGAGAGCTCGTTCGGACGATGGTCCGCACGATCGGCCAGAGCCGACGAGCGACAAGCGCAATGCCCACGCGCTCGCGCCGCTCGCGGCGCGAAAGATCAGTAAGCAGCAGCGGCAGCTCGATGTTCTCGAACGCCGTGAGCACCGGCATCAGATTGTAGAACTGGAAGATGAACCCGACATGCGACGCGCGCCATGCCGCGAGATCGCTCTCGGACAAGCGCGCGATGTCGATGCCGCCGACCTTGATGGTTCCGCTCGACGGCTTGTCGATCCCCGCGATGAGATTCAAGAGCGTGGTCTTGCCGGAACCGGAAGGGCCCATCAGCGCGATAAAATCGCCAAGCTCGATGTCCAGATTGATGTCGGCCAGTACCGGAATGATCTGCTCGCCACGGCGGTAGTGCTTGGAGAGCTTGCGGATCTCGACCAGCGTCGGCGGCCCGCTGAGGCCGGCAGGCGCAGGTCCATCACCGCTGCGCGGTCGACTGCGATCATCGCGTTGCCAGTCGCGTGCTCACTTGGCAGCCGCCTTTGACTTGCACGCCGGCGATCAAGCTCGGGCCCGGGCTTCAGCACGGCTTTCTCGCCGGTCTTCGACCTCGCCGGTGATCGCCGTCAGCTCGCCGATCTTTCGTCCCGGCGTGACGGCAACCTCGGCGGCCTTTCCGTCGCGCACGACGAACACCACGGTCTTGCCATCGCGCGGCGCCAGTGCGTCCGGATGAACGGCGGTCAGCGGCTTTTGCTGCTCGGCGGTCACCGCCTGCGACAGGAACGAGACCTTGGCGCTCATTTCCGGCAGCACGCGCGTATCGATGGCATCGAAACGGACCTTGGTCATCACCGTCGCCTTCGCCCGGTCGACCGGTCGGCACGATGCGCGACACCGTGCCGCGAAAGCGCACGTCGGGCAACGCATCGAGCGTGATCTCGCATGGCTGGCCGACGCTGACCTTCGACAGGCTCGATTCGGAAACGTCGGCTTCGACTTCGAGCGTGCTCATGTCGGCCATGCTGACCACCGCACCCTTCGAGTCGGCGGCCGACGAGAACGGCGTCACCATGTCGCCGACGTTGGCGCTCTTCGACAGGATGATGCCGTCGAACGGAGCGCGAATGACGGTGTAGTCGACGGCGACCTGCGAATTGCGCGCGTTGGCCTCGGCCGCGGCAGAGCGCCGCCTTGGCGCTTGCGACGCCGGCGACCGCGCGATCGGCGCGCGCTTTGGCCGTGTCGAGCGCCGACTCCGAGACGAACTTTTGCGCGATGAGATCGCGCGTGCGCTTGAGCTGAGGACGCCGCGTCGCGATCCTCGGCCTGCGCCTGTTCCAGCGCGGCGCGCGCGACCTGGACGTTGGCGCAGCGCGCTTCGACCTGCGCCTGCGACATCGCGCTTGTCGAGGCGCGCGATGACGTCGCCCGCCTTGACGCGCGAGCCTTCCGCGACGCCCAGCCATTCCAGCCGCCCGGATAGCCTTCGACGAGATCGCCGCCTTGCGCTGCGCCACGACGTAGCCGGTGGAATTGATGACCACGAACTGCTGCGAGGGATACGTCGTGACGATCGGCGTCGTCTGCACGGTGATCGACGCGCGGCTGCGACGCGAACCAGCCTCCACCGGCGATCGCCAGCAGCGCAGGATCGCGCCGAGCCAAAGCCAGTTGCGGCGCCGGCGCGTGCGCACCGGCGCGATGCTGCGGTCGATCTTGAGTTTGGAGAGTTCTTCGGAAGCCACTGGGCGAGCGGTACGGCGCGGTAAGAGGGCGAAGGATTATATCCTGCCAAACACACATCATTCGCCCGCGACAACAGACGACAGCTGCGCAATTACCCGCTCTCGATCACCGGCGTTGGCGGCGATTCGCCCTGCCCGCGGCGCGCGCGTATCCATGCCAGCAGCGAGATGATCACCAGCCTGACGCGATCAAAGCAATGCCCGTCCACTCGGTCGCATTCAGGCGCTCGTCGAAGATCATCATCGAGCTCACCAGCGCGATCGCGGGAATGGCGAGCATGTTGAGCGCCGCGGTCCCGGCCGGCAGGAAGCGCAAGACCGCAATCCATAGCACGAAGCCGAATCCCGTCGCGATCGCGCCCGAATAGGCGAGCATCGCCACATAGACCGGGCTCCAGTCGACCGGCGGCGTATCGCGGATGAAGGGCAGAAGAAGAAGGGAAGCACGCCGACGATCATCTGCCAGCCGATGAAGTTCAGCATGTCGAGATGCTTGTCGCGCTGAAAATACTTGGTCGCGATGGTGCCCGCCGCCCAGCCGAAGCCCGACAACACCGCCCACAGTTTCGGCACGAATCGCGTCGTGCCAGTTCCACGGCTCGACGACCAGCATCAGCCCGCGCGAGCGCGAGCAGCACCGCAATCCATTGACTGCCGCGAACGCGTTCGCCCAGCACCGGCCAGGCGAGGAGCAGCGTCCAGAACGGCATGGTGAACACCAGCACCGACGCGCGGCCCGCGCCTCCGTGAACACCGCCATCGTGGTCGAGGCGAAGTTGATCGTCGTCTGAAAGAAGCCGGTGACGACAATGGCGATCCACGAGTTTGGCGCCAGAGACTTGCGCTGCCAGAGCATCAGCGCGAACAGGACCGCGATCGCCACCAGGATGCGCTGGAGGATTGAACCACCATCGGATCGGCATGCTGCATCGCGAGCTTCAGCGCCACCCAGTTGAAGCCCCATACCAGCGTGAGGACGACCAGCGCGACGTACGCACCGCGGCGCGAGCGAATCGCGAAGCGCTGCACGATCAGGTGCTCAAAGAAATCCTCGATCGCGGAAGCAACGGCCACCGGCTGATCGTGATGCAGCATGTGCCCGGCGTCGGGGATCGATGATGAGCTTGCAGTTGGAGAACGCCCCCATGCGCCGTTTCAGCTCCGTGTCGACGTCGGGCTTGTTTGCGTCTGAACGCCCGGCGAGCCACTTGAGCACGAACGAATCCGGGCGCCGATCCAAAGCACGGGCGACGTGACGCCGGCGCTCAGATCGCGAGCACTTCCTCCATCCGATACACGTGCGGAAAAGGCAGCTTGTGACGCGGATCCGACATGAGGCGTGCGCTGCCGTCGGGCAGCACCTCGGCCCAGTGCGCGGCGAGATAGTCGCGCCTTGTCGCGGGAAGACGCGGATTGTTCTTCTGCAGGCGGTCGGCGACCGCGGCGATGCTGGCGATACGGCGCAAACGACGGTGGATCACGCAGCCCATCGAGCCATTTGGCGATCTTGTCCGGCGCGACTTCCGGACCCTCGGCCGGGATGCCGAAGCCATCGAGCGAAATCGCGTGTGAAATTCGCGCCGGCCGTATGCCCGCGAAGAGGCAGGCGACGTTGCCGCCCAGACTGTGGCCGACGACGCGGAGCCGGCTCGCCGGGCGAGAAATGGTCGAGCAGCGCTTCGAGGTCGGCCAGGTAATCGACGAACCAGTAGCCGTCCGGCACACCATTCGCTGCGGCCGAAACCGCGCCAGTCAGGAGCGATGACGAACCAATCGCGCTTCAGCGCGTCGACCAGAAACTGAAACGACGCGCCGACATCCATCCAGCCGTGAAGCATGAACAGCTTCGGCGCGCTTGGGCTTCCCCAGCTGCGGACGTGATACGAAAGACCTCGAATCGCGATCGACTGCGAAGTGGACGGCCTCATGCTAGGTGGACCGTGAACACGCTCCTCAACGCTTCTTGCACAACGACGTTTCCGTCAGAACCAGCCGGTGCGATATTGGCCGTCGCTCTTGAATCGCACCGCGTCCTTCTGTTCCAGGGCGCCGGTGCTGGCGCAGCCGTCGGCGTAACCCTGCCGGTACGGCAGAGGAAAGCCCTGGAGATTGATTTGGGCTGGAGGATTGGCGCTGGTCGTGGGGGTGCCTGAGGCCTCGGCGGCTCCAGTGCCCCGGCGCGCCCGGTACTGCGGCCGGCGGAATGCTCGCCGGAGGCACGCTCACGCAGGACCGCGACCATGATCGCAGCCAGCGCAGAGCGCGAGGCTACGGCAACGATTTCTGATTTTCGGCAAGGAGTCTGAACCGGGAATCAAAGCGAGTAAAATTGTACATCATGAGCGCGCTCAGGCAGGTCAGTTCCGGTCAGCTTCGTCCATCTGCGCCTGCACAGTGAGTATTCGATCGTCGACGGAATGGTGCGCCTCGACGAAGCGGTCGCCGCCGCAGCAGCCGATCGCATGCCCGCGCTGGCCCTGACCGATCTCTCCAACGTGTTCGGCATGGTCAAGTTCTACAAGGCCGCGCGCTCGAAGGGCATCAAGCCCATCATCGGCTGCGACGTCTGGGTGACGCACGATTCCGAGCGCGACGCGCCTCATCGTCTGCTCCTGCTTTGCCAATCGCGCGTGGGCTATCTCAAGCTTGCGGACTGGCTGACCCGCGCCTATCGCACCAACCAGCATCGCGGTCGCGCGGAAATGAAACGCGCATGGTTCGTCGAGGGCACCGACGGCCTGATCGCGCTGTCCGGATTCGCCGGCGGCGACGTGGGCCATGCGCTCGCGCAGGGCAGTCCGGACAGCGGCACGCGTCGCGGCAGATGCCTGGGCGAAGCTTTTCCCGGATCGCTTTTATCTCGAAGTGCAGCGCGCCGGTCGCAGCGACGACGACGCCCTGACTGCCGCCACCGTGCGGCTCGCCTCCGAGCGCTCGCTGCCCGTCGTCGCGACGCACCCGGTGCAGTTCGCGACCCGCGCCGAGTTCCGGGCGCACGAAGCCCGCGTGTGCATCGCCGAGGGTTACGTCCTCTCCGATCCGCGACGGCCGAAACGCTACACGCCGGAACAATACTTCACGACCCAGGATGAAATGGCGCGGCGTTTCGCCGATCTGCCCGGTGCACTGGCGAACAGCGTGGCGATCGCCCAGCGCTGCAACCTGACGCTGCCGCTGGGCAAGAATTATCTGCCCGCGTTTCCGACGCCTCGACGGCGTGTCGCTGGAGCAGCATCTGCACAGCGAAGCGAGCATCGGCCTCGAGCGGCGCCTTAACGTCGCGTTCGGAGAGCCTGACGAGCGCGAGCGCATGCGACCGGAATACGTCGCCCGCCTCGAGTTCGAGGTGAAGACCATCATCCAGATGGGATACGCCGGCTACTTCCTGATCGTCGCCGACTTCATCAATTGGGCCAAGCGCAACGGCGTTCCGGTCGGCCCCGGGCGCGGATCGGGCGCCGGCTCGCTGGTGGCCTACAGCCTCGGCATCACCGATCTCGACCCGCTGCGCTACACGCTGCTGTTCGAGCGCTTCCTGAATCCCGAGCGGGTGTCGATGCCGGACTTCGACATCGACTTCTGCCAGGACGGGCGCGATCGCGTCATCGACTACGTCAAGCAGAAGTACGGCGCCGAATCGGTGTCGCAGATCGCGACCTTCGGCACCATGGCGGCAAGGGCGGTGGTGCGCGACGTCGGGCCGCGTGCTCGACCTGCCGTATACATTCTGCGACGGCATCGCCAAGCTGATTCCGTTTCAACCGGGAAGAATGGTCACGCTCAAGCGCCGCCAGCGCGACGCCGAAGCGCAGGCGAACGTCGTGTACGCGCGCGACGTGGAACCGCTGATCAACGAGCGCGAAGCCGCGGAAGAGGAAGTGCGCGAGCTCCTAAGCCTCGCCGAGCAGCTCGAGGGTCTTGCCGCGCAACGTCGGCATGCATGCCGGCGGCGTGTTGATCGCTCCCGGCAAGCTCACCGACTTTTGTCCGCTGTACACGCAGGCGGGATCCGACGCGCCGGTGTCGCAGTTCGACAAGGACGACGTCGAGCTCGTGGGCCTGGTCAAGTTCGACTTTCTGGGCCTGACCACGCTGACCATACTCGACTGGACGCTGCGCTACATCAGGAAGCTCGATCCCGCGTCGACCGTGGCGCTGGAGACGCTGCCGATCGATGATCAAGGCGGCCTACGACATTTTTCAAGAGCGGCAATACGACGGGAGTGTTCCAGTTCGAATCGCGCGGCATGCGCGAGCTCGCTTCTGCAGGCGCCGCCGAAGCGCTTCGACGACGTCGTCGCGCTGGTGGCGCTCTACCGGCCGGGACCGATGGAGCTGATTCCGGATTACGTGCGCCGCAAACAGGGCGCGGAGCGGTTCGAGTATCACGACGCGCGGCTGGAGCCGATTCTCTCACCGACCTACGGGGTGATGGTCTATCAGGAACAGGTGATGCAGATCGCGCAGGTTATCGGCGGCTACACGCTCGGCGCCGCCGACCTGCTGCGCCGGGCGATGGGCAAAAAGCTGCCCGACGAAATGGCCAAGCACCGCCAGGGTTTCGTCGTCCGGCGCCATCGACCGCGGCCTGTCGTCGGCGCAAGGCGACGCAGCTGTTCGACCTACATGGAAAAATTCGCCGGCTACGGCTTCAACAAGTCGCACGCCGCGGCCTACGCGCTGATCGCGTATCAGACGGCGTACTTCAAGGCGCATCATCCCGCGGCATTCATGGCGGCGAACCTTTCGCTGCTGATGGACGATACCGACAAGGTTCGCCAGTTCTACGTCGACGCGTCTGGCGCTCGGCCTGGAGATGCTGCCGCCGGACGTGAACGCGTCCGTCTTACCGCTTCGAGCCCGTCGATGAACGGCGCGTTCGCTACGGCCTCGGCGGCGATCAAGGGCACGGGGCGTGCCGCCACCGAAGCGATCGTCGCCGCCCGCGCCCAAGGTCCATTTGTCGATCTGTTCGACTTCTGCTGCCGCGTCGACAAGCGCGTCGTCAACCGGCGCGCGGTCGAGGCGCTGATCCGTGCCGGCGCATTCGACACCATCGATACGCGGCGGGCAAGCCTGCTCTGCCTCGGTCGGCCCGCGCTGGATCACGCCGAGCACGCGGACCGCTCGGCGTCGCAGGTCTCGCTGTTCGGAGACTACGGCGGCGACGCAGGAGCCGGGGCCGGCACTGATCTCCGCACGCGAATGGACCGAGACCGAGCGCCTGGTCCAGGAAAAAGCGAGCCTCGGCTTCTATCTCTCCGGGCCATCCTTATCACGCGCTACGCGATGGAGCTCGACGCAGCTGGTTCAGCAACCGCTTGAGCGCGCTGCAGCCCTCGCCGACGACCATACGCATCGCCGGCGTCGTCGCCGCAGCTGCGCACGCAGACGTCGCGGCGCGGCAAGATGGCGTTCGTCACCCTCGACGACGGCACGCGATCAGTGCGAGAGTCGCCATCTTCAACGAGAACCTTCGACGCTTACCGTCACATCCTGCTGCGTGAGGACGCGCTGCTGGTCGCCGAAGTGAAGGTGATGCAGCGCACGCGGTGACGACGGTCAGGTTCAATCGATGCGGATCGTCGCCGAGTCGCTGCACGACCTCGCCGGTGCACGTCGCAAGTGGGCCCGCTCGCTCAAGATCGCCTGCAATGGATCGAGCTCTGCCGAGCGCTTGCTCGAGTTGTTGACGCCGTTTCGCAGCGGCGCCAGCGGTTCCGCTGCGATCATCGTCAACTACCAGAATCGATCGTCCAGCGGGGACATCGAGCTCGGCAGCGACTGGCGGGTCAACCTCGACGATCGCCTGCTCGAAAGCCTGCGCGAGCGGTTTTCACCCGAGAACGTGCAAGTCGTCTATTGAAACGACGCCTCCGGTAAACCGAACGTTATCGACGCGTGACAGCGCGGTGCGATCAGCTGCTGCGCGACCGGGTGCGCGCCGCACTTGCGTGCCGCCGCCGACCGATCCGCCGCGGTACGCTTTTGGCGGCAGCCTTGGTCTGCCGGGAAAGCGCCAGCGTGCTCGCCGCGCTGCTGCCTTCGCGCTTGAGCGCGGAGAGCGTCGCGCGTGATCGTTTCGGCGACGGCGCTTTGCGCTCCCTTCGCACCCACGGCATTGTCGTGTTGGGCGCGGCGGCGCGTTTGCTCGGGCACCGTTCCTTCCGGGGTACCTTGAGCGCAACGCCTGCGCGGCGTGCCTTGGACAAGCCGATCGCGATGGCCTGCTTGGCCGACCGGGCACCGTGCTTGCCCTCGCGGATGTGCTCCATCTCCTCGCGTACGAATTCACCGGCCTGAGTGCTCGGCGACTTTCCTTCGCGCTTATCCTCTTTGGCGCGCTCCAGTGTTTTTTTGTCGGGCATGATTGCCTCCGTCATGGATGGAAAATGAGTAAACCTTACAAGCCGCGGCAATAGCTTCCGATCGAGCGTATGCCGGCGCAGCCCCGGCCCCGCGTCAGCGGGTTTTGCCATCGAGCTTCTCTTGAAAATGCGCGCAGGAAAAGGCTTCGCGTACCGCGACCCCAGCAAAAAACGGACCTGCACGCGCTTGGAAGAACCTGGAGACAACGTGGCGACCGGCCTGCGCCGGGGTTCAGCCGGCGAGCTCGACCTTGTCGACGAAATGCTTGGTGTCGCCCATCCAGCTCCAGCGAAAATATTTCTCGCGGTAGTGCAGCTTGACCTTCCGGTTACCCGCGATGGCGGTGTCGATGTCCTTGCGCACCTGCTCGTCGTCGTCGCGGACGCTGAAGTCCCAGAGCCGGGTCGCGACACCGGCGGTCGGATCCTGCTGCAGGAAGCCGAAGTCCAGCGTCCCTTCCCAGGTCTTGAACACGTACGCCGCTGCGCGAGAGCTTGATGACCTGACCGACGCGATAGCCGTCGCTGTAGTCGGCGACGAAGGCGAACCAGCCAAACCCCGCGAGCAGCAGCACCACAACGACCAGCGCGATGATCTTTTTCACCTGAGTCGAGCGAGATGTCGGGCCGCCAGTGTAGCGCAGATCGATGCGCGCCGAAAGCGGACGCGCCTGCTGCGCTACAATGTTCGCCCGATCAAGTCTGAAGTCTTCGCATGCCTGCCGCCATTCCCGCGACCATGCGTTATGTCGCCGCCCGCGAGCCCGGACCGCCGGATGTACCTCGCGCTCGACCATACGGCCACACCCGCTCCGAAAAGCGGAGAAGTGCTGATCGAGGTTGCCTACGCCGGCGTCAATCGTCCGGACTGCGTCCAGCGCGCCGGACCTCATATCCGCCTCCCGCGGATGCTTCACCCATCATCGGTCTGGAAGTTGCCGGCACGGTCGTGGCGGTCGGCGAAGGAATATCCGAGTGGGCTGTCGGTGACAAGGTCTGCGCGCTGACGCCCGGAGGCGGTTACGCCGAATATTGCGTGACACCGGCGGCGCACTGCCTGCCGTTGCCGCAAGGTCTGACGCTGCTGGAAGCGGCGAGCCTCCCGGAGAATTATTTTACGGTCTGGAATAATCTCTTCGACCGCGTTCATCTTGCGGCGGGCGAAACGCTACTCGTGCACGGCGGGTCGAGCGGCATCGGCCTCACGGCGATCCAGCTCGCCAAGGCATTCGGGGCAACGGTATTCACGACCGTCGGCGGCGCGGACAAGGCTCTCTTCTGCCGCGGCATCGGCGCCGATCAGGTGATCAATTATCGCGAGCAGGATTTCGTGGCCGAGGTCGCCGCGATCACCGGCAAGAAAGGCGTGGACGTGGTGCTCGACATGGTCGGCGGCGATTACATCGAAAAGAACATGAAGTGCCTGGCGCTGGAGGGACGCATGGCCATCATCGCGTTTCTGCAGGGAAGCAAGGTAACGGTGGATTGGCGCCATATCATGATGAAGCGCCTGACCGTCACCGGCCTCGACGCTGCGCGCGAGCCCTGTGAAACGCAAGGCGGAGATCGCGCAGAGCCTGCGCGCCAAGGTGTGGCCGCTGTTCGAAGCGAAGAAGCTCCGAGCCGGTCATCTACCGCGTGTTTCCGCTGGCCGACGCTGCCGAGGCGCACCGGCTTGATGGAATCGAGCGCGCACATCGGCAAGATCATGCTCGAGGTGCGGCCGTAGGGTCCAACCACTAGTGCGCGCTACGGCTGCCGATCAATTGTTCAACCAGGAAGGCCCAAGAGCGGACATGGGCGATTAACAATATAATCAGCATTGTTGAAGCAAGATACACCATCAGCCCGCGCATGGCGGATATCCAACGAGGAAAGGACTAAGCGATGGACAGCTCAATGATCAAGGGTGTCGTGATCGGCGGTATCGCGATGGTCGTAGTTTCGGCAGGCGCAGTCACAGGCTACAAGGCGCTGACCAAGCCGAAGTTCGCTGAGGTCGTCGCGGTGAAGGAAGTCACGGAGACGATCGTGACCCCGCGCGAGGAATGCCATGACGTGCAGGTGCAGAAGCAGGCACCGCGTGAAGGACAGCCAGCGCATCGCCGGGACAGTGATCGGCGGAGTTGCGGGCGGCCTCTGGGTAACTCGATTGGCGGCGGCACTGGCAGGACGGTGGCCACCGTTGCCGGGGCTGCAGGTGGGGCGTATGTCGGAAACCAAGTGCAGAAGAATATGCAGGAAAAGAACGTCGTCACGACAACGGCAGCGGCACTGCAAGACCGGTCAACGACACGACGCAGAATTTGCTCGGCTACGACGTCACCTATCGCCTTGAAGGCAAGGAGGGCGTCGTGCGCACTTCCTTCAAGCCCGGCGCCACGCTGCCGGTGAAGGATGGCCAGGTGGTCGCGACGCCGCCAGCGGCTGGGTGAGCACACCCGCCTGCCTCCAGGCAGCGGCGGTGCTGCGATGGAAACCAGCCCGTCGACGAATCACGGTCAGGACAAATCAATACGTCGCGCGGCCGCCCGAAAGATCGAACACGGCGCCGGTCGAGAACGAGCAATCCTCGGTGCAGAGCCACGCCACCAACGCGGCGATTTCGTCGACCGTGCCGAAACGGCCGAGCGGAATCTTCGACAGCATGAAGTCGATGTGCTGCTGTGTGATCTGATCGAAGATCGCGGTCCTGACCGCCGCCGGCGTGACGCAGTTGACGCGAATGCCGGTCTTGGCGAGCTCCTTGGCGAGCGACTTGGTCAGGCCGATGACACCCGCCTTGGAGGCGCTGTATGCGCTGGCGTTGGGATTGCCTTCCTTGCCGGCGATGGAGGCGATGTTCACGATGCGTCCATAGTCCCGCTCGAGCATGAGCGGAACGATGGCCCGGTTGCAATAGAAGACCCCGTTGAGGTTGATGTCGATCACCTGTCGCCATTGCTCGAGCGGGTACTGCCAGGTCGTGGCATTGATTCCCGCGATGCCGGCCGAGCAAACGAGGGCGTCGACCCGACCCAGGGCATTCGATGTTGACTTGGCTGCCGCATCGACGCTTGCGACATCGGCAACGTCGACGACGCAGGCTTCGGTTCCTTGCCCAGGGCCGACTGCGCGCTTTCAACGCCGACGGGTCCTTGTCCCAGAGGCTGACCCTGCCGCCGCTTGCCACCAGCCGCTGCGCGATCGCAAGTCCGATGCCTGCCGCGCCGCCGGTAATGACGGCGGTACGGCCGTCGAAATCGAGTCGATTCATCAGTCGCGCTCCGATCGAAATCTCGCGGACCATCGTATCACGCGTCGTGCGTCCGCCAAGATCTTGTGGCGCGATGCGCCAAGGTGTCGGCCGCGATGTCGCCACGGAGCCGCAACCAAAGAAACGGCCGGCAAACCCGAAGGTCACCGGCCGTCGTGATACGCAGCTTTACTCGCGTGTTGTCGTCTCCGTCGCGCTTTGACTATCGACTCAATAAATTCGAGGCGTCGTCAGCTCGTCCGGCGTCGATCGGCGATCGCGCGCGGCATCGAGATCGTCGTCCCAGTAGGGTGTGACGTTGTAATATGCATGCACTTCCGTCGCCCACGTCGGATCGGCCATCGACGGCCAATGATCCTTGTCGAACCCCGGCGCATTTTCCAGCCGATCCTTGCTCACCCCGAGAATGAACCGCTTCTCGCCGGCGTCGAGGGTAAACGCGGACCATGGAATGGCGAAATATTTGGAGCCCATACCCAGAAAGCCGCCGAAGGACAGCACCGCGTAGGCGATGCGACCGGCGGTGACGTCGAGCATGATCGCCTCGATCTTGCCCAGATCTTCGCCACTGGAATTGACCACGGTGTCGCCGATGAGCGTTGCCGCGTCCATGATTTCCGGCCCCGGGCCATCCGGAGCGCCGGCGCTCGGCGACCGATGATCGGTGCGCCGCCGGCCGCGGAGCCAGTCCCGCTGGTCGAATACGAATTGATGGGAGTGCTCATGAGTAGTCTCCTCGCGGAAAGATGGTTTTGATCGACTCGCCGCAGGTCTCGGACCTGAGAGCCTGCGCGGAGCCGCCGCTACTCGAGCGCTTCGGTTGCCGCCAGGCCCCTGAGCGTTCGCGCGACGAACCGTCTCGCAAACGCTGCGCTGCCGCCACTCGAAGTGCTGGCTATTCTGCGGCACGTCACAGCCGGCGTGAATCCGGCGCTGTCTGATTCTGCGGTAGGCGCACTGACGCGCCGTGCATCAGCGTCATGCCGCTACAAGCCAGGCGCATGCAAGAGAACTACTGGCAAATCGTGCCCGGCGCTCGGAAAACCTGGCGGGTGATCGCCTTTGTCTGCGACACGCCAGTCGACGGTGTAGGCAAAGGTCGCGTTGTTGCCGTTGCTGAAAGTGATCGTCGCAGTGCCGACGTTGGCGAACGTGGCGCCGCCCGGAGCTGCCTATCGGCAGGAAACGGCGACCGAGTTGAACGGTGGACCACTCGTGGTGCGAAACAGGGTTCCGGTGTAGAGTGCCGGGCGCGGTCTTGTCGGCGTCACCACCAGCCACATGGGCGTGCGGTCGTGGTCGAAGGTAAACCAGGTGGCAAAGATCGTGTCGCCCTGATGGCTGAAGTTGATCCCCCAGCCGGATTCCGATCCCGCCGGAGCCTTGTACCACAGGCCTTGATAGTTGCTCGCCGCCGCGAGGTTGTTGCTCGCGCTGAAAGTGCACGTCGGCAGCGGGCCGAATGCCTGGCGGGTAATGGCCTTTGACTCTGACTGGTGCCGTTAACCGTATAGGTGAAAGTGCCGTTGTTGGCGTCGGAGAAGGCGAGCGTGCCGGTACCCACGGACGACCCCATGATGCCGCCCGGGCTGCCCAGCGGCGGAAACGGGCACGGCGTCGAAGGCAGGTCCGGTGGCTTCCAGCAGCGTCCCGCGTGAAACGTTGGCCGCCGGTGTTGTTAGCGGTCATCACCAGCCACCACCCTTTGCCGGTCATGTCGTAGGTAAACCACGAGGCGAAGATCACGTCGCCCTGGTGCGCGAAGTTGATGCCCCATCCCGACTCCGACTCCGGCCGGCGCGCTTGTACCACAGGCCGCTGAAGTTGAGGACAGCCCCGGAAACCGACGCCGTGCTGCCCGCGAAGTTCGTCGCGACGTTGGGCACCAACGGTTCCGCCACGGGTCACCGCATTAGTGCCGTCCGTGGGGATCGAAGCTAAAGGTGACCTGGTCGACACCCGCATAATTGACGGTCACCCCGTCGGTCGCAAAAAGCCGTTCGGGATCATGTAATCCGGCGAGATAAGACCGCAGCGACGCGAAGCCTTGTGTCGCGATGAGCACCCGGGTATTTGCCGTTTGGGAGACCATGCAGCCATAGTAGCCGCACTCTCCCCCGGGCAGATTGGTCTTAAACACGAATGTCTTGGTGGTGCCGGCGTGCGTCGCGGTGAGAGCGTTTCCGGTCCAGAGGTTTTCACCGTTCGCCCCCATCGACTCGCGCATGACCAGGTATTGGACGGTGCCGTCGGCGTTGGAATAGAGCTCGTCGATCACGTAGGTATGGAACTCCGCCGTGGCAGCAAAGGACAGCGAAAGCAGCGCCGGTCCCAACCATCCGCGCAAGATACCTTTCATGGCATCCTCCTTACCCAAACCGGCACTCATCGGCGATGATGTCGGTTGCGATACGCTTGGCAAACAGCCGATCGTCGAGTCGTTATTCCTGGTCTACGCAATTGCGGAATGAGCGCCGATCCCAAGCTGTTGTGACTTCGTCGATAAATGAGCACTATCCTCCCGCGTTTCCGGTGCGGCGGCCGCCGTTGCGGTGGCGTTATTATGCCCGCAGGCGCTTTGCCAAAACCTTGGCACCGTGGGTGTCGTTTGTCGTCAATCAGCCGTGGCTGCACCCCGCTCGGCAAGGCCCAGACCACCCACGCCTACATGAACCTTACCAGCAGCGAGGGCGCAATGCTCCTGGAGCGCGCGTTCGGAAGACGCGCGGCGCGTATCCACTGCGCTCCGCGCGCGGTGCGGCGGCCGCCGGCCTCGGCGTTGCCGGCCAAATCCGAAGTCGCCCTGGCGCCGGGCCACGATCACCTTGCGCTGACCGGCCTCACCCGGACCTTGAAAATCGGCGATCGGGTCAATATCACCCTGGTGGTGAGGACGACAACGGCACGGTGCAAGAGATCGCCGGTGAACGCGGAAGTCCGCCATCGCTCGCCCGTCGATGACGAGCGCCGAGCCCACCATCACTAGCACTTCGGACTACCTGTGAAAAATTGGCTCTCATCGGCGCGCCGCAATGCACCATCGACCGACGCGGCGGCGCTGCAGCGCAAGAACGAATACCGAGGCGTCGAGTCCCATACCGGTGAGCAAAGTCTTTAATCCGCTTTGGCTTTATCGCGTCGCTGTTCAAGCAGGCCGCGCTGGCGTGGATCAAGGACGGCGCTTCCAGCATGGGCGCGGCGCTCGCGTTCTACAGCGCGTTCTCGCTCGCTCCGCTGCTGCTGATAGTGATGGCCGTCGCCGGCTCTCGTCTATGGGGCCGATACCGCGCGCAAAGCCGTGGTCAAGCAGTTCGCGGAGCTGATCGGCCCGGTGGGCGCGGAGGCTGTCGGTGGCTTGCTCGAAGGCCGCGTCGGCCGCTGAAACCGGCGGCATCGCCACGGCTATCGGCGTGATCCTGCTGCTGCTCGGCGCAACCTCGGTTCTGGTCGAGCTCGAGAACGACCTCGACCGGATTTGGGAAGCGCCGCCGAGGAAAGACAACGGCTTGGTATCGCTGGTGCGAGTGCACGTGCTTTCGTTCGGCATGATCCTCGGCATCGGCTTTCTGTTGATCGTTTCGCTCGTCGCCGGCAGCGCAGTAGCCGCGTTGAGCGCGCGCTGGAACTCCTCGGCATTCGGCGCGACCGGCTTGCTCATCGCCGATTTCGCGCTGTCCCTGGTGATCTTCACGGTGCTCTTCGGCATGCTCTACAAGTGGCTGCCGAACGTGAGGATTGCATGGCCCGATGTCTGGATCGGTGCCCTGACCACGTCGGTGCTGTTCAATCTCGGACGACTCGCGATCGGCGCGTATCTCGGACGCAGCGCCACTGCATCGGCGTATGCGGCGGCGGGATCGGTGCTGGTGCTGTTGCTGTGGCTTTATTATTCGGCGCAGATATTCTTGTTCGGGGCGGAGTTCACCTGGGTGCACGCCAAGCATAGACGCGCGTCGCGACAGGCAAGGACGGCGGCGTCCGCCGAATACCAAAGTCCCGGGTAGCTCTAGCGGCGACTGAGGACCCAGCGTCCGCGATCGTCGCCGTTCGCCACACTCGCATTGTCACGCCAGCGACGTTTCCGTCGCCGGGGTGGGTCATCTGCGCGCCAAACGGCCGATGATGAATCCGACGGCGATGGCGCTGCCCAGCGTGACAAACGGACGCGCCTTGATGGTCGCGAACGCGGTATTGGCCAGCTTGACTCTCTTCTCTCCGCATTCGTGCCGGACACGTGAGCGGCCCAATCCGCCGCATTGCTGACGGCGTCGGCCGCCTGATTTACGGCAACGTGCAAGGAGTCGCTTACCTTGCCGACACCGGTAAGCGCCTGGTCGGCGAGTGTGTCGACGACGTGGTGCGCGGCGCCGGCGGTGCGGTCGAACGAGGGTCTTTGCGCGACGGACATTGAATTCATGGTGTCTCCTCGGGATGGCTACCGGTCAAGAAGGGCAACAGGGATAGCCGTGACGAGCTAGACCTCTGATGCAATGATCCGTCCGCCCACTTTCGGGTGCTATCGGAGCGAGTCCGATTTTTCTGTGAGGACAGGTTTCCTGCCGGGAGAAGCGGGACGCGTTTCCTGCGTTTAACTCAGGAGCGCGAATTCGCCGCCACGCTCGAGCGCACGCTGGTACGCGGGACGCGCATGGATGCGATCGAGAAAGGCCGCCAGAGTTTCGGCCGGCTCGCATCCAGGCCCGCACGCGCTGCGGCGGCCTCGATCGGAAAGCTCATCTGGATGTCTGCCGCGGTGAATTCATTGCCCGCAAACCACCGCTGCCTGGCGAGCTCTGACTCCTGATAAGTCAGATGCAGCGCAATCTGCGGCTCGATGAACGAGCTTTTCGCTCGGCCGGCGATGGCCCGCGCGATCGGCCTCGCGAAGAACGGCATCGGCGCGGTCTCGATGCGATCGAAGATCAGCTTCAGCAGCAGCGGAGGCATGGCCGAGCCCTCCGCGTAATGCAGCCAATAGGTGTAGCGCAGCCGCTCCGGCGTACCGGTGGCCGGCGCGAGGCGGCTGCCGCCATAGCGATCGACCACGTATTCGATGATGGCGCCGGACTCCGCCAGCGTCAGCGCTCCATCGGTGATGACCGGCGATTTCCCGAGCGGATGCACGGCACGCAGCGATGGCGGCGCCAGCATCGTCTTCGGATCGCGCTGGTAGCGCCTGATCTCGTACTCCAGGCCGAGCTCTTCGAGCAGCTACAGCACGCGCTGCGAGCGCGAGTTGTTCAAGTGGTGGACGATGATCATCGGAATGATTTCTTCGCCTTCCTCGGCGCTTGAGGCGCACTCGATCTGGAAAATGGTCCGGTTAGAAAGGATACGGCCCTACGTCGGGGTCGTCATTTGTGCCCTTCCCGAGAGAAGGGTAGCAGTTCATTCCGGGCACATGGGTAACACTTCTGCACTTTGCGGGAGCGCAAAGTGCCTTGGCAGGAGTGTTCCAAGATGGATGAGCGGCTGCGGTTTGTGGCCCGGTTGCTCGGCGGCGAGAAGATGGCGGTGCTCTGCCGGGAGTTCGATATCTCGCGCAAGACCGGCTACAAGATCTTCGAGCGGTACAAGGACTGCGGTGTCATCGGGCTGACCGACCGCAGCCGACGGCCCTACCGGCAGGCGAACCAGCTGCCGGTGCAGGTCGAAACGCTGATCGTGCGACTGCGAGCGTGAGCATCCGAGCTGGGGTGCGCCGAAGATCCGCGAGAAGCTGCGCCGGCTGCACGACGACGTCCGACACGCCGGCGATCAGCACGGTGCACGCGGTGCGTTCTCGCTGGTTGAGTCTGTCGAGTCGGCAACTGGATCAGCAAATCGGCCGATTCGAATGGTGATGTTACTTCGCGACGCTGAGTTTGGTAGGCAACTTCACCCCCTTGGCTTTCGCCATCTCCGCGGCGATCTGATCCAGGAAGTCGAAGCGCGCTCATATGCAAGGGTGTGAGCCGACACCGGGTCGCTCCTCTGCGCACAGCGCTCAGGAACAATTCAACGACCTTGCCTCGGCCTGGGCAAGCGTACCAGCTCTGCTGGTAGACGAAATCAAGCTCGAATATCAGTCAAACGGAACGCTTCGTAGCGTTCTGACGCAGGCATCTACAAATGCGCGCACCTTGGACGACAACAGCCTCGAATGAGCGTAGACCACCTGTACGGGCAGAGGCTCAGTTTCGAACTTTTCCAGGACGTAGCGCAACATGCCTGATTTTATGTAGGGGGCACTTTGGTAGGGAAAGAAACATGCCGAGGCCCAGGCCGTCAGTGCATGTGGATAAGGCGCAGTCGATGTCATTGCACGTGATCACCACGTGATCGGGACGGCCATAAGCGGCGACGACCCATTTGGAATTGCCATTCGTTGCGCGGGGAGGTGCCCACGTGTCTGATGCAACGATGCCTGCGCAGATCCTCAGGCGAGCGAGGAACGCCGTAGCGGCGCAGATACTGCGGCGTTGCGCAGACCACTCGGCGCACTTGGCCGACTCGGGTGGCGACGAGCGATGAATCACTAAGGTGCCCGATCCGAACGGCGACATCCAACCCTTCCTCAATCAGGTTGACGACGCGATCCACGAACAGGAGTTCGGCGCTGACATTGGGATGTCGCCGCAGGAATTCGCTCACGATCTGTGCGACGTAGCGTCGGCCGAACATGATCGAAGCGGTTACAGCAAGCCTGCCCTGCGGTTCGGCCTGACCGGAGACCACCGTGGCCTCTGGCGTCCTGCACGGCTGACAGGATGCCGCGACAGCGTTCAAGATATTGTCGCGCCCTCTTCGGTCAAATGGATGGAGCGCGTCGTCCGGTTCAGCGACCGCACCGAGATGTCGGCTCGAGCGCGGCCAGGCTGCGCACCACGGACGGTAGGGAAGTATCGAGCGTCGCTGCCGCCGCCGTCAGACTACCCTTCTCCATGATACGGACAAAGATAGTCATGGCGAGGAGCTTATCCATCAAACCAATATTACTCCGGTTTTTGCAATAGTCACTATTACTACTAGTCCCATTTATTCCAGATGGAAAAATCGCGATACTACCCAAGCTCGCACTTGTCACGGAGAATCATCAAGCACTCCGTAAAGATTTCGCGTCCAATAGGGGACATTATGCTCATCAGACAGTTCACCAAACTCTCTTGCATCGCTGCCAGCATTGCGTTAACGAATGCGATATTCGCCTTCTCCGCGGCGTACGCCCGCGAGCAGGGTGAGCAGGGCAATCCGGAAATTCTCGGGAACGTCAATTTCGCAACATCGTGCGACCCGGCGAGGGGCCGCGCATTTCAAACCGTGCGATGGCGCTCTTGCGACTCATTCTGGTACGCGGAGGCAGCAAAGGCGCTTCACTGAAATCGCCCAAGCCGATTCCGGATGCGCTATCGCGCACTGGGGCGTGGCCATGACTTTTTATCATCTGCTGTGGGCACCGCCTTCGCCGTCTGACTTGAAAAGCGGCTCGGCTGCAGTCGAAAGAGCCAAGAACGCGGAGTGCGAAGACCCAACGCGAACGGGATTACATTGAGGCCATCGAGGTCTTCTACAAAGACCCAGACAAACTCGACCATAGGACTCGCGCCAAGGCCTATGAGGAAGGCAATGCAGCAAGTCTACGAGCGCAGCCCCGACGATCCTGAGGCTGCGATCTTCTATGCGCTCGCGCTCATCTCGACGGCGCCTGCGACCGACAAGACTTTCGCGCAACAGTTCAACGCCGCCACAATACTCAACGAGCTGGCTGCGCAAATGCCGAATCACCCAGGGATAATCCACTACATTATCCACTCCTACGACTATCCACCGCTCGCCCAACTGGCGTTGCCGGCAGCCCGAAGCTACGCCAAGGTTGCGCCTTCGGTGCCGCACGCTCTTCACATGCCGTCGCACATCTTCACACGGCTTGGGCTGTGGGACGAAGCGATCGAGACCGATATTGCCTCGGCCACCACGGCCAAAACCCACGTCGACAAAACGAATCCCGGCACCCAATCCTTCGACTGGCTGCATTCGCTCGACTATATGGTCTACGCCTATTTGCAAACTGCGCAGGACGGGAGAGCCAAGGTTCTGGTGGATGAAGTCTGGCAGCGTTGCCAAGGTAGACGACGTGGCGCTACCAGCGGCGTACGCCATGGCAGCGATCCCTGCTCGCTACGCCCTCGAAAGGCGTCAGTGGAAAGAAGCCGCGTCGCTAAGATTGAAACCGGCCGAGTTTCCCTGGAGCCGCTTCCTCAATGCGAGGCGATTACTTTCTTTGCCCGCGCCGTTGGCGCTGCCCGCAGCGGTTGATTTGGCCAATGCCGAATTGTATGTCGAGCGGCTCGACTCGCTCCAACAAGGTTTAGCCTCCAGAGATCCCTATTGGGCCGAGCAGGTTGAAATCCAGCGCCGTGCGGCCGCCGCGTGGATCGCCTACGCCAGGGGGAAAGGAGAAGGCGCTGAAGCTTATGCAATCCGCGGCTGACCTAGAAAGCCACAACAGAAAAGCATCCAGTGACGCCCGGCGCCGTAGTCCCTGCGCGCGAGTTTCTCGCGATATGCTCATCGATCTAGGACGTCCTGACCAGGCCCTTAAAGAATATGAAAGCGTACTCGCTGCGTCGCCCAACCGCTTCAACGGACTTCACGGTGCAGCACAGGCCGCCGAAAAGTCTGGCGACAGCATTACAAAGCCAGGGCTTATTACGCGCAACTGACGAAATTGTCTAACCGCGCTGACTCTGATAGGCCGGAACTTAAGCAGGCAAGAGGCTTTCTCGCCAGGAACTAGACCTCAGCCCGTATGGCTTGTGATCGCTAACCTGTTACTCTGTTAAGCGCCCACCGGTGGCGACTAAACGCGAGGACTCTGTACTCCTGAACGACGGCGTTGTGATTTATTCATGGTCGATTCGGCCATCTGACGGTCAGAAGAGTCGGATAACTGGAAATGGCCGTATTGCGAAGAGGCAGAGGGCGACCCGGAAGCGGTCATTCCCTCCGACTGTTAATCTTGGTCCTTGGTCTCGAACCCGATGGGGAAGTTGGTCCGGGCTCGAACCACTTGACCAATAGAACCTCGCGCCAGTGCCCAGCTTCATCCCACCGGGCGCAGCGGGAGCTCATGCCAACAGACATGATTTGCCCCCGAAGGTAACCTCATTCCATCGTTCTGAATTATGCGGTGTTTGCACATCGTTCGCCAAAGCTTAGCCGTTTCTTCGGGACTTTTTGCCCGAGCTCGCGTTCAATAGTCCTGCCACTTGCCGCAATCTGAACATGCTTAGACCCCGAACGGGGTGGTGCAAGATCAGGCTTGGTTCAGAAAGGAGGATTTCATGAAGACACCACGCACCATCCATCGAATTGGAGCCGGTCTGGTGCTCGCAGCGCTTGCGTTGACGACGGGAATCGTTGTGCCAGGTCATTGCCAGGATCGGCCCCTTCCTGGTCCGGGCACAAAGGCACTGCCGACTGATCCGAGTTGGGTCCCTACGGGCAACCTCAGCGTGCCGCGCCGCGGTCACACGGCGACGTTGCTGAGAAGTGGCAAGGTCCTGGTCGTGGGCGGCAACGACAACGACAACATTCTCGACAGCGCTGAGCTGTACGACCCGGTCACCGGGATGTGGAGCGTCACGGGCCGGCTCAAGCAAACCTCGAGATGAGCCCACAGCGACGCTGTTGCCCGACGGCAGGGTCTTGGTCGTGGGAGGACGGGGTTATGGCCCCAGCACGGCAGAGCGATACGACCCGGGTACGGGTACGTGGAGCCTGACCGGCAGCCCAAACGTAACCCGATTGGGTCACAGCGCGACGCTGCTTCAAAGCGGCAAGGTTTTGGTTGCAGGGGGCTTTGACTCGAATGGTTTCAATAGCATCAAGAGTGCCGAGCTCTATGATCCGGCCACCGGAACGTGGAGCCCCACCGGCAGCCTGAACGTGGCGCGCTACGGGCACTCGGCGACATTGCTCCAGGACGGCAGGGTCCTCGTTGCTGGAGGGTCGGACGACGGCGATCTCGCTTCCACTTTGTCCGACGCGGAATTGTACGACCCCGTCGCTGGCACATGGAGTGCCACCGCTAATCTCAACACGTCCGTCATCCTGCATACGGCCACGCTGCTTCCAAGCGGGAAGGTCCTGATCGCGGGGGATACGACGCAAAGATCTCGCTAGACAAAGGCCAGCTCTACGATCCAGCCACCGGGACCTGGAGCTATACCGGCAAGCTCAATGCAGCCCGCAATAGCCACACTGCAACGCTGCTGCCCAATGGTAGGGTTCTAATTGCCGGCGGCGACGCCTGGCATTTTGTAAGGTACCCGAATCTTCAGGTCGAAACACTCGGCGGCGCGGAGTTGTACGATCCGAACATCGGCGTGTGGACTATCACAAGCAGCCTCAATACGGCACGAGGCGAACATACGACGACGCTGCTGCCCGACGGCCAGGTCCCTTGTAGCAGGCGGTAACGTCGTCTGGCCGACCTTTACCAGTACCGCTCTCGACAGCGCGGAGCTTTACGGGGACGTCGCTCCGCCGGGGACGATCGACGCGACGTTTACCGGCGCGTGGTACGACCCTGCGCAGAGCGGACATGGTCTCTTTGTAGAGATCTTGCCAGGCAATCGCGTGTTTGTCGGGTGGTTCACGTTCAACCCGGCAGGCACCGCAGCAGGCCTGGTTCGTCGGCGTGGGCACCTACAGCGGCAACACGGCGACCATCACGCCGGTCAGCCTGCCCACGGGCGGGCGTTGGATTCCGAATTTCAATCCCAACCAGATCGTCAATAACCTCTGGGGCACGCTCACGTTCACGTTCACCGATCGGCGATCACGGCAAAGTGGACTTCAACTCGGTGTTCGGATACGGCACCGGCAGCATGAACCTGACGCGCCTGACGCGGCCTGCTGGACTATCGACTGTCGACGACGCTTCGATGACGCCTCCGCGCCGGGGACCATCGGCTCCGGCTTCACTGGCGCCTGGTACGACCCGGCGCAAAGCGGACACGGCCTGTTTGTCGAGGTGTTGCCCGACAACCGACTGTTCGTGGGCTGGTTCACGTTCAACCCGGCAGGCACGGAGCAGGCCTGGTTCGTGGGCACGGGCACCTACAGCGGCAACACGGCGACCATCACTCCGGTTCAGCCTGCCCACCGGTGGGCGTTGGATTCGAATTTCAATCCCGATCAAATCGTGAATAACTTTTGGGGCGCGCTCACGTTCACCTTCACCGGTTGCAATCAGGGCAAGGTGGATTTCAACTCAGTTCTGGGGTACGGCACCGGGAGCATGAACCTGACCCGCTTGACGCAGCCGGCGGGGTTGAGCTGTCCATGAGCTCGAACCGGTCGACAACCCGTTCGAGCCGAAACTGTCATCTATGTCTCCGGTATAAACCGTTACCTGTGGACCCGGTCCGTACACGGAATAGCTGGTGCCGGCAGTAGGAATCGAACCCACGACCAACGGTTTACAAAACCGCTGCTCTACCAACTGAGCTATGCCGGCGCGTGAGACTCGGTGAAGCGGATTATTTTACAACTTGAAGGTGCTTGGGCCGCTCGCGCGGCTTCTGTCCGTCGCCGTAGCGTCGCCGTCCGGCGCCTCGATCGGGCGCGGTCGCTGCCTGAAGGGATGTCACGGGATCCGACGGGACCGTGAATGCGAACCCGTATCCCGACTCCTTGGCGAAGACGCCGGCAATCGCCCCGACCGGCACGGCGACCTCCTGCGAGGTGCCGCTGAAGCGCGCGGTGAACTGCACCCACTCGTTGTCGATCGTCAGCCGGCGCGTTGCCCGCGGCCGATGTTGAGCACGATCTCGCCGTTCTTCACGAATGCCGCGGGCACCCGTGTCTGCGAGTTGACCTTGACGGCGATATACGGCGTCAGGCCGTTGTCGGCGCACCACTCGCAGATCGCGCGGACCAGATACGGCTTTGCGGATTGTTCGGACATGGGAGAAAGCATACTACAGGGCGGCGTGCGCGCAAACGACCGTGCTTGCAATAACGACACTGGATCCCCGCTTCGCGGGGATGACGAATCCGTAACCAATCGAGCGCCGCCATTTGGCGGCCCGCTCCCGGACGGCTTCGTCACTTGCGCATCCGCGCTCTGCGCTGGTCAGCGCCTCGATGAACGCCGGCGGGAGAACAGACGCTCGGCGTACTTCATCAATGGCGCCGCCTGCTTGGGCACCTGGATGCCGTAGTAGTCGAGGCGCCACAAGAGCGGTGTAATCGCGACGTCGAGCATCGAGAATTCTTCGCCCAGCATGTACTTGTGCTTGGCGAACACCGGCGCGATCTGCAGCAGGCTGTCGCGAACCAGCCCGCGCGCCTTCTCGAGCTGCCGCTGGTTGTTCCCTTCGAGCGTGTCGATGTGCGAAAAGAGCTCCTTCTCGAAGCGGTGCAGGAACAGCCGCGCGCGCGCACGCATCACCGGGTCGGCGGGCATCAGCTGCGGATGTGGAAAGCGCTCGTCGATGTATTCGTTGATGATGTTCGATTCGTGCAAGACCAGATCCCGCTCGACCAGCACCGGCACCTGGTTGTAGGGATTCATCACCGCCAGATCCTCAGGCTTGTGGTCGAGGTCGACGTCGATGATCTGAAAGTCCATGCCCTTTTCGTGCAGCACGATCCGGCAGCGCTGGCTGAACGGGTCCGTAGTCCCGGAGTAGAGTGTCATCATGATTTTTCTCCCGTGGCGAGCCTTGTTCGAGCCCACCCAAATGCAAGGGGCAGAAGCGTTGCTCCTGCCCCGGCGGTTCCGTGCAGCGGACACTGATGTCAGTGGACGTCTTTCCAGTAAGCGCGTTTTAATGCGTAGGCGAACATCGAGCAATATGCCGAGGATAGATCAGGACGCCGATGCCGATGTTGATCCGCTCGTTGCGGACCGGTTCGCCCATGTAGTCCAGATAGTTCACCAGGTCGGCGACGAAGGCCTTGTATTCGACCGGCGCGCAACGTCCCGGGCTCATCCAGGGCCAAGTGTCTTGACCACGAACTTGCGCTCGTTGAGCCGCTCGGCCACTGCGAGGCCCTTGACCGCGATGGCTGCCGCTTCGGCCTTTCCCTCATCTTCGTACTCGGTCTCGACCAGTCTTCTGCACGCCGGAGAGCTTCCAAAGCGCGTGCGGCATGCTCACGTTGTTGAAAACGAGGTTGTTCCATCCGGTCACCGTCTTTTCGTCCCGATAGAAACCGAGCAGGTAACTGTAGAGCCAGTCTATGCCGCGAACGCGCGCTTCCACCGACAAGTCCGGCGGCACCGTGCCGAACCATGCGGTCGCGTCGGCCTTGGATATCGCGGCGGTCATGGTCGAGCCCACCTTGTCGGTCGCGAACATCAGGTTGTCGCGAATGTCCTGCTCGCTGAGCGCCAAATCCGCCAGCCGGTTGTAACGCATGTACTGCGCGCTGTGGCAGCCGAGGCAGTAGTTGACGAAGTTGCGCGCGCCTCTTTGCAGCGATTCCACATCGAGGCGACGTGCCGGCGCCGGCTCCAGGCGCAGGCCCGCCTCCTCCGCCGACACGGTGAGCGTCGCCGCGAGCAGGATGAAACCCAGCAGCGCCGTCAACGGTTTCATTTAGGCGGTCACCCTTGCCGGCACGGGCTTGGTCTTGTCGCGCGCCGTATACCAGGGCATGAGAATGAAAAACAGGAAGTAGACGATCGTGAGGACACGCGCCACGACGGTCGCCCTGTCAGCGGTGCCCAGCACCGGGACCTTTTCGCCGAACTGGCCCCACACCGTCACCGGCACGACGCCGAGATAGCCGAGAATCAGAAAGCTGATCACGAACGCGGCCAGCCATCCCTTGTACAGCGAGCCGCGATAGCGGAATGGACTTGACCTTGCTGCGATCGAGCCACGGCAGGAAAAACAGGATCACCACCGCGGCGCCCATCACCAGCACGCCCCAGAATTGCGAGTTCAGGAACGACGGCACCGCCCGCAACATGGCGTAATACGGCGTGAAGTACCAGACCGGGGCGATGTGCTCCGGCGTCTGCAGCGGATTCGGCCGGGATGAAGTTGTTCGCTTCGATGAAATAGCCGCCGCCGTCGGGCCAGAAGAAGACGACGATCGAGAAAAATATCGAGGAACACGACGACACCGACCAGGTCCTTGACCGTGTAATACGGATGAAAGGGAATGCCGTCGACCGGGTGACCGGTCACCGGGTCCATCGTGTCCTTGATCTCGACGCCGTCCGGATTGTTCGAGCCGACTTCGTGCAGCGCCATCAGGTGCACGACGACCGAGGCAGCAGCAGCACCAGCGGCACCGCGATCACGTGGAAGGCGAAGAAGCGGTTCAGCGTGACGTCCGAGATCGTGTAGTCGCCGCGGATCCATGTTCCGAGGTCGTCGCCGATGAACGGTACGCGTCGAGAACAGGTTGACGATCACCTGCGCGCCCCAATACGACATCTGGCCCCACGGCAGCAGGTAGCCGAAGAACGCCTCGGCCATCAGCGCGAGGTAGATGAAGCAGCCGACGATCCACAGCAGCTCGCGCGGCTTGCGGTAGCTGCCGTAGAGCAGCGCACGGAACATGTGCAGATAGACGACGATGAAGAATGCCGACGCGCCGGTCGAGTGCAGCGTAGCGGATGAACCAGCCGCCCGCGACGTCGCGCATGATGTACTCGACCGACTCGAACGCCTTGGTCGCATCGGGCTTGTAGCTCATCGTCAGGAAGATGCCGGTGAGCGATCTGCATCACCAGCACGACCAGCGCCAGCGAGCCGAAGAAATACCAGAAGTTGAAATTCTTCGGCGCGTAGTATTCGGACACCTGCGACTTCCACAGCGCCGTCAGCGGAAAGCGGTCGTCGATCCAGTTCGAGCATCTTCTGCATCGGTCGTGGCTCCGCCTACGCCGTTCTTGCAGTTCGTCTTCGCCGATCAGGATCGTCGGTGTCGGACACGAATCTGATACGGCGGAATGATGAGGTTGGTCGGCGCGGGCACGCCCTTGTAATACGCGCCCGCGCGAGATCGAATTTGGACTGATGGCAGGGGCAGAAAAAGCCGCCCAGCCAGTCGGGCCCGAGATCCGCCGGCGCGATGTCCGGTCGGAAGGTCGGCGAGCAGCCCGAGGTGCGTGCAGATGCCGACCGCGACGAATATTTCGGGCTTGCGCAGAGCGATCCTCGTTCTTGGCGTACGGCGGCTGATGATCGACATCGGACTTCGGATCAGCAACCTTGTCATCGAGCTTGGGCAGGCTCGCCAGCATCGCCGGCGTCCGGTTGATGATCCAGCACGACCTTGCCGCGCCATTCGACGTTGATCTTCTGGCCCGGCTCGAGCTTGCTGATGTCCGCTTCGACGGGCGCCCCGGCGGCCTTCGCGCGCTCGCTCGGCCACAAGCTCATCGCGAACGGCAACGGCGGCCGCGACGGTGCCGATGGCGCCGACCACCGTCGTGGCGCCGATCAGGAACCGGCGCTTTCCCGTTGTCCACGCTCCCCGCATCGTTCATTGACCGACCCTTCGCGATTGCCCGATGCCGCAAAGCCGCGCAAGTATAAATGATTTGGCCCATCGTCCGGGCCTTTGCAAACACTTATGCGAAAAGACGCGACAAAACAGCGATTAGCTGGCAGTCGTTTTGAGCGCCGGTCGACTCAGGCCGCCGTGCTGCATCGCGCACAGCGGCGTCTATAATCGCTATCTAGCTCCCGTCCGGCTTCGGCCGGCCTGCCGTGCTCCGCCGGTTCTGGTTGCTCTTCGCGCAGATCGCAACCGTCTGTCGTCGCCGCGCTGTTCGTCGTTGCGACGCTGCGTCCGGACCTGCTCGCTGCGATTCGCCGGCAAGAACAACGTCGTGCTGGTGCAGGAGACGCCGCTGACCGTGCGCCGCGGCCGAAGATCGCGAGCCTCGCCGACGCCGCGAAAAAGGCGATGCCGTCGGTCGTCAACATCTACACCAGCAAGGAGGTCCGCCAGCGTCGGCCGCTGACCGACGATCCGATCCTGCGCCGCTTCTTTCCGGGCCTGGAAGACAACGAGACCGCGACGCGCGACCAGTCTCGGCTCGGGTGTCATCGTCAGCAGCGAAGGCTATGTGCTGACCAACAATCACGTCGATCGAGGAAGCCGACGACATCCAGATCGTGCTCGCCGACGGCCGGCGCTATGCGTGCGGCCGTTCGCGGCAGCGATCCCGAGTCAGATCTGGCCGTGCTGAAGATCGACGGCAAGAATCTGCCGGCGATCACGTTCGGCAAGTTGGACAACGTGCAGGTCGGCGACACCGTGCTCGCGATCGGCAGCCCGTTCGGCTTCGGCAGCACGCGTCACGCACGGGATCATCAGCGCGCTGGGCCGCAACCATCTGGGCATCAACCGGTTCGAGGACTTCATCCAGACCGACGCCGCGGTCAACCCCGGCAATTCCGGCGGCGCGCTGGTCGACAGTGGCGGCAACCTGGTCGGCATCAACAGCGCGATATTCTCGCAAAGCGGCGGTTCGCAGGGCATCGGCTTCGCAATTCCGGTGTCGCTCGCCAAAAGCGTGCTCGAGCAGATCATCAAGGACGGCGAGGTTACGCGCGGCTGGCTGGGCATCGAGCCGCAGGAGCATCACCCCGGAGCTGGCGACCGCATTCTCGCTGTCGAAAGCGCGACGGCGTGCTGATCCGCGGCGTGCTCAAGAGCGGGCCGGCCGATCGCGCCGGAATGCAGGCGCGCGACGTCGTCGTCAGGAGCATCGACGGCAAAGCCGACGCACGACGTCGCCTCGCTGCTCGCGCAGATCGCGGCGCTCACGCCGGGAAGTCAGGCCAGGCTCCAGGTGATGCGCGAGCAGAAGCCGGTCGACATCGACGTCATCGTCGGCAAGCGGCCGAAGCCGCGCGTGTCCTAGCCGAGCGCCGAAACCCTTATCCGGCCGACTTTTCCTCGCCGACCGCATTCGCTCGTCGCGCTTCGGGAACGGAGATGAAGCGCGCGCACCAGCAAGCCCAGCTCGTACAGCAGCCACAGCGGCACCGCCAGCATCAGCTGCGACAGGATATCGGGCGGAGTGAATATCGCGCCGACGACGAACGCGCCGACGATGACGTAGCCGCGGATCGAGCGCAGCTTCTCCAGGCTTCACCACGCCCAGGCGCACCAGCACGATGACCACGACCGGCACCTCGAAGGTGATGCCGAAGGCGATGAACATCGTCAGCACGAACGACAGGTACTTGTCGATGTCGGTCATCATCTGCACGCCCGTCGGCGCGTAGTTGGCGAAGAAGCCGAAGGCGATCGGAAACACGGCGAAGTACGCGAACGACATGCCCGAGCGCGAAAAAGACGACGCTGGACATGATCACCGGCAGCGCGAGGCGTTTCTCGTGGCGGTAGAGGCCCGGCGCGACGAACGCCCACATCTGATAGAGCACGTACGGCAGCGCGATCAGGAACGCCGCCATCAGCGTCACCTTCAGCGGCACGAGGAACGTGCCGGTGACATCGGTCGCGATCATCGTGCTGCCGCGCGGCAGCGCCTTGATCAGCGGCGCCGCGAAGCAGCGCGTAGATGTCCTTCGCCCACGGGAACAGGCACAGCAGCACGACGACGACCGCGATGATCGCGCGCATCAACCGGCTGCGCAGCTCGACCAGATGCGAGATGAACGTTTCCTGCGTGCTGTCGGGAGCGGGAGATGTGATCGTTCATCGAGGAGGCCAGACACGCACGCGCAAACGCGCGCCGGCCGTGTAGCGCGGCAGCCGGCGGCGTGCCGGCGCCGCGGCCAGACGCGCAGATCAGATCCGGTCGAGACCCCGGCAGCGCGGTCTGTCTCGGCGTTTCGTCGCCCTGCGGCGGGAGCGCGGCGGGCGACGCGCGCCGTCGCGACGCTGTCGGGCGCCGCCGCCGGCACGGTCGCCGGATGGCGGTCTTCCAGCCTCGTTCAGCTCGGTCTCGACCGAGCGCACGCCGCGTTCGACCTCGCTGCGCGGCTTTGTCGATCGAGGATTCGAACTCGCGTGCGCTGCAGTCTGCACTTCGCTCTTGAGCTTGCGCAGCTCGTCGAGCTCCATTTCGCGGTTGATGTCGGCCTTGACGTCGTTCACATAGCGCTGCAGGCGGCCGAACATGTGGCCCAGCGTGCGCGCCACCTTGGGCAGCCGCTCCGGGCCGATCACGACCAATGCCACGACGGCGATGACGACGATTTCGCTGAAAGCGATATCAAACATCGAACACCCTTGCGTACGGCGCGCCGGCAGGTGCGACGCCGCGCTCGCGGCGCGAGACTAAGCCGGCCTACGACGTCTTCTCCTTCTTGACCTCGCCTTCGATCGTTTGACCGCCGATCTGCTGCGACGGCGGCGCTTCCCGCGCGCGGGCATGGCTCGGCCTCGGGACTCTTCATGCCTTCCTTGAATCCCTTGACGGCGCCGCCGAGATCCTGGCCGATGTTGCGCAGCTTCTTGGTACCGAAAATCAGAACGACGACCAGCAAGTACGATCAGCCAGTGCCAGATGCTCAATCGATCCCATGATCGTCTCCCTTTACGGGCCTCGATCTGGGCATCATCGGGCCCAAGCGGCTCGGGCCGCCGATGACGTGTATGTGCAGAGTGCATGACATCCTGCCGGCCGATACGGCCGGTGTTGATGACCGCGCGGTAGCCATCGGGCGAGCCCTGCTCGCGGGCAAGCCGCCCCGACAGCGCGAGCATCTTGCCGAGGACGCCTGCGGCCTCGTTTTCGGCGTGCGCCAGCGACGCGATGTGCTTTTTCGGTATCAGCATGAAATGCACCGGTGCCTGCGGACGGATGTCGCGGAACGCCAGGACCTCGTCGTCCTCGTACACCTTGTCCGACGGTATCTCGCCGCGAACGATCTTGCAGAAGATGCAGTTGTCCATGTGTGCAGAGCGGCAAAAGTCTGCGCGCAAACCGAACCAGCGCCGGCCCTTAGCCGCGCGCGCCTTCTCGGCGAGGCCGGACAGTTCCCTCCCGCCGTTCGAGCTCGGTCAGAAGATCATCGGGGCCCCAGGCCCATGCACTCGAGCAGCACCAGGCAATGGAACCACAGGTCGGCCAGCTCGGCGGTCAAGCGGATCTTATCACCGTCCTTGGCGGCCATCACCGCTTCGGTCGCCTCTTCGCCGATCTTCTTGATGATCGCGTCGTTGCCCTTGGCGAAAAGCGTCGCGACATAGGATTGCACCGGGTCCGCATTCCGGTGCGCCGCGATCGTCGAAGCAACACGTTGCAACACGTCGTCAGTCGCCATAAATAGCCTTCGGATCCTTGAGCACGGGTTCGACCGACGCGCCAGGCGTCGCCTTCGAGCCGCTGAAAAAAGCAGCGGTGCCGGCCGGTATGACAGGCGATTCCGCCCTGCTGTTCCACCACCAGCAGAATCGGCGTCGTTGTCGCAGTCGAGCCGGATCTCGCGCACCCGCTGCACGTGACCGGAGCTGCTCGCCCTTGCGCCACAGCCGCGCCGCGCGAACGCGACCAGTAGTGCGCAACGCCGGTCGCCTGCGTCGACGCCAGCGCTTCCCGGTTCATCCACGCCAGAGTCAGCACGGCGCCGGTTTGCGCTTCCTGCGCGATCGCCGGAACCAATCCATCGTCGTTCCACTTTACATCGTCGAGCCAGCTCATGGCGTCGGGCGGATCTCGATCCCGGCTGCCGCCATCGCCGCCTTGGCCTCGCCGCACCGTGTGCTCGCCGTAGTGGAAGATGCTGGCCGCGAGCACCGCGTCGGCGCCGCCCTCGCAGAATGCCGTCGACCAGATCGCGCAATGCGCCCACGCCGCCGGATGCGATCACCGGGACGTCGACCGCATCGACGACCGCGCGCGTCAAGCCGAGATCGAAGCCGCGTCGCGCGCCGTCGCGGTCCATGCTGGTCAGGAGGATTTCGCCCGACGCCGAGCTTCGACCAGCCGGCGCGCCCATTCGACCGCGTCGAGCCCGGTCGCAGTCGCGCCGCCATGCGTATAGACCTCGCCAGCGCCCGGGCTCCGACTGTTTCGCGTCGATCGCCGCCGACGATGCATTGCGCGCCGTAGCGGCTCGCCGCTTCGCTCGATCAGCGCGGGATTGTTGACGCCCGCGGTATTGATGCTGACCTTGTCGGCGCCCGCCGTTCAGCAGCGCGCGGATGTCGTCGACATGAGTGCACGCCGCCGCCGACAGTCAAGCGGAATGAACACCTGGTCGGCGACGGCCTCGACCATGTCGTAGAGCAGCGCCCGCGATTCGACGCTCGCCTGGATATCGAGAAACGCCAGCTCGTCGGCGCCCTGCTGGTCGTAGCGCCGCGCGACCTCGACCGGATCGCCGGCATCGCGCAGGTTGACGAAGTTGACGCCCTTGACGACGCGGCCCGCTGGCGACGTCCAGACAGGGAATGATGCGCTTGGCGAGGCCCATGGATTCGGTTTGCCCGCCGCGGCGCGGACGAAGCTGCGGAAGCTGCAGCCGAACTGGCTCGTACGCGCCCTTCGCCGCTTTCAGCGCCGCGATGAAATCGAGCGTGCCCTCGTAGAGCGCGCGGCCGGCGATCGCGCCGCTGACGCCTTCGCTTTCGTAGCTGCAGCCAGCGCCTGGATGTCCTCGAGGCTGTTGATTCCGCCGCTGGCGATCACCGGTATCTTGAGCTCGCGCGCGAGCTGCACCGTGCGCTTCGATGTTGACGCCGGTCAGCATGCCGTCGCGGCCGATGTCGGTGTAGATGACCGCCTCGACGCCGTAATCCTCGAATTTCTTGGCCAGATCGACGACGTCGTGCCCGGTCATCTTCGACCAGCCGTCGGTCGCGACCTTGCCTTCGCGTGCGTCGAGCCCGACGATGATGTGGCCCGGAAACGCGGTGCAGGCGTCGTGCAGGAAGCCCGGGTTCTTGACCGCCGCCGTGCCGATGATGACGTAGCTTATGCCGTCGTCGAGATAGCGCTCGATCGTGTCGAGGTCGCGAATGCCGCCGCCGAGCTGGACCGGGATCTCCTCGCCGATGACGCTGACGATCTCGCGGATCGCCTGCTCGTTCTTCGGCTTGCCGGCAAACGCGCCGTTCAGGTCGACCAGATGCAGCCGCTTTGCGCCCTGCTCCAGCCAATGCTGGGCCATCGCCGCCGGATCCTCGGAGAATACGGTGGCCGACTGCATCTCGCCCTGCTTGAGGCGAACGCAGTTACCGTCCTTGATATCGATCGCGGGAATGATCTGCATGGCGGCGGTTGGGCGACGGGGCGTCGCGCTACCGTGACGACGGTCGGCGTATATGTCTAGGCGCGTCCGTCCCAAGTAACGAAGTTGGTGAGCAACTGGAGACCGGCGAGGTGACTTTTCTCGGGATGGAACTGCACGGCAAAGATATTAGCGCTTGCAATCGCGCAAGTAAACGCCGTCGGATAGTCGGCGGTCGCCACCGTCAACTCGGGCTGCACCGGCACCGGGTAGTAGCTGTGCGCAAAATAGAAGCGTGTTTCATCGGCAATGCCGTGCCACAGCGGGTGTGCGAGGCGCTGGCGGACGGGGCTCCAGCCCATGTGCGGGACCTTGAGCCTGCCGCCGTCGCGATCGAACATCGCCTCCTCAGGGAAAGCGCACGACCCGGCCCGGCAGCGCGCCCAGGCACGTCGTCGGCCCCTCCTCGCTGTCGTCGAACAGCATCTGCAGCCCGAGGCAGATGCCCAGGAAGGGCCGGTCGCGAACTGTCTCGAGCACGACATCGCGCAAGCCGCTCTCGTTCAGGCAGCGCATGCAGTCCGGCATCGCGCTCTGCCCGGGCAGCACCACTCGCGGCGAGCGCCGGATGACCGCCGCATCGGCGGTGACCTCGATCGTGCGCCCAGGCGCGACATGCGCCAGCGCCTTGGCAACCGAGCGCAGGTTGCCCATTCCGTAGTCGACGACGGCGATGTCGGGCATCGGGCGGCTTGGATCGGCTAACGAGAGGCCGGCAAATCAGCTGCTGCCTGTCAACCGACTAGAGCGTCCCCTTGGTCGAAGGAACCACGCCGCCGCCGCGCGGGTCGCGGCTCGATCGCCATGCGCAGCGCGCGGGCAAACGCCTTGAACACCGTCTCCGCCTGGTGGTGGGCGTTGTCGCCGCGCAGGTTGTCGACGTGCAGGCGTGACCAGCGCGTGATTGACGAAGCCCTGAAAGAACTCATGGGTCAGATCGACGTCGAAAGCGCCGATCATCGGCCGGCGTGAACTCGACGTGGTATTCGAGCCCGGGCCGCCCGGAGAGGTCGACGACGACCCGCGACAAGGCCTCGTCGAGCGGGACGTACGCGTGGCCGTAGCGCACCAGCCCGGCCTTGTCGCCCAGCGCCTGCTTGACCGCCTGGCCGAAGGTGATGCCGATGTCCTCGACGGTGTGATGACGCGTCGATGTGCAGGTCGCCCTTGGCATCGACCGTCAAGTCGATCATGCCGTGGCGCGCGACCTGGTCGAGCATGTGGTCGAGGAACGGTATGCCGGTCGCAAGCTCGGCGCGGCCGCTGCCGTCGAGATCGACGCTGACGGCGATCCGCGTCTCGCGGGTCGCCCGTCTCGACTCGCGCCTGGCGCGACGAGGTGCCGGCGGACGCGGCGGTCGCAGAGGGACTCATCGGCCCGGCAGCAGTCCGGTCAATGCGGCAAGGAGCGCGTCGTTCTCGCGCGGCGTGCCGACGGTGATACGCAGGCAATTCGCCAGCAGCGGGTGCCAACTGTGTACATTTTTCACAAGGATCCGGCGTTGCTTGAGTCCGTCGTACATGCCGATCTGCTTCGGGGACACGCGCGAGAAGGAAATTGGTCTGAGTCTCAAATACGGTGACACCGGGCAATCGCGCCAGCGCTGCGGCGAGCCGGCCGCGTTCGGCACGTATCGTTGCAGCCTGCTCGGCCATCCAGCCGGCGTCGGCCAGCAGGGCCTCGGCCGCCGCCTGCGTGAATGCGTTCACATTATACGGCGGCCGCAGCTTGTTCAACTGCGCGATCCACTCGGGCGCGGCGATCGCGTAGCCCAGCCGAATGCCGGCCATGCCGACTTTCGACAGCGTTCGCAGGACCAGCAGATTCGGGAATTCGGCGATACGAGACAGGAAGCTCGCATCGGCGAACGCCGCATAGGCTTCGTCGACGACGACGAGGCCGGGCGAGGCGCGGATGATCGCCGCGACATCGTCGGCGGCGAACAGATTGCCGGTCGGATTGTTCGGATAGGCGAGAAAGGTCAGTGCCGGGCGCTCCTGCTCGATCGGCGGCCAGCATCGCATCGCGGTCGAGACCGAAGTCGCTCGCCAGCGGCACGGCGACAAAGCGCATGCCCGCATGAATCGCATTCAGCCGGTACATGACAAACGACGGATCGGGGGCGAGCATCGCCGCACCCGGACGGGCCAGCGCCGAGGTGATCAGCTGGATCAATTCGTCCGAGCCGTTGCCGAGCATCAGTCCGAGCGAATCGGGGATGGCGAACGCGCGCGACAGCGCCTGCTTGACCCGGTCGGCGGCGATGTCGGGGTAGCGGTTGACGGCGACCTGCGCGAGCGCGGCGCCGAGCCTGCCCTGCACCGCGTCCGGCAACGGGAAAGGATTCTCCATCGCGTCGAGCTTGATCATCCCCTCCGAGGGGGAGACCGAGTACGCCGCCAGGGCGCAAATTTCCGGTCGCACGACCGCGGCGACGATTCCCGCCACGTCGAGTCCGGGCGGACGGTCGCCTCATGAGTCAATCCGGTACTGGGCGCTTGCGGCGTGCGCCGGAAGCCCCTCGCCGCGCGCGAGGATGGCCGCAATCGCGCCCAGCGTGCGCGCGCCCTCACGCGACGCGGCAATCACGCTGGTGCGCTTCTGAAAGTCGTAAACGCCGAGCGGCGACGAATAGCGCGCGCTGCGGGCGGTCGGCAGCACATGATTCGGGCCGGCGCAATAGTCGCCCAGTGCTTCCGAGCTGTGATGCCCGACGAATATCGCGCCTGCGTTGCGGATCTGAGGCAACAGATCGTCGGGCGCGGCGACCGCGAGCTGGAGGTGCTCGGGCGCGATGCTATTGGCGAGCGAGCAGGCTTCGGCGAGGTCACGCACGAGGATCAGCGCACCACGCTGGCGCAGCGACGCCGCGATGATCTTTTCGCGCGGCATCGTCGGCAGGAGCTTCGCCATGCTGGCCGCGACCTGATCGAGCAGGCCGGCGTCCGGCGAAAGCAGCAGCGCCTGCGCCGCCTCGTCGTGCTCGGCCTGCGCGAACAGATCCATCGCCACCCATTCGGATTGGCGCTGCCGTCGGCGATCACCAGCACTTCCGACGGGCCGGCGACCATGTCGATGCCGACAGCGCCGAAAACGCGCCGCTTGGCCGCGGCGACATAGGCGTTGCCGGGTCCGACGATCTTGTCCACCTGCGCGATCGTCGCCGTGCCGAAAGCGAGCGCCGCAATCGCCTGCGCGCCGCCTATCGTGTAGGTGCATGTGACGCCGGCCAGGTGCGCGGCAGCGAGCACCAGCGCGTTTTTACGCCGTTGGGCGTCGGGACGACCATTACGATCTGACTGACGCCGGCGACCTTGGCCGGCAGCACGTTCATCAGCACCGAAGACGGATACGCGGCCTTGCCCCGGGAACATAGACGCCGACTCGCTCGAGCGGCGTGACGCGCAAGCCCAGGCGCGTGCCGTCCGGTTCGGTGAACGACCAGGATTCGGCGCTCTGACGCGAGTGGTAGGCGCGGATGCGCTCGGCAGCCTGCGCGAGCGCCAGCTTCTGGTCGGCAGGCAGCGTGTCGTGCGCGGCCTTCAATTCGGCTGCGCGGCAATTCCAGCGCGGCAACGGACGTCGCCTTGACCCGGTCGAACAGCGCCGTGTATTCGAGCACCGCGGCATCGCCGCGGACGCGCGACGTCGGTGATGATGCTGGCGACCGAGGCATCGATCGCATCGTCGCCGGCCTTGTCGTGCGCCGTCAGCTTCGCCAGCGCCGATGCGAAGCCCGGATCCGACGTATCGAGGCGGCGAATCTCAGGCATCGCGTGGTACCGCCTTGGCAATGGCGTCGAGGATCGGCTGGACAGCATCGCGCTTGAGCTTGAGCGCAGCGGGATTGACGATCAGCCTCGCGCTGATCGGCCGGATTTCCTCGACGACGACCAGATCGTTGGCTTGCAGCGTCTTGCCGGTGCTGACCAGGTCGACGATCAGGTCGGCCAGGCCCACCAGCGGCGCGAGCTCCATCGACCCGTACAGCTTGATCAGATCGACATGAATTCCCTTGGCGCCGAAATGCGCTCGCGCGGCGCCGACGTACTTGGTGGCGACCTGAGCCGGGCGCCGCGCTGCACGGCGCTGGCGTAATCGAAGTCCCGGCGCGCCGCGACGACCAGGCGGCAGCGGCCAATCGCCAGGTCGACCGGCTGGTACAGGCCTTCGCCACCGTGCTCCAGCAGCACGTCCTTTCCGGCGACGCCCAGGTCCGCCGCACCGTGTTGAACATAGGTCGGAACGTCGGACGCGCGCACGATGACAAAGCGCAGGTCGGCGCGATTGCTCGCCAGGATCAGCTTGCGCGAGGCCTCCGGGTCGTCTTCCGGAGCGATGCCGGCCGCGGCCAGCAGCGGCAGCGTCTCATCGAAGATGCGCCCACGGGAGAGCGCGATGGTGAGCGGGAACATGGCGGGCGGAAAAGGCGCATTCTAGCGCACTCACCTGCGCGCATCCTTCGGCCGGCCGATCAGCTGACGCGACGGATCCGCGCGCCCAGCGCCAGAGCTTGTCCTCGATGCGTTCGTAACCGCGGTCGAGATGGTAGATGCGATCGATCACCGTTTCGCCATCGGCGATCAGACCGGCGATCACCAGGCCTGCCGAGGCGCGCAAATCGGTGGCCATCACATTCGCCGCGGTCAGCTTTGCGCGCCGCGCACGATCGCGGTGTTGCCCTCGACCTCGATCGCCGCACCCAGGCGCTTCAGCTCCTGCACATGCATCATGCGGTTCTCGAATATCGTTTCGGTGATCATCGCCGCGTCGTCGGCGACGGTCATCAGCGCCATCAGCTGCGCCTGCATGTCGGTCGGAAACCCCGGATAGGGCGCGGTGCGCATCGATACCGACTTGAGCCTTCCGTTGCGCTTGATCCGGATCGTGCTCCCGTCTATCGTCGGCGCTACGCCCGCTTCGGCGAGCTTGTCGAGGACGGCGCCCAGCGTATCGGGACGCGCGCCGGTGAGCGCGACGTCGCCGCCGGTCGCGGCCGCAGCGACCAGGAAGGTTCCGGTCTCGATGCGATCGGGCATGATCGCGTGCGTGGCGCCGGACAGGCGCGACACGCCCTCGATCACGATTCGGTCGGTGCCGGCGCCGGTGATCCTGGCCCCCATCGCGTTCAGGCAGTCGGCGAGATCGACGACCTCCGGTTCGCGCGCCGCATTGTCCAGCACCGTCGTACCGTCCGCGAGCGTCGCGGCCATCATCAGGTTTTCGGTGCCGGTCACCGTCACCAGGTCGAAGACGAAATTGGCGCCGGACAGGCGCTTCGCCTTGGCGTCGATGTAGCCGTGATCGAGATCGATTTCCGCGCCCATCGCCTGCAGGCCTTTGATGTGCTGGTCGACCGGCCGCAGCCCGATCGCGCAGCCACCCGGCAGCGACACGCGCGCTTCGCCACAGCGCGCGAGCAGCGGTCCGAGCGCCAGGATCGACGCGCGCATCGTCTTCACCATTTCGTAGGGCGCGAGCGGCCAGTCGATATCGGCCGCCGAGAGCGTCAGCGCACTGGCGTCCCCTTCCGCGTGCACACCCATCTGCGCGAGCAGCGATCGCATCGTGCGCACGTCATTGAGCTTCGGCACGTTCGTGAGCACCAGCGGCTCGGAGGTCAGCAGCGCGGCGCACAGGATAGGCAGCGCCGCATTCTTGGCGCCGGAAACCCGCACTTCGCCTTGCAGCGGAACACCGCCGGTAATCGCCAGCTTGTCCATCGGCCCAGCCTACCCCGCCGGGGAGCGCCACTGCGCCGGCGTCAGCGTCTGCATCGACAGCGCATGAATTTCCTCGCGCATGCGCTCGCCCAGCACGCCGTAGACGAGCTGGTGCTGCCGTACCTTGCTCAGCCGGTGAATTCCGCGCTGACGATCAGAGCCTGGAAGTGCCGCCCGTCGCCGTCGACCGCGACGTGCTCGCAGACGAGCCCCGACTCGATCGTGCGCTTGATTTCCTCCGGAGTGATCGCCGCCATGTCAGGACCTGGTCAATGCCGAAGTTTGTAGCCGCGCTTGAGCATGACCAGCGTTACCGCGCTCAATGCCGCGCAGAAGAAGACGACGATCGCGAGGCTCGTCGCCGGCGCGAAATCCGACAGGCCGAAAAAGCCGTAGCGGAAGCCGTCGATCATATAGAAGAACGGATTGAAATGCGACAGCGACTGCCAGAACGGCGGCAGCGAATGGATCGAGTAGAAGACGCCGGACAGGAACGTCAGCGGCACGATGACGAAGTTCTGGAACGCCGCCAGTTGATCGAACTTGTCGGACCAGATTCCCGCGATCAATCCGAGAATGCCCAGGATGGCGCTGCCGAGCAGCGCGAAGGCGAGCGCCCATAGCGGATGCGCGGGCGCGATCGGTGCAAACGCCAGCGTGACGACGAACACGCCCAGACCGACGACCAGGCCGCGCACCATCGCGCCCAGAACGTAGGCGGCGAACATGTCGAGCGGCGACAGCGGAGTCAACAGGACGAAGATCAGGTTGCCGGTGATCTTCGACTGGATCATCGACGACGAGCTGTTGGCGAACGCATTCTGCAGGACGGCCATCATCACCAGGCCGGGAATCAGGAACGCCGTATAGGAAACGCGTCCGCCGAAAACCGAAACATGCGCCTCGAGGACATGCGAAAAAATCAGCAGGTAGAGGAGCGCCGTCAGCACCGGCGCGAGTATCGTCTGGAAGCTGACCTTCCAGAAACGCAACAGCTCCTTGTAAAACAGCGTCAGCCAGCCCGCGCCGCGTGCCGGCAGAAGGCGCACCGCGCGGGCCGCACCTTGCGTCGGCTGATCGATCGCCTTCACTCCTGGCGCGCCATGATGCGCAGGAACACCTGCTCGAGGTCGGCTTCCTGCAGCGACAACTCGATGATCGTGATTCGCGCTTCGCGCAGCGCCGCCAGCATGCTCTCCAGCTCGGCGTAATCAGCCAGCCTCAACAGATACGTCTGCCCGTCGCGGCGCAGAACCCGGCCGGGCCACGCACCCGGCAGCGGCTCGGCGACGGTCAGCCGGACGGTAAGTCCGGCGAAGGTCGACAGCAGCTTCTGCTTGGTGTCGAGCGCGACGATCCTGCCGGCCTTGAGCATCGCGATGCGTCCGCAAAGGGATTCCGCTTCCTCCAGATAGTGCGTCGTGAGGATGATCGTGTGCCCGTCGCCGTTGAGCTTGCGGATGAACGACCACAGGCTCTGCCGCAATTCGACGTCGACGCCGGCGGTAGGCTCGTCGAGGACGATTACCGGCGGCTTGTGCACCAGCGCTTGTCCGATCAGCATGCGGCGCTTCATCCCGCCGGACAGCGCCCGCATGTTGCTGTTGGCGCGCGAAGCGAGGCCCAGGTGGTGCAGCAGCTCGTCGATCCAGTCATCCCGATCGCGAATGCCGAAATAGCCGGCCTGGATGCGCAGCGTCTCGCGCACGGTGAAAAACGGATCGAACACCAGTTCCTGCGGCACGACGCCCAGCAGGCGGCGCGCACGCGCATAGTCGGTGACCACGTCGTGACCCAGCACGCGCGCGTCGCCCCGGTCGGCGCGCGTGAGCCCCGCGAGGATCGAGATCAGCGTGGTTTTGCCGGCACCGTTGGGACCGAGCAGGCCGAAGAACTCGCCCTCTTCGACCGCGAGATCGATGCCGGCGAGCGCCTGCACGGATCCGAAGCGCCGCGCGACGTCGACGATTTCGACCGCGGCGCTCATGGTCCCCCACGCTTTCGAGGCGATCGAGGATACGCGCGCGCCGTATGGCGCGTAATCGCGAAAAATCCGGACCAAGATGTTCAGGCGGGAGAAAGCAGCTCGTCGACGCCGTAGAGCTCGGCCAGCGAGGCCATGGTCGGCGGGACGTTCTCGAACGCCAGCGCCACGCCTTCGGCGACGCGCCCGGCGTTTCCATTCCAGCAATACCGCCACGCCGGCCGAATCGACCGGATCGACGCCTTTGAGATCGACTCGACCGGTCGTCGGCAGCGGTACGCCGACACTTGCCGCGAGCACACCGGCGACGTTGTTGATCGTCAGCGGACCGGCGAGCACCCAGCGGCCGTCGTCGGCGCGCAGCACCTGCGCGACCGGTTCCACCGGCACCGCGGGCTGCGCCCTCTTGGTCACTTCGGCGTCGGCCCCTTGTTCTTGTCGGCCAGCATCTTGATCAGGCCGTCGACGCCGGAATTCTTGATCGCATCGTTGAATTCATCGCGGTAGTTGGTCACCAGGCTCACGCCGGCGACGATGACGTCGTACGCCTTCCAGCCGTCCGGAGTCTTCGCCATGCTGTAGTCGATCTGGACCGGCGCCTGACCGGGCCGCCGCACCGACGTGCGCACGATCACCTCGGTGTCGCCAGGATTCGACCGCAGCGGCGCGTAGTCCATCGTGTTGTCGCGATAGTTGGACAGCGCGCCGGAGTAGGTGCGCACCAGCAGCGTCCGGAATTCATCGGTCAGGATTTTCTGCTGCTCGGGCGTGGCGCTGCGCCAGTTCTTCCCATCGCCAGCGCGGTCATGCGGGCGAAGTCGAAATTCGGCGCCAGCTTGCTCTCGATCAGTTGCTTGACCTTCGCCTGGTTGCCGGCCTGCAGATCCTTGTCGCCGCGTATCGTCTGCAGCACGTCTTCGGCAACGCGCTTGACCAGAACATCGGGCGCTTCCTGCGCCTGCGCACTCAGCGCCAGCGAGGCCGCGAACAGTATCGCTACCCATCGGTAAATCATCGTGAACCTCGTCGAATATCGATGCCCTGAAAGCCGGCCGGCGCGCTCGCGCGCAATCGCGGACGCCCGTGCTCTCGCTCGTTCATTCCTCTTCTTCTTCCGGCGGCGGCTTGCCGTCGTAGACCTGGTAGCGCCGCGCCCTCAGATAGGCGTTGCGCAGATAACGATACTTGTCGAGCGCGGCCGCATCGAGCACGCTTTCGGCGGTCAGCAGCTGCGCCCGGGTGTCAAGATAGCCGAGGGCGATGAGCCAATTGCGCAACGGAACGTTGTCGATATAGCCGATCGGTCCCGTGTAAAGGCGCACCACCCAGCCGGTTCCGTCCCGAACGGTGGTCGGTCCGAACAGCGGCACGAAAAGGTAAGGGCCCTGCGGCGCGCCCCACTTGCCGAACGTGATGCCGAAGTCGGTCTTGTCCTTGGTGATGCCCATCTCGGACGCGAGGTCGAAGATGCCGAGGATACCGAAGGTCGAATTGAGCAGGACGCGGCCGAAGTCGTCGCCGGCGCGCTCTCTCTTTCCCTGCAGCACGTGGTTGATGCCGGTGAACAAATCGTCGATGTTGCCGTAAAAGTTGGACACGCCTGTCCGCACCGGCTCCGGCGTCACCTTGACGTAGGTCTGGGCGATGGGCTTGATCACATTCCCGTCGACCACCTCATGCACCGAGTACATCGCGCGATTCCATGGTTCGAAGGGGTCGACTCGCGACGGCGTCCCTGCGCACCCGGCGAGCAGCGCACAGGCCAGGGCGAGCATCGACGCGATGCGGCGATTGGAAGAATTCATTTGCCGGCGCCTCCTTGTGACGCCTTGTCGAACAGGAACTGGCTGATCAGCTTCTCGATGACCACCGCCGATTGCGTCTTGGCGATGCGATCGCCGTCGTTCAGCATCGTCGTGTCGCCCCCGCATCGAGACCCACGTAGACTTCACCGAGCAATCCCGAGGTGTTGATCGAAGCGATCGTATCCTTGCTGAAAGCGTAGTCTCGATCGATGCGCATCGTGACAACCGCCGCATACGTCTTTGGATCGAGCCGGATCGATTCGACGCGGCCGACGACGACGCCGGCAGCTTTCACCGGCGAGCGCAGCTTGAGTCCGCCGATATTGTCGAAGTTCGCCTCGACGCGGTAGCTGGGCGTCTGATCCAGCGTCAGCAGAGTTGCCGACTTTCAGCGCGAGAAACAATATCGCGCCAAGCCCGATCGCGACGAACACGCCGACCCAGAGGTCGATCGCGGCACGGTTCATAAACCGACTCCCTGAACATGAACGCCGTCAGCACGAAATCGAGCGCGAGTATCGCCAGCGACGAAATGACGACCGTTCTCGTCGTCGCGCTCGACACCCCTTCCGCCGTCGGCTTGGCGTCGTAGCCTTCGAGAACCGCGATCAGCGAGACCGCGGCGCCGAACACGATGCTCTTGATGATGCCGTTGGTGATGTCCGGCCAGAACTTGACGCCGGCCTGCATCTGTCCCCAGAAGGCGCCGGCGTCGATGCCGATCATGCGCACGCCGATCAGGTAGCCGCCGAAGATGCCGAACGCCGAGAAAAGCGCCGCGAGCAGCGGCATCGAGATCACGCCCGGCCCAGAACCGCGGCGCGATAACGCGCGCGATCGGGTCGACCGCCATCATCTCCATCGCCGACAGCTGCTCGGTAGCCTTCATCAGTCCGATCTCGGCGGTGATCGCGGAACCGGCGCGGCTCGCAAACAGCAGACCGCCGATCACCGGTGCCGAGTTCCCTCACCAGCGACAGCGCGACGACGATGCCCAGCTGTTCCTCCGCGCCGTAGCGCTGCAGCACCTCGTAGCCTTGCAGCGCCAGCACCATGCCGACGAAAAGCCCCGACATCAGAATGATCACCAGCGAGAGCACGCCGGAGAAATAGATCTCGCGCACCGTCAGATGCACACGGCGCAACGCCATCGGCGTCTGCCAGAGGATGGCGCCGAGGAAGCGGGCCATGTAGCCCAGCCGCGCGACGCCGCCGGTCACGGTGCCGCCGAGCGCGGCGAAGCGCCAGCGCGAGGTCGCTCATCGCGTCACTCGACATCGGCAAGCAGGGCTTTGTGGTACGGCGGCGCCGGATAATGGAAGCGCACCGGCCCATCGGGCTGTCCGTCGACGAACTGGCGGACGAACGGATCGCTCGACGCGCGCACTCTCGTCGGGCGTGCCGCTGGCGACGATCTTTCCTCGGAGACGAAATACAGGTAATCGACGATCTTCAGCGATTCGTAGACGTCGTGCGTGACGACGATCGAGGTGATGCCGAGCGCGTCGTTGAGCGCGCCGGATCAGCTGCCCGACGATCGCCAGCGAAATCGGATCGAGCCCGGCGAACGGCTCGTCGTACATCACCAGCATCGGATCGAGCGCGATCGCGCGCGCGAGCGCGACGCGGCGCGCCATGCCGCCGGACAGCTCGGACGGCATCAGCTGCGCCGCGCCGCGCAAGCCCACCGCATTGAGCTTCATCAGCACCAGGTCGCGAATCATCGATTCCGGCAGGTCGGTGCTCGCGCATCGGGAACGCGATGTTCTCGAACACCGTCATGTCGGTGAACAGGGCGCCGAACTGGAACAGCATGCCGAACTTGCGGCGCAGCGCGTAGAGCGCATCGGGCTCGAGGTCGGAGACCGATTGCCCGCCGACCAGCACCTTCGCCCTTCTTAGGCTTCAGCTGGCCTCCGATCAGGCGCAGGATCGTCGTCTTCCGGATCCGCTCGCACCCATGATCGCGACGATTTTCCGCGCGGAACGGTCATCGTGATCCCGCGCAGGATCGGTCGCGTGTCGTAGGCGAACGACACGTCAGCCAGCTCGATCGCCGCCGCGGCCGGGTCGAGCCGGCGCGTGGGACTCAGGGTGGCATGCGAATCCGCGGTGGCGGCGACCGGCATCGGAGAGGTGGAAAATCCGGGGAAGGACGTGGATTGTAGCCCGTTCGCCGCGAACGCAACAACGACGTGCGCCCGAAGCGCAAGCCCGTGTAACCGAGTCAGCCGCGAAGCAAACGCCGCTCGGCGAACGCCAGATCGCCGGGTTTGCCCAGCAGCACCACGGACGTCGCCGGCCTCGAAGCGAAAGTCCGGTGACGGCGCGGCGGCTCGCGCGCCGCGCCGCCGCACGCTGTTGACCTCGACGCGTCCTTCCAGATTGAGCTCGGCGAGCGATTTGCCGACCGCGGTCGAGCGCTCGCTGAGCAGCACCGAATGCAGCCGCGGCTGAAGATTGTCCTCGGCGTCGGCAGCATCGGTCGCGCCATGGAAAAACCGCGGAAGATGCTGTAGCGCTCCTCGCGCACCGCCTGGATTCGCGCCAGCACGCGGTTGAGCGGCACGCCCAGCAGCAGCAGCGAATGCGACGCGAGCATCAGGCTGCCTTCGAGCGCTTCCGGGCACGACCTCGGCCGCACCCGCCTTCAGCAGCCGGTCGAGCTCGGTATCGTCGAACGTGCGCACGATCACCGGCAGCTCAGGTCGCGCATGCTGGACGTGATGCAGAATTTTGATCGCGATCGCGGTGTCGGTGAATGTGATCGCCACAGCGCGCGCCTTCTGCAGTCCGGCCGCAGTCAGCGCTTCGCGCCGGCCGGCGTCGCGCATAGACGACGTTGCCGCCCCCGTGCGCCGCCTCGGCAACGCGCTGCGGATCCGAGTCCAGCGCAAGAAAGGGTATGCCCTCGGCCTCGAGCAGCCGGCCGAGATTCTGGCCGCTGCGCCCGTAACCGCAGACGATCACGTGATCCTGCCGGGAGATCGTGCGGGCGGCGATCTGCGTGACCTGTGCGGCGCGCGCCAGCCAGTCGTTGGCCGTCATCCGGCGGACCAGCGGCTCGGCCAGCTGGATCACGAACGGCGCCGCCAGCATCGACAGAACCATCGCCGCGAGCACCAGTTGCGGAAAAGTCGAATCCAGGATGTGCAGATCGGTGCTCAACGCCAGCAGCACGATCGCGAACTCGCCTGCCTGCGCCAGATAGAAGCCGGTGCGCAACGCCGTTGCCAGCGGCGAGCCGAAACGCCCGCGCCAGAATGACGATCAGCACACAGCTTCGGCCAGCACCGGTCCGATCAGCAGCAGGAAGAACCCAACCGAGATGGTCCGCGACGATAGTCAGATTCAGATACATGCCCACGCTGACGAAGAACAGGCCGAGCAGGACGTCGCGGAACGGCTTGATGTCCTCCTCGACCTGGTAGCGGTACTCGGTCTCCGCGATCAGCATGCCCGGCGAGGAACGCGCCCAGCGCGAGCGACAGCCCGGCGAGCTCGGTCAGCGCCGCGAGCCCGAGCGTCACCAGCAGCACGTTGAGCATGAACAGCTCCGTGCGAGCGCAGCCGCGCGACGACGATGAACCAGCCGCGCATCGGCTTCTGGCCCGAAGAACAGGATCAGCGGCCAGCGCGAACGCCGCCTTGCCGGCGCGCGATGGCCAGCGCTGCCACAGATCGCGCGCCGCCCTCGCGCGAGCGTCGGGATCACGATCAGGAACGCGACCACGGCCAGGTCCTGGAACAGCAGGATGCCCATCACGTCGCGCGCCGTGCGGCGAGTCGAGCTCGATGCGCTCGGCGAGCATCTTCGACACGATGGCGGTCGAGCTCATCGCCAGCGCGCCGCCGAGGCGAAGCCGGCCAGCCAGCCGAAGCGCAGCAAATGCAGCCCGACCATCGCCACCAGCGTGGTGATCGCGACCTGCGCGAGCCCGAGGCCGAACACCGCGCGGCGCATCGTCTTGCAGCTGCGGCAGGCTGAATTCGAGGCCGATCGAGAACATCAGGAAGACGATGCCGAATTCGGCCAGATCGCGCACGTCGCGCGTCGTCCGGCACCCAGCGCCAGCGCGTGCGGCCCGACCGCGATGCCGACGACCAGGTAGCCGAGGATCGGCGGCAGGCGCACGCAGCCGGCAGAGCGACCACCGACGACGACCGACGCGGCGAGCAACAGCAGGATCAGTTGCAGCGTGTGGGTCATCTTATTGCTTGCACGCCGGCAGCCGCGCGAGACGACGATGCGCGCTCGCCCCGCCGCAGGCCGCGCGGTGCGAATGTGGCGAGCGTCCGCTTTCCTCTGGCGGTATACTGGCCGGATGCCGACGCCGATACGCGCCACGCGGCCGCGCCCGCTGTCGCGGCTGACGTCGACGCCGCGCGCGCGCTCGCGCTGGGACGCAGACGTGCTCGCCACCGAGGCGCTGGCGATCGACGTGCTCGCAGCGTCGCTTGGGCGATGCCTTTCGTCGCCGCGGCCGATGCGATCTACGGCTGCCGCGGTCGCGTCGTCGTCACCGGCATCGGCAAGTCGGGCCACATCGCGCGCAAGCTCGCGGCGACGCTCGCGTCCACCGGCACGCCGGCGTTCTTCGTGCATGCCGCCGAGGCGGGTCACGGCGATCTCGGCATGATCACCGCCGACGACGTCGTGCTGCTGCTGTCGAATTCCGGCGAGACGGACGAGCTGGTCGTCGCTGCTCCCGCATCTGAAGCGCCAGGGCGCGCAGGCTGATCGCGCTGACCGGCAACGAGCAGTCATCGCTCGCGCAAGCGGCCGACATGCATCTCGATGCCAGCGTCGACGCCGAGGCCTGTCCGCTCGGCCTCGCGCCGACGGCGAGCACCACGGCCGCGCTGGCGCTCGGCGACGCGCTGGCGCTGACGCTGCTCGACGCGCGCGGCTTCTCGGTCGAGGACTTCGCCCGCTCGCATCCAGGCGGCACGCTCGGACGACGGCTGCTGACCCGCGTGCGCGACGTCATGCGCACCGGCGTCGCGCGTGCCGATGGTCGCAGTCGATCGCGTCGCTCGCCGATGCGGTCGTCGAGATGAGCGGCAAGGGCATGGGCATGACCGCGGTCGTCGACGCGCGAGCAGCGCGTCGTCGGCATTTTCACCGACGGCGATCTGCGTCGCTGCGTAGTCGCGTCGCGCGACTTTCAGCGCCGCGCGGGTCGCCGAGCTGATGACGCTGCGAAGCCCGCGCACGATCGCGGCCGACCTGCTGGCGATCGACTGCGTCGAGCTGATGGAAACGCCGCCGAAAGTCACGCCAGCTGCTCGTCGTCGATGATGGCGAGCGAAGGCTGGTTCGGCGCGTTGCACTGCTTGCACGACCTCTTCCGGGCCAAGGTCATGATGCCGCGGCCGACTCTCGCATCGAGCCGAGCGCGCCGCGTGCGGCTGTTGTCCTGCGACGTCGACGGCGTGCTGACCGACGGCAAGATCTACTACGCCGACGACGGCAGCCAGCTCAAGGCATTCTCGACGCTGGACGGCTTCGGCCTGAAGATGCTGCAGGAGTCGGGCGTGAGCCGTCGCCTGGATTTCCGCGCAGCCGCGCGCCGGCGGTGACCAGCGACGCCGAGGACCATTCGGGCTGTCGCATCGTCGTCCTCGGTGCCGACGACAAAGTCGCCGTCCTGGGAGCGGCTGCTGCGCCACGGCAGCTCATCGACGACCCGGAGATTGCGCGCACATCGGGGCGACGACATCGCCGGATCTGCCGCTGATCGCGCGCTGCGGCCTGGGCGCTATCGGTGCCGCCACGCGCCCCGCGGCTGCTGCGCGGCGCGCGCGCACTATGTGACTCGCGCCGACGGCGGCGCGGGCGCCGTGCGCGAGCTATGCGAGCTGCATTCTCGCCGCGAGACGGCGCGCTCGAGCCGTTGCCGGAGGCGTTCGCGCAATGAAGACCTCGCCAGCCGCTGCATCGACCGGCGTCGTCGCGTGGTCGCCCGGCGCTGCTGCTCGGCGCGCTGGTCGCGATGACCTACTGGCTCGAACGCGCAGGTGCGCGTCCCGGCGCCCAAGTTCGACGGCTCGGGACGGCACGACCCCGACATAACCATCGAGAACTTCAAGGCAGCCAGCCTCGACGACGAAAGGCCGCATCCGTCAGGCGCTGATCGCTCGCGCGGCGCGGCACTATCCGGACGATGACTCGACCGACCTCGAAGGACCCGAGATCACGTTCAACGATCCGGGCAAGCCGCGGCTGACGGTCACCGCCGACAAGGCGAGCGTCAGCGGCGATCGCGAGCACGGTGGCTTTCACCGGCCACGTCAAGGGCGTGCGCGACGCCTCGTCGGATACTGCGCACGACGGGCCCACTACGATCACCAGCGAATACCTGCTGGTCATGCCGAAGGAGGACAGAGATCGTTACCGACAAGCCGGTGACGATCGCCGACCCCCGTGGGATAATCAATGCGACAGGGATGGAATTCGACAACAAGAGCAAGACGGTCAAGCTTAAGTCCCGCGTCAGCGGACAGATTGAGCCCCAGAAGAAATAGGCCGATGATCGATAAAACGATGCGCACGCTGCTCGGCCCGGGGCCTCGCGCGCTTTGCTGCGCCCTTCTCTGTCTCGGCTGGCGTCGCGTCACCGGTGTGGCGCGGAGAAGGCCGACCGCGACAAACCGATCAACTTCCAGGGCGACACCGGCGGCGGCAACGCCGAGACCAAGAACGGCGAGCTCAGCCGGCAACGTCGTCGTCACCCAGGGCACGCTGTCGATTCACGCCGACCGGATCACATTCCACCAGAACCCGGACAACTCGCTGTCCGCGACTGCCTATGGCAATCCGGTGACCTTCCGTGAAAAGCGCGACGGCGTCGACGAGTATTACGAGGGCTTCGCGCAGCGCATCGTCTACGATGGACAGAAGCGGTTCGTCGAGCTGTTCGACAACGCGCTGCTCAAAAAGAGGCAGCGACGAGATTCGCAGCAATTACATTTCCTACGACGCGGCGACCGAGTCGTTCAAGGCCGAAGGTCGCCCGGACAGCGGGACCGCCGCCTCCGGGCAAGCACCGCTGGGCGCGCGGGTTCGCGGCGTATTCCAGCCGGAATCGAAGGACGGACGCCAAGGACGGCAAGAGCGCCAAGGACGCGGCCGCGACGCCGGCGTCCGCCCCAAGCCCAACCCGCCGCTGCCGCTGAAGGCCGACGACAAGATCGGACCGCCCGCCGGCAAAGTGAGCCGTCGGCGAATGCAATGAGCACGCTATCGGTCGCCGCGCTGAACAAGCGCTACAAGTCGCGCATCGTCGTCCACGACGTCTCGCTGGCGGTCGGCAGCGGCGAGAGTCGTCGGTCTGCTCGGGCCCGAACGGCGCCGGCAAGACCACCTGCTTCTACATGATCGTCGGCCTGGTCGCCGACCGACGGCGGCGCGATCGAGCTCGACGGCGACGACCTGACGCGCATGCCGATTCATGCGCGCGCGCGCCTGGGCCTGTCGTATCTGCCGCAGGAAGCGTCGATCTTCCGCAAGCTGTCGGTGGCCGACAACGTGCAGGCGATCCTCGAGCTGCAGGGCATCGACGCCGACGAAATCGCCAATCGCCTCGACGCGCTGCTCGAGGACCTGTCGATCTCGCATCTGCGCGACGCCGCCGCGCGTCAGCCTTTCCGGCGGCGAGCGCCGGCGCGTCGAGATCGCGCGCGCGCGCTGGCGACACGGCCGCGCTTCATTCTGCTCGACGAGCCGTTCGCCGGCATCGATCCGATCGCGGTGCTCGACATCCAGAAGATCATCGGCTTTCTGAAGGAGCGCGAGATCGGCGTGATGATCACCGATCACAACGTGCGCGAGACGCTGGGCATCTGCGACCGCGCCTACATCATCAACGAGGGCCGGGTGCTGGCCTCGGGAACGCCGGACGAAATTGTTTATAATGAAAACGTAAGGAAGGTCTATCTGGGAGAGCACTTCCGGCTTTAGATGCGGTTTCAAGAGCCTCGACACCATGAAGCCGACGCTACAGCTCAAGCTCAGCCAGCATCTGACGCTGACGCCGCAGCTGCAGCAGTCGATCCGCCTGCTGCAGCTGTCGACGCTGGAGCTCAATGCCGAAGTCGAGCGCCTGCTGCAGGAAAACCCGCTGCTCGAAAAGGCCGACGACGACGAAGCACGTCAGCTCCGCCGCCCGAATTCGCGCCGATCGGTCGGCGACATCGGCGACCGTCGATGAACCGCTGGAGCGATCGGACGGCACGCTCGCGGTCGGATTTCGACGTCGATGACCAGCGCCGGCAGGCGACGGCGACTGGGGCAGCTCGAGTCCGGTCGGGACCGACGACGACGACGAAGACTTCTCGCCGCAGCAGGTCGCCGACCAGCTCGCTGCGCGACCACCTCAACTCGCAACTCGCGCTGCTCAACCTTCCGTTGCGCGACCGGCAGATCGTGTCGCGCGCTGATCGACGCGCTCGAATGACGACGGCTACCTGACGACCTCGCTGGAGGAGCTGCTCGAGCTCTTTCCCGACGAGCTCGGGCATCGACGCCGACGAGCTTGCGATCGCGCTCAGGCACCTGCAAAACTTCGAGCCCGCCGGCGTCGGCGCACGCGACGCTGCCGAGTGCCTGGCGCTGCAGCTGAAGGCGATGCCCGAGACGACGCCGTTCCTGTGCCGAGGCGCTGAAGCTGGTCGAGCATCACCTGCCGCTGCTCGCCGCGCGCGATTTCGGCAAGCTGAAGCGGCTGCTGCACACCGACGACGACGGGCCTGCGCGGCGTGCGCACGCTGATCACCAGCCTGCAATCCGCGTCCGGGCGGCAGATTTTCGCACAGACCGAAGCGAACTATGTCGATCCCGGACGTGGTCGTAAGAAGATACGAGGGCGCTGGGTCGCGGCGCTCAACGAGGCCGCAATGCCCAAGCTGCGGCTGAATCGCATCTATGCCGACATCCTGACGCGCAACCGCGAGCTCGTCGAATCAGCAGCTGGCGGCGCAGCTGCAGGAGGCGAAATGGCTGATCCGCAACGTGCAGCAGCGCTTCGAAACGATCCCTGCGCGTGTCGCAGGCGATCGTCGACCGCCAGCGCCATTTCTTCGATCACGGCGAAGTCGCGATGCGGCCGATGGTCCTGCGTGAGATCGCCGAGATCCTGAGCCTGCACGAGTCGACGATCTCGCGCGTCACCGACGCAGAAGTACATGCTGACGTCGCGCGGCACCTACGAGCTCAAGTACTTCTTCGGCAGCCACGTCGCCACCGACACCGGCGGCGCCGCGTCGGCGACCGCGATCCGCGCGCTGATCAAGCAGCTGATCAGCGCCGAGGACTCGAAGGCGCCGCTGACCGACAGCCGCATCGCCGATCTGCTCGGCGACCAGGGCATCGTCGTCGCCCGGCGCACGATCGCCAAGTATCGGGAGGCGCTGCAGATTCCGCCGGTCAATCTGCGCAAGGCCATCTGAACACGCGCCAATGCGAAGGAGAGCTGGATGAACCTGAACCTGAGCGGCCATCACCTTCGTGATCACCCCCGCGATCCGCGAGCTACGTGACCGCGAAGCTCGAGCGCGTGACGCGGCATTTCGATCACGTCATCGACGTCAACGTCGTCCTCTCGGTCGACAAGCTGCAGGCAGCAGGTCGACGGCCAATCTGCACATCCGCGGCAAGGACATCCACTGCCGAGTGCGTCGACCCGGACATGTACGCCGCGATCGACGCGCTCGCGGACAAGCTCGACCGGCAGGTGCTGCGGCACAAGGAAAAGACCAACGGCCAGCGCCACGAACCCGCCGCGATCAAGCGCACCGCCAGCGCCCGGTGCCGAGCAAGCGCGCCCTGCACAGGCTGTCGCGCGGCGCTATAATCCGTCCGGCCCCAGCGGCGCTCCCAGCGGCCGCGCCGGATTCATCGACCACCGATCCCAGACGATGAACCGGATCGGCGCAGCTTCTGCCGGAAGCGAACATCGCTGCTCGACCTCGGCGACCAGCAAGAAGCGCCTGTTCGAGCAGATCGGGCCGCTTGTTCGAGATAGCATTCGCAGATCGCGCGCTCGGTCGTATTCGACAGCCTGTTCGGCGCGCGAGCGGCTGGGTTCGACCGGGCTCGGCCAGGGCATCGCCATTCCGCACGGCCGCATCAAGGGGCTGAAGCAGGCGCTGGGCGCGTTCGTACGGCCGCAGCAGCCGATTCCGTTCGACGCGCCCGACGGCAGGCCGGTCGTCGCAGGTATTCGTGCTGCTGGTGCCCGAACACGCCACCGAGGAGCACCTCGAGCTGTTGTCGGAGCTCGCGCAGATGTTCAGCGACAAGGTCGTTCCGCGAACAGGTCGCCGCTGGCGGCCGACGCCGCCGAGTGCACGCAGGTGTTTGCCAGCCTGGCAGCCGGAGTCCCTATGAGCCGACGGCGGCGCCGTCCGGCAGGTCGAGCGTCGAGCGCCTGTTCGCAGGACAACCACGATCGGCTCGGCCTGACCTGGCTCGCCGGCCGCCAGGGCGGCAATCGCGTGCTGACCGGCGAGGCCGCGCTGAAGCCGACGATCGGCCAGGTCGGGCACATGAATTTCATCCATCCGTTCCGCGTCCAGATGATCGGTGCCGCCGAAGCGAGCTACCTGCGCGGCCTGTCCGAGGACGCGCTGCGCGCGTCGATCGAGCGGCTGTTCACCACCGACCTGGCGGCGATCGTCGTCGCCAACGGCGAGGAGATTCCCACGCACCTGCTCGACGAGTGCAACAGGCATCACATCGCGCTGGCTGACCTCGCCGCAGCCGTCGCCGCATGTCGTCGACGTCATGCGCCTCTATCTCGTCGCGCGTGCTGGCCGAATCGACGACGCTGCACGGCGTGTTTCTCGACGTGCTGGAAATGGGCGTGCTGATCACCGGCGCATCGGCCATCGGCAAGAGCGAGCTCGCGCTCGAACTCATCTCGCGCGGCAACGGGCTGGTCGCCGACGACATCGTCGAGCTGTACCGGATCTCCCCGGACACGCTCGAGGGCCGCTGCCCGGCGGTGCTCAAGGACTTTCCTCGAAGTGCGCGGCATCGGCGTGCTCAACATCCGCACGATTTTCGGCGAGACCGCGGTGCGCCCGCGCAAGCTCCTCAAGCTGATGGTCCATCTCGAGGACCACGGCAACGAGCAGTTCTCCGAGCTCGACCGGCTGCAGGTCAGCGCGACCTATCAGGAAATCCTCGGCGTGCCGATCCGCAAGGTGACGATTCCGGTGGCCGCCGGTCGCAACCTCGCGGTGCTGGTCGAAGCGGCGGTGCGCAACTTCGTCCTCAACCAGCGCGGCATCGACAGCACCAAGGAGTTCATCGAGCGGCAGCAGAAGCTGATGGAAGACGGCGGCTGAGCAGCGCCGACGATGGACCTGCTCCTGATCGGCGGCGTCTCGGGCTCGGGCAAGAGCGTCGCGCTCGCGGCGCTGGAGGACAGCGGCTATTACGCGGTGTCAACCTGCCGCCGACGCAGCTCGCGGCCTGCTGACGCATTTGAAGCGCGGCGCAGCAGGAGCGCGTCGCGATCGTGCTCGACGTGAAGACCGACGCCGGGCCTCGACGGCATTGCCGACGGCGATCGACGCCGCGCGCGGCGCGACGGCTGGACCGTGCGCTTCCTCTATCTCGACGCCAAGACCGACACGCTGGTCAAGCGCTTCTCGGAAACGCGCCGCCGGCATCCGTTTTCCAGCGACGACGCGCACGCTGACGCGAAGCGATCGAGTTCGAGCGCGCGCCGGCTGGCCGACGTCCGCTCGCTGGGCTACAGCTTCGACACCAGCAGACCTCCCGCGGCGGCGCTGCGCGCGCTGGATCAAGGATTTCATCAGCGTCGATCCATCGCAGACTGACGCTGCTCGTTCCAGTCGTTCGGCTTCAAGCACGGCGTGCCGCTCGACGCGGACCTGGTCTTCGACGTGCGCTGCCTGCCGAATCCGCACTACGAGCCGGCGCTGGCGCCGCTGACCGGCGCGATCGACGCCGGTGGTCATCGCTATCTCGAGCGCCATCCCGAGGTCGAGCGCGATGTACGCGCGACATCTACCATTTCGTCGCGAGCTGGCTGCCCGATTACGCGCGCGACAATCGCAACTACCTGACGGTTGGGATCGGATGCACCGGCGGCCGAGCATCGATCGGTCTACCTGCGCCGAGCGGCTGGCGCAGGGCATTCGGCGGCCGCTATCAGGTGCACACGCGGCACCGCGAGATCGGCTGAACATCGGGCGGGCATCGGCGTGGCCATGCGTCAGCCGCCTCGGGCGACGGTGTGCGCAATAAGCTAGAATCATCCGATGACTGCGTGAAGACCGTCACGCTCGCATTCACCGGCGCGTCGGGATTGCCGTACGGCTTGCGCCTGCTCGAATGCCTGATCGCGGCGCGCGCGCGCGTCTACCTGCTGTACTCTCCGGCGGCGCAGGTCGTGGCCAGGCAGGAGCTCGAGCTCACGCTGCCCACGCAGCCGACCGCCGCCGCGGCGGCTACTTCGCCGAGCGCTATCGCGCAGAGCCGCGGTCAGCTGACGGTATTCGGCCGCGAGGACTGGATGCGTCCGGTGGCCTCGGGATCGAACCCGGCCGATGCGATGGCGGTCTGCCCGTGCAGCATGGGAACGCTGGGCGCGCTTGCGGCGGGAACTGGCCGACAACCTGATCGAGCGCGCCGCCGACGTGATGCTCAAGGAGCGGCGGACCCTGGTGCTGGTGCCCCGCGAGACGCCGCTGTCGGCGATCCATCTGGAGAATATGCTGAAGCTCTGCGCGACGCCGGCGCGGTGATCCTGCCTCCATGCGCCTGGCTTCTACGGGCATCCGCGCAGCGATCGAGGACTCGTCGACTTCGTCGTC